>Ga0247836_1003719_pt1 | contig 20043 bp, 20 predicted proteins | sample LaCruzMarch2015__4_FD_187116 | JGI IMG/M metagenome (GOLD analysis project Ga0247836, IMG submission 187116) | Freshwater microbial communities from meromictic Lake La Cruz, Castile-La Mancha, Spain - LaCruzMarch2015_14m | ecosystem: Environmental > Aquatic > Freshwater > Lake | place: Spain... | reverse complement strand
ACGCCGCCGCCCGTCCGCATCCAGACTTGCAAGCGCTGTTTCGAGAGCGGAAACGACGGCAGAAACCATTGCGAGGCACAGGGCGACAACGCCCAGGAAAAGTAGAGTCATCGGAGCCTCCGCGGTCATCCCACCGTCAAAGCAGCCCCGCCGCCACCCATCCGCCCAGCGTTGTCATCCCGGCTGTCATGCAATAGACAAGAGGCTAACGGTCGATACGCGGGGGGACGATGAAAAAAAACCAACGAATGGAAGAGGAAGAGGCCGCCGTGGCGTTGGAGGCCGGGGCAACCGGCATGCATCCCTGCGTCTACGGATACGTCCGACATTTCAATCTCTGCGAGTATTACGAGGCGCACGATATCCTGGAGCACCTATGGCTTCGCGGCCCGGGAGCAGATTACGCGTACTTCAAGGGCCTCATTCAAATCGCCGGAGCCTACGTCCACCTCCGCCTCCACTACCTGCGGCCGGTCCATTACAAGCATCGGGGTCGACTCCGCCCCGCCGTCCGGCTTTTCGAGCTGGGCATCGCAAACGTGACCCCGTTCCCCGAGGGCCATCACCTCCTGCCAGTGGGCGAGCTGATTCGGCGTTGCCGTGAGGATGCAGACGCCGTCCGCGCGGGCGGTTTCAAGGTCAATCCGTGGCGACCCGAACATGCGCTCAATCTGCATCTGCCCGACCGGGCGGATCATTGACGGAGCCACTGGGGGAAGAGTAACTTTCAGGCATGTTGAAGCGGCACACACCTTCAAAGGAATCGGTTTGGGCTGAGTGGGAGCGCGCCAAGCGGGCGGCCAAGCGGCGGGCGGCGCGGGGTCCGCAGCCCGATCGTCCGCGCACGCCGGACAACAGCGAACCGTGGCTGAAACACCCGCCGCGGACGATCAGCGATCTGTTTTACATATCGGACAAGGTAGCGGAGGCGGTGGCGGAATGCCGGGCGAAACTGCACAGATTGTAGAGAGCCTCGCAACGAAGCGGCGCGTGCTTGTCCTCGGTGGCATGGCGGTCATTGCGCACGGGCTTTCGCGCACCACGGAGGACGCTGATATCTGGCTGGAACCGATGGATAGCATCTCCGCTTGGTGCGACGTGGTGCGCTCGGAATTGACGCCGCTAGCGGGAGCCTATTTTTTTGATGTTTCTCAGCATCGGAAGATCAGTCCCGAGGAACTGGAGGAATCTATCGACCTGGCCGGGATGGTGCGAGTCGGCGGACTCGACCGCTACCTCGACATTTTTTATCAGCCTCACCTGCTCGATGTGGAAGACTTCGATACGGCTTGGGGATTTGCCACTCTCGGCCTTGGGGCCGCTCGAATTCTGGATGAGTCCTTTCTGATCGCGACGAAAGTGGACACCGGCCGCTTTTCAGACCAGCAGGACGTTTCGTTTCTGGAAGGCAAACTGCGCAGCGAAATGTCCGCCCAACTGGCCGTATGCGACGCGGCGGAGGCCACTAGGCTTCTCTCCCGCTACATTGATCACGTGACTTGCGAGACCGCGCTCACCAATCCCGACCCCGAGGTCCGGGAACTGGGGCTTTCCGGGCTGCGCGAGCTGGCCGCGGACGGCAATCCATTCGCCCTCGCGGCGTTGAAGAAAATGGAATAGGCAGCGGCGGCGGTTCGTCGCGCGGCGGCGCAGCGGCGCGGCGGCCGGGCTTGTGGATCGTAGGGTATTCGTGACAGCGGAGCGGGTTGAGTGGGACTTGGGTTTACCTTTTCGGTTGCTTCCGGAGGCGCTTCGAAAGCATTCTCCCGCGTGAGTTTCGTCAGGGATTCCCGCGGGTGGCTGTTACTTTCGCTCATCGGATGCGCCGTTCTGCAATCGCAGGCCGACGCCCTCGATCCTTACGCCCTGCAAATCCTGCTGCTCGTCGCGATTAATATCATCCTCGCCACCAGCCTGAACTTCCTCATTGGGGAAACCGGACAGTTCTCTCTATGCCACGCCGCGCTAATGGGGGTGGGGGCCTACGCCGGGGCGGCGTTTACGGTCTTCGGGAAATCGTGGCAAGGTGTGCTCACCGGGGTAATGGGAACCACCGCCGGGAATGGCGTTTTCTTTTTCGCGGCCCTCGTCATTTCGGGCCTCGCGGCAGGAGCGGCGGGGTTTTTGATCGGACTCCCGTCCCTCCGTCTGCGCGGGGATTACCTTGCAATCGTCACGCTCGGTTTCGGGGAAATGGTTCGGGTGCTGTTTCAAAATGCCAGCGTCGTGGGCGGACCCCGCGGTCTCGCCGGCATCCCGGCATTCACGAATTTATTCTGGGCGTTCGGGTCGGTTGCCGTCGCGGTCTATGTGCTCTCGCGGTTGGTTCGCTCCACGATCGGACTCGGCTTCCACGCGGTTCGCGACGATGAGATCGCGGCCGAGGCCATGGGGATTCGAACCATGCGGATCAAATCGATCGCATTCACCGTCAGCGCCGTGTTTGCCGGCGTGGCGGGATGCCTTTGGGCTCACACCATCCGTTACATCAGCCCCGACGGCTTTGGCTTCCTGCGATCGATCGAAATCGTCGTGATGGTCATCCTCGGAGGAATGGGCAGCGTGGTCGGATCGATTTTTGCTGCGGTCCTGCTCACGCTGCTCAACGAATGGCTCCGCGATATCGAGCAATACCGCGTCGTCGGCTACGCGGTGCTGCTGATTCTGCTGATGCTGCTTCGACCCCAGGGTCTCCTGGGCGGCAGGCTCGGATGGCTCCCTTGGAGACGTCGATCTTCGGTTTCATGAGTGCGCTGCTCGAGATCGACCATTGCTCGCTAAGATTCGGTGGAATTGCCGCAGTGGAGGACGTTTCGTTTTCCATCGCTGAGGGCGAACTCACGGGCCTCATCGGACCCAATGGAGCGGGCAAAACCAGCCTGTTTAATCTCATCACCGGCGTCTACCAGCCAACCTCTGGGAGCATACGTTTCGAGGGACGCGACACCGTCGGCGAGCGACCCTCCCGCATCACGGCCCGCGGGATCGCTCGGACGTTTCAAAACATCCGCCTTTTCTCCTCTCAGACCGTCCATGAGAACGTGCAAACTGCGGCGAATGTGAAATTGCGCTACGGCTTTGCGCATGCCCTCACCCGCGGCCCCGTTTTCCGGCGTCAGGAGGAAGAGGTTCGCGAAGACGTCACGCGGTTGCTCGAACTCTTCGGGCTTTCCCGTTACGCAGCCGACCGCGCCACGGATCTTTCCTATGGCGATCAGCGCCGCGTGGAAATCGCCCGCGCGCTCGCAACGAAACCCCGGCTCCTGCTCCTCGACGAACCGGCGGCAGGGATGAACCCCCAGGAAAAGAAGGATCTCATGGAACTGATCCGCTTCACGCAGGCGAAGTTCGGGGTCACGATTCTGCTGGTTGAACACGACATGCGGCTCGTCATGGGCGTCTGCCGCCGCATCGTCGTCCTCGATCAGGGCCAACTCCTCGCCGACGACGAGCCCGCGGTGATTCGCCGCCACCCGGACGTTATCCGCGCCTACTTGGGAGGGACATTGCATGTCCCTGCTTAGCATCACCGGGCTGCAGGTTTCTTATGGGGCGATCGAGGCGCTGCATGGAATCGACCTCGAAGTAGGGGAGGGACATATTGTGTCCCTCATCGGTGCAAACGGAGCGGGGAAGTCCACCACGCTGCGCACCATCTCTGGGTTGGTTCGGCCGACTGCGGGGTTGATATGCTTCCGGGGAACGGAACTGACCAGACTTGCCGCCCATGAAGTGGCGCGTTTGGGGATTGCGCATGTGCCGGAGGGGCGGATGATTTTCCCAGAGTTTACCGTTTCGGAGAACCTCGCGATGGGCTCGTATGCGCGGAGGGATCGGAAGGAAATCCCGGCGGATCTCGAGTTCGTGTTTACGTTTTTCCCGCGGCTTCGCGAACGCCGGTCTCAGCGCGCCGGCACTCTTTCCGGCGGTGAGCAACAAATGCTGGCCATCGGCCGCGCACTCATGAGCGGGTCGCGTTTTCTCATGCTCGACGAACCCTCGCTCGGCATTGCGCCCATGCTGGTGGAGAGCATCTTCGAGCGTCTCTTGGAGATTCGCCGGGAACGCGGCATGACGATTCTGCTGGTTGAGCAGAACGCGCATCTTGCGCTGCAAGTGAGCGACTATGCCTATGTGCTGGAAACGGGTCGGATCCTGTTGCACGGGCCATCCGCGGAACTGCGGGACAACCCGAAGGTGCAGGCGGCTTATCTCGGTGGGGGTTGAGGAGTGGGGGAGCGGAGTGTGCCACAGCACGAGACCGTGGCGCGGGCGCGGAGCGTTCCGGGGTCCGAAGACCCCGGCTCCTTTCAAGCAACCTGCCAGTCGGGTTTGTTCTTCCAGACCCACCGATAGTAGGCCGCGCGTTCCAGCCTCGATGCCGCCGCTTCATCGACGAACAACGAGCAGGAGGGATGCATCTGGAGGATCGACCCTGGCACGTTTGCCGTGATCGGACCCTCAACGGTCGCTGCGATCGCGGCGGATTTGCCCTCGCCGAATGCCAGCACCACCACGCGGCGGGCTTCCATGATCGTTCCAACGCCCATGGTGATCACGTGATGCGGAACCATCGCCGCGGAGGGGAAAAAACGCGCGTTGTCATCGATCGTACGCTGCGTGAGCGTCTTCAGCCGCGTTCGCGAAGCGAGGGACGACGACGGTTCGTTGAAACCAATATGCCCGTCCGATCCAAGGCCAAGCAACTGAAGGTCGATTCCGCCCGCGTCGGCGATCGAAGCCTCATACGACGCGCACTCGTTCTCGATATCCGCCGCGATGCCGTTCGGGATTCTCCAACGGGCCACCGGAATCCGCGAAAAAAAGTGCTCCTGCATATACGCGGCATAAGACGCCGGGTGGCTCGGCGGGAGACCCACGTATTCATCCAGGTTGAAGGTGGTGCAGGCTCGGAGGTCCAACTGACCGGCCTCCACGCGGTCCGCGAGCTCCCGATAAAGGCCCAGCGGGGTGGACCCCGTCGCGAGCCCAAGAACGCTCGCGGGCTTCCTTCTGATCTGACGCTCAAACTCCCTGGCAGCCAACCGCGCGGCCACATCCCGATCCTGGCAAATGATCACTTCCATTGTTCAGGGATTGAGCCTGAACATGACTTCGTTGCGAAGCAGAAAAGCGGGCGTCCAAGGGGGATCGAAGTAACCAAAAACCGGCCCGCCTTCGGATTGGAGTCCCTGCTTTGTGATCCAAACTTTCAGCGTCTCCGCGGCGGCGGCTTCCTTTTTCTCCGACCGGCTGCCGTCAAACCGCAACACGGCGAATTTGCCTGCGGGGACTTCGCGAATCTTGAGGTTCTCGTCCGAGGGCTTCGGCACCCCATCGGGCTTGGTGTTCGCGGGAAGCACGAAGGCCATCGTTGCTCCTTCGGCTTCCCCGGCCATGAAAACCGGGGTGGTCATGGCAATCTTCTCTTTTCGGTCGTTTCCACCGCTGATAAAACGGAAAAGCCGACCAAAACTCCCATTGCTCGATTTTTCCGACCGCCCGGGCATCGGCGTCTCAACGAGGGTCAGCGCGGGATACTCCCGGATCTCGAATCTGCCGTCCTTGCGGACGGTTGTGTACGGAGCGGATTCGTAACCCGCCCGGGACGTTTTACATGCCGCAACGATCCCGCCAAGGGCGGTGACTCCGATTGCTGCGAAGATCCAAGTTCGTTTCATCCTAAATGCCTCAGTTCAAACCACCATGAAGGACATGGAGAGCATGAAGATGAGTGAGTGCCATATTCTGACTTTGCTTGGAGTTCGCACCGCGGGTAGAGGATCTCCTTCTTTATTTTTGAGGGAGCGAACCCCACAGCTTCGACAGGCGGTCGGTTGGAATTGCAGGCAGTGCCAGCCCGGCTTCGGAGTAATGGGAGGTGTCGTTAAACAGGGAAAGGCGCGCATGCACCGTATCCTTGAAATCCACGATGTTCAGAGCGGCAGGGCTCTGGTCGAGATTGTCGCGGTAACGGCGGGGGTCGAATCCGAGCAGCGAGCTCAAAAGGAGCCGGATGGTTGCCTTGTGGGAAACGACCGCCACGTTCGCACCGGGGTGGGCCTTGACGATGGCGAGGAAGTCGGGCAGGGCACGAGCGGTGACCGCCAGACCGCTCTCGCCGCCCTGGGGTGCGAACGTGTACGGGTCTCTTTCCCACGACGCGGCTTCGTCCGGGAAGAGTTCCTCGACCTCGTGCCGCGTGCGGCCTTCCCAGCGGCCATGGGAAATCTCACGAAGTCCGTCGACACGGACCACGTCGAGCGCATGAGGCGCTGCGAGAATCGAAGCGGTCTCCACCGTTCGGCCCATGGGCGATGCATAGACCGCAGCGATGTTCTCGTCCTTCAAGCGAACCGAAAGCCGCCGCGCCTGATCGCGACCGATGTCGGAGAGTTCGACATCCGTGGCTCCGGCGAAACGGTCCTCCGCCGTGAGGACGGTGGCTCCATGGCGAACGAGAAAAATGCGGGTGGTGGGAGTGGACATGAGGGCGAAGAGTTTTCGGGGCTATAGCGGGGCAGCCAGGCGAGCGCAACGGTTTGTCCGTGACTTTTCTGCCAGGCCGTTTTCGGGATTGCAGTTTCGCCCGACATCCCGGATGCTATCCGGCCGTCTGATCACTGTGTTGATCGACCTCTTTTCGCACCTGTAGCTCAATTGGATAGAGTGCCGGCCTCCGAAGCCGTAGGTTGTGGGTTCGACCCCCGCCAGGTGCAGATTGGAGAAACGCTCCCGGGCCGCATTGCACCCTCCGATCCCCATGCGCAAACGCTGCATCGCCTCGCTCGCGGTCCTGCTGGCGCTTCCGACAGCGTGGGGTCAACCCGCCCCGGAGTCCTGGCGTCCGATGGGACTCTGCGGAGGCGGGGCGATGTTTACTCCGGCAATCAGCCCGATCGACTCGAAGTTGATGATGCTCAATTGCGATATGGGCGCCGCTTACCTGACTCGCGACGGTGGGAAAACCTGGCGGATGCTTCCCTACGGCGAATTGCGGTCATCGACCAGATGCAGGCCGGCATTTCATCCGCATGACGTCCTAACGATCTATGCGGCAAACGGTTGGGACGGAATCAAGGTGAGCCACGATCAGGGGGAACACTGGGCACCGCTCGGCGAGTTGCCAGGTGGAGAGGCCCAAGGCGAGATCGCGATCGATCCGCAAAATCCCCATCTCCTCCTCGTCGGCAGTGATAAAGGGGTTTGCCGCTCAGAGAACGCGGGCGCGTCATGGGGCCTCTGCCGCGGTCCGGTGGGGAAACCCATCGCCTTCCATTTCGATGTCACGAGCGAGGCAAATGGTACCTGCTTCGTTGCGACGACCGAAGGCATCTGGGCGTCGAAGGACGAGGGGAAGTCGTGGGCGCCCGCAGCGAGCGGTCTGCCATCGAAGGAGCTTTCGTCGTTTGCCGGAGGCTCAAATGCCCAGACAGGTGAAACGAAACTCTACTGCTCCGTTCGTTCCGAACTCCTGAACGGAAAACTGAGCGGAGGGGTGTACCGATCGACCGATCGCGGCGATTCGTGGCAACCGGTCGATGGCAGCGGTTTGAATCGCGACACGCAGGCCTTCGACCAGTGGGCGCACTCGCCCATCGCGCAATACGTCCACGTCCTCACGACGAACGCCAACCCGTCCGTTGTCTACGCGCTGAATTCCGGCACCGGAATTCCCCCTCCGCATCACGCGACTGTCTTCCGTTCCGACGACGCGGGAGGGTCCTGGCGATCCGTTTTCCAGGCTGATCCACGATGGAAGCCGTGCACCGTGGAGGCCGGTTTCGTCGTGGAGGAGGATCGCCAATACTACGCGAGCGTTCCATTGGGGGCAGCGATTTCGCAGACCAATGCCGACACGCTTCTCGTGGTGAACGAGGGAGAATGTCTGATCACGACGGACGGCGGCAGCGCATGGAAAAACGGCGCATGCCACCGGGCTCCGTCCAATGGAGAACAGGATGCCAAACCTCGATGGACGTGCAACGGGCTGGTCGTTACCAGCACGTGGAACTTTTACGTGGACCCCTTTGAATCCGACCGGCGCTACATTTGCTACACCGACATCGGGCTCGGACTTTCCACCGACCGGGGCGCGAGCTGGCGGTGGTGGCCGCGTGAGGGTCGGTCTCCTTGGAGGAACACGTGTTACGAACTCGCATTCGATCCCGCGGTGAAGGGGAAAATGTGGGGAGCCTTCTCGGACGTTCACGACATACCCAACGCGAACATCATCTCCGGCCGCCACCGGGATCGCGGGGCCGGCGGTGTCTGTGTGAGCACGGACTTCGGGGAGACTTGGAAACCCACCACGCAGGGATTGCCGCGGGCACCAGTGGTTTCCGTGGTGGTCGATCCCGCAAGCCCGGTCGGTTCGCGAACCCTTTATGCGGGTGTTTTCGGTTTCGGGGTGTATCGCTCGACTGACGATGGCGCAACTTGGACCGCCGCGAACAAGGGCATCGGTTCCGAAGCCAATCGCCGAGTCTGTCGGGTGGCATTGCATTCCGATGGGACATTGTTTGCGCTGGTGACTGCTCTTCAAAGCAAAGGGAAGTTCACCGCGGAGGGGGCTGGTCTCTACGTGTCGAAAGATCGAGGGGAAAGCTGGAGGTGCCTCAATGCGGGCCAACCCCTACTTTGGCCGAAGGATTTCTCGGTCGACCCCTCCAACAGCTCCCGAATTCTCCTGGGCGCCGCCGATGCCGGGAGCGAGAAGCAAGGAGGCCTCTATCAAACTCTGGATGGAGGGGTTACCTGGTCGAGAATTGCACGAGAAGGGCCCGAGCATTTCGGGGCGTTCTTCCACCCGACTCGTCCGGGCTGGATCTACATGACCTTGTGTGAGGGCGCGCCGGGGTCCGGATTGTGGCTCAGTCGCGACGACGGATGCACGTGGAAGCCGATGAACGGACTTCCGTTCCCCAATGCGCAACGAGTGGCATTCGACCCCGGGGACCCGGGGGCGATCACCGTCACCACTTTCGGAGGCGGAGTGTGGCGCGGGCCGGAGTCCGAGTGATTTCCTGACCTCACCCTCCGGAAAGTCTGCGGATCGTTTACGGGATAATCCTAAATGGGAAAGTAAGAACTGTTTTTCGGAGTTAGGTTACTCAGTGTGAGGATATTACACAAAAAACGCCTGCCACCTATTTGGTGAACACATCCTCGTCGACTTCCCAAAGCGAAGCTCCTCCAGCCCAATGCTTTATCTGTGTAAATCCTGTAAATCTGTGGTTCCATTCCCGTTTTTAGGATAATGATTGAAGCGCGTGCGGAATTGCATTTGCTTCCTTCCATGACCATCGAAGCCTCGCCGGAATTGTCGCTTCTCACTTTCGCGGGTTCTCCACCCAAGGCAAAAACCCGCGTCCTGAAAGGGCCCGTTGCGACGAAGCGCACCCTGCGGAAACGTGCCGCCGCGGCTCCCGCCGCCGGGGTTGCGACGGGAACTTCGCAGCCGGAAATCGTCCATCTCTCCGCACTTCTGGAAAAATTCGGTGAGCGTGCAGATACCGACCGCATCTCGTTCCGCGAGCTTTTCGAGGCGTTCGGAACATCGTCCTTCGGCATCTCGCTGGCGGTGGCCGCCATTCCCGAGGCGATCCCGCTCCCGATTCCCGGGGCCACGGAGGTCGTGGTCATTCCCTCCGTGCTGATTTCCTCGCAGATGATCCGCGGTCACGACCGGCTCACCCTGCCCGAATGGCTGCTGAAGAAATCGGTCTCCGCCAAACTCTTCAAACGCCTGACCCGCGTCGTCCTTCCATGGCTCCGGAAGCTCGAGAAAGTCAGCAAGCCCCGCGGTAAATGGGTCAATTCGAAACTCGCCCGGCGCCTCATCGGGGTTCTGGTGATGATCCTGTCCCTGATCATCGCGCTGCCCATCCCTGGAACGAATTTCGCCCCCGCCATCGCGATCTTCATCCTCGGCGTCGGCATGATTGAGCACGATCAAAGGGTCGTCCTCGCGGGCATCCTGCTCGGCCTTCTGTCGATCGCGGTCATCGGCGGCGGCCTCGTAGCCATCTCCGCCGCCCTCCTGACCGCGTAAAAACTAGGACGAGCTTTCGCGCATCCGCTCCGCACTAAACAACGCCCGCTGCGCCGCTGCGTCGCTGCGGGACCGTGCTTGCCGCGAATTCCGCCCGCAGTCTGGCACGCCACCACGGATGCAACCGGGCAACGGGCCGACTCCAAAACTCGCGGTGCAGCCACTGCAGCGACTCCGCATCCCAGAGCAACGCCATTTGCTGGCGCAAATCCAGCGCCTCCGGGCCATCATCCAGCAGCTTCACGCGCAGTTCTTCGAGATAACCCTCCGTCTCCTCGCTCAGCGCCTGCCGATTGCGAAGCAACGCGACATGGACCGCATGCGTCAGCGGATCCACGACCGCCCTCGCCAGCCCGCCCCACGGCAAGCTCCAGTCGTCCTCGCGCGGAGTCTCCATTCCGGCAACAAATCGAAGCTCCAACGGGGTCGACTCCGGCAACTCCTCAGGAATGACAAACAACCCCAACCCGCGGGCGCGAATGCCCAGTCCCGGCTTGCTGGTCAGCCACGCCAGAAACGGCGTGAGCAGCCAGCCCGCCAAAATCGGACTCAGCAGCCACAGTTCGTACGGGGCCTGAACGCCTAGCAGCACGATCACCGAAATTCCAAGCACTGGCGGAAACCAGAACGTCCGCAGCGATTGTCGCAGAGTGAGTCCCTCGTTTTCCGAACGATTCTGCGTGTTCCACTTGACCTGGATGCCGAGCAGATTGGAAACCACAAAGCGCGTGTAGGTCAGCATCAGGGACGGGGCAAACAGGGTCCAAACCGCCGTCTCCAGGAGCACACTAAGAACCATTCGCACCGGCCCACCGTACTGGCGTGCGTTGCGCAGTGCGGCGATCAACGAGAGAATCTTCGGCACGAACAACAACGCAAACGTGGCCACCACGAGCACGCCCACGGCCTCGCCGGAAAGAGAAACCCCGCTGCCGGGAAGCGCCGAAAGCAGGGAGATCCGGTGTTTCCAAGCGAGATCGATCGATCCCACCACCAAGAATAGTAACCAGAGGGGCGAACTCAGGTATCCCATCAGTCCCATCCAAATGTGGAACCGGTTTGCAAAATCGATCTTCGGCGCAAACAGAAACCAAAAATGCTGGAGGTTGCCCTGACACCACCGCCGATCCCTCGCGAGGCTGTCCGGCAGGTTCGGCGGCCCTTCCTCGTAGCTGCCGTCTTCCTCATACGCGAACCAAACATCAAATCCCGCCTTGCGCATCAGCGCTGCCTCGACCGTGTCATGGCTCAAAATATGCCGCTTCCTCGCGTCGGGGTCCGGGAGGTCGGGGAGATCGCAGAACTCGATAAAGGGCTGGATGCGCACGATGGCGTTGTGACCCCAGTAGTTGGCGCCGAACAGGTGCCAGTAGTTGGATCCTCCCGCGAAGAGCGGCGTATAAACCCGCGCGGCAAACTGCTGCATGCGCCGGAACAACGTGTTCCCCAGCACCAACCGGGGAGCGGTTTGGATGAGCCCGACCCGTTCGTTGCGATCCATCATGGCGACCAACCGCGTCAGGAGTCGACCCGTCATCACGCTGTCTGCATCGAGCACCACCATGTACCGATAGCGCGCCCCCCAGCGCCGGCAAAAGTCCGCGACATTCCCGCTTTTGCCATTCCGCGGGGTCCGGCGCTTGCGGTAGAAGATCCGACCGAACGCGTGCAATTTCCGGCATACCTCCAGCCATGCGGTTTCCTCCCGGAGCCACGACTCGGGCCGGTTCGAATCGCTTAGGATAAAGAAATCAAACCCGTCCTCCGCGCCCTCCGCCCGCAGTCCATCCCACATCGCCTCCACGGCGCGGAAAACGCGGGCGACGTCCTCATTGTAGACCGGAATCACGATCGCGGTGGCCGAGCGTGGTCCGTTTTGCGGACGCGCGGGCTCGATCGTTCGATCGATCCTCGCCGGATCCCCTCCGCGCAGAAACGTCAGGAACCCGAACATCGCCAGCCAGAATCCCGTTGCCACCTGCTGAAACAAAAGGACGAACAGCACGATCTGGATCCACTCGAGGACCGAGATCCCTTCGGGCGAAAACGTCCGCCAAAGCAGCCACACGGCGATGGCCACCGTGACCCCGATGGCACCAAAAAACGTCGCCCGACGGAACGAGACGAACTCCGCGGTCAACGGAACAGGGGTTGGCGAATCGTCAGGCGCATTCATTGGGGCCAAATCCTTTCCCAGGCGTAAAGGGTGGCAAAAAAGATGGCGGTCCAAATGGCCGCCGCGCGCAGGATGGGAGCCCACGCGAACTGATGCCACGTTTCCTGCGCGAGACTTTCCATGGCCCCGTAGTTCATCGACCGCGGCGTCATGCTCGAAATCGATAAATCTGGCCCCGTGCGCCAGGACGCTGCAGCAAGGGCCGCCCGCAATTCCTCCGGCGGGGAACCCGATAGCACCGCATCCGGCCAGCGCGACGCCGCGTGCACCACCCGGAACGACATCAATCCGGTGGCGAGCTCCCGCCCCTTTGCGCTGGGAGGCAGCACCCCGGCAAACCACTGCGTCAGTTCCTTCAATGCCAGATCCATCACGGCCTCCACGGGCGGACCGACCGCCGGATCGTAATTCTCGCGGGCCCGGGTGACGAGGTCGACCGCCAGACGCATCCGGTGTTCCAACCCCGCGATGTCCATTGCGGTGAGGTAGGCTAGGAGGCGTGCGAGCGCTTCATCCCAGGCGTCCTGCGCGTTGCCTGTACTCATGGGTGCCACGTGTAGGTCCACGTCTCCGTCATGGGTTCGCCGTTTGCCACCAGTCGGCACACCAGTTCCACCGGTTTGTTTTTTTCCGGCGTGCTCACGAGGAAGCTCGCCCGCCACGACCGATTGTATTCGTTCCATTGCACCTGATTTTCCGCGATCGCCGCACCCGTTGGCGACGAGACCTCCATGACTGGCGGCTCGTTGGGCCCGAGGCGATCCAAGGGGCCGCCCGCGAAGTCCAGAAAGAACTGCCGATAATACGTCTCGTTTTGAAAATCCACCCGCGTCCAAACACATCGGCCCAGCGGCGGAAGATCCGCTGCCTCACCAAACCAGCGCAGGATGTACTCAAATTCGACCGGTTCCAGAAGCGGCGGTGCGGTTTCCGGGCGCCAAAATGCGACCACATTGTCCATAAACTCATTGTCCGTCGGAAGCTGAACGAGGTGAATCGACCCCTTATCGAAGCCATTGAGCGGCTGAACCCAAACGCTCGGACGTTTGTGATAGAGCGCCTCCAAGTCCTGGTAATGGGTAAAGTCCCGATCGCGCTGGAGCAGACCGAAGCCCTTGGGATGATCATCCTCGAAGGCATTCGACTGAACCTGTCGCGACCAACTCAGCGGGCGCCAGATCCATTCCCCCTTGCTCGTGTGCAGGAGCAAACCATCGGAATCGTGAACCTCCGGGCGAAAACTGCCGAACGTATCCGACGTGTTCTCGCCGAACCAAAACATGCTCGTCAGCGGGGCGTAGCCGACGGTCGGCGTCTTCTTCTTAAAAAATAGAACGACTCGGACATGCATGCGGGTTTCGACCCCGGGCTCGATGTCGAACTGGTAGGCCCCCATGACCGACACGCTCTCGAGGAGCGTATAAACCGTCAGGGTTCGGGCTCCGGCGGTTGGCTTGACCATCCAGAATTTCGTGAAGACCGGGAATTCCTCCGGGACCTTGGGCTCGCCCGTGCCGATGGCGAGGCCGCGAGCGGACAGTCCGTATTGGAGGTCGCGGGCGACGGCGCGGAAGTACGAGGCGCCGAGAAAGACGGTCGTTTCGTCGAGCGTGTCGGGTTTGTTCAACGGGTGGTGGATGCGGAATCCGGCGTATCCGATCGTGTCCGGGAGGCGTTCCGGGAAATAGTTTTTCCCGAAGTTGAATAGCTCGGGGGAGTAGCGCACCTGGCGGACGTCCGAGCCGTGCACTTCGTAGATCTCGACGGACCGCGAAAGGTGATCCCCGCCCGGATGGAAAAACCGTGCCTGGAAAGGCAAGCCTTCCCGGCGCCAGAGCGTGCGGTCGTCGCGCCAGCGGATGTCGCGAAGCTGGTCGTAATTCAGCTCGCGGAGAACCTTCGGCACGGGTCGCACGGCACTCATCACCTTTTCCTCGGCCATCGATCGGGCGATCTCGACCACATTCTCAAAACCGAACCGCTCGCGGGATCGGCTGCTAATCACGAGCGCGAGGAGCGCGACCGTGAGGAGACCGAAGACGAGGTGGATTTTCACGAAGGGACGGTTAGACGAGGAAGCTCCGAAACGGAAGGTCCGAATAAGTGAAGGGGGCTGCCAGCCCCTTTTTTACTGACACAAACAGGGGCAGGCTGCCCCTGTCACTGTGCGGAAATTGCGACCATTCGTGTGTTGAATTCCGTTCCTCTATGATCCATCTAACCTGAACCATGAAATTCACATACTACGGACACGCGTGTTTTGCGGTCGATGTGGCCGGGCATCGGTTGCTTTTCGATCCCTTCATCTCCGGGAATCCTCTCGCTGCGAATATCGTGCTCAATGCGGTTGCAGCGGATTTTATTCTGCTCTCTCATGGACATGCGGATCACCTCGCGGATGCGGTGGGAATTGCCCTGCGGACCGGGGCGAAGGTCATCGCGGGCTATGAGGTATCCGAATGGATCAAGCGGCAGGGCATCACGAACGTGCATGGGATGAACCACGGGGGAGGTTACACCTTTGATTTTGGCCGCGCGAAGTTTGTGAATGCGGTGCACTCCAGCATGCTGCCCGACGGCAGCTATGGCGGGAATCCCGGGGGATTCGTCGTGGAGAGCGAGGCCGGTAATTTCTACTACAGCGGCGACACCGCGTTGCACTACGACATGAAAATCATCGGAAAGCGCATGCACTTGGACTGGGCGGTCCTGTGCATCGGGGACAACGTGACGATGGGACCGGCGGACGCCGCCGTCGCCGCGAAATGGGTGGGCGTGGACAAAGTCGTGGGCGTTCATTACGACACCTATCCGCCGATCTGCATCGATCACGAAGCGGCGGTCGAGACGTTCCGAAAAGCGGGCAAGGACTTGCTATTGCCCGCAATCGGCGAGACCGTAGACGTGTGAGCCACCCCACCATCCGCGCGACCATCGCCGCGCTGACAACATTTGTCGCACTTGCACTTGGAGGAAACACCATGAATGCCGCAGGAGAAGAATCGAAATCGAAAACCGTCACGCTGGGCGGAGGCTGCTTCTGGTGCGTAGAGGCCGTGTACCAGGGGAAAGACGGGGTCAAGTCCGTGGTGAGCGGCTATGCGGGGGGAAATACGAAAAACCCCACCTACTCCCAGATCTCGAACGGCAATACCGGCCACGCGGAAGTGATCCAAATCAGTTATGATCCCTCGCGGATCAGCTACGAACAAGTCCTCGAGCTGTTTTGGAAGGCCCACGATCCCACCACGCTGAATCGCCAAGGGGCGGATGTCGGCACGCAGTACCGCTCGATTATTCTGTTCGAAACGGACGAGGAACGGGATTTGGCGGAGAAATCGAAGGCCGCCGCGCAGAAGGATTTCAAACAGCCGATCGTGACCGAGATCACCAAGCTCGACGTCTTCTATCCCGCCGAATCCTACCACCAAGATTTTTACGAAAACAATCAGTCCCACCCGTACAGCCGGGCCGTCATTGCGCCGAAGTTGCAGAAGCTTCAGGACAAAAACTGACGCCCATGCTCACGGACACCCACGCGCACCTCGATTATCCGGATTTCCAGGAAGATTTCGCGGGAGTGTTGGCACGGGCGGAGTCGGCGGGAGTTCGACGCATCTTAACCATTGGGACGTCGATCGAGGGCAGTCGCCGGGCGGTGCGCTTGGCGGAATCGCATCCCATGATTTGGGCGGTGGTGGGGATCCATCCCACGGATATCGATGATATCTCGCCCAATTTTCCCGATGAACTGAGGGAAATCGCGCGCAGTCCCAGGGTGGTGGCGATCGGCGAGACCGGGTTGGATTATCATCGCCTTCCCGGTGCGGCCATGCGGGGCAAACCGGAACAGGTTGCAGAGGCCCTTCTGGCGGACATCCCCGAAGATGCGGAAGCGAGCATCGCGGACGGCGCGGTCAAAGCGGCCCAGGCCGAGATTTTTGGAGCCCAGCTTGAGCTCGCGGCAGAACTCGGCCTCCATGTGGTGATTCACCAGCGCGACGCGTGGAGGGACACGTTAGAGCAAATCGCGCCCTACAGCGGAAAAGTGCGGGCGGTGTTTCACTGCTTCGGGGGCTCGCCCGAACAAGCCGCAGAGCTCGCCGGGATGGGTCATTTGGTTTCGTTCACCGGAATTGTGACCTTCAAAAATGCCGGGACCGTTCGCGATACGGTGGCCGCCGTGGCGGAGGACGGCTTCATGCTGGAAACGGACTGCCCGTACCTGGCGCCAGTTCCCCATCGGGGGGAGCGCTGTGAACCGGCTCACACTCGACTCGTGGCAGAGAAAGTCGCCGAGCTCCGTGGAACATCGCTCGAAGCGATCGCCGCTTGCACCGAACGAACCGCAAACGCGTTTTTCCGGTTCGACCGCTAGACATCCCCCGCGCCCGTCGCGCAAAAAGTTCTGTGTAAAGGTTCATGTACAGATTGATTTCCCCCCGACCCATCCCTAGAAACGAAGGGGTCTTCTTCGTTGAATGTTGTTGTTCCTAAAGATGACAGCTCGTGCGTTCGCCGCAGGCGTGAGTGGGATGGTGCTGTTACTGGCTTCTCGTGCCATCTGCAACGCAGGAGGCAATGAACCGCTGACGATTGGTGTCGGGGAGTGGACGGGGAGTTCGGTGATCGGCGTCGGGATCGATCAGAGGTTCTGGGAAGAAGAGGGTCTCGATGTCCGAGTCGCGGTCTTCGGTGATGACGCTCTGGAACTCGCTGCTCTCCGATCCGGGAAAATAGACTTCCTGCTCACAGTCGGCGGCAATGTCCCTTCGTTGATCCGGGAAGGCATCCCTCTGATCGTGCTCGGAGAGGTGGCTTGGTCGGATGGGGCCCACAAGCTGCTTGCCTCGCCCCAGTTTAGCTTTACTCAGCGCGACTCGGTCGTCCGCGTGGGCATTGCCTCCTCGAGGCCGCCCCTCCGACAGTTCGTTTCCGCCATCATGGATCGCAATGGCGTGGGCGAGCGCAACGTGATCTTCGAGATGCACGGGCAGGACGACTTGGTCCAGCGTTTCGTGGACCGGCGTCTGAGCTTGATCGCGTTGCCTGACCCCCGGGCCCGGATTGCGGAGGAACGCGGGTTCGCCCAAGTACTCGCCACCTCGGCCTCCACGGAGGGCGTGCTTCCCGAAGTCCTTGCCTGCACGCCGACAGCACTCGAACGACTCGGCGAAAACGGAATCCGTGCCTTCATCCGCGGCTGGCTGCGGGGACTCGACTGGATGAATGAATCCGGAAATTTCAGTACGGTGGCGACCGCAACAAACCGGCTCATTTTTGTCGACGACGCTTATTCGGAGACCGAAATCACCGCGATGTTGGGTGCAGTAAAGCTTCACGATCGGCCCGCCCTGTTGAGCCGCAACCTCCCCGCCGGGGGCCTTGCACAGTACTACGACCGGTTACGCACCTTCCTGGAAAAGGAGGGATCCGACGAAGCACGCTTTGAGCCCAAGAACTTCCTCCGAACCGGAATTCTCATTGATGAACTCAAAACGGAATCGGCGATAAGGGAGACGGGTGGTTAGAATCCCTGACCAGCACCGCTGCGATGGTTCTCCCCGGAAAACGAGCCGGAGGTTGGGGGGGAATGGATGGAAGGGATGAACACCGACCGGTTGGCGAGTAAAGTCGGGCTTCGCGAAGAAGTGGCGCGAGAGATTCGCTTCCTGATTCTCGGGGTTGCTGTGGCGCTCCTGAGCGTGGGTGCCGCGATCATCTCTTCCGGCATTATCCTCGACCGCTTCGCCACCCTCCAGCGCGAGAGTGCGGCGGCCGTCTCCCAGGGAGTTCTTCAGGCACTCGATCTCCGCGCAGAAGCCATGCTGGGCATCGCGTCCGAATACGCCAATTGGGACAGCGCGGCGGACTTCGCCGAGGGCAAGAGTCCCGATTTCCTCGAAGACGAACTCTTCGACAACACGTTCCTTTTTAATTCAGTCAATGCCATGCTGTTCTTCGACCGCGCGGGCGAGTTCATCGGAGGTCGTGCCATGCAACCCGATGGCGTCCTCGGCCCCGTCCCGGAATCACTCGCCACCGCCGTCGGCCGCTCGAAATCGTTCCTCCACCCGCCCCGGGTGGAAAGCGGATCCGTAGGCTTCGTCTCCGCCAACGACGAAGTGTTCTTCGTCGTATGCCGCACCATCACGGCGTCTGATCTGAGCGGACCCCACCGCGGATCCCTGGTCGTTGCGAGCCGCTTCGACACAGAAATGATGCGAAAGCTCGAGGCGCTAACCCGCGTGTCGATGCGCATTACACCGATCACGCCGGGGACAGGGCCCGCCTCGAGCGATGTCGTTTATTCCAGACTACTTGGCGGAAGCCTCCTGTTCGTGGACGGCACCGATCCCGTCACCAATGCCCCCACCGCCCACGCGCTCCTGAAAGACGTGACCGGCGCGCACTCCATCCTGATGGACATGGTGCTTCCGGGTCGGCTCCGCGAGCTTGCGGTCACCGCCGAGAACGTGCTCCGATTCTCCACCCTAGGAGTTGCGGCGATTTTCATTGCCTACGCGCTGTTCATGGTTTGGGAACTTGCCCGCCGCCGCCGCGAACTCACGGAACGCGTGCTCGAGCAGGAAGCGCTCGCAAAGGCAAAGGAGGAGGCTGAGCAATTGGCAGAACGCGCAACGGCGGCGGACCGGGCAAAGAGCGAGTTCCTCGCCATGATGAGCCACGAAGTTCGAACCCCGCTGAACGCCGTGCTCGGATTCTCCGAACTGCTCTTCCACGGGGAACTCAGTCCCGAGCAGCGAAATCACGTAGAGACCATCCAATCGAGCGGGAAAATTCTCCTCGCCGTGATCAACGATATCCTGGATTTTTCAAAAATCGAAGCCGGCAAGATTCAGCTTCAGTACGAACCTCTCCAAGTTCGTCAGGCCGTCGCGGATGTGGTTCGGCTTTTCGCGCATGAGGCACAATCAAAACACATCGAGCTCCGCACGGAGTTCGCGGCCGATGCCCCGACACAAATTGTTACGGACTCCACTCGCTTCGCTCAAGTGCTCGTGAACCTGCTTTCCAATGCGGTGAAGTTCACCTCGGAAGGAGGCGTGTTGGTGCGGGTGGGTCGATGCCATCCCGCGGAGCTTGCCCAACACGAAATCCGTGCGCAGGAAGGATCCACATTCCTTAGGGTCAGCGTCCACGACAGCGGAGTGGGCATTCCGGAGGCGGAGCGACACAAACTTTTCAAAACGTTCACCCAATTGGACTCCTCCACGACGCGACGCTTCGGGGGAACCGGTCTCGGTCTCGCGATTTCGCGTCGGCTTTGCCAAATGATGGGCGGCGATATCTGGCTCGCCGGCAGCGACCATGGAGCCGAGTTCGTGTTCGCCGTCCGCAGTAACGAATAGACATCCTTCGCAGACTCCCTAACCCGTCTTTTCCAACTGACGTTAGAAATCGGTGATTCCGAGGGTTCGAGTGCCCGCGAAACGGCACTCTCCTATCCGCTCCGCGATTTTTACCGCACCTTCGATGAAAAGGGACTCACAAACCTACTTTAGCCAAGAGAAAATCTGCGCAAATCCTGTTAATCTGCGGTTATCCCACCCGTCCCCGGAACCACGCTTGACCCATTCGTAGTGAAGACCTTTGGGCAATGACCCTGATCTCATAAGCCTTTGCGGGTTCCGAACTCCCGCAGCTGAGAAAGTCGGGCTAACTCCAATACTGTTTACTTAGAAGATTTTTGATGGATTGTCTGCGGTATCCTGTGCCTGGTCGGTCCGCGTGTTCTGCGGATCGGATAGCCAGACATCTTGCGCTTGACGCCGCGTGGCCCGAAGCGGCC
>Ga0247836_1003717_pt1 | contig 20053 bp, 20 predicted proteins | sample LaCruzMarch2015__4_FD_187116 | JGI IMG/M metagenome (GOLD analysis project Ga0247836, IMG submission 187116) | Freshwater microbial communities from meromictic Lake La Cruz, Castile-La Mancha, Spain - LaCruzMarch2015_14m | ecosystem: Environmental > Aquatic > Freshwater > Lake | place: Spain... | reverse complement strand
AGAAATATTTAATTTACAAGAAATGATAGATGCTTTTGATTTGAAAAACGTTAGCCGCGGGGTATCTACATTTAGTTATGATAAATTATATTGGTTAAATCAACATTATCAAAAATCAGATCCAGTTGAGTATGTGGCTAAAGAACTAGCAGCACAATTTAAGTTTCAAGGAGTTGATGAAACTAAAGGTCCTAAGCTTACAGACTTAGTTTCAGTTCAAGCGGAAAGATGTAGAACATTAGCTGAAATTTGTGAAAAAAGTCGTTATTTTTATGAAGATGAAATTGAATATGATGAGGATGCTAGGAAAAAGCATTTGCGCGTAGTAACTTTTGAGCCTTTATCAGAGCTTTATGCAGTTTTAGCTAGCGTAGATATTTGGGAGCGTGAAGTTTTACAGCAGTGCATTAATGATTTAGCTGCAAAACTTGAGATTAACCTTGGAAAAATAGCTCAACCTTTGCGCGTTGCTATTACTGGTGGATCTATGTCTCCTTCAATTGATGTTACTTTAGAGTTCATTGGTAAGGAACGCGTTCTTAAAAGGCTTAGTACCGCTTTGGAATATATCAAAGAACGCGCTAGTTAATTTTTTAAAAAATCTGCCGATAACTTATGTACTTCTAAAGTTATTGGTAGATATTATGAAATCAAGAGGACGTTCTATACTTAATAAACATAATATTCTTAAGCTTATTGGGTATTTTTTAGTGTTAGATCTGATGTTTTCGCCAATTATTATCTTTGCCGCAACAGATTCTGTAGTTGAAATGTCAAAATCCACATGGTTTGAACAAATAAAAATTACAGCCCCATCGCTTATTTGTAAGAGTTTTATCGAAGATACTGATATTGCTTTGCAAATGAAAAATAATAATATTACCTATGATAATTGTTTAACTTTAGTCCCTGTAATTTCAGAAAAATGTGTAAAGCAATATAAAGCTAATTTACCTATGACTATTACTGATGAAATAGCTGATAAATGGGGTAAAGTAATTGGCGAGTGTATTGGGACTAATTTTGCTATGCAATATTTATATCAGGATAATTAGACAATGAATTTTTAAGTTTTTTTAAATAATATTTAGTGTCTATTAACAATACATCTTTCTAATCCTCACGTCCCGCTACTTGTTCTAGTGATCCATAGATCTTGCTTAATAGACAATAATATTGCTGAAGACTTAAAAAAAAATGAAATAGAAGAAGCGTTAAGAAATATGCCAAAGCCAAGCTAGATTTTGGTATCTATTTTTTAATTTCCTTTAATAACTTAATGGCTGCACGTTGTTCAGCCTTTCTGCGGTTAACATCTTTACCTTGAGTTTTTATGTTTAATTCTTTTACTTCACAGGTTATATGAAATATTTGATCATGCTCTTCACCATCAACTTTAGTTAAGGTATATACAGGTAAAGATTTTTTTATTGATTGAAGATATTCTTGGAGCTGGGTTTTTGCGTCTTTTAAGTTATCGTTTAATTGATTATCATTAAGTCTTGAATCATAAAGATGAAGAATTAACTCTTTTGATGCATGAAATCCTCCATCAAGATAAACAGCTGCAAAGACTGCTTCTAAGGCATCAGTTAAGATTGATGCACGACGTACGCCGCCACTTTTTAGCTCGCCAGGCCCTAGATATAAATAATCTCCTAAGTTAATTTCAGCGGCAATTTTTGCAAGCATCTCTCCTTTTACGAGAAACGCACGTAAGCGGCTAAGTTCTCCTTCAGATCTTGTAGGAAATTTTTCATATAGTGCATTAGCGATTACAAAACTTAAAATAGAGTCGCCAAGAAACTCTAGGCGTTCATTATTATTTATCCCATAACTGCAATGGCTTAATGCTTGTTTTAAATAAGAGATGGATTTAAAATTATAGTTTAGTCGACGACAAAGTCTTGGTAAATTAGGTTCCACTAATTTTTAACCTCTCTCTTATTTAATGTAGTTACGCAATCATATAAATCCTGGTTGCGAGCAACCAGGCTACGCTTATCAGTTGCCTAAAGTCTTGGCCCAACCTACTAAATGGCAGATGTATGATATTAATGTATCATTTTACCAATATTAGACCATCTTATCACGTCGGTTTTACCATTCCAGCTCATCCATACTAACATAGCTTTACCGCGTAAATGGCTGTCTGGAACAAAACCCCAGAACCTGCTGTCAGCGCTGTCATCGCGATTATCACCCATCATAAAGTATTGTCCTGCTGGTACTTCTATATCAAAATCTACCGCTTTAATATCAGGCCGTGTAAATATCTCATGTTCTACACCATTTAAATTTTCACTATATTTTGCTACAGCTTTACCAGAACTTTCATCTGTTGTATATTTTATAAACTTTTGTGTGATTTCATGACCGTTAATAGTTAATATTTTATTGTGGTAACTGACTTTATCACCTGGCACACCAACAACTCTTTTTATATAGTCAAAAGAAGGATCTGGTGGCCAGCGAAATACAGCTATATCACCATTTTTTGGTTTTGAAATCGGGATTATTTTCTTTTCTAAAACAGGTAACCGTATGCCGTATATGAATTTATTTACAGCTAAAAAATCACCTACTAATAAAGTTGGTTCTAAAGAACCTGAAGGTATTCTAAATGGTTCGATTAAAAATGATCTTAAGCATAACACTATAAAAAATATTGGAAAAAAAGATCGTGAGTATTCAATCGCACGAGAAGGGCGTTGTTCAGGTCTTCTTTTAGGCTCCCATAATAAAACGTCAAGTAAATAGACAATACCAGATATGAATGATAGTACAACTAAGATTAAAGCAAAGTTCATTTATTTCCTTATTTATTATTTCTTTTTATCAGTTTGAAAAACTGCCATAAATGCTTCTTGGGGTATTTCAACATGGCCTACTTGCTTCATGCGTTTTTTCCCAGCTTTTTGTTTTTCTAATAATTTTCTTTTACGTGACACATCACCGCCATAGCATTTAGCAATTACGTTTTTACGTAATGCTTTAACGGTTTGTCTTGCTATAATATGACCGCCTAATGCGGCTTGAATTGCAACATCAAACATTTGTCTTGGGATTAATTCACGCATTTTTTCAACAATAGCTTTGCCGCGTTGATTAGATGCACTGCGATGTACAATAACAGATAAAGCATCAACTCGTTCACTATTGATTAAGATATCTAATTTAACAAGATCTGCTTCGTCAAAGCGTAAAAAATTATAATCTAAAGATGCGTAGCCACGGCTTACTGATTTTAAGCGGTCAAAGAAATCAGAGACTACTTCATTCATTGGTAAATCATAAGTTACCGAAACCTGACGTCCACTATAGGTCATATTAACTTGCACACCACGTCTTTCAACACATAACGTGATAATTTGCCCTAGATAATCTTGTGGAACAAGGATATTTGCGCGCACAATAGGTTCTAGCATTTGCTTAATTTGTGGCGGTGGCGGGAGACGTGATGGATTATCGATCATCAGCGTTTCATCTTTGGTATTTATAATTTGATAAATAACTGTAGGAGAGGTTGAAATTAATTCAAGATTATATTCGCGCTCAAGGCGTTCTTGAATAATTTCCATGTGTAACATACCAAGAAAACCACAGCGAAAACCAAAGCCTAGTGCGTCAGATGATTCAGGTTCATAAAATAAAGAGGCATCATTTAAACTTAATTTAGCTAATGCTTCACGAAAAGCTTCAAAATCATCAGAGCTTATCGGGAAAAGACCTGCATAAACTTGAGGTTTAATCTTTTTAAAGCCTGGTAATGCAATTTCTGCCTGATTTTTTTCAAGTGTTAGTGTATCTCCTACAGGTGCCCCTTGAATTTCTTTAATGCCGGCAACGAGATATCCTACTTCACCTGCTTGTAATTTATCTTTTGGTGTTCGTTTTGGTGTAAAAATACCTACTTGGTCAACTTCATATGTCCTGCCAGTTGACATAACCCGCATCTTATCGCCTTTCTTCACAGAGCCATTTATAACGCGTATTAAAGAAACAACGCCTAAGTAGCTATCAAACCATGAGTCAATAATTAATGCTTGAAGAGGTGCTGAAATATCTCCTTTTGGTGGAGATATATGTGTTATCAATGCCTCAAGGACATCATTAACACCAATACCGCTTTTAGCACTAACCATTATCGCATCATGCGCATCTACGCCAATTATATCTTCAATTTCAGTAATGACTCTTTCAGGTTCAGCTTGGGGGAGATCAATTTTATTTAAGACTGGGAGTACTTCAAGCCCTTGGTCAATAGCTGTATAACACACGGCTACCGTTTGCGCTTCAACCCCTTGTGCTGCATCCACAACTAAAATAGCACCTTCACAAGCAGCTAATGAACGTGATACTTCGTAGCTAAAATCAACATGCCCTGGGGTATCAATAAAATTAAGTAAATAAACTTTTCCATCGCGAGAAGTATAATTTAACGAAACAGATTGCGCTTTAATAGTAATGCCACGCTCTCGTTCGATATCCATTGAATCTAATACTTGATTATCCATATTTTCCATTTCACGCGCGGATAATCCACCGCAAACTTGGATGAAGCGATCAGCTAAAGTAGATTTGCCATGATCAATATGCGCAATAATAGAAAAGTTACGGATAAGAGTTAAGTCGCTCAAAAGATTTGCCCTTTAATAAATTGCGCTAGTTTACCGCAATTATTAGAATCCATAAAGTAGAAGATGTTATGGTAATGTTATTAAGCTACATTTGCCATGTCAAAGTCAGGGAATAGTAATACGGCTGGATGAACATGCAATGCTTTTGCTAATGTCATAGCGCGTTCTCGGCCCATTTGTCTTGAACCATTTTCAATAGCTGAAATATTTGATTGATTCATTTTTGTTAGTTTAGCCAAGTCATTTTGACTCAATCCTTGTAGCTCACGAATCATTTTCAATGCTTCACCTGGGGTTAATGTTTCATGCAGTTTAGCTTTTTCAAAAGACATATTATTTCCTCATCAATACTCATGTGGATTAATATCAATAACAAATACTAGTAATTGATTTTGCTATACTTTATAGATAACGCACCTTTGTAAAGATAAACGATATGATCTATAACCTTTCCATTTACCTTGTAATGCTTCATCATGAAATCCTTTAATGAGTTTTAAACCTTGCTTTCCTTCAATTTCAACAATACGTTTCCATAATTTATAATGCTTTCTTATTTGAATAGGAGCTATTTTTATTAATTTGTTGAGTCCTTTTTTCTCGAATATTGTCCACATATCATAATCCAAATATGTATCATATATATATATACTCAATTTTATATATGCAAGTGTATGCTTTAAAAATATTATCAAGGCTTAGCGTATTGCAATAGTTTAATTATTTTGTAATCATCAAATCCAATATAAGTCAATTTATAAAAGGATTATCGATGCGCAAGGTTTATACTTTATTTTTTCTTTTGTTTACGTTAGTTTTTAATAATTATGTATTTGCCGATTCAGCTTTAGTTAAGCGTAATGATGTGCAGCAATTTATTAATAAAATGGTAAAGGAACATAATTTTAATAGAAAGCAACTTGTTGCTATATTAAATAATGCAGAATTTCAGCCAAAAATTATTGAGTCTATGGAAAAACCTTATGAGAAGAAGACATGGGATGTTTATAGGGATTTATTTTTAGCGCCATGGCGTGCTGAAGAGGGAGTTAAATTTTGGCAAGAAAATCATGAGGCTTTGGCGCGAGCCGAAAGAGAGTATAATGTTCCTGCTAATATCATTGTAGCAATTATCGGTGTTGAAACCCTTTATGGAAAGCATCAAGGAACTTACCGAGTAATTGATGCGCTGACTACTCTTGCATTTAATTATCCTAAACGCGCACCATTTTTTACTAAAGAATTAGGTGAGTATTTATTGCTTTGTCGTGAGCTTAAAATTCCTGCTGATAAATATTTAGGTTCTTATGCCGGAGCTATTGGTAAACCGCAATTTATGCCTTCTAGTTATCGTTATTATGCAGTTGATTTTACTGGTAATGGACGACGTGATTTGGTTAATAATAATGCTGATGCTATTGGATCTGTGGCTAATTATTTTCACAAGCATGGTTGGAAGATGAACGGAGCAATTGCTCAGCCTGTAAAAGTTAGCGGTGCAAAATATAAAAAATTAGCTCTAAATTCTAGGGCTCCAGATTATACGGTTAATCATTTGCTTTCAGCAGGAGTAAAAACTATTTCTCCAGTGATAGATCGCCCAAATAAAGCAGGCTTAATTGAGTTAATTACGCAAAATGGCAATGAGTATTGGATGGCATATCCTAATTTTTATGTGATAACTCGATATAATACTAGCCCACAATATGCATTGGTAGTTTATTTATTTGCTCAAGAATTAGAATCTAAATGGGCGGCTTTGCAGTTAAAAGGTGATAATAAAAGGGCTTAAGAATTTGTAGGTTGGGCTACAAGGCTCAACCTACAAATCAAGGACTTCAATGCGATGACTTGTTTTTTATTTATTGAAAAAATTGATAATGAGAAAATTTTAAGCTTACGACTGGATAAAAATGGTCTGGTTGATATGGCCTTAGCTTATAGAACAATTGAAGAGACAAGATCGTTACAATTTAATACTCGAACAATAGTAGTTTTACCAACTGCATCAAGTAGCTTATATGAAATAGACTTGCCATGGTTAGTTGACAATAAAGCGCGTATGGCGATCCCCTTTGCTTTGGAAGAGCAGCTTGCACAAAATGTATCAACTCTGCATTTTTCTTTTGATAGAAATTTTTATAAGAATGATCGATATCTTGTGGTTGTGACTGATAAGCAATTATTAGTAGATTTAATTAGAAAACTTGATGATTTTAGTCTTGATTTTGATCTTATTACGCTTGATTGGTTTTCTTTAAATTCACAAGAGGTTTTTGTAACTAATTACGGGCTATTAGTTAATGATTTATTGTTTAAAGGCGCTTTAAGTGGTGATTTAGCTGCAAATTATTTAAATAGCTTTGAAAATAAAAAAGGCATTTCAATCTTTAAAGACAGTTTATCTTCTCTCAGCGTAAATGGTGCAACAAAGATTGATGATCAATTTTTAACTTATTCTGCGACGAGACTTTATAAATCTAATTTAATAAATCTTTGCCAGGGGGAGTTAAAACATGATAATTCTTCTAATTCTATTAAAAAATGGTTTATTGCTCTAGCTTTAATAGGTAGTATTTTATTTTTTTCAGTGGTATTTTTTAAAGTGCTATATTTGCATAAATTAAACTCAAAAACTGCAATTTTAGATAATAAAATCGCATTGATTTATCATGAATTTTTTCCTAATGCAAAAACAGTAATAAGCCCTAAATTTCGTATTGAGCAATTATTAAAAGCTAATAAAAATGAAGATTCATCTTTATGGTACTTGCTAGATAAATTTGCTCAAGTTTTTAATGAAAAAGATTTTGAGATTGAAGAATTGCGTTTTCAATCTAATATTTTATCAATAACGTTAAAAGCTAATAATTTTTCAGCTTTAGAGAGTCTTGAACAGCAATTGCAACAAAGCCAACTTAAAGTAAAACAGGTACAAGCTTCTTCTCATGATCATAATCTAATTGCTACTTTGGAGTTAAGTTTATGAAAGAATTTTGGTCTAACTTAAATGAACGCGAGCGCATAATTTTAAGTGTTGGAGTTATTTTTTGTTTTTTTTATTTGTTGTATTTATTGGTTTTTTCACCATTAAATCATGCGATAGATAATAAATATCAAATTTTAAGTGAAAAAAAATCTGATCTTTTATGGATGGAGAAGGTTCGGAAGTTGCAACTTACTAAATCTACTAAAGATCTATTAACTAGTTCTAAGCTTTTAACTGTACTTACTGAAGAGTTGAATGCAATTTATTTTAGTAACCATCCTTATAGTTTAAAACAAATAGGTGCCGATGAAATTCAATTAAATTATGATGAAGTACCTTATAATGTATTTATAAAATGGTTATGGACCTTTAATAAGAAATATTCTTTTGTTATTAAACAGTTAAATATTGAACGTACAAACACACCAGGGGTGGTCAAGCTTAGCTTGATTATAACTACATAAGCAGATTTAGTAAGGCTTACGGGCTACAAATATTTTAGATATTTAATGCAATCAGATTATGCTGTGTTGATAATCGCTCTATAACCTCTAAGTGGCGAGGCTTGTCCGCGCCATCCAGGAGATCTCTAGATACCGCAGACAAGCCGCGGTTATATGATTACCCACAAGTCTGCTAATCCTTTATGGGCCTGCATTGTCTGGTTTAATCCGAGCCACGACCGTTAGGGAGTGTGGATTTTAAGAACTCCACTCCCTAACGGTCGTGGCTCGGAGTTTCGCTCACTTGCCAAGATAAAGTTAATTTGTGAGTAATGATATGGCCGCGTTACGTCGGCGTTATATTATAAAGGATTTAAGAAAATTAATTGTCAACAGACCCTAATTTACATATTAGGTTCTGTATTTTGTATACTACGCCATGGTTTTATGCTGGCATTTTGCTTTACATCTGCAGGAAGATTATTAATAGCAGTTTTTGCCGCTTCCTCATTTGGGTAAGTTCCATATAATCCTTTGTAATATGTTTTCCCATCACGATTATATTTTATTTCAGCGGTTCTTTCATTTTTAGGTGCTAAAGATAGGGTTTCTGCAACTTTTGATGCTTTATCGCCATCGGCTAATTCAATGGTATATCCTTCTGAATTTTGGCTATTAACCCACGTTTTATCGATTTCTTTAGCAGAAGTTGGTGGGTGCTCAGTACTTACATGATAAGAGTCAGGAACAGTCTTTGCGGGTTGTACTGGTTGATAATCAGTGTAACTAGAACTTTCATATCCTTCAGGATATAGTTTTTGTCCTTCATAATTATAATTTTGATAATTTTCATAGTCAGGTTGAGTATCAGTAGTACATGCAGATAAACTAGATAGGCATAATATTGCCGATAAAATTTTAGTTTTTTGTAACATGTTAATACCCCATTTTAAAAAGCCATTATGTATGTTATCTGCAAATTCTAAATTTACTTTAGGATAATATTTACGAAAAACAGCATTAACGTCATCCTTCACTTCGTTACGGATGACAGATTGTAGAATAATCAAAAAATTATTCTTCCTAACCTTGGGGTTTTTTGTAAGTCCTGTTACAGTATTTATATTTAATAAGGTATTTTATGTGGACAGAACGTCGCTCTGGCAAGACCAATCAACGAGGGAGCAATGATCACCGCTCTCCTTATGAGCGTGATAAAACTCGGGTTATTCATTGCCCTGCATTTCGTCGTTTGCAACGTAAAACTCAAATTTTAGGTACGGATGAGGGGGATTTTCATCGTACTAGGTTAACTCATTCTTTAGAAGTAGCCTCAATTGGCAGTAGTATTGTACGTAATCTTAATACTAATAAAAAAGAAGATTTATTAATTTCATTATTACCTTGTGATGATTTGATTAGCACTATTTGTTTATTGCATGACATTGGCCACCCGCCATTTGGGCATGGGGGCGAGGTTGCTTTAAATTATAAGATGCGTGATTTTGGTGGTTTTGAGGGGAATGCGCAAACTTTACGACTTTTGACTAAGGTCGAGGAAAGTTATGGTAGTTATGGCCTTGATTTAACTAGAAGGGCTTTGCTTGGTATTCTTAAATATCCAGTAAAATGGTCTAGCGTTGTTGCAACTGATATGCCAGAAGTTAAGGAGACTTTTTCACGTTCTATTCGTATTAATGATTGGATCCCTCCTAAGGCTTATTATAATTGTGATTTAGCTGAGATTGATTGGTTATTAGAGCCATTTAGTGATACAGAAAGACAGTTATTTCAATCACTAGCCTTAGCACCCACTGCTAATAGTCATGGAAAATCAGCTTTTCATAGTTTTGATTGTTCAATAATGGATATTGCCGATGATATTGCTTATGGAGTGCATGATCTTGAGGATGCGATTCATTTACGCTTAATTAATCGCGATCAATTAGATACTGATAGTTTTCGGCAATTGTTAAAGGCTACTTCACTTACTAAAAGCCAAGATGAATTTTTAAACTCACTTTTTGCACCAGTCCTTTATTTACGTAAGCAAGCAATTGGTGAAATGGTTAATTATTTTATTACAGCTATCGAGCTTTCGCATACTAATGATTTATTTGAACATAATGAGTTTAAATATAATATGACATTATTGCCAGAAGCTAAGGCTTTATTAGAATATTTAATGCAAACAGTTTATAAATACGTAATTGATTCACAAGAGGCACGTACTTTCGAGTATGGCGGTCAAACAGTAATTCTTCGTTTATTTGAAGCGATTAGTTCAAACCCTGGTTCAATCTTAGATATAAAAAATCGAAAATTATATCACGAGGCAAAAGACGAGCAAGCCGCATGGCGCGTAGTTTCTGATTATATTGCCAATATGACAGACGAATACGCTTATCGCATGCACGAGCGCTTATTTGGCTTTAATACGCGGACGATATTTGAAAGGCTTTAAGTGAAATATAATAAATTCAGGTTTTGTGATGTAATGAGCAATATGTTCAAATTAATTGCGTTGGTTGGGCCAAGGACCAACCAACTATATAATGGGTTATTTATGCTTAAATTATTTATAAAACGATACAAATTATTGCCGTGTTAACATCTGTGATGCCAATAAATTTTTTAGCGCAAATTGTGAGTTCTGCAACATAAAAATCTCAATAACAAGGAATAAATCGAACTGAATCTATGCTGAAACATAGCATGGTAGGATATTTAGAGTCTTGTGGCAGTGTATCTATAGAAGAGGCAATCGCTCATAATTACAATGTCTTAGTTATTGCATTCGGTACTATTGATGGTAAGAGAGTAGGCATGAATCTAAACTGTGGTCCTTCCTTTCATTTTCCAATGCTTTATCGCCAGTATTGTCGAAATAGAGCCCCCAAGACTCACTATTAGTCAATATTGCCTTGATGGATTATTGTAGACTGTCTAAATTTCTTATTGATGCAAGGTAAAAAAATATAGGAGTTTTAAGCCCTAAGATGAGAGGCTAGTCTATAATGAAAAATGGATAGATTAGCTCAATAAGAATAATGGCGTCCCCAAGGGGGTTCGAACCCCTGTTACCGCCGTGAAAGGGCAGTGTCCTAGGCCGCTAGACGATGGGGACCTGGAACTTTTTTTAAATTTTAAAACATTTTGTAACCATTATCAAATAATGGCGTCCCCAAGGGGGTTCGAACCCCTGTTACCGCCGTGAAAGGGCAGTGTCCTAGGCCGCTAGACGATGGGGACCTGGAACTTTTGTAACCTATAGCAATTTCACTTCTGCACTTGGTGGAGCTAGGCGGGATCGAACCGCCGACCTCTTGCATGCCATGCAAGCGCTCTCCCAGCTGAGCTATAGCCCCAAAAAGGAGAACCGAAGTTTATGTTAGTGTGTCTTTAACTGTCAAGTTATTTTTAAAATGAATTGTTAATTTTTTTAATTTTAGGTTGGGATAATCATCCCAACCTAAAAAGTTATTATCTATGTGAGAGTGTATTTCCATGTTTTGCAGGTGCAGAAAATGCTGGTGGTGCACTTGGTGCTGCAGCCATACCACCGCCATGGCCATGATGAGTACTCGCAGGAGCAAACATTCCATGACGATGTGTTTTAGATGTAAATGGAGATGAGTGAGGAGCTGCATGATGGCCATGATGAGTTGTATGTACAGCTGGTATTGGAAATGCTGGTGCATGAGCATGTCGACGAGAGAAAAATCTATCGACATGGTGCCTTGTGTCGTAATGGCCAGACCACCAAGAAGAACGAGGTACTACTGCAGCAGGGCCTACATGTACAGTGCGTCGGCTTGATAATGCGGCTGCTAATAAAACTACAGTAGTAAGTAAAACAAGAGCTGCAAATAAAGGCGATGCAGCACTAGCAGTTGCAGCAACAGCAGTGGCTGCTAATTTAGTTGATGCTGCTGTAGTTGTATTTGCGGCAGCAAAATAACCAACTGTTGCAGCTATACCTGCTAATGCTCCAATTGCTAAAAGGAATTTTAATCTAAAGCTGTGGTTAGTATGAGATTTTCTTGTATCAAATGAATCAATATCACGATAAGGTTGCATAATTAATTCCTGGTTAAAAAAAGAAAGCTTACTATAAATTACTACTATAAGTTTGGCAAAATTTTTAATTTGAAATTTTTTGCCATGAATATTTTAGCTGATTAAATTTGAGATAAGGCGGGCAAAGCAACAAAGTGCCCACCATGAAGGTTTATAATCGCATTAATTTGTTGTTCGACATTCTAAATTTTTAATAAATTCATTTAAATTATTAGCTTTTTCACCAAATATACTTAAACTTTTTTGCATCGATTTAAAAATAGATTTTATAAGTTCTGCTAATTCTATTTGGCTATAAAGATTGGCAAAGGTTGTTTTTTGATTGGCAGCATCTGATTCACGCCTTTTACCAAGATTATTTAGTGCATATTTATCTAAATAATCATCTTGCATTTGGAAGGCAAGGCCTAAATAATTGGCAAATTCTTTTAATGATTTAGCATATTCTATTTGGGGATTCGTAGCTTCAATAACCATGTTTATGCATGATGAAATTAGTTTACCAGTTTTAAGTGCATGAACTTCTTCTAATTGCGCTATAGAAATAGATGGGTTGGCTAATTCAGTTAAATCCAGGCTTTGCCCGCTTATCATACCTGCAGGACCTGAGGCTTTGGTGAGCTCAAGAGTTATACTTATTATTTGTTTTAAATCAAGTGATTGGGGTAGGTGGGTTAATAAAATATCAATAGCAAAAGATTGTAAAGCATCACCTACTAAAATAGCAGTAGCTTCATCAAATGCACGGTGGCAGCTTGGTTTCCCGCGGCGAAAGTCGTCATTATCCATAGCTGGTAAATCATCGTGAACTAGGGAGTAGCAATGTATTAATTCAATGCTTGCTGCAATTATATCTAATGTATCTTGATTTGCATTAAGGATCTCCCCACAAAGATATACAAGCATTGGGCGAAATCTTTTACCGCCAGGAAAAAGAGTATATAACATTGCTTCTTTGATACGCGGCGCTTTAATATCTAAATTGTTAATTAAATCATGTAATATCTTTTCATGCCTAATGGCATATTGTTGTATATTATTCATTAAATGGCTCATTCACTGATTTTGTAGATGATAAAATTTCTATCTTTTGTTCAGCTGTTGTTAAAACATCTTGGCAAGATCTCGCGATATTTATCCCTTTTTCAAATTGCTTAAGTGAATCATCTAAAGATAATTCTCCTTTTTCTAATTGCATTACTATAGACTCAAGTTCAGTCATTGATTTTTCAAAATTAATAGGCTTTTTCATTTTCACCTCCGCTATGTATGATATTTAAGCCAAATAGATAATACTTTATTGAGATAAACTATAAATTTCCACATACTAACTTGCGATTCGTTGCAGATTCATGGCTTTCTCTAAGTTTCAAATAATGAATTTAGGATTATCCATTTTTATAGTAAGTCTTGTGTTGTATACTGAATGTGAGTTTATCAGGACTTAAGCAAAACCCCAATCTATTAGTTAAATTATCTTGTCAAGTTAAACATATTTGGTAGAAATTAATGAAGCAGAAAACAAAATTTATTTGTAATCAATGTGCTGCAGTTTTTTCACAATGGGCGGGCCTTTGTACCTCTTGCGGTGCGTGGAATGCAATAAGTGAGGAAGTTGTCACTTTAGTTAATAAGAGTTCGCGTAGTGGTAATTATGCTAATGAAAGATCAAATATTACCTTGATTGAAGACGTGGTGATAGATTGTGAAGTAAGAATGGATTCTGGTTTATCTGAATTAAATCGTGTCTTAGGTGGTGGTTTGGTTGATGGATCAGTAGTTTTAATTGGGGGCGACCCAGGCATTGGTAAATCGACATTACTTTTACAAACATTAGCTAATTTATCATTGAAAGAAAAGGTTTTATATGTGACTGGTGAAGAGTCTCTACAGCAAGTTGCAATGCGGGCTAAAAGGTTACAATTACCTTTAGCAGGATTGCGTCTATTAGCGGAAACAGAAGTAGAGACAATTATTGCTCATGCTCTTAAAGATAAACCTCGTATTATTGTAATAGATTCAGTCCAAACTATTTATACTGAAAGTTTAAGTTCAGCACCAGGCGGCGTAAGTCAAGTGAGAGAAGCTGCAGCAAGACTAGTAAGCTTTGCAAAATCAACGCAAACGGCAGTTTTTCTAGTGGGGCACGTAACCAAAGATGGGGCATTGGCAGGCCCACGCGTATTAGAACACATGGTTGATTGTGTTCTTTACTTTGAAGGGCAAAGAGATAGTCGTTTTCGTGTTATTCGAGCTATTAAAAACCGTTTTGGAGCGGTAAATGAGCTTGGCGTATTTGCAATGACTGATAAGGGCTTAAAAGAGGTTGCAAATCCCTCTGCAATATTTTTATCACGCCAACCTGAACCTACGCCAGGTTCGGCAGTTATGGTTACGTGGGAAGGAACGAGACCCATGCTTGTTGAAGTCCAAGCATTAGTTGATGAGGCACATGGTCAGCAAGCAAAAAGAGTAACGGCAGGCCTTGAGCATAATCGCTTAGCTATTTTGCTTGCAGTCTTGCATCGTCATGGCGGAATAGCTACTTATGATCAAGACGTTTTTATAAACGTTGTCGGTGGGGTGAAAGTTATGGAAACCGGCAGTGATTTAGCCTTGCTAGCCGCTGTTGTGTCTAGTTTACGTTCTCGAGTTTTTTCTAATGATACTATTATATTTGGTGAAATTGGATTAGCTGGTGAAATAAGACCAGTACAATCAGGTCAAGAACGTTTAAAGGAAGCTGCAAAGCACGGATTTAAACGCGCAATCGTGCCACATGCAAATGCAGGTAAACAAGATTTAGGCATTGAGGTTATATCAGTTAAGCATTTGCAAGAGGTATTATCGTATTTATGACTTTTTTCAAATATAATTTGAAAAAAGTCGCGAAAATATTCTAAAGCTAAATTAATAAATGACGATTTAGGTACTCAAATCGTCCAATTAAAGACTAAAGTTGAATTATTACAGTCCGAATATAAAGACTCTATATCTAAGTTACAGTTTGAGCGTAAAATTTCTGCTGAAAAACAATTGGCACTCCTAAAGAGAGCAGAAGTTGCTGAACATGATGGAGCTTCTATTGCTTATTCTGAGGATAGCCCATGGTCTTTAAGCGCAATTTTATTAGCTAAAACTGCAATGCTAAATACCGCAGCAGACCCTGCCACTAAGGATGGCTTAATAGAACTAGTAGCAGGATCAAATCAAACCTTTTTTAGAATTGGCCATGAAGAAAGACTAAAGATGTCACCTTTGTATAATATGACACCAAGGTTTTAAACCATAAAAAGCATTGAATATACTATATTTATAATAAATTTACGTTTAAATATTTTAGCTTGTAGATTAAATCAAGAGCTTCTTTTGCTGATAAGTTGTCCGGTTCTATTTTTTCTAGCATTTTTAAAACAGGAGATTGTTGTGAGGCTTGTTGGTTTTTTTTAATATCATCTTTAGGAAGATGTTTTATTTGTTGAAGATGTTCTTTCGCTATTGTTAGGACATCTTTAGGGATGCCGGCAAGGGCTGCTACTTCTAATCCATAACTTTGGTTTGCATGACCTGATTCTATTTTATATAAAAATACTATTCCGCCATTTACTAACGATGCTTGTAAATGTACATTGCGGATGCTTGAAAATTCATCTGGAAGTGTTGTTAGTTCAAAATAATGGGTGGAAAATAATGTATATGCTTTTACATTATTTGCAAGATATGAGCAGCATGCATATGCCAATGCCATGCCATCGTAAGTACTAGTCCCTCGGCCAATTTCATCGATTAATACTAGGCTTTTCTCGGTAGCCTGTCTTAAAATTTCTGCAGTTTCAGTCATCTCTACCATGAAAGTTGATCTTCCTGCAGCAAGATCATCCGACGCACCTATGCGGGTAAAAATTTTATCGATAGAGCCAATTCTCGCCGCTTTAGCGGGGACAAAACTACCAATATGTGCTAGGAGAACAATTAAGGCAGTTTGGCGCATGTAGGTCGATTTTCCGCCCATATTAGGACCGGTTATAAGTAGTACATGTTTATTAGGTTGTAGGTTCAAATCATTAGCTATAAATTTTTCTTTTAAAATTTGTTCGATAACTGGGTGGCGACCCGCATTAATTTTAATTCCTGCTTCTTCAGAAAATTGAGGGCAACACCAATTTAAAGTTTCTGCTCGTTCAGCAAGATTAGTTAACACATCAAGTATACTTAAGGCTTCAGCGATTTTATTAAGTTCTTTATTTGATTTATTAATTTCTTCTAATAAATTTTCATAAAGCCATTTTTCTCGAGATAAAGCTTTAACTTCTGCAGATAGTACTTTTTCTTCAAATTCTTTTAATTCAGGGGTAATGTAGCGCTCGACATTTTTAAGTGTTTGCTTACGTTGATAATATAGCGGTACTTTTTCTGCTTGGTTGCGCGATAATTCAATATAATAGCCATGGACGCGATTAAAGCCGAATTTTAGTGTAGAAAGACCTGACTTTTCTTTTTCTAAAATCTCTAAGGCTAATAATTTTTCGGTTGCGTTATCACAAAGATCACGTAATTCATCTAGTTCCTCATCAAATCCTCTAGCAATTACGCCACCATCACGAATTAATACAGGAGGGTTATCAATTATCGCATTGCTTAATAGATTATTTAAAAGTGGAAGGGGAGTTATATCTTTTGTTAAGTCTTTAGTCATAGATGATTGAATTTTAATTAAAACATTATGAAATTGTGGGAGTAATTTAAGAGTTTGCCTGAGTGCTACTAAATCACGAGGACGAGCTGATTTTAAGGCTACGCGGGTGGTTATTCTTTGAACATCACATATTTGTTCAAGAAGATTATGTAGATCTATTACTAAATCTTTTTCTATAATTTCAGTAATCGCCAGTTGCCGGTTAGTAATAGATACTTTGTTTATAAGCGGCTTTCCTATCCAACGTTTTAAAAGCCTACTACCCATGGCAGATGCTGTATGATCAAGTAGAGCTAATAAACTATAATCATGATTACCAAGATTTGATTCAAATAATTCTAAATGTCTCTGAGTCGCGGCATCTAATTGTAAATAATCATTATTTTTTTCAAGAGTAAAATTGTTTAAATGAGGAAGAGCTTGACGTTGCGTGATTTGTAAATATGCTAATAAAGCTCCAGCTGCATGGCATGCAAGTTGATAATCATTTCCTCCAAAAGCATTTAAATCATTAACTTTAAATTGCTCGATTAAGCTTAAACTTGCTTTTTTTAAGTCAAATTCCCACGCTGGAAGAGTCTTAATTATGAATTTATTTTGAATTATATCTTTTGGAAAAGATTCATCTAATAAAATTTCTTGAGGATTTAAACGAGTAATCTCAGCTATAAGTAAAGCTTCACTATCAATTGGAAGTAAATGAAAACGTCCAATAGATAGATCAACAAATGCAAGCCCAAATTTAGCTTTAGATTTATATATAGCAAGTAAAATACTATCACGTTTAGCATCAAGTAAAGCTTCGTCGGTAACAGTCCCTGGTGTAAGAATGCGCGTTACTTGCCTTTCAACAGGTCCTTTAGAAGTAGCTGGATCACCAATTTGCTCACAGATTGCAACAGATTCGCCTTTTTTTAATAAGCGCGCAAGATAATTTTCAACAGCGTGGTAAGGAACGCCTGCCATAGGTATTGGTTTACCAGAAGATTGGCCGCGGTGGGTTAGGGTGATATCAAGTAAATTAGCAGCTCGTTGCGCATCTTCAAAAAAAAGCTCATAGAAATCTCCCATGCGATAAAATAAGAGCATGTTGTTATGTTCTGACTTAATGCGCAGATATTGTTGCATCACAGGGGTGTGTTGATTTTGCATAACAAATTCCTTGAAATTTAATTTAATTTGCCATATATATTATTTTGGGCCGAGGCTAAACCTACAAATATTTATGACTAAGATATGGTCATGTATATGAGTTAAAATTGCAAGTTACCAGTAAAATAAATAAATTTCATACTTATTTTCGATAACTCCTTCACTTAATGTAAATTTTTGCTAGACTTATATTAGCTCTTAACATTTCTTTTGTTGCTTTTTTGTATTATATTAGCGGAATGTTGATAGCCGTGACGGTATTAATAATAAAAATAATGACGGAGAATTGTATGAAAAATTTAATAGCATTGGTAATGGCTGGAGTAATGGCAGTATTAGTTACTTCTTGCGGTAAACATGAAGCACCTAAACAACCTGAAACAGCAGAAGCAGCATCAGCTGAAGCTCCAGCAGCTCCAGCACCTACTGCTGAACCTACTGATAAAGCGGCTCAAGGTGCTACTGGTCAAGAGTAATTTTTAGGTAGTAATTAGTATAAAAAAGCCCCATAAATTTATGGGGCTTTTTTTTGATGTAAATTGAAGTGGAAACAAACTAACTTTATTATATTTCTTGTTCGTTTTCTTTTAAATCGTCGATTAATTGCATAATGGAATAGCATAAAGGCTCAGTACCTTCTTTTTTAATCGCAGAGATAGTAAAGTATTTATCTTTCCATTTTAATCCTTTAATTATCCGATTTATTGCTTTTTCTCGGGCTTTAAGATCAGGCAACATATCTATTTTGTTAAATACTATCCAGCGTGGTTTATTTAGTAACTCAGGGTTATAAGCACCTAATTCATTAATTATAACTTTTGCCGCCTCTAATGGATCACTGTCATCGAGAGGGGCTATGTCAATTATATGTAACAAGATACATGTGCGAGATAAATGCTTAAGAAATCTATGTCCAAGGCCCGCTCCTGTTGATGCTCCTTCAATAAGGCCTGGTATATCTGCCATTACAAAACTTTTATGATTAGCGACACTGATTACCCCAAGTCCTGGGTGAAGAGTTGTAAATGGATAATCTGCTACTTTGGGTTTTGCACTAGAGACTGCACGAATTAATGTTGATTTTCCAGCATTTGGTAAGCCAAGCAAGCCTACATCAGCTAAAACTCGTAATTCTAGGCGCAAATGTCGCGATTCTCCAGCGCTGCCTTGGCTAGTTTGGCGCGGTGCGCGGTTTACACTAGATTTATAGCGAGTATTACCAAGACCATGAAAACCACCTTGAGCAATTAGGAGCTTATCATTTTCATGCTTTATATCGCCTAATAATTCGTTAGAATCGACATCGTATACCATAGTTCCAACTGGTACGTTAATAAATAAATCATCACCTTTTTTACCAGTGCAGTTAGCACCAGCACCACATTCACCATTTAAAGCTTTGTAGCTACGTTTATAACGGAAGTCAATTAGTGTGTTAAGTCCCTTGTCAGCTACTAAGTAAATTGAACCACCATCACCACCATCGCCACCATCAGGTCCACCAAATGGGATAAATTTTTCACGTCTAAAGCTTAAGCACCCATGACCACCATTCCCAGCATCTACTTTAATTAGAGCTTCATCAACGAATTTCATAATTTTACATCTTCTTAAATAAAAAAACCCCGATAGGCGGGGAAGTTGGCATTGCTGCTTGAATATATATCATCATTTCCGAATTTACGAGAAGTTGATTGTTGCGTGGATCTTATTTATTTGTCATTCTCGCGTAGGCGGGAAACTATCTAACAAATTGGCACTGAGCCTAATTCAAAGATGGATTCCCGCCTTCGCGGGAATGACAGATATTATCTACGTAATAACAGATATTATCTACACAACAGTACCTTTCAGCGCTATAAAAAATGATGATTTTATTTTTATTAACCTTCTTGTTGTTGAACAACAGTAGGGTTAATCATTACAAATTTACGATTATTGATACCTTTAGTTTTAAAAGTAACAATACCCGCAACACGTGCGAAAAGGGTATGATCACGCCCTAATCCTACGCCTTCACCTGCGTGAAAACGTGTGCCACGTTGACGAACAA
>Ga0247836_1003713_pt1 | contig 20075 bp, 20 predicted proteins | sample LaCruzMarch2015__4_FD_187116 | JGI IMG/M metagenome (GOLD analysis project Ga0247836, IMG submission 187116) | Freshwater microbial communities from meromictic Lake La Cruz, Castile-La Mancha, Spain - LaCruzMarch2015_14m | ecosystem: Environmental > Aquatic > Freshwater > Lake | place: Spain... | reverse complement strand
GCTCGATACCATTCATCGCAGCGATTTTCTGCATCGCGATATCGCGATGCAGAAAATCGCTGCGATGAATGGTATCGAGCGCATCGAGCAACGGTGCCACGATGAGATCGAGCTCTTTCTGGCGCGGGGCGCGGCCAAGTGCCTTCAGCCACGCCTTGAGGCTTTGGCCCTCTTCGAAGTGCAGCACCATGTAACCGGTGTTGTGGGCGCGGAAGTAGCGATAGACGCGCACGATATTTGGGTGGCTGAATTTTGCCAGCGTCTGGGCTTCTTCGATGAAGCGATCGAGGCCCCAACGATAATCGCCGGCACACTGCTCCGAGCGTGGGGCCGCGTCAAAACCGGCGGCGCGCGCCGCAAAATCAGACGGGAAGTATTCTTTTATCGTGACCAAGCGATTGAGTGCGATCTCGTCGGCAAGATACGTGATGCCGAACCCGCCAGCGCCAAGAACGCGGTCGATGCGGTAATCTCCTGCCAGCTCTGTGCCGCTTTGTAGTGCGACGAGGTTTGTCATGCGGGTAAGGTCACGTAAATTGCTGTTCCCAAGCCGGTGCATCTACTCCGAAGTTTGGCCGATTGCAGGCCGAACCGCTTCAAGCCTGCAAATCATGTGTTGCAGCAGGAATGTGGCAACTGCACGGGCGATGAACTCCAGATGAACAAATCACAGGGTGGCCGCTAAGCGGCCATGTTGCTGCCGCACACCGCAACGACTGTCGTTTCTCAGAGTTAAACCGGGTTTGTTCAAATTCCCGGCGCATGTCAGTGGTGAATTTTTCGTCTCAAGCCGGACTGTTGGTGTTTTGCGGTACGCTGCGCCAGCTGGGGGCAATGGTTGCGCGGTTCATGCGAGCAACTCAGTCCACGACAACAAGTGAACAATAAGAAGGAGCACACGACGATGTCAGCAGCGGGAGGAAGCCCGGCGGGGCCGCGAGCCGGCAGCTTTTTAGGTTCATTGAAGGATGCATTGGTCGCGGCAAGCCGCGAAGACACAGGACAGCCCCCTATGATCAAAGCAGCCGCACCGGCACCCGCCATTCCTGCAGCAGCTCCTGCCCCCATGGCCGCCTTGCCGCCGCCGGGTTCTGGTGATGCCGCCAAACCTGCCAATGCACCGTCTGGTCTGAGCGCTGCCGAAGCGGCGCGCGAAGCTCGTGCCGCTGCCATGCCGATGCCCGATCGTCATGTCGAAGCCGATAACCCGCCAACGACGCGCGTGGTTCGCGCAGCAACCAAGGCAGCCGAAGCCCCGCGCACGCAACTTGTGCGCGGAAAAATGCAGGTCAAGCGCGGTGCCTTCGATCAAGATCCAGTGGTTGGCTGGCTGGTGATTGTCGGCGGTCCCGGCATCGGCCAGTTCCGGCCTGTGTTCGAAGGCAACAACACCATTGGCCGTTCGGCTGCCAATCGCATCAGTTTCGATTTCGGCGACGACGCCATCTCCGCCGACGAGCAGGCTTACATCCGCTATGACTCGGCCGAACGCTCTTTCTTATTCGTACCAAACCTTGCTAAGACCAACATCGTCTCCGTCAACGAAAAGCGTCCCTCTGGTGCTGTGCCACTAAGCCAGATGGACGTGATCACAATGGGGCGCACACAAGTGGTGTTCGTTCCGTTTTGTGGTCCAGATTTCGACTGGTCGGCGATCACAGAATCCAAGGACTGATCAAAGCCCCTAATGACCGCGTTCGATCATGCCAGCCGCGCGACGCAGGGTGCGCGGAGCTATCAAGAAGATACTGCACTTGTGTGGCCGGGGAACGATCCGTTTCTTCCTGGCGACACGCCTGCGCGCAACGGATCTGAAATGGTTGCCGTGCTGGCCGATGGCATGGGCGGGCACGCTGGTGGCGCGTTAGCAAGCCGCATGGCGTGCGAAAACTTCGTCAAAACCTTTGCCGGCCATCATGGTGCAACGCGGGAGCGTCTGGCAGCAAGCCTGGACGCTGCCAATGCTGCGATCGCCGATACCGTTGCTGCAAACCCTTTGCTCAGTGGCATGGGCTCGACACTCGTTGGCGTCGTGTTTTCTGCCAGCGGCGTTCAATGGGTGAGCGTTGGCGACAGCCCGTTGCTGCTGTACCGCCGCGGCGAAATTGCGCTTCTCAATGAAGACCATTCTTTGGCCCCTGAACTCGACCGCATGGCGGCAGAAGGCGAGATCACCGCTGAGGCCGCGCGCCGCGATCCGCGCCGCCACATGCTGCGCTCGGCCGTGACAGGCGACGAACTCGACCTCGTCGATTTTTCCGGCAAGCCCCTGGCAATCGAACCCGACGACTATGTGATCCTTGCCAGCGATGGTCTGCAGACGCTCGAGACTAGCGAAATCGAGCGCATCATCTCAGCCTATGCCAGCGATGGTTCGCAGGCCGTTGCCAATGCGCTGATCCGTGCCGTTGAAGCGATCCGCGATCCACATCAGGACAACACCACCGTGGTCGCCGTGCGACGAGCGCCGCAAGTGGCCTGACGCCCGCGCACAACTATGGCAATACGATCAAATGATCGGGGAGTTCGTTGGGGTCAGATGCGCCCGGCGGGAAATGCTGAGCGAGGTGACGGCCGGTTTGTTCGATCGCCTGGACGAAGCCGTCGGCGGGGCGGCCGCTTCCGATCAGGGCCGTCAGTTCGTTGACAATGTTTTCCCAAGTTCCATCTGGCACGCGCTTGTGAATGCCGGTGTCTGCCAGCACTTCAGCGTAGCGCTCGGCCACTGAGACAAAGATCAAAACGCCCGTGCGTCCGGAAGTCGTATGAAGGTCCTGGGCGAGAAACTGTTCCACGGCACGGCGGTGCGCGCGGGCGTGTTTCACACTTTTGGGCACCAGCCAGTAGCGCACAGGCCGGATCAGAAACAGGCACAGCAGGGCAAAGAACACGATGAGCTGCGCGGCGTAAATTTTCTGCACAGTGATCCAGGTGAAATAGATCAGCGGCCACGGCACCAGCAGCGCGGCGAGGGCTGCCCACATGAATGGCGCATAGAGATATGAGCTGCTTTCGCGCGTCACCACGGCGACAATTTCACCGGATGTTTGCGCTTCCGCTGCGGCGATTGCGGCACCGATGCGCTTTTCATCCCCGTCAGTTAGCCAAGGCATCTGCCGTGTCTCCCATTTCGTCACGCGCGCGGCGTTAGTCACTGAATGCCTATGCTTCCGTTGCCGTGCTACCAGCTGCCGGACGACCCGCCGCCGCCAAAATCGCCCCCGCCGCCAGACCATCCACCGCCGCCCCCTCCGCCAGACCAGCCGCCAGAACTGCCAGGAATGACAATGATGCCGCCGTTATCGTCCCAGCGTTGGCGTCTCCGGCGTCCGCGTTCGATATCAGAGGGCATCTGCTGAGCTTGCTTGTATTGCTGGTAGATAATGAAGACGAAGATCGCGAGCCAGATGGCGAGAAAAATCATCGCAGCATAGTCGGGTCCGGGCCCCGGCAACCCTCCTCTTGCACGCTCTTTGACAGCTTCTTCATCACCAAGAAGAACGTCTTTGATGTCGCGCACGCCAGCGCGGATGCCGCCGGAGAAATCGCCGCGCCGGAATGCGGGCAGAATGCCATTCTCGATGATCAGCTTGCTCAACGCATCCGTCATCTGTGGCTCGAGCCGGCGGCCGACTTCGATGCGCACTTTGCGCTCGTTGGGTGCAACGATCAGCACGATGCCGTTATCTTTCTCCTTCTGGCCGATGGCCCATTTGCGGCCCAGCTCAAGACCAAATTCCTCGATGGTTACGTCTTGCAGGGACGTAACGGTGACAACGGCCACTTGATCGGTCGAGGTTTGTTCCAGTGCCTTCAGTTCGGTCTCGATGGCTTCCCGGTCTTCTGGCTTGATCAGCCCGGCTTCATCGGTAATGCGGCCCTGAAGGGCTGGCAGTTTGAGTTCCGCCCAGGCAGGAATCGTTGAAGCAAATTGCGCAATGGCAACCAGCAACAGCGCCAGTAACGCCGGGAAGGCTGCGCGCCGCGCTGAAGCTGCACAACTGTGAGTTACGAATGGGGGCACTTCAAGCATGAGCAGGCGTGCCTTTTGAAACCTGAGCAAAAAAGCCTATTTCTTGTCGGTGCCGAAGTCGACCTTGGGCGCCTTCATCTCCTCGGCAGGAAGGTCGAAGTTCGCCATCTCGACCTTGTCGGGATAAAGGAACGACTTCCACCACTTGCCGGGATAGGTGTTGATCTCGGTGTTGTACTGCTTCACGGATTGAATGTAATCGCGGCGCGCGGTGGCGATGCGGTTCTCTGTACCTTCAAGCTGCGCTTGCAGTGTCAAAAAGTTCTGGCCGGATTTGATATCAGGATAGCGCTCGGCAACAACCATCAACTGTCGCAGTGCGCCGCCGAGGGTGTTCTGTGCATCCTGGAACTGCTTCATGGCAGCAGGGTTCGTGAGAATGTCGGCTGGCACCTGAACGCTTGTGGCTTTGGCGCGCGCTTCCGTGACTTCCGTCAGCACCGACTTTTCCTGCTCGGCAAAGCCCTTCACGGTGTTGACCAGGTTGTCGATCAGGTCCGTGCGGCGCTTGTACTGGTTCAGAACTTCCGACCACGCACTTTTGGCGCTCTGCTCATAGGTTGGAATGTTGTTGACGCCGCAGCCGGCCACGGAAAGCGCCAGCAGTAGAACCGACATGAGCGCGATAGGCCGGATGAGGGGGCGGGCAGATGCGGACGTCATGGTCAAAGCTCCTCGAGGAATAAGACAGCTATTTCTCGTATGGCGTAACACTGTGTCAGGCAAGCGTCGATCAGTACGGGCTCGTGTCCAGACGCTGAGATCGAACAATCCGGGACTGTTGGTTTCGATTTCTTCATCAAGAAATGATTAACGATTTCAATCGTCAGATTACTTCTGATAATCTGTATTCTTCGGGGTTGGGCGGTCGTTCAGCGCGTGCCTGCCACAGTTGTGGGTTTTCGCAGAGCGGCACCTCATCCCCAATTAGATCAAGAGCGGAGGGCTTTTGGCCGCCGCTGCAACTCAGCGATTTGAAAGGTTTGCATATGGCTCGGCGTCTCGTTTCGGCTTTGGCCGCACTCATGGTTGCTAGTGCGACAGCGGGACCGGCCGCGGCCTGCAACGGTAACCGCGAATGCTACGAAAAGGTGCGCGCGCCCGACCTCTACCGCACGGTTGAGCGGCCCGTAGTGGTTGCCCCCGGCCGCCGCGTCGTGGTGCCGGTTCCTGCTGTCACTGTCGATCGCGTCGAGCGTGTCGAAGTTCGCCCGGCTGCGGTTCAGGTGCTGCACGTGCCGGCTGTCTACGGTTCGGCGCTGCGCCGCGAACTGGTGGCCCCTGCACGCGTCACTTACCGGGAAACCCCCGCTATTGTGCGCACGGTTCATGAAACGGTCGTTGTTCGTCCTGGCGGCACCCGCTGGGAGCATTCGCGCGGCCCGCATGGCGAAGTCCGCAAATGCAAGGTTCATGTTGCACCCATCACGCGAACAATCGCCCGGAAGGCCGTCGTCGCCCCGGCAAGCCGCATCCCTGTGGTGCATCCTGCCATCTATCGTGATGTCGCCCGCCCCGTCGTCTTGCGCGAAGCGGCGACCCGCACTGTTTATGTGCCGCCGGTGCATCAGTACATGAATAGAACACTGGTTCTGCGCCCCGCGACCAGCCGCGTGATCGAGCATCCTCCCGTCATCCGCAGCGAGCGCCGTCAGGAGCTGGTGCGACATGGAGGCTACGTCTGGCAACCCGTTCGCTAGACGCAAATAGGCTTGTTTTTCAGCCATTTTGAACAAGAACGCTGCACGCCGCGGTGCCGCCATTGCGCGGCGCCGGGCGCACTAATCCCTGCCGCGCGCCACACTTTCGTTAGGATGCCACAATCATTGCGCATGAGGTCTCAATTGGGGCATTGTGCCGTCATGGTTTTTGCCTGTCACGGCATGTGGCAGCTGTCACACCACGGGGCGCGGTGATATTTTCAAGTGCCGGGTTTCGCGGCGCTGGGGGCGGCAATTCAGAATGCGCAATACAATCGCCGTGATGAACACCAAAGGAGGTGTAGGTAAGTCCACAGTGGTTATGGCGCTTGCCGAAACCCTGTCCGCCTATCATGGCAAGAACGTGCTGGTTATCGACAGCGATAGCCAAGCCAGCGTCTCTTCGATGCTGATGACAGTCGCCAATCTGCATCGCCTGCAAACCGATGGCGCAACCATTGTCGACTATCTCATCGGCAAGGTACTGCAGAACTCCGACCCGCAATGGCCGCGCTTCGTTGTCAGAAACGTGTCCGATGTTGACGATGCACGCACGGTGTTCGTCATCCCCAGCGACATGCAACTCACCTTGTTTGAGCGCGAAGTGTCAAAGGAAAGCCTGCACGGCAAACTGCGTCAGGCGATCAATGCGCTGCTCAACGAAGCCCGTAACGTTTTCGACGTCGTGCTGATCGATTGCCCGCCCGGCTTGTCGGTGCTGACTGAAAGCTGGCTGCGCGAGGCTGATTTTCACATTTCACCGACCAAGGCCGATTATATCTCGCTGTGCGGCTTGGAGGTCTTCCGGAGATTCAAGGCGCTCAACCCCGAGATGGGCTTTGCTCACGATCTTGGCGTCATCATCAATATGAAGGATTCGATGTCGGCCTCCGAGCAAGATTATCATGGCTGGCTCGCGGCCGATGCTGCAAACCGCTGCTTTGCTTGGACCCTTCCGCGCGCCAACGCGCTGCAAGATGCGGCACGCTTCCAGCCTGAAGACCGTTCGTTCTTTGCTAAATATCCCGGCCAGATTGGCGACGCGGTGCGCGGGCTTACAGCCGAGGTTCTCGAAAGGCTGGCTGCTGCGCCGCCACCGCCTAAGCCGGCCGATCAACAGCGGGTGCCTGAGACGGTTGCGGAGATTTTTTCGTAGCAACGTCCCCGGCGCTTTGCAGGGGCCTTGCAGGCTTGGCGGAATCTTTGCAAGCGTGCAGCCGAAAGCGACGCATCGTCGAGACCTTGTTTCTCAAGGCTGCCAAATTTGAAGTTTTCGATGACAGTGTCAGATTGAGCAACCAGCGCTTGCAAAATGCTCTGAATGTCGGGCATCGCGTGATCGACAGGGAAGGATGTTTTGCCGCTGTAGGCCGAGATAAAATACGCGGCTTGGTTTGTATCTTTGCCGTGGGTATCAGGCAGAAAGGGCAGGCCCCGGCTGCGGATATCATCGCCTCGCTGAGTGACGCCATGACCAGCAGCGGATCGTTCCATACACACGCATTTTTAGCTGATTTGGTTGGCACCTTCGCATCCGATGCGGATGCTGCCACGATGCCTCTCCATTGAGCGACGAATTGAACGTCTGAGCAGCGTTTGATTTTCAGAAATTGCCAAGTTGCGTCCGAACGCCAGGGGCATGAACACGCTTGACCGGTGCACGCATGGAATAGATGCAGCATGCGGCGACCATGCTGCACCCTGCAGCGGTGGCTTTAGCTGGAGCTCCTATCGCTCGACACTCAGAAAGACATCATGAGTGATGCAAAATTGCAGCGAATGATGCAATTATTCAGCAGCAAAGACGGATGTTCTGTATGGATTTTTGAGGGTGCAAAAAATACTGATCAAAAACAATGCGTTATTAAGTTCTTAATTTCTGGCACGCTCATTGCTTAATTTTCGTTATGTTTTTGGGGAGCTCATCATGGCAGACAAAGAAGAGATTATTCGAGTTCTTGACGGCTTCGATGCCGACGTCATCCATGTCGGTGTTTTTGACTACGCCACCATGTTCCGCGAGCGACGATTGAGACGAGCTCAATTTCTGGAGACCGCCAACACGGCAGTGTTCGGTAATGTGCTGCCGAAGTGGGATTCAGCTGAGAACATTCTGGTGCCCGGACCGTATCGCAGTGAACGCATCGCTGTCGATATTAGCTCGACCCGCAAGTATCCGTTTGAACCTTCGGCGGTGCTGATGGTTGCAGACTATGACGGTCCGCAAAAAGCAATCATGCCACGCCAAGTTCTGAAAGCCACAATCGCCGAAGCGGAAGCTGCCGGATACACTGTTGAAGCAGCATTCGAGTTTGAGTTCATCGTATTGAATGAATCTGCAGACTCGCTGCGTGCAAAGGGTTTCTCAAATCCCGCGCTGTTCGCCGCGGACAATCGCTGTTGGTCAGGACAGACAGCAGCGACCTTCGCGCCATTTGTTTCCGATCTCGAAGCCCTGTTGCTCAAAGGGGAAGTCGGGTTGCATTCTCTGTCCGTCGAGCTCGGGCCGGGCTGCTTCGAAGCCACCTTGCGTCATTGCCCGGCGTTGCGCGCGGCAGATGATGCCGCATTTTTTCGCATGTTCACAAAGGCATTCTGCCGCCAGCGTGATCTGACAGCGTCGTTCATGGCTCATACTGGATCGGGTTTCCCATCGATCGGCGGCCACTGCACACTTTCCCTCAAAGACAAATCGGGCCGGAACGTCTTTGCCGATCCGAAGGACGAGCATGGTCTGTCGGCATCTGCAAAATCTTTCATGGCCGGCATTATCGACGGGACGCTCGATGCGTTTCCGATGTGTGCTCACACCGTCAATGCCTACCGCCGTTTGGGACCGGGCAGCTGGGCGCCAAAAACGGTGAGTTGGTCGCCCTATAACTATGGCGCGGCCATTCGCACGGCGGCGGAAACGCCTGAAAGCACGCGGCTCGAATTCCGCCTGCCAGGCAGCGACTGCAATCCATATCTGACACTGGCGCTCATGCTTGGCACCGGACTTGATGGTCTGAAGCGCAAACTCGAACTTAAGGACAAACCCATCGGCAGCGGCGGTCCTAATGAAATCCCTGCCGGAGTGCCGCGTCTACCCGCCGATCTGCTCGAAGCAACCAAGCGATTCCGCGCAAGCGGCAAAGCCAAAGCACTATTTGGCGCTGAGTTTGTCGAGCATTTCGCAATGATTTGTGAAGCGGAAGATTCAGCGCTTCGGCGGGCAGTCAGCCCAGAAGAAGTCAAACGTTATCTGGAAGCAGGTTAAGAAAAAATACGAAAAGTACGATCTGGAGGGCAACGAGAATGAATACTCCCGTAGTTAGGTTTTCAACCGCGATGTCAGACTTGCAGCGCGAATTGAACGACCCGGCGCGAGCCGACTATGTCGCGCGCGTCCGCAAAAAGATCGACGAACTCGGCGTTGACTACATTTATTTGCAATACATTTCACTCACCGGCCGCGTCATGGGTAAAGCGTGTCCTGCTCGCCATTGGGAGAGCCTAGCCAAAAAGGGTGTCCAGACCTTCATGGGCGGCGTCGTCAATGTGTTTCCAGACCGCCACGGGCGGCTCATCGGGTTTCCGGCTAACGCGCATGAGGTGATTGCCCTGCCCGATCCCGACACCTTCTGTCAGTTGCCATGGAACAAGCGCATGGCCCGCGTTTTCTGCACTCTCTATTACATGGAGGAAGACGCAGACAGAGGCGGCATGTATTTCGACGTCGACTGCCGTGGGCTTTTGAAGCGCACCGATTCCGCGTTCCGGTCAGCGCACGGAATGCACATGCGGGTCGGTTGCGAGCCCGAGATGCTTTGGCTTAAGAAATCGAGTGATCCGAACGTGCCTTACGAAGGCACCACCAAGCCCTACGCCTATCATATCGATCAGTTCGAGCAGCTGTCACATGTGTGGTTGAAGGTCTACGAATACGCGATCGCAATGGGCATCGACATTGTGCAAGGCGATCACGAAGACGCACCGGGTCAGGTCGAACTCAATTTCATGTACGATGATGCGGTCAAAACTGCCGACCGCTTGACGACCTATCGTCAGATTTGTTCGCAGGTGGCCCGCGAGAATGATCTCATCGCCTGTTTCATGACCAAGCCCTACATGGGAATTTCGGCCAACGGATGCCACCATAACTTGTCGCTGTGGTCGGGTGGCGCGTCGGAAGTGCAAGCGCTGGTTCCGGGTTCATTGCCTGGAATGGATGACGTGTTTGCCCATACCAAAGGCGGCAAGAACGAGTTCCGAGACGAGAGCGAAACGTGGCTGCCCGCAGAAGTGGGCAGACATGCGCTTGGCGGACTTCTGGAACATCTGCCCGGAATGACCGCGATTGCCTGCTCGACCATCAATTCCTACCGCCGCTTAAATGATACCGGGCTTTGGGCGCCGCTCGCCATCAATTGGGGACTCCAGAACCGAAGTTGTGCAGTGCGCGTTTCAAGCCCTGACCGCTTTGAATACCGGCCACCGGATTCGATGGTCAATCCATATCTTATGATGAACGCTCTGCTGGCATCAATGGACGATGGCATAAGGCGGCGCATTGATCCTGGCCAGCCTGAAGAACGCAACTTGGTTGAAGTCATGCGCTCCGGTGAGCCCGTCCGCCGCATCCCCCTGACTTTGTTTGATGCCCTTGAGGCCCTGAAGTCCGATCCTGTTCTTCTGGCGTCCATGCCGGGCCGCATGCATGAAGTTTACGATTGGTACAAACGCGATGAATGGGACCGCTTCATCTGGCAATCGTCGGATTGGGATGTGAAGACCTATCTCGACTGCTTGCCATAGCGGGCAGTCGGGGCGCCATTCCTCCGGCGCCCCTAGTGTAGCTTTAGACATTCGATGCAAATTTAAACCGTCTGCGCCGACGGGCAGGAACTCGCAATGCATCCGTTTCGCAGTGACGATTATTTGGAAGAGGCACCCATCGCCTTTTCCGTGCTGGCTGCGGACGGCACCATTCTCTATGCAAATGCAGCCGAGGCCGAGTTTCTGGGGCTGGAGCGTGATATATTGTTGGGACGAAGCGCTGATACTGTCTATTCAGCGCCGACGATCAAGCGGCTTAACGCCTCTTTCGACAAGGCACAATCGGGTGCACTGACGGGTACGCAAAGCATTCGCGTCGCATTAAGGACCAAAGGCGGTCAGCAGCGGGAATTGCCAGCGACATTCAACATCTCGAGCGATCCGCAGCACGGCTTTATCATGCGGCTTGTCAAGTTCTTGTCCGGCCCGACGGTGGCTGAACTGGAACGGGTTGAGCGAGACAATGACGTTTTAGCTGGCATCCTCGCCACTGCCCGTGATGCAACCTACTGCATTGAATTCGACGAACCCGTCGATTTAACGGCGCCCGAGCATGAGATCATCCGCCAAGTGTTCGAAAATGCCTGCCATTGGCGATATTGCAACGAGGCCATGGGACGGATCTATTCGCTTGCATCATGCGAAGATCTAAACATGCGCGATGTCCGTGAAGTGTTTCCTCGAAATCCCGACAACGAGGCCTTTATCCGCATGGTCATTGAAGGCGGTTGGCATGTGAACTCGGCGCCGTCGCGCGATCACCGGTATGATGGTGCCGATATTTTTGTAGATAATGATGTGCGCGCACACATTGTCGATGGCTGGCTACACCGTTTTTGGGGTGTGGTGCGCGACCGGAGTGGCCAGATATTGAAGGAACGCCATTTAAAGGCGGAAGCCGGGCAAGCCCTCGATTTATTGGGTGCAGTGCCGGACCCTATCATCGTCATCAATCGCGAGGGCCGCGTTGAAGGCGCCAATCCCGCATTAGAATGGTGGCTCGGCTGGCCCTTGTGTGAACTGCTGGGCACTAAGCTCGACTCGATACTGAAATTTGACGTCAGCATGCGCGTGCTCGCCACTGAGGCTGGCCCCGGTAAGCAGGCCATACGCCGCTATGCGACGGCTCTGTGCAGCGATGGGCGCCGTCTATCTGTTGACGTCAACGTCGCGACGATCTCGCTGCAAGAAGCGCAGGGCCGCTTGGTCATGACGCTTCGAACCACTGAGTCCCATCACGATTCCGCTAATACGGCCGTCCGGAGAGGTGCGTGATGTCCGACCGCGCAAAACCGGAAAAACAACTGCAAGACTTGTTGTCTCTCATCCCAGATGGCGGCGTGCTGCTTGACGAAAAGTCATGTGTCTTGGCACTCAATCGCGCAGCAGCAAATATGCTCGGCAATCCATCCTCGTTGACCTATGGCATGCCGCTTTTGGATGTCCTTGCGGCACTTGGTACCGAGGCATGGGGTGCCGTCATCGAGCGCATCCAAACGCGCCAGAAATCTGAGGCCCTTGTAAAAACGGCAGACGGCCGCACGCTGCTTGTTGGCGTTCGCAGTGTGCCCCGCCGTGGGGCCGATGCTACGCGCCAATTGGTTACGCTCCGCGATCTTGACGTCATAGATCATGAGCGCCGCCAGGCCACAAATCCGAGCCAGCGCGGACAAGCTTTTCGATTTGCATCGGACCAGAGGCTCCGGCCCGACCTCAGACGCCAGCGGCAGCTATCAGTTCACCTGGACAGAGTGATGACGATTGCCGAGCGCGCGGTCGTGCAAGGCGCGCGGCTATTGATCTTGGGCGACTCAGGCACTGGCAAAACGGAACTGGCCCGTGCAATGCATGAATTCATCGCCGAAGAGTCGGCACCGTTTGTCCACGTCAACTGCGGTTCCATTCCAGAATCGTTGTTCGAAGCTGAGCTGTTTGGATATGACCGCGGCGCATTTACCGGTGCTTTGCAAACTGGGCGCAAGGGCTACATTGAAGCGGCGGACGGTGGCACCTTGTTTCTCGACGAAGTCGGTGAAATCCCACTCGGCATGCAATCTCGTTTGCTGAAGTTTCTGGAGTCAGGAACGATCCAGAAGGTCGGAAGTGCAGAGGAACGCCCTGTCAAAGTGCGGGTCATATCGGCCACCAATCGCTATCTCGAAGATATGGTTGCGAAAGGCGAATTTCGCCGTGACCTTTATTTCCGCCTTGCAGTTGTGCCAGTGCGGATGCGGCCGCTCCGCGAAGCCCCCGAATTGATCGCAGAAATTACCGATTATTTTCTGACAATCATCAACCAGAACCGGGTCTTGCCGCTGGTTCTGTCACCGGCCTGCCGGGAACGGCTCGGCCACTACGCATTTCCGGGTAACATTCGAGAATTGTTCAATGTGCTTCAGCAATTGTCGGTCATGGCCGACAGCACTGCCGGCGTCGAGCATCTGCCACCGTCTGTTCGAACAGTTGGCATCGCTACCGCCCACGCAGACGCTGCCGATAAGCATGCACACTTGAAAGAGCAGGTCCGAGCCTACGAGCGAGAAATCATAACGCGTGCGATAGCAACGTATGGATCGAAACGTAAAGCGGCCGAGGCGCTTGGTGTCGATATCGGCACCATCGTCCGCAAGACACAGGTGAGCCACTAGGAGGGGATGGAGAGGAAATATCTTACGGTGCCGCTCGCAAGCGGTGAAAGGGTTAGTCATAGGCAACCGTCAAAACGGAGGAACGCGTGACCAAAATCACAATGAGTGCTGCGATCGCGGTCATTGCGGTGTCAACGACGGCAGCGAGATCAGTAAACAAGGAAAAGCGGTCATGCTTGCTAATGACGTGAAAGACGCACCCTATATAAACCTCGACGACCCGGCCTTTTCGATACGGTCGCAAGTTGTTCGCGATGCCCGTGCCAATAGCTTTTACGCACGCACGCCCTACGGCCTCGCTATTCTCCGATACAACGAAGTTGGGGAGCTATTGCGACACCCGCTATTACGCCAGGGCAGCTACAAATGGCCAGCGCACAACAGAGCTGCGGGATTGTTCGCTGAATGGTGGGTTCGCATGTTATTGAGCCGGATTGGCGAAGATCATGCGCGGCTGCGCCGTCTCGCCAATCCAGCGTTTTCTCCAAAGCTGATAGCAACGCTGCAGCCTCAGTTTGTCGCCATCGCCAATGAGTTGATCGATGCCTTCGGAAAAAAGGGTCGCTGCGAATTCATGAGCGAGTTTTCCGAGCCTTATGCGACCCGCGTTATCTGCGCGCTTCTCAACCTCCCGCACGAACGCTGGCGCGAGCTGGCAACGCTTGCCGCCGATATGGGCCTCGCCCTAGGCGTCACCTACAAGGCCGATGAACCGGTGGTCAATAAAGCCACTCAATCAATGTTTGAGTTTTCGCGTGCATTGATCGAAGAACGAAAGCGCAATACGGGCGGTGATTTTATAAGTCTGCTGGTCCAAGCCAATTCGACCGACAAGGACGCACTAAGCGATCAGGAAATGGACGACATGGTGGTATTGGCAGTCTTTGGCGGTATCGACACGACGCGCAATCAGATCGGTCTGGCCATGGGGCAATTCATTGACCACCCGGACCAATGGACGCTACTTTCCGAAAATCCCGATCTTGCGCGCGGGGCCGTCGAAGAAGTGATGCGGACTCGGCCGACGACGACTTGGGTGACGCGCGAGGCACTTGAAGATTTCACTTATAACGGCCTCGAAATCAAGAAGGGCACAACCATACACTTGTTCGCTGAATCTGCTGGCACAGACCCCGCGGTATTCAAGCCAGGTTTCGATATTTCCGAGCCAAGAAAACAGCATTTCGGTTTTGGTGGCGGGACACACCATTGTCTCGGTCACTTCATTGCGCGCGGAGATATGACCGAGGCTCTGAAGCTTCTGGCGCGGCGTGTTCGAAATCCACGCTACGATGGTGATCCAGTTTGGCTGCCCGATAGCGGCAATACCGGACCAGTTAAGATGAACATCGCTTTCGATCCAGAAGTCTAAGGAGACGGCTGCAATGAAGCTCTGCGTTGACTTGGAGAAATGTAAACTGCACGGCCAATGCATTATTGCGGCGCCAAAACTTTTCGGGTTTAGGGCTGATGGGTCGCTGTGGTGGGTCGAAACAATAGATGCCACACAGCAGAAAGAAGCCGATGAGGCTGCAGACGTGTGCCCCGAACAAGCAATCTGGATTGAGGACTAAAGGTCTTGGCTGGCGGTGCACTCATCGTAGGCGCGTCTTTGAGCGGCTTGAGGGTTGCGGAACAGCTGCGGGCCACTGGCTATGACGGGTCCATAACCGTCGCTGGTGCCGAACGGCATATGCCTTACAACCGGCCGCCATTGTCAAAGGATGTACTGTTCGATGATGGCCCCAATCCTCTTGCCAAGCTTATGTTTAGCATCCGGCCGGCCCTCTCCGATGTAATTTGGTATTTAGGTCAACCCGCTGTTTCGTCCGATTTAGACGCTCGCACAGTATCGCTCGCCGATGGCCGCACACTATCGTATGATGTCCTCGCCATCGCGACGGGATTGACACCGCGGCGGTTGCCGCTCGTAGGTGCCGAAACGTGCCGCCATGTTGTGCGCACCATTGACGATGCGATCGCCCTTAGATCTGTTCTGGTACCCAACGCAAAAGTTGTGGTCGCCGGCGGCGGCTTTATTGGCTGCGAAACCGCTGCTTCAGCAAAAAAGCGCGGCTGCAGCGTTACTATCGTCGAGCCTTTGGCTTTACCGATGGGACGAGCCCTTGGTGATGAACTGGCTAACGCAATCAAGGCCTATCATGAGGCTCATGACGTCCAGTTCCGTCTTGGTACAACAATACAGGGTTTGCTTTTGGATCCCGCGGATCCGCAACGGCTCACCGCCGTCTCCTTGAGTGACGGCACTGATCTTCAGGCTGACGTCCTGATAGAAGCTGTTGGCTCAGTTTGTAATATAGAATGGCTGCATGGGAACCGCCTCGATCTGAGCGACGGCGCGTTGACCGACAATCATTTGCGCGTCAAGAGCCGTCCTGATGTGACAGCCGCTGGTGATATCGCGCGTTTTCCTAATCCCCGTTATGGCCCAACGCCGCGCCGCATTGAGCATTGGGCAATTCCAGGTCTAACTGCAAAACGCGCCGCGCGGAGCATGGCTGCCCGGCTCAAAGGCGAAGAACCAGATAGCAACGTCTTTGATCCTCTTCCAACATTCTGGTCTGATCAGTTTGGCATTCGTCTCCAATCGGTTGGAAATCCGGCGCTTGCTGACCAAGCCGGTCTGATCGAAGGAGCGCTATCGAATCTCGGAAAGCCAGGTCACGGGTTAGCCATGGGCTATTGGAAAGATGGTGCCATGATTGGTGTCATCTCAATCGGTTTACCTGCGGCAAAGCTTTCCGAATACCGGGCCATGCTGGGCTAGGCGTCCAGACCCATTAGACCTCCGAAAGGGCGTGACACATGCCGCATCTCAGGGTTCTTGTGTTCCAGCACGCGCCGTATTGTCCGCTTGAAATGTTTGGTGACAGTCTGGCAAGCGACGGAATTTTGCCGACGGTTGTCGAACTCAACACGGGCCAGGCCATTCCCGACCTCCACAAATTTGATGCGCTGATTGTGCTCGGCGGCCCTATGGATGTTTGGCAAACGGACGACAATCCTTGGTTGATCCCGGAAAAAGCGGCCATTGGTACGTGGGTGCGTGATCTCAAAAAACCTATGCTCGGCGTTTGTCTGGGACATCAATTGCTGGCTGATGCGTTGGGTGGTGAAGTTCGTACCGCTACCAAACCCGAAGGAGGACTGCACGACGTTGTTCTGAACAGCGCCGGCCTGATGCATCCGCTCATGAACGGATTTCAACCCTCTAAGAAGGCCATAATGTTTCACGGTTGCGAAGTGACACGTCTACCCGAAGGTGGCGTCACGCTCGCTTCCACTGAGAATTGCCCGATCAGCGCGTTTGCGGTGGGCAACAAAGCATTTGGCATTCAATACCATGCCGAGGCCACCGACACACTGGTAGAAGAATGGACTGATCTCGTGCCTGGCAATACCCTTGTCAAGCAATTGCACGGCCGTGATGGCGTTGAAAAAGTCAGAAGAAGCGTCTCTGAAGCCATGCCTGAGTTGCGTTCGAATGCAAAAACCATCTTCAGAAACTTTATGGCCATTGCCAGCGACGATTACCGGTGATCAGGCACCTACTCCTCGGGGACAATTGTTTATCCAACGTCCGGTTTCTGGCTACGCCGAATACTTTACGCCGGCCAAAGGGCTTCGCAGCTCCGAAGACATCGGCACGTCCGGCCGGCGCTTTTTGCTTTGGGCGCGACCAGTGGATTGAGGCGGAGGACCCCACCCGAGAAGTCAACTTTCTGCCACACGCTGCTGATTGCCTGGGAGCCCTCAGACGGTCCTGTGGTGCAGTTTCGGGGCAAGAGGTTGCTCCGCGTCAAGTCGTCTTGGGAAACCGCGCGCCAGGGCCTCGCAGAAGACGCCAACCCTTATAGCCTTCGCCACACGGTCGCCCGGTGGTTGCGTGCCGAAAGCGTGCCCGTCTGGGAAGTGGCGGCGCTGCTCGGGCACAAGATGCCGGGTCACAGTGTGACCGAACTGTACGCGGCAGCCGACCCGCAGCACATGATGGCAACAAAAGAAGCACTAAACCGACTTTTGCGTGCGGTTTGCGTGTTAGTGAAACCTGAAAAACTGGAGCGGGCGAAGGGATTTGAACCCTCGACCCTCACGTTGGCAACGTGATGCTCTACCCCTGAGCTACACCCGCATCCAATATGGGTAACCGTGCCACGATCGTGGCGCGAGGGCGTCTTATTGCGCAAGCTCGTGGCGTTTGCAAGCGCCAAGAGCTAGGTAGGAGACTTGTTCGTTCACAATAACCAGGATGCTTGCGACTATGCCCGTTCTCCAGACCCGCGCCGGCCTTTTTTCCTATCTGGATCAATTGGATATCAAAACCCATACGCTTCAGCATGCGGCCGTTTTTACGGTTGCCGAAAGTCATGAAATTGAAGCCGCACTGCCCGGCGAGCACACAAAAAATCTGTTTTTGAAGGACGCGAAGGACCAGCTTTTTCTGGTCGTTGCCCTGAATTCCACGCAGGTCGATCTGAAAACCTTGCCCAAGGTGATAGGGTCGGGGCGCCTTAGCTTCGGCAAGGCAGACCTTTTGCAAGAGGTTTTGGGCGTGACGCCGGGTTCGGTTACCGTGTTCTCATTGATCAACGACACAGACAAGCGCGTGCGTCTCGTGCTCGATGAGGCATTGATGGTTCACGAGACGATCAATGCGCATCCGCTGGAAAATACTGCCACCACCAGCGTCTCGCGTGAAGATCTGTTGCGCTTTATCGCTGCCTGTGGGCACACGCCAAAGGTCGTCCAGTTGGACGGCGCCGGTTAGAGCGCATAAGAACTGAAGAACACTTGGCCCCCGTGCATTCGAGACGGCACGCTAGGCGGCCTTGCGGGAAGCGAGACCGCAGATCCAATGATCGCGGGCAACGGTGTGCCGGCAAAGAAAAACGAAGGAGTGAAAATGGATTTTGGTCTTCTCAAAACCGGTTCGGCTGGCACCGTCGTGATCAAAGATAGCAGCACTGCCGGCTTTGCCAAAGACGTTGTCGAGGCCTCGCGCAAGGTGCTGGTGCTGGTCGATTTCTGGGCCCCATGGTGCAGCCCTTGTAAACAGCTCACACCGGTGCTTGAGAAAGTCGTCAAGAGTTACGCTGGTAAAGTGCAACTTGTTAAAATCAACACCGACGAACATCCGGCCATTTCCGGGCAGCTGCGCGTGCAGTCGTTGCCGACGGTCTATGCATTCCGCGACGGCCGCCCGCTCGATGGTTTCCAAGGCGCCCAGCCCGAAAGTGTCATCAAGGCCTTTATTGATCGATTGCTCACGGTTGATGAGCAAGCCAGCATCGAGGAAGTTCTGGCGGCGGCCGCTGCAGCCCTGGAAGCTGGAGATTTGCAAGGTGCAGCGGAAGCCTACGCGGCCATCCTGCAGGATGATCAGTTGAACGTGCCAGCGCTTGCCGGCCTTGCGCATTGCTACTTGAAAAGCGGCGATACCGGCCGTGCCGCGCAAATGCTGATGCTGGTGCCAGACGAAAGCCGAGGCTCGGCGGCTGTCAAAAGCGTCGAGGCGGCACTCGAACTTGCAGCGCTCGCCAATAAGCCGGATGAGCGCCCGGCGCTTCAGGCCCGGCTTGCGGCCAACGAGGCAGATCACGCGGCCCGTCTCGATCTGGCTGTCGCCATGGCGGCGCGCGGTGAAAAGGCGCAAGCGCTGGATCACCTCCTTGAAATTGTTCGCCGTGATCGCAAATGGAATGATGATGCGGCTCGCAAGCAACTGCTGCAAGTGTTCGATGCTTGGGGCCCGAACGACCCGCTGACCGAAGAAGGGCGCCGGAGACTTTCGTCTCTGCTATTTTCGTAATGGTCTTTGGTTGGCTTCAGCGCCGCTATTCCATTGAGTTTGGGTTAGGTGCCCCAGTTCGGAAACGTGCCTGGCACTGCCCCGGCATAGACGGCCGCTGCAGACGACCCGCCGCAGACAAGGAGACTGATCTTGGCTATCTTCGAACGGTATCGCAGTTCCACTGATCTGCCCCGGCAGTTGCCGGTCTTTCCTTTGCGGGGTGCCATTCTGCTGCCACGCGCGACACTGCCGCTCAGTGTGTTCGAACCGCGCTATCTCGCAATGCTCGACGATGTAATTCGTGGCTCGCGTATGCTAGGTATCATTCAGCCGTCGGGGGACAGTGGTCGCGAGGAAAGTCCCACCAGCGCCATTGCGGACTTGCAACGCGTTGGCTGTGCCGGCCGCGTTACAGCTTTTCAAGAGTTGGAAGACGGCCGCCTCATGATCACGGTGACGGGAGTATGCCGTTTCGATGTTGTCAGTGAAGAAAATCCAGCACTGCCATACAGGGTGGTGAACGCAGCTTACGGCCGCTTCGCTGATGATTTTTCGGCTGGGCTTGGCGAAGAAAAGGTTGACCGCGACGGCTTACTACGTGTTTTGCGCACCTACCTTGACGAGAAGCGTCTCAATACCGACTGGACTGCCATTCAACGGGCTTCGAGCGAGTTTCTCGTCAACACCTTGTCGATCATTAGTCCCTATGGACCGGAAGAAAAGCAGGCGCTGCTCGAGGCTGGCGATTTGAAAGCACGTGCCGACGTGCTGGTTGCGCTCGCCGAGATGGAATTGGCGACGCACGGTGGCTCAGGCGGAACGCTGCAGTGACGTTTGATCAAGCCGTCAACTGAAATCGGGTGACGCGAGGGGGCAAAAGTGAGTGAGCCTGAAACACCTGCTGACATAACATCGCCAGTAGCCGAGCGCATGGATCTGCGCTTGTTGGAGCTGCTTGTCTGCCCTGTTACGAAGGGTCCGTTATCGTATGACGCGGCCGCGCAAGAACTGATTAGCCGCAGGGCACAGCTGGCGTTTCCAATCAAATGCGGCGTACCGTTGAT
>Ga0247836_1003712_pt1 | contig 20079 bp, 19 predicted proteins | sample LaCruzMarch2015__4_FD_187116 | JGI IMG/M metagenome (GOLD analysis project Ga0247836, IMG submission 187116) | Freshwater microbial communities from meromictic Lake La Cruz, Castile-La Mancha, Spain - LaCruzMarch2015_14m | ecosystem: Environmental > Aquatic > Freshwater > Lake | place: Spain... | reverse complement strand
AAAGCATGTCTTTATGGGAGAGTTTTCTCAGACGCATCAAGCTGGTGGCCGTGTTTCACCTCCTCTTGGACTGGGTGCCAACCATCATTTTCAGAAAAGTAGGTTATAATTAAGGTATGAAACCTCCAAAAAAGATTAAAAATAGTGCTCGACGAGTACGTGAACACCTAACGCCAGTGGAAATTGATGCATTGATCCATGCAGCAAAAAGTACTGGGCGACATGGCCTGCGTGATGCCACCATGATTTTGATGGCATTTCGGCATGGGCTGCGAGTTTCTGAATTAGTTTCATTACGATGGTCACACGTTGATTTAAAACAGGGTCTACTTTATGTTGTTCGGTTAAAAAATGGCATCGCATCACAGCACCCATTGTTTGGCCCAGAATTGCGGGCGCTCCGGCAATTACAGCGTGATTACCCAGATACAGATTATATTTTTATGAGTGAACGCCTATCCCCGATGACAACGGATACATTTCGTAAAATCGTTGCAAGGGCTGGCGAGCTGGCCAAGATTGGCATGCCGATTCACCCACATATGCTTAGACACTCAACTGGGTTTAAACTGGCTAATGATGGACGGGATACACGGAGCATTCAGCATTACTTGGGGCATAAAAATATTCAGCACACAGTGCGGTATACAGAAATAGCAGCAATACGATTTAAAGAGTTCTGGAGGGACTAAAAATTGTCCGGAAATTTCTGAGGTTTGCGGCTACCTCCCCTGTTTCAGCTCAGTTAAGTCTCCAGTTCGGTAAAGGTTATAGCCGGTCTGGGTTATTTAGGATGGTTCGTTTTGCCAAACTTTATCCTGATAATCAAATTGTCGCTACAGTGTCGCGACAATTATCATGGTCTCATGTGGTGCTACTTTGTCAGCTGGATGAAGAAATTAAGCGTGATTTTTATCTACAAATGGCCTGTATTGAGCATTGGGGTGTTCGAACTCTTCGCGAGAAGATGGGGTCAATGTTATTTGAGCGTACGGTAATTAGCAAGCAACCTGAGGAAGTCATTAAATATGAACTAAAAAAACTCGCTCAAACACAACAGTTAACCCCTGAGCTTGTTTTTAGAGATCCTTGTTTTTTAGATTTTATTGGGCTCAATACAAAATATTCTGAGTCTGATTTGGAAAATGCCATACTGGACCATATAGAAGAATTCATTCAGGAATTAGGGAGTGATTTTTGTTTTGTTGCTAGGCAAAAAAGAATGGCAACAAAGCAGAAAGACCGATACCTCGATTTGTTATTTTTCCACCGCAGCATGCGTAGGCTTATAGCTATTGAATTAAAATTAGATCGATTCGAACCAGAGCATAAAGGCCAAATGGAATGGTACTTACGTTGGCTTGATAAAAATGAACGAAAAGAGGGTGAGGAAAAACCGCTGGGTATTATTCTTTGTGCAAGCAAGGATGAAGAAGACGTTGAGTACCTGGAATTAGATCAGGCAGGGATACATGTTGCTCAATATTTAACACAATTGCCATCCAAAGAGCTGATGGAGGCTAAATTACATGATGCAATTGTCAATGCAAAACAACAACATGAGATGCATGCATTAAATTTGGATAAGCCATGAGCCGGATTCGATGGCAATTTACTGAAGAAGAGCTCTCGTTAGCAAGAACCAAGTATAAAAAGAGTCAACTTTATTTTGCGCTACAACTAAAACATTATGAGCACTCTATGGAGTTTATAGAAGATATTACAAGCCTATCTACGAAGACCATATACGCAGTAGCCAAAAAACTTGAATTACCCTCGCAATTAAAACCTTTATCTAATAAAACTCAAGCGATTTACCGACAGGAAATTAGGGAATACTTTCAATCCAAAGCAGTCAGTGCTGGAGATGAACTACTCATTAAAAATTGGTTAACTGATACTGTTTTTCCTCATGAATCATTAGGCATGGAACAACTAAAGGAACGAGCTTCTGATTTCTTGATAAAACATAAAGTTGAACCGCTAAGTGAAGGAGCACTAGAGCGAGTTATTAAAAGCGCGAAACACCAACATGAAGAAGCCTGGTTTGAGTCAATTCATATGGGACTTGATCCTGAGTCCAAAAATCATCTTGATAAACTTTTGATAGTCGAAAAGAATGTTTCCCGCTTATCCGAGATTAAACGATGGCCAGGGGGGGTATCACTGGAAACAATTCTTGGAGAAGCAGAAAAATTAAAATTCCTTAACTTAATTGTTTTGCCAAAATGTTTAAATGATATTCCCAATAAAGCCTTGCAGCGTCATTATCGTAATATATGCACGAAGTACCCTAGCGCAATTAAGAATATGCCAATTAGTCATCGATATGCGCTTCTTGCAGTCTTCTCACTGATCAAGCGAAGACAAGTTACTGACAATTTAGTTGACCTTTTGATAAGACTAACTAAAAAGATCGTGACTTCTGGTGAAAACAAACTCAAAAAAGAGTTATCAAAGGTTGTTGAAATTAAAAAAGGATGTAATCGTAAAGTTTTATTAAATACTTTGATTACTACGATTATTAAATATGAAGATCACATTATTAAGGAAGCAATTTACCCAGTGATACCCAAAGAACGCTTAGAGGCTGCTCAGGAGCAAAACTCAAAAAAACCAATTTCTTATGACAGTTTAGTTCATGAACGATCTAGAAATTCTTATTTAAAGCATTATCGAAGAATGGTAGCGCCTGTACTGGAACTGTTGGACTTTAAGACTAATAATACACATTATCAACCCATCATCGAGGCACTATCTCTCATACAGTCTCAATTGGATAGTGGCACAACTTATTACCCCATGAATCTGTGTGTTCCTATTGATGGTGCTGTTAAAAATCTCCACAAACCTTTAATTCTAGAGCATACTGAGCAAGGGGAGCGTATTAATAGAATTAATTATGAGCTCTGTGTACTTAGAAATTTACGGGATAAATTGCGCGTTAAAGAAATTTGGATACAAGGTGCCTATCAATATAGGAATCCAGAAGAAGATGTACCTCAGGATTTTAATGAAAAAAAAGATTATTACATTAGCTTATTAAAAAAACCAAAATCATCAAAATACTTCATTCGTCACTTGAAACAATTATTAAATAAAAATCTAGGATTATTTAATAAAGAGCTTCCGAAGAACACCAAGGTATCACTATTAAAAAAACCATTAGGTCACATAAAAGTTTCTAAATTGATAGAGCAAACAGCACCGCCTCAACTTGAAAATATATAGTGCCACCATTTGTCTAGACAATTAATTTAACAATCTATTTCCTACCCAATTAACCGTTTATGCTGCAAGTTTAACTATCTGCTTCTCTCTGTAATTATAAACATCCATAGGCTTTTGATATTTTAGTGATTGATGAAATCTTTTGTGATTATAAAACGAGATATATTCATTAACACCATTTTTTAATTCACGGATAGTTTTATATTCTTGTATGTAAATATTTTCATATTTAGCACTGCGCCAAAAGCGTTCTATGGCAATATTGTCGGTGGCTCTACCTTTGCCATCCATAGATATTTTTATATCATTATTAAGCAATAACTGTGTATGTTTTTGCGATGTATATTGGCTGCCTTGATCTGTATTGAATATTTCTGGTTTCCCGTATTGTTCTAGCGCATTATTTAAAACATCTAAAACTAAACTCTCATCCATGGTATTGGAGATTTTATGGGATAATATAGCTTTAGAATACCAGTCAATTACTGCAGCCAAATAAACAAAGCCACCATTAACCCTTATATAGGTAATATCGGTACTCCAAACTTGATTAGGTTTATTAATATCCATGTCTCTTAGTAAATAAGGATATTTTTTATGTGCTAAATTGGCGAGCGTTGTTTTTATTTTTTTAGTTGGATAAATTACCTTCAAACCAAGCTCCTTCATAAGGTTAGCAACTTGATTAACCCCAACTTTAAACCCATTTTCAATTAATTGCAGATACACTTTCCTATAACCAAAAAACGGTATTTCTGTATAAATTGCGTCAATTTCTCTTAATAGTGACATTTTCTTTTGTGACAGTTGTGCTTCTTGGTAATAATAACTGCTTCTATTAAAATCAAGTAATGCACATTTTTTTACTATTGAGATTCCACCAAGCTCAGACTTTATAAGAGTATTTTTTGTTTTAAAGTCCAAGCTCTGCAACTTTTTTGATGCCCACTCCAACTCTGCTGTGCGTTTACCTAATTGGCGGTGGAGCTCATCTATTTTTTTCTCTTGCTCAATAACAGTGTTTTTTATATCGGCTACCGCTGCATCTGCATTAAATGCAAGACTCGCATTAGATAAAAATATCCTTTTCCAATTTTGTATGCTTCTTGATATCAACGAATATTTTGATGCTATCTGCGTAAGCGTTTGATCTCCTGCTAATAACTCTAAAACTATTTTAGTTTTAAATTCAGCTGTATATGTCTTTTGTTTTTTACTCATTATAAGGCTTCCTAAATGTTATCTCTTATTTTAACCGTTTAGGAACTAAATACTAAATTTTATTGTCTGAAAAAGTGGTGGCATTATAATATTAAACAAGAGGTCTTTAAGCGCTGGCCAAATACCAGTCTATTGGATGTATTAAAAGAGACTGATTTATTTGTCGATTTTATCAAAGCATTTACACCTAGTGGTCCCAAAGAAGGGCTGGATGTAGAGACAATAAAAAAACGATTGCTTTTAGTCATATTAGGTTATGGTACTAATACGGGATTAAAAAGTGTCAGTGCAGGTAATGATGATGTGACTTATCAAGATTTGAAACATGTAAAACTGCGCTATCTTGATGCGGATAACTTACGTGATGCAATAAGAATGGTTATTAATCAATTACTTGAGATTCGCGCACCGGAAATATGGGATTATTGCACTACCGCTGTTGCGTCTGATTCAACACACATTGGAGCTTCCGATCAAAATTTAATGAGTCAATGGCATCCTCGCTATCATAAAAAGGGAGTAATGATTTACTGGCATGTCGATACAAAATCAGTATGTATTTACTCACAGTTAAAGAGTTGTGCCTCATCTGAAGTATCGTCAATGATTGAAGGCGTACTTCGTCATTGCACTGATATGAGTGTACAAAAGAACTATGTTGATACTCATGGTGCAAGTGAAGTTGGCTTCGCTTTTTCATATATGCTAGATTTTGATTTGTTACCTCGCTTTAAAAATATTCACTCACAAAGCCTATATGTTGCTGAAAAAGATGACTTAGATAAATATGGCAATTTATCTTCAATTATATCTCGACCAATCAATTGGGATCTCATTGAGTCGCAATATGACCAAATCATAAAATATACGATTGCTTTGAAGTTAGGTACTGCCAATGCTGAAGCAATTATGAAAAGGTTCACTCGAGATAATTTACAGCATCCTACTTATAAGGCGCTTAGTGAGCTTGGTAAAGCAATTAAAACAATATTTTTATGCCGTTATTTGGGATCAGAAGAGCTGCGACGTGAAATTCATGAGGGTCTGAATGTTGTAGAACGATGGAATGGCATTAATGATTTTATATTTTATGGTAAAAAAGGAACATTTCGAACTAACAGGCCCGAAGAGCTGGAGCTTTCGATGCTTTGCTTGCACCTGCTACAGTTAAGTATGGTCTATATTAATACGGTTATGCTTCAGCAGGTGTTCAAGGAATCAAGCTGGTTGTCTAAAATCACTATAGAGGATAAACGAGCCATCACCCCATTATTACATGAACATATTAATCCTTATGGGATCTTTATTCTTGACTTAAGTTCTCGTCTTGCCATTAACCATCCAGCTCTAAGGGAGGCGGCATAATATGGATAAACGTACTGGCCCACGAAAAAAAGCATTGCAGATTATAAAATATTTCCGGCATGAAAACCCTGATTACAATTATCTTCGCACCGTTTTTCAGCATTTGCGCAAAGAGCTTAATGTTGCTGTAACAGCTGAATCAAAAAAACTACCTTACGTGCCAACAGAAGCTGAGCTGAAAAAATATTATGAAGTGGTTTGGCAGACAAAAAATATGCAAGATATGATGATTATTAAGACGTTACTCTATACTGGGATTCGTGTCAGTGAGTTAATACGTCTTAATATTGAGGACATTGATTTTGATCGTTATCAGATAAGAATCACTGCTGGAAAGGGAAAAAAAGATAGGATAGTTCCGTTTCCAAAAAGTTTTCGAGAAACTTTAGCTATGCATGTCTCAAATGCTAATAAAAACAATCAGGTTAGCTTATTTGAATCATCTTGGAAAAGACCGTATTCAGATCGCGGTATTCGTAAAATGTTGGAAAAATACAGCGAAATAGCCGGAATGAGTCACACTATTTCCCCTCACAAATTAAGACATTTTTTGTTCACTTGGTTGAAAGCTCAAGGAGTGGATGATGCATTGATTCAACCGTATTCAGGCCATGAAACCCGTGCCTCTCTTGAGGTATACTCGAAATTGTCGTTATCAAACGCTCAAGATACTTACGATGAAAAGATTAAAGACTTCCCAGTGTAATGTGTTGAATTTACACTCCGGAACAGGATCTTTAGTCCCAGGCCTATTAAGAGAGTAGAAGAAGTATGTGAAATCGTTAAAAATCAGGCAGCAGCGGTAGATGTTGAAGTGCAACGAGTTCAGCAGGCAACAGATGCGCTGGTTACTATTGCTGATGAAGTTAAAGATGTGACTTGCCTTCTAGTTACACAAGAACGAGAGGTTACCGCTCACTTTGAATCTATTGCGGTTGATTTGGTGGCAACAAGGCAGGCAATTGAAGAAACTACAGTGCAAATTGAGGGAATTGGGGCATCAGCCCAGCAATTTTCTGAATCAGTGAAAGAGGCGCGAGAAAGTATCAGAGGATTCACAGCTGCCGCTAATCGTTTCTCACTATTTATTGACGAGACAATATTGGCTAAACCACCAATCGCTGATGTTGATTTTTCTGAAATAGATTCAAGAATTGATAGGGTAATGAAGAAAAATATTTCACATAAAGAATATCTTGCACAGGTAAGGCAGTTAATGGCTCGTCGATAGTGATTGATTGGCGTATTTAGGTCTTTAATGCTAATCCAGATTTTGATGAAACAGGCGCCTTAATTGAACCCGCACATAAAGCAAATGATGCAGATGATGAGTTTATTGCGCAGTTAAAAATTGTTATGACAGTTATCTAGGCTAGATTATATTTTTGCTCTCTAACAACTCGCTATAACGCGCTAACTTCAATGTTAAAATTTTGTGCTATGATTAATTTACGGAGTTGTATATTAATCTAGGAGTTTTTATGAAAATTCTCGTAGTTGAAGATACGCTTATAGCCCAAATGGTTATTAAATCGATGCTTACTGATGAAGGATGTGAAGTTGATGTGGCAGATGATGGTAATAAAGCTTTAGAAAAAGCAAATGAAAACCAATATGATGTAATTTTAATGGACATTGGCCTTGGTGCTGGTCCTGATGGTTTTGAAGCAACAACTAACATCAAATCACAATCAAAATTAAACAAAACAACCCCTATTATGGCAGTAACCTCTCATGAGCAAGAAGAATATAAACAAAAAGCCATTAAATATGGAATGGAGGGGTATTTTAATAAACCATTTACTAGAGAAAACGTAAAAACAGTAATTGAATATTGTTCTGCAAATGATTCTAAAAAAACATTTAAGTCTTAATGCGTAAAAAGGTTAGGTTAGTCCCTAATTAGATCGTCATCACATAAAATTTCATCAATTAATGGGCGTTTTAGTGGTAGGGTACAGATAAAAGTTGTTCCTTTATTAACAGTGCTTATTACCTCTATTTCGCCATCTAAATCATTAATTAACTCTTTTACAATATGTAAACCAAGACCTGCTCCTGTGTATTGGTTATGATTGGCAGGAGATACTCGATAAAATTTTTCGTAAATAAATTCTTGTTTATCTTCGGGAATTCCAATACCCATATCTGTTACAAATATTTGGATAACACCGTGTTTTTCATCAATATTTTTCGCTAATTTTACCTTAACAGTAATTGTACCTTCTGAAGAAAATTTAATGGCGTTAGATAATAAATTTAAAATTATCCGTTGAATTCTTTTAGGATCACTTATCCATATTAAAGGAATATTAGCAGGATATTTTTGGATCAATTTTAAATGTTTAGCTGTAGCTGCAGCTTTCTCCATGGTAATAGCTTTTTTAATAAGTTCTTGTAGATCGAATTTTTTATCCAAGACAATAGTGCCGTCATTCTGATTACGAGAAAAATTAATGATGTCATTTAATAATTCAAGGAATTCTTTTGCTGACTGATATGTTACTTCCAAGAACTCCTTTTTTTTGGGGTCTGTCTCACCGGACGCTAAAAATTCAACCATACTATACACCCCGCTAAAAGGGGTTCTAAGTTGGTGCTCCATATTTCTTAGAAACTCTGATTTTGCAATATTTGCGGCTTCAGCTTTATATTTTGCTTCTTTTAAAGCAGATACTTCTGTTGAAATACCCGCAATGCCTATAATTTCTCCATCATTATTTCGTAATGGCACACGGCTAGTTAAAAAATTAGAGAAACTACCATCTGCATGAGGAAGAGGAGGATCTTCTATGCCAAAAACTGGCTTTCCTGATCTCATAACTGATAAATCATCATTTTTTAATTTTTGTGCAAGTCCTTCTGGCCAATTGCATAGATCAGAAAGCTCTTCGTAGGTTTTTCCTTTAAAGTCTTGCAACGTCATGCCTAGCATAGTTAAAACATTTTGATTGCATCCTATCATTTTACAATGATTATCTACCCAATAAACATTACAAGGCATATTCTCAATTAGTGTTTGTAGTTGAAAAATTTCATTTTTATTTGTTTTTTCTTCCAAACCAACAGTTCTAATTATGTAAAAAGTATCTTTTTTAGCCCCGACTTTTTGCATTTGCCAGTTAAGTTTTAATTTATTAATTAAAGTAGGGATTTCACAAGATAAAACTGAAGAATCTAAATTATTTTTATATTCATCTAAAAAATAGGGGATTTTAATTTTTTTGCAAAATTCATTAAAAGTATTTCCAACCACGCTAGAGGCTTCACACTTAAATATTTTTTCTGCATTTTTGTTAAATAGAAAAATTCTAAACGTCAAATCTAAACCTATTAATGCTTCAGAGGTTTGTTCGGCAAGCGCTTTAATCAAGTTATTTTTGGCAAGTTCCATGCTATTGTGCTATCCTTATAACAGTTTGCTTATATATTTGTCGTTAATAAACATAAATCAGTAGCTTTAATTAATTATAGACTAGGAAATAGCAATGGCGTTATCTTGTTGTTTGATCGGCGAAGATAGTTTATTAATTCAATGTGGCAATATCCTTTTAACACATCACTGCTGGATAGAAAGGGTAGTTTCATCAAATGTAACTATTCAAGAGTGGGCACAAAAAAATAATATATTATGGACTCATACCATTAATGAATTATTAGAATCTCACTTTAACAAGGTCGATTACATTTTTAGTATAGTTAATAGTTATATTCTTACAACCGATATACTGCAATTAGCTAAATATGGTGCGATTAATTATCATGATTCTTTTCTTCCTAAATATGCAGGGCTGAATTCAACAACTTGGGCTATTCTAAATAATGAAACGGAACATGGCGTTTCATGGCATTTAATAAATGAAAAAATTGATGAAGGAGATATTGTTAAACAGGTTAGCTTTCCTATCTATTCTGATGATACAGCATTTACTTTAAACCTACGTTGCTATGAACATGCTATTAAATCATTTAATGAGATGCTAATAGAGTTAATTCATGAGAATGCAGTTTTTAAAAAACAAGAATTAAAAAATCGCACTTATTTTGGTATGGCTGAAGTACTTCCAAATTTTGGATTTATTGATTGGAATAGCTTTTCAGCAGAATTGATTATTCAGCTCAATAAAGCAACAACTTTAGGCCATTATAATAATGATGTTGGTCTTATTAAAATTTACTTGAAAAATGATTATTTTATTGTTCCTCATTTTTCTATATCTACTATTAATACCGGTATTGTTGAACCAGGCGTTATTATTGATATCAATGATGATGCTATCTATGTTTCAACCATTACAAAGCCGATTAAATTGGATTCTATTATTAGTAAAAAAGGCCGCCCCATTAAGATTAACTCGTTTATTAATTTATACAATCTACGAATAGGGTCAAAATTTGAGAGCATTAAAGATAATATTAAAGAAATGTATATTTTCGCTGCAAAAAACGAAAAATACTGGATTAATCAACTTAAAAACATGTCTGATCACGGGGCATTTACACCGTTAAGCTCACAAAATAAAACACGATTACAAAAATTAAATACCATTGTTAAAGTTCCATCGGCTATTTGTGCAATGGTCGAAGAGAAAAAAATAATTATTATTTTAGCAGCTATTTTAACCTATTTATTTAGATTAAATAATTATGATAAAACATCTATTTCACTTGTTTATAAAAATAATTCTGATTTAGATAGTCCCTATGGCTCGTTATTTTCTACTTTTATACCATTAGTAATTGATTGGAAAAGTAATTTAACTTTAGAAAATCTGCTAGATGATGTTTCAACTCATCTTAAAAAGATTGATAGATCACATACATTCTTTACTGATATTTCCGCGCGTCACCCATCTCTTGAAAATATAAAACTTGAGTCAAATATCATAATTAATTTGTTTGGTAACAAGGCAACTTTGCCTGAAGGAACGCTACTATATTTTGAATATGATAAAGAGAATAAAGAAATTTTAGTTTATCATGGAATTAGCTCCAATTATCATAGTAATCTTTTAAGGGAAATACTTAATAATCTAACTTTACATATTGACGCTGTTATTAATTATTTTATTACCAAAACTCATGTTAAAGTTTCTGAGTTTTGTTTTTTAAACTACTTGGAGCGTGAGAAATTACTAATTAATTGGGGTCAAGGTAAAAGCTTTGAATTACCTAATAAATCCATTGCTGATTTATTTTCTAAGCAAGTAAATTTATATCCTGAAAAAATCGCTATTTTTATGGGCGATCAAGAAATAACTTATATTGAACTAGATCAGATGTCTGATAAAATTGCTTTTAGTATAAAAGAATTAAAATTGCCATCCCAATCTTTAATAGGCATCTATATCAATAGAAGCGTTGAAATGCTTGCAATTATTTTAGGGGTTTTTAAGGCTGATTGTGTATATGTTCCACTAGATGTAAAATATCCTTTGCTTAAAATAGAAACTATTGCAAATGAATCACAGCTTTCTTATTTGATTACTACAAATGATCTTATCGATAAATTAAGTACTCATTTTAAAGGTAAGCAAGTAATTAATTTTTACACTGTAGAATTTATTTTAGCTTCATCTAGATATAATGATGAAACTCAAATGAAAAAGTTTAAAACATTTCCAAATCACCTTGCCTATATAATGTTTACTTCAGGAACTACAGGAACTCCAAAAGGAGTTGTTGTTACACAAAAGAATGTACTTAATTATTGTCTATGGTTTACTAAAACTACTAACTTTAATTTCTCATCGACTATCGATTTCTCTTCATCTATAGCCTTTGATTTATCTATTCCTTGTACGATTGCGCCTTTAATTTCAGGTGGTTCTATAGCTATATGCAAGGATGTTGATAAGACTAATCCTAAACGTTATCTACAGCATTTAAAAAAATACAAAATCACTCATACGGAGCTAACTCCAGGGTATGTAGAAATGTTGCTCCATTATCCCGCCAAAGTTAAAGAATTAGTTAATTTGGAATACCTGCTACTAGGGGCTGATACTGTTCACACCGAAGAGGTAAATAAATGGTTAAAAATTTGCCCTCATCATCAAGTTGTAAATGAATATGGGCCTACAGAAACTACAGTTTCTGTAACGTCATACTTTGTAAAAGTAGGGAAATTTTCAGATGAAGCATCTGTGCCAATTGGAAAGCCAGCATTTAACTCAACGGCATATATTTTGGATAAATATAAAAATCTTTGCCCTATTGGTATGAAAGGGGAGTTATACATTGGTGGTGGTCAAGTAACAAATGGTTATTTAGGTAAGCCAGCTCTTACCGAAGAGAAATTTATTCCTTCTGCCTTTAATGATCACCCTGAAATTTTATACCGAACTGGGGATTTGGCTGCGTGGCTTCCTGGTGGGAATATTCAGTTTTTTGGAAGAGATGATTTTCAAGTTAAGATCCAGGGTTATCGCATTGAATTACCAGCTATTGAATCAGTATTATTAAAAATGCCAGCTATAGAACAAGCTGTTGTTATTGTTAGAAAAGGCAATTTTAAAGAGAAGTATTTGCGAGCATATTTGGTTTCTTATGATTCTAAATTATGTATAAGTGACATTAAGACTTTTTTATCAGATCATTTAGTTAACTATATGATACCTAAAGAATTTTGTATTGTATCCTCTATCCCGCTCAAAGAAAATGAAAAAATTAATATAGAAGAGCTTGAGAATCAACCCTATTCGCTTCTTAGATTTGATCATGAAATAAATACAGAGCTTTCAGATAAAGAAAATAAAGTATTGCATGCTTGGCATCATGCTTTTAATAACACAAACATTAATTATTTGGATGATTTTTTTGCTCTTGGTGGGGATTCATTAATAGCATTACAGATTATCACCGAGTTGAAAGAACTATTTAAAATAGACATTCCTTTATTTTATTTATTCGAATTTCCAACGGTTAAAATATTAACAGAAGAAATTGAAAAGTTGTTACTGGATAAAAACTCTATATTGATTCAAATAGAACATACTTCTAAAATTGTTATTAAATTATCAACTGGTCATCATAAAACGCCATTATTTTTGATTCATCCTATTGGCGGTTCGGTTTTTTGGTATAAGCAATTAGCCGATTGTCTTTCGGGTAAATTTTCAATGTATGGGATACAAGATCCTAGTATAGATGGTGGCTCTATTAGATTTAAGTCATTGGAAGAAATGGCGGCTTTTTATATTGAGCAGCTTTGTTCTACCTATAACGGCGATGATATTGCTATTGCTGGAGCTTCATTTGGTGCAAGTGTAGCTCTTGAAATGACGCACCAATTAATGAAATCCGATAAAAATGTTAAGTTTTTAGGTCTAATTGATGGGTGGGCTAAATATCCTAAAGATCTTATGCAGAAAAATACAGTAGAGTTACTTAGCATTAAAGAAGATAATTTATTAACTGAGTTAAAGTTACGACAATTAATGGAATTAGAAGAATACCGAAAAAAATTACTATTGAATTATCAGTTAAAGAAGATTCAGATTGACGCTACCTTATATAAGGCTGCCGAACTATGGGATGGTTTTCTTTTAACAAATGATGAAAAGAATGGGTGGTCTCCTTTTGTAACAGGAAAAATTACAAAGCATATAATTCCCGGAAATCACGAAACAATGCTTTTTAAGCCAAATGTTATTAATTTAGCGAGAAGGTTATATTTGGATTTAAAATCATGTCTAAATAAATAACTCTAATTATCAAAAAACGACGGTTATTTGAGGTATGAAGTAGGGATATTAGTAATCCTTATGGATAAAGATATGGTTTGTATTAAAAACTCATATCAATTATAAAATATTGCATTCTCATTGAAATGTTTTATTTTCAATAAAATATCACTTGTTTTTTTTCTTGACGGAATATTTGAATTTTACAATAGCAAGATTAACTTCTATGCTGGCTTCAGTTTCAGACGTATCTAGGTCATCAGGAATAACCAGGTCAGAAATTAAATCACCTGTTTTTTGCATGAGCTCTTGGTACTTTGGTGAATTTTGTGGGGTTTGCGGTATGGCTTTAATAGTTCGTGATATTTCCCTTGCTTTAGAAAAGGTTTCAATAATGGCTAGAGTGGTTTCTGTGGCTTTAGAGCTTTTTAATATGGTAGCCAGCATATAAAGGCCTTTTTCAGTAAATGCTTTAGGTAAGCTCGGCGAAAATTTTAACGAAGAGAGGTGGTCGCAATTTGCGACCACTTCTTGTTTTTCTTTTTCATCAAGCTCAATTAAGTAGCCATCAGGAAATTTTCCCGGATTTCTGCTTACCGCTTCGTTAATTCTTTTGGTTTCTACGTTATATAATTGAGCTACATCACTATCAATAATAACATGCAGGTTTCTGATTTCGATTATTTTATTTTCTACGTCAAATAGACTGATGTTCATCATTAGATCCTTAGCTATAGTCAGGTGCGTTATTCTAATGCGGCATTAATTTTTATTCCATAACAATTTAAATGGGATGATTTTATTTGGGATAGATAACGTACCGGCCTGTTGTAAAACATGAAATAACTTTACACACAATGATTAAAATGATCTAATTCGGCATTTCATTAAAAAAATAAACAAATGCAGGGACAATTAATTAAGAAAACAAATCAGGATGATTTTCTGTTACTAGATAAATTAATTCCTAAGACACATCTTTTAAGAAAAATTAATAATCATGTTGATTTTTCCTTTGTAGCCAAATTGGCGGAACCTTGTTATAGCCCTAACAATGGTCGCCCCTCCATTTCCCCTGAACTATATTTTAGAATGATTTTAATAGGTTATTTATATTCAATAAAATCAACCAGAAAACTAGTTGAACATATTCATTATAATATTAGTTATCGATGGTTTTGTGGTCTGACGTTAAATGATTTAGTACCACATCATGCAAGCCTAAGCCGCATTAAAAAGCGTTATAAAGTTGTAATTTTTGAAAGATTTTTCGAATCAATTTTAAAGCAATGTCAAAGTGCAGGCCTAATAAATAGTCAAAGCGTAATGACAGACAGTACATTATTCCAAGCTAACGCCTCCTTAAATTCCATGAAGCCAATGAGTAAAGATATTTCTGTCAATAAAAAACCATCAAAAGAAGGTATATCTCAAGATAAATGGCATATTTCGAACAAAACTCACCGTAGTCGTACCGATCCAGATGCTACATTGGCTTTTAAAGCAGGCGCACTACGAGGCTTAAAATATAAAGCACACGTTTGCTGTGATACCGATAGTCGGGTGATAACCTCGATTATAATAACTACAGGTTCGGTTCATGATTCACAGCCCTACCTTATGCAGCTTAAACATCTAAAAAATAAATATTTCTTCAATGAAACTATTGCAGATAGGGCTTATGGATCAGGTGACATTATTGGGTCATTAAGCGAGGTGGGAATTCGTACCTTTATCCCTTTATTTACTACGCGAAGTGGCAAAATCACTGATGCTGAGGCCCATGGTCTTACCTACAATCCCAAAATAAATAGCTATCAATGCTCTGCGAAGGTTGAGTTGAAAGGTAGTAAAGTAAATTCTCTTGGCTATATTACATATCGTACGCGTGCCAAAGATTGTCGCGAATGTCCTATCAAAGCAAGTTGTAAAGTTCCCCAGATGAAAAATAGGGAGATCAGAGGTATAGCAAGGCATGTTCATGCGGACTTATTTAGAAAAATTAATACTCAAATGGAAACTGAAGAATTTAAACAAAAATTGCGAGAGAGATTATGGAAAATTGAAGGAGTAATGAATGAGCTAAAAAATTACCATTGTCTTTCTAAGGCTCAATTTCGCGGAATTGATAATACACAAATCCAAGCCTACATGGCTGCTACGGCTATCAATATTAAAAGGTTAATTATTCTTTTATTGGCTTTGAGACGATGTCTTGTTTTGGCCAAAAATGTACCATGTTTTACAACAGGCCGGTACCTACTCTATCCCAAACATAGATTAATTAAATAAAAAAATTAAAGGAACCCCTTATATTTAGTGAATTGCAAAAATTACAAAAATCTAAAGTTTGGGGTAGATAAGATTAATATTGATAATTAGTATTATATTTTATAGGTGTCTAATAAAATCCATAGATTGATGCAACACCCGAATGACTGCAATCCCGTAACTAGTGGTTTTGAAAAAAATAATATGTGAACCAACATTAAATGCGCGTAAATCATGGCGAATATAAGCACATATTCGAGAAATTAATGGATCGTCTGCAAGATTCTGAAAACTTGATTCAATTGCTAAAATATAATCTGCTGTTCTTTTGATGCCAAATTCACGTATACTATATACATAGATTGACTCAAGATCTTCTATAGCTTTTGGATAAAGACGATAGGTTTTATTTGGCATTGGACTTTTTCTTCATTTGAATAAGAAATTCTTTTGCATCCCATGTTAGTGGATCTCCACTAGCTTCTCCTTCATCTATAAGATGGCGTAATTGCTCTAATTTTGATTTAGCCTGCTTTTCACGAAGTAAACGTAACGATTCTCTTAATACCTCGCTATTAGATCTATAATCGCCTGAATCAACAAGTGATTCTACGTAATGACGAAGTTCATTGCCTAAATCAACAGTCATTGTGCGAGCCATAGCCACCTCATATATGTAAGATAATGTCTTACATATAAGTATATAAGACATTATCTTACATTTCAAATTAGGTGATTGGATCACATCTTTTTTAATCGGCTGCACTCATTTGATTACTTCGGTTTAATGCATCATAGAGAGTTGATCGTTTTAATCCGAAATTTCTGCAAATAGACGCTTTACTTGCTCCTGATTTTAAGTCTTCTATAATAGCTTCCATTTTCTCAGTATTAATCACCGTAGGTCTGCCGCCGCGACGACCTCGTTTATTAGCAGCTTCTAATCCTGCTAAAATTCTTTCTCGGGTTAAGGCGCGCTCATATTGTGCCAGTGAGCCAAATAAATTAAATAATAATTCTCCATGTGGGGTAGTTGTATCCATCTGCTCAGTCAAAGAACAAAAGGCAATTCCTTCTTTTTGTAATTTTGTAATTATTTCAAGTAGGTGGGGTAATGAGCGCCCGAGTCTATCTAATTTCCAAACTACCAGGCAATCACCTTTCTTTAAAAATTCTAAAGCTTTTTGTAGTCCTGGACGTTTATCCTTTGCCCCACTTGCTTTATCTTCAAAAAGATGGCGAGGATCGACCCCTGCTTGCAAAAGTGCATCGCGTTGTAAATCTGTATTTTGTCTATCGCTTTCAGAAGAGACACGCATATATCCAATTTTCATCCGAAAAACCCCTTATTTTATGTTTCCGTACAGCGAAGCAATGCGACATAGTTTTTCGTACAGTTATATAGGGTTTTTTAATGGATTTCAATGGGGTGTGGGATAGTGTACGAAAAACAGGTGTTTGGCGACGCCCAAGGCATTGGTGTGGTTGATTAAATTATCAACATCATTTGACAAAATATCGAATAAGTACTATTGTGTACACATAGGTACTCAATAAAAGGGGTCATATTATGAATACGAATGTAGTAAAGGTTGGTATGCGGGAGTTTCGTTCCCATTTACCCCAATATTTATTAACCACAGTTCCTGTTGCAATAACACGACACGGAGAAACGATAGGTTATTATATACCTACAAGACATCATGCGCAGAAATCAGAATTAGATGAATTAAAACAAGCGGCTCAACAGCTTGAAAAATTACTGGTTTCACATGGAATTACGGAAGAGGAGTTATTCTTAGAGTTTCGTGCACTAAGAGAGGGAAAAATCTAATGTCATCTCGTATTTTGGTATTAGATGCTAACATTTTAATTCGAGCTGTATTGGGTAATAAAGTTAGAGATTATCTTTTGAAATACAGTGGTAATATAGATTTTGTTACTCCTGATGTGTGTATGGCTGATGCCAAAAAATATTTACCAATCCTCTTTGAAAAGAGATCGCTACCTCCTGAGTCTGCGCTGAAATTACTATCTAGCTTTGACTGTTTATTGCAAATTGTGGATGAGGGTGCGTATGAAACACATTCTAATGATGCTCGTCAAAGAATACAAAGTCGTGATATTCAAGATTGGCCTATAGTTGCAACAGCGCTCGCGCTTAACGCTCCTATCTGGACTGAGGATCAGGACTTTTTTGGCTCAGGACTACCGACATGGACAACGGATAGAATCCATATTTTTTTTGAATCAGTTTAATTGGTTATGAAGAAAAAAATTGTTTTATAAATCAATTAATAGAATAGGCGTCTATTAATTGATTAAAAAACGATTTATTAGACATCTAATGCACTATGTTTTTGAGTGTCTAACATATTATAAGTTAGTAGACGCGTCAGCTAATTAATTTTTATGCTGATATTTGTCACTATAAAGTTGTGGAGATTTCAATTTTTTTAAGAGATTAGGATAACTTCTTCCACAATTAGCTTAACTATCTCTAAAGATTTCTGTAAAAAAGGTAAAACTTCAATATTAACATTAGAACCTAATTTTTTAATTAATTCTTCATCATGTGGATTAAATAAAAAATTAACCCATATTTGGTTGCTGGTAGTTATATCGGGAGAATAAACTGGCCTATTCGTCTGATTATCCACAGCAACGTTATTAATTGAAGCCTGGCCAGAAAAAATAATACCTGAATAATTGACTTCGCCATCAGAACCAAGAGAAATAAATCCGCCAGGTTTGAAACTGATGCTAGAATTTGAATTTAGACCAATCCTTCCTCCAAGACCAGATCGAAGGGTATTAGGGCTGATATTAGTAACTTCTTTTTCAGTTCTAATTTGTGGAACAAGCCTAATATGTTTATGAATATTAGATAGGGCTGAAAAATACTTAAGCCATTTGTCAGTTTTATCGTAATCTTGATATCTTTGAAGAATACGTACAATTTCAGAAGGGCATCCCTTAGTTTTATTTTTAAAGTCGTTATCACTGTTTGCAATCGGAAATTTTTCTTTATATATGAGTTTTGTTAAATAATCTAGCGGATCGCGAAGATCAGATAATATCCCTCTGACTTCATTAAGAAGATCTATTGAAATAGTTTTATTTTTTAAATTCAATATATAAAGATTTTTCAAATTAGATAATCTTCTAGCCGATACTGATATTAGATAATCAATTTGATCCAGCATTATCGTCCATTTGTGATTTTTGTCCATATTATACAGTCAATCTTCTATCATAGGTAATCATGAAAAATTGGTTTAATGAGATTGGTAGTTGGGGCTTGGTGAGCAATGGAACAGCAAACCGAGTTAAGACCTTATCTTTTTGTACTTATTTGCATGCTTTAAGGCCAAGCAACAAAGATCTGAATAAAAAAGCTAATAGCTAAAAAAATCCAGCCCCAAGTTCTTAAATGGCCGCCCCACCATTCTTCTTGGCTGGTAGTTGATTGTCCAGAGCTGTTAATAACAGCAGGTCTTGATTTGAGTGGATGTCGAGATTTCTTCGGCAATCTTAATCCCCATGGAATAATCTTTCCAGAAATTCCTAGTATTACCGCGCTTAAAAAACCGGTAATTGCGCTAATAAAATTTGCCCATTGTTCAAAGTGAGTCATGGTCGTAGAAAAATCAATAAACATAATTAGCACTCAATTTACTAAAGAGTTTTAATTCCAATAGGTTATTAAGCTCATATAGTTAATTATTTCATAGAAACCGAGAATATCGTAACTTAGAATAATTAACCATATTTGTTAATCATCCTCGATCATATTTGATATGAGGTTTAAATTAAATTCACAGCAGGGTAGGGCGGTAAGGAAACCTCACGTTATATTAACACTCTTAAGAGGTTAATATAGTCAATAATTAACATGTATCATTTACCCATGAACTGGAAATTAAAAATAACAAACAAAGCTACTAAGTAAGTGGAGAAGCTACCTAAATCGGCTAAAGTCGCTTTATTGCTTTTACTTCGTGATATAAAACGAAGTGGTCCTAGTACTGGTGGAGCTATAGATAGTATTTGCAGTATTCAAAGATAGAATACGGACTATATCTAGATTTTTAATACGAAAAAAATATTTTTGGTTATTTGGGGCTGGGCTATTATAGGCTAAGTTCTCGTTATTGGAACTAAGTAGAATGCGTGTTAGAGTATGTTGGTTATCAAATTATTAATATAAATAAATATAGTTTTTTAAGATAAGGAAGTCGGATGTTATTTATAAAGCCAGCGCATAATATTTGGTGTTTTTTGGGCCTTGCTGCTATAAGCGTTC
>Ga0247836_1003699_pt1 | contig 20135 bp, 14 predicted proteins | sample LaCruzMarch2015__4_FD_187116 | JGI IMG/M metagenome (GOLD analysis project Ga0247836, IMG submission 187116) | Freshwater microbial communities from meromictic Lake La Cruz, Castile-La Mancha, Spain - LaCruzMarch2015_14m | ecosystem: Environmental > Aquatic > Freshwater > Lake | place: Spain... | reverse complement strand
GGAGGTGAGGCATCGGTGGATGTCGGCGGGGCAGATGGGGCGCTGGTTGTGTCGGCGGGGAGGAGGCTTTTGAGCACTAGGTCCGCACGCTTGGCTCCGAGTCGGTCGCCCGCGCCTTCGCGCTGCTGGCGCAGGGGGATGAGGCGGGACTCGATGGCCCGAACGGCGCTGGCGGCGGCCTGCTTCTGCCTGTCTTCCAGGGCGGCGAGCTGACCGCGATAGATGGCACGCAGCTTTTGCAGGGCGGCGGGCACACTGGTGTCCATGCCAGGAGGTGGTAGCGTGGCACCGAGCGCGAGCATGTCCACCTCTGCCAGCAGTACTTTTTGTTCGGTGGGCGGCATCCGCTGAGCTTCCCGGCGTACAGCGGCGATGTACTGCGTGTTTAGTGTCTGCATCTGCGCGGCCTTTTCCGCAGGGCTGGGGAGTTGCGCGGCTTGCAGGAGTTCGGCACGCAGCCTGGCCAGCTCCGTATCATGCGTGGGGAGGTCAGCGACCTGCTCCAGGGCCTGTTTGTCGAGCATTTCCTCGCTGACCAGCGTGGCGGGCTTTGGCAGACGCCAGAGGATGAGGTCGAAGTCGCCCGGCTGCATGCTGTTCTTGCTCGTATAGCTGGTCGCTGCCACCGCCCAGCGTTCGTCTCTGCTGACGCAGATGTCAGTCATTCGGTTTGGCGTGGTGGTATGGTACACTTCCCTGCCTGTCTCCAGCTCATGGACACGCAGGCTGCGGTCGGACCAGCCGGTCAGGATGAGGCGGCTTTTATCGAGGAAGCAGACCTTCCACCACGGACGCGGGCCTTTGGCATCCAGGGGAATGCTTCTGGTAGCCTGCATGGAGGGCCACTCGAAGATGTCCATGCCTGAGCCGACCGCGACTGCTAGCCTGGAGTCTGGAGACACCGTCATGAAAGTGATGAAGCCCGGCAGCGCCCGGTCATGGGGTGTGATCTTTCCGCTGCTGAGAGAGAGGACGGCGGCATGGGGGATTCGTTGATTGGGATTCTCCGGGCTGGTCTTGTGGCCGACGATGAAGATGTCGTCTCCACCCGGAAAGAGGTGGGCATAGTTGGCCCGGCCCTCCCAGCCTGGCACGGTTTCCATGGTTCCTGACGCCAGATCCCAGCGGAAGACGCCGCCCTCATCGTCGGCGGTGAGGCCGAGGACCTGTTTCTCATTCAGAATGAAGGCGGGCCGGTTCAGTTGTTTGCCGGGCGCGGTTGCTGTGGCGGTTGTCTTCCCGGTGGCCAGATCCAAGATCGCCAGCCTGTCTGTGTCCATGGAGGAGATCAGCGCGCGCTTTTCATCCGCAGAGACGATCAGACGATCAATCTCGCCAATGCCTGGATCAACGCGGAGAAGCTCATGCATGCCCAGCAAGTCCCACACACGCAGCGTGCTGTCATAGCTCGCGGTGACGACGCGGCGCTGGTCGCTCATGAGCCATGCATTGTAAACCGGTGCTGTGTGCCCCTTTAACCGCGCCACCTCGCCCGGCGCGCCATCTGGCATGGTGTAGGGCTGGTCTAGGGGTACTTGCGGCAGGGTGATGACTGCTTCCACGGCGACCTTCGGCTTCTCGATGTTGGGTTGCGCAGGGGCGGGCTTTGGCGGCTCCGGGGCGGGTTCCTGCATGGGTGGCGGCTCTACCGGCTTTGGCAAAGGCGGGGCAATGACGACGAGGTCACTGCTCTCGGTCTGGGGGGGCACGGCAGGTGCCATCTCTGCCACGGTCTGCTGCGGCAGCTTGTCCCGAAAGATGAGCCAGCCAAAGCCGCCTAGCAGTAGCATGCTGGCGATCCCCCAACCCACGGGGCCGAGCGCGCGCCAGAAGGCGGCGAAGAGCGATGGCCGGTAGCGGGTCATGGGTTTCGGCGCAGGCGTGTAGGCTGCGGATCTGTCCTCCGTGTCCCTGCCCTTTTCCGCCGTGGCGGTGAGCAGGGCGGTCTTCACCTCACGCGCCATTTGATAGCGCCGCTCCGGCTCGCGCATCAGGCATTTGGAAATGACCCCCGCAAACCCCTCCGGCAACCCCTTGCTAGCGTTCGCCCCGGCTGCGGTGGGCGTCTTACCGGTGAGCATCTCGTGGATGACTACGCCCAGCGAATAAATGTCCGCGCGGTGGTCCACCACCGCGCCCACGATCAATCGCTCCGGCGCGGTGTAATCAGGTGTGCCGTATTCCGGCTCGTCGGAGTTCGGCTGTGCGGTCAGGTCACGCGCTAGGCCGAAGTCGGCCACCTTCACCTTCCAATCATGGGTGATGAGGATGTTTGCAGGCTTGATGTCGCGGTGCGCCACGCCGTGGTCGTGGGCGAACTGGAGAGCGTCGCAGAGTTGGGCGATCACCTCCCGCGCGCGCTGTGGCGTGACCTCCTGCGCGCGGGTGCGCCGGTGCAGGTCACTGCCCTCCACATACTCCATGACCAAGTACAGATGCCCCGCATAGGTCTGCCCAAAGTCGAACACGGCGACGATGTGCGGATGCACCAACCGCGCCATAGCGCGCGCCTCCTTAATGAAGCGCTGCGTGTCCTCCAAATTCTGCGAGGCCACTGCGGGCAGCACCTTGATGGCCACCCAGCGGTCCAGCGCGGTCTGCCGACCTTTATAGACAGCCCCCATGCCGCCTACGCCGATCACCTCGTGCATTTCATACTGCGGCAGCAGCGCGGCCAGATCCTCAAGCGTAGGGTATGCAGAATACGCAGCCTCCGGTGGGGGCTGGGGCGGGGAGGCGGGGGAATTCACATCCTCAATCATGTATAGTGGGGGACTTTACGGGCAAAAGCGGCGCAATCTATGCCGTGACGCCTCCAGGTGGCGAGAGAAAAGCGCCCTGTCACTTTCGCAATGCAGCAAAAGCCGCGCCGCCCTTTTTGGCACCCTCGACATACTGCGATAGGGCAAGCATGTGTTTCGTGAACTCGCCTGCATCAATCATATCATCCTTTAACCAGCTACCCTCTGCCTGCTGGGCGGCCAGCGCGGCTTTCACCTTTCCAGCGACTCCCTTCGCCTTGCTGGCCCAGCTTTTCTCGCTGCTGGGTCCTGCGCGTTTCGCCAGCAGATCCTCGCGCGGCTGCTGCATCCGTTTGCGCAGGGCGTCCAGGTCATCGGCGATGCCCTCCAGTTTGAAACCGTAGTGTGTGGGCAGATTGGAGTCGTCGTAAGTCAACTCGTAGCTGTCCTTCACGAGGTAGAGTGGCTTGTTCGTTTGCAGCTCATAAAAGCGCGCGTAGGCACCGTCCGGCAGACGTGATTTCTCATACCAGGCAAAGGCGGCAGGCAGCGGCTTGAGGTACTTTTCCTCCCCGGTCACGACGAACAACTCATGCAACGTTTCCATCGTGCTCAGACTCTCGCCTCCAGTCACGCTGGGTGGCTCAAACTTGCGCGCCCACACCGGCTCCATCTGGTGATTGTACTGCTGCGCCCAGCCCGTCTGCGGCTCCGGCATCTGCGCCAGGATGAAGAAATCACCCGTCTTCTTTGCGGCATTCATGAAGCGTTCATCTTTCGTTAGCTCATGCGCGCGCAGCAGCAGATGGACGATCTTTTCCATGTTGCTGTCATTGAGTGTGTAAAAGCTCACATAGTTCACTTTGGGAAAGGTGCGGGACCACTCTTTGGGGTAGGTCGCTTTCAGCACGGGCGTTGTGGGATCAGCAGGCGCATCAAACTGCTGCGGCCAGCCACCGTTCGGGTATTGCGCACCTAGCAGGCTATTCAGGCTGAACTTCAAAGAGTCCTGCAACACCTTGTCATCCCGGCACTCCGGCAGGTGCGCCAGCTCCAGGAGAAACAGCAGCGCGGACTGCGTCTTGTTGTCATCCAGCGTGGTGTGATTGCGCTTCTTGTCCTTCGGCGTCTCACCTGCCAGCACTTGGGAACGCAGGAAGTATTTCTTCACGCTCTCCTCCGCGAAGTCGAAGTCACTGTCCCAGCCGCCGCTGGCAAGCTGGCACTCGATCAACGCCCTTGCAGCCCCACGCGAGCCTTCAAGAAACTGCGCATCACCCGTGGCCTGATACGCCTTCACCAGCGCCAGCCCTACCGTCGTTGTCCCCGGCGGCTGGATGGAAATCACAGTCGGAGATGCCTTGCCCTCCGCCTTCGCCATGCTCAAATCCTTGCTCCAAGCCGAGGCATAGCCGCCGTGGTTGGCCAGCTTGGTCGTATAAAAAGCCGTTGCCCGTTTCATCGCCGTCGTGACCTCAGTGGGATCAGGCAAAGAATCAGCAGCAAGACATGTCAAAGGCAGCAGCAGCAGCAACGGCAGTGAGAGGGCGAGTTTCATCAGGATGGAATGGCCCCGGAACAACGAAACATCGGCACCACTTCACGCATCCAGAGAAATATCTTCGCTGAGAGATGTCCCGCACGTACCAGATTGAAAGTGCGAGACCATTGACAAGACGCGGCCCGCCCCTCACCCTGCTCACCTTCACAATGTCTGCCTGGATCACGCGCGCCCTTGTCCTCATCTGCCTCGTCGGCGGGCTGGCGGCGTTTCACCAGTCGCGCACGCACCGGCCACGGCGGATTGATCTGGCTCGGGAGAAAGGCATCCTGCTCATCGGCAACGGAGCCGAGCCGGCCACGCTGGACCCGCAACTGGCCACCGGCGTGCCGGAGCATCACCTCTTTGATGCCTTGTTTGAAGGACTGGTGGCGACGACGGTGGTCAATCCTGACGCGAACGGTCCCGGCGCGGCGACGCATTGGGAGACTCAGGACTTCATCACTTGGACCTTTCATCTGCGCAAAGATGGACGCTGGAGCGATGGTGAGCCGCTCACAGCCCAGGACTTCCTGTATTCCTTCCAGCGCATCCTTTCCCCCGCGCTCGGCTCCGAGTACGCGGAGATGCTGTACCCGATGCTGAATGCGCCGGAGTTCAACAAGGGCGAGATCACCGACTTCTCCAAGGTCGGAGCGAAGGCGCTGGATGACTACACGTTGCAGATCATCCTCAAAGGCCCCGCGCCCTACCTGCCGTCCATGCTCAAGCACTACGCATGGTTCCCCGTGCCGAAGCATGTGATCGAGCGCTTCGGCAAAATGACCGACCGCGACACGAAGTGGACCCGCATGGGCAACCTCGTCGGCAACGGCCCCTACAAGCTCAAGGAATGGCGCTACACCCACTCGATCACCGTGGAGCGCAATCCCCACTACTGGGACGCCGCCACGGTGAAGCTCAACGAGATTCATTTCATCCCCATCGTCAGCGATGCCACCGAGGAACGCGCGTTTCGCGACGGCCAGATACATGTCACCGACACAATGCCGCTTTCCAAAGTGCCTGAGTATCGCGAAAAGCATCCCGACTTGTTTGAGGAAAACCCGTTGCTGAGTACCTACTTCTACCGCGTCAACGTCACCAGGCCGCCTTTCGACAACAAACTCGTCCGCAAAGCCCTCGCGCTGGCGATTGATCGCGAGGCACTGATCCGCAACATCCTGCGCGCCGGTCAGAAGCCCGCCACCGGCTTCACACCGCCCGGCTCCGGCGAGGGTTATGTCGCGCCCGACATTCTCCGTTTTGATCCTGCTGAGGCGCGTCGCCTGCTCGCCGAAGCCGGTTTCCCTGGCGGCAAAGGCTTCCCGAAATTCGATGTGCTCATCAACACTCTGGAGTCGCACCGCACCATCGCCGAAGCCATCCAGGAAATGTGGAAAAAGCATCTCAACATCCCGGTCGGTGTCCTGAACCAGGACTGGGGCGTCTATCTCGACAGCCAGCAGCGGCTCGACTACACCGTCTGCCGCGCCGGCTGGGTGGGCGACTTCCTTGATCCCTTCACCTTCCTCAGCATTTGGCAGACGGGCGATGGCAACAACGACACAGGCTGGGGCAACGCACGCTACGATGAACTCATGCAGTCATCGCTGCGCGAAAGCGACACCGCCAGGCGCATGAATATCCTCACCGAGGCCGAGACCCTGCTGCTGGACGAGCTGCCCATGCTGCCCATCTACTGGTATGTGCGCAACAAGCTAGCCCGCCCCGAGGTCAAAGGACTCCGCTCCTCGCTACTGGAGCACCGGTGCTACAAGGCGATCTATTTTGAACCCAGCGCAGTGACTCCCACGAATTGACTTTCCCGAATGCTCCGCTTCCTCCTCAGCCGCGTCCTGCAAGGCATCGCCGTCATCCTCGGCGTGCTGTGCATCACGTTCGTGCTAATGAAGAATGCAAAGGGCAGCCCTTTACAAAGTGAGCGCAACATCCCGGAACACATCCGCCAGCAGCGCATGGTCATGTCGGGGCTGGACAAGCCGCTGCCCGTGCAGCTCTGGCGTTACATCGTCAGCTTCGCCACTTTTGACTTTCCCGTTTCGGCGAAGACTCCTGGACGCGGCGTGGATGAGATCATCGTGCAGGCATTCCCCGTGTCCGCGCAGGTCGGGATCGCCGCGCTGGTCATCGCGCTGGGTCTTGGCATTCCGATGGGCGCGCTCGCCGCCCTGCGGCCTAACACGCTCGATGACCGCGCCAGCATGGTCGCGGCCACCATCGGCATCTGCACGCCGAGCATGGTGCTGGGGCCATTGCTGGCGCTGGTGTTCGGATTGAAGCTGCGCTGGTTCAATGCCTCCGGCTGGTATGATGCGGACGACTGGGTGCTGCCCGCCGTCACGCTCGGCATCATCTACAGCGCCTACATCGCCCGGCTCACGCGCGGCGGTCTCCGTGAGACGCTGGCGCAGGAGTTCATCCGCACCGCACGGGCGAAGGGGGCTAGTGAGGTCGCTATCGTGTTTCGTCATGCCTTCAAACTCGCCTGCCTGCCCGTGCTGAACTACCTCGGCCCCACGGCCGCCGGACTCATGACCGGCTCCATCGTCACCGAGACCGTTTTTCAACTGCCCGGCCTCGGCCAGCACTTCGTCGGTGCGGCGGTGAACCGCGACTACGATCTCGCCATGGCCACCGCCGCCTTTTACGCGCTGCTCATCGTCGGCTTCAACCTGCTCGTGGACTTCATCCAGGCGCTGCTGAACCCCCGCATCGGATTCAAGTCATGATGACGAAGCCCATCAATCAACCACGCCCTTGCGGGCGCAGCTACACACGCCCTTGCGGGCGCGGCTACGCCCGGCCTTCGATGTCATGAGCGCGGCTGCATCCCAATCACCCTGGCGCATGGCCTGGTGTCGCCTCACGCGCAGCCGCGTCACCGTCGCCGCGATGATCTTCATGGGGGTGCTCGTCGCCCTGTGCGTCATCGGGCCATTATTCTCGTCTTATGGGCAGAGCGATCAGGATCTCGACCTCAAGGCCACCGGCCCCAGTGCCGCGCACTGGCTGGGCACCGACTCGCTCGGGCGCGATCTCGCCACGCGCACATTGTTCGGCGGGCGTATCTCCCTGCTCGTCGGCATCCTCGCCACCGGCGTCGCTTCCGTCATCGGCGTCGGTTACGGCCTCATCGCCGGCCTCACCGGGCGGCGCTTGGATGCCGTGATGATGCGTGTGGTGGATGTCCTCTACGCTTTTCCCTTCATCACCTTTGTCATCATCCTCGTCGTCGTGTTTGGGCGTGAGTTCTGGCTCATCTTCGTGGCCATCGGCGCGGTCGAATGGCTGACCATGGCGCGCGTCGTGCGCGGCCAGGTGCTGGCGTTGAAGAACCTCGAATTCGTCCTCGCCGCCCGTGCCAGCGGCGCGCGCTTCTGGCACATTTTGTTCAAGCACATGCTGCCCAATGTCATGGGACCGGTCATCATCTACGCCAGCCTCACCGTCCCCGGCGTCATGCTGCTGGAGGCCACGCTCAGCTTCCTCGGCCTCGGCATCCAGCCGCCGGACGCGAGCTGGGGCGTGCTCATCCGCGAGGGTGCCGACAGCATGGAAACCTACCCCTGGATGCTCATCGGCCCCGGCCTGTTCTTCAGCACCACCCTCCTCGCCCTCAACCTCATCGGCGACGCCCTGCGGGATGCGCTAGATCCGAAGTCCATGCAGGATGGATGAAGCCTGCGACTTTGATCACGGGAGTGACTGCCATCTGCTCAGCAGCGTGTGGTTTTGCGCTTCGGCGCGATGGGCGCACCGCGACGGCTTTTGAGGCTGTAACTCTCCGCATCCGTCACTTGGCAGTCGGTCTGGCCCATGTCCACCTCGACGCGTCCCATCTTTCGCGCGGCAGCAATGGCCTTGTCGCCGAGCGGGGCGACGTAGGTGCCGCATGCGATGACGAAGTCGTTCATCGCGTAGCGCACCCGGTTCTGTGAAGTGTGGATCGTCTTCACGACACGGGTGAGCAGCGTGCCGAGCTGCTTGATAGGAAGTTTGTCATCGGGCGTGGTCGTCACCACATTCGAAAGTGTGGCCCAGCCGGACACGGCGATGGATTCCTTCGGTGAATCAATCCACTTCAGGGCGATCTCGATGGCGTCAGGGTGCTCAGCGGCGACCCAGGGCACTGTGGTGCCGGAAATCATTTGCCAGGTGGCTTGCTGCGCCCAGCGCTCAATCTGCGCGCGGGTCATCTTCCGGCCGTCGGCGACGAGTCCGGCGAGATACATCGCATCCGAATTGCCGGTGGCGTAGAGTTGCATGGCGAGTGCCTGATCTCCTTTGATCTGCTTTTGGATCGGCTTCATATCGCCGATGCGCACGCCGGAAATCGGCTCCGACGCACCGTGGCGCATGTGCGTCTTCTTGGTGGTAGCGGTGGCCTTGGCAGCGAGTGCCTGCATGGTTTCTTCAAGCGTCATGGACATAGGTGCAGAGTCAGTCCTCCAGGTAAATGAGCACGTCGCTGAGTTGGTCGGTCTGGGTGGTGAGGGTGGGCCAGTCGCTGTGCTGGATGGCGGCGGAGAGGGTGCTGAGGCGGGTGCCTGGGCCTTTTCATAATCTCACCGAAGTGAGCGGGGAGACCTCTCTGGCTCTTATTTTCCATCCAAGAAAGTCAGCGCCTTTTCCAGCCATTCCCCCGTAGGCTGGCTGTGACTTTGGCCGGGGATGTCGAAGAGTTTTACCGCCTTGAATTCATTGGCGACGAAGCCCTGCTCATAGATGGCCTGGGTATTGTCGCGGTTGAAGTCTTTTTCCCCTGTCACCAGGGCGAACCGGCACTCATTCTGCGCGATGGTGGCGATTTCTAAGTGCGGGATGTACCGTGCCTCATAAATGCTGCCATCTTTCCCGTGCGTGGGCAGGAAGAAGTTCACTCCCATGAAGCAGGCCGCTCCGGTGAACATATCTGCATAGCACACGCCGACCATTGATGCCACGCGCGCGCCCCCGGAGTGGCCACTGACGTACACGCGCTTCGGGTCCACTTTGTAGAGCTGCCTCATGTGGTGGTTCGCATCCACTGCCAGCCGAATGCGGTCAAAGACCTCGCGGCTGTTCCCTGATTTCAGCGCCCCGATGAAGATCAGCTTCTTTTCAGCGAGCACCTTTTCCCAATCTGCCGGGATGCCCGGCTTGTCGCCCGGACTGATCCAGATAAAAAGGCCGTGCGGCTGGGTCTCCTTGTAACCTTTTGGAACGATGACCTCAAAGGACTCCTGGCTCAGGTCATACGGTGCCGGATCCTCCGCCGCGCGCATCCGCAGCTTGATCTGGGCGGCGCTGGCCTGGGGCGTGGAGCGTGTGAAGGTGATGGAACTGCGGATTCCCGGCTTGATCTTTGGCGCTGTGCTCTCGCTAGCTGGACAGGTCAGGCAGAGGACCAAAAGAAGACTCACGGAAGAAATAAGATGCATAGGCAGAGCAGTAACGCTCCAGAGCGGCTTACCTTGGCAGATTCACGGCACGATCAAGGGCTGATTTTGAGCGAATGGACAGTAAAGAGCTGGTGATTTGAACGCATTTTTTTATTATAAACAGAAATTTTCACGCCGCATCATCACTATTTTATTTGCTGATAACCAACGATATACAGCTATAAATATGGCGAGCGAAATTAAATTTCGTATAATATATGATTGAAAGCTGGATTATCCGAATTAGAACCCTGAGAGGTTATGTCAGACATGATTCCACGCACTTTACGCCACCGCATTCGCGGGCTAGCCATGCACTACCCCGTCGTGCTCGTCACCGGGGCGCGGCAAACCGGGAAAACCACGCTCTTGCACCAGACTTTCCCCGACGCGCCTTTTGTCACGCTCGATCTGCCCTCCGTAGCCCATGAAGCGGAAACGAACGGAATGGGGTTTATCGAATCCTTTGGTGATGCGACCTGCATCTTGCTCGACGAGATACAGTATGCTCCCTCGCTGTTTCGCTTTCTAAAAATCGCCGTAGATGCCGACCGCCATTGCATGGGCCGCTTTTTGATGACCGGATCGCAGAAGTTCGCGCTCATGCAGTCCGTTTCGGAAAGCCTCGCGGGGCGGTGTGCCATTCTGGAAATGGACACGCTCTCCTCGAATGAAGTGTGCGATGCGCTGGGGCCGGATGCGCCGAAACTGGAAAACTTTCTCTGGCGGGGAGGTTTCCCTGAACTCTGGCGCGCGCAGGACATGATGCCGCGTGACTTTTACGCCAGCTACCTTGCAACGTATCTGGAACGCGATGTGCGCCAACTCGTGAATGTGGGGAGCCTGCGTGACTTTGAACGCTTCATCCGCGTCTGCGCGCAGCGATCAGGGAATCTCGTGAACCTCAATAGCATCGCGTCGGACGTGGGCATCGCAGGCACGACGGCGAAGCAGTGGCTTTCGGTGCTGGAAACGTCCAACATCGTGCATCTGCTACCGCCCTATTTCCACAACCACGGGAAGCGCCTCATCAAGACACCGAAGCTCTACTTCAAGGACACGGGGCTGCTCTGCTTTCTGCTCGGCATCAGTTCCCCTGGCCAGATGACGGAGTCGCCCTTCATCGGCGCGATTTGGGAAACCTTTATCTTGGGACAGTTGCACCGTCAGCGGGAGGCCAGCGCTTCGCCTGCAGAGGTCTTTTTTTGGCGTGATGCGCAGGGGACAGAAGTGGACTTTGCCGTTTGGCTGAACGGACGGTTGCAGCTCATCGAAGTGAAGTGGGCGGAAAGTGTCACCGACTCGCGCGTGCTTTACCCGATGCACACCGTTCGTGGTGATCTCGGCGACTCGGCCGCCGACCGTCATCTGCTGGTCACGCGCACGCCTACGGACCACTGGCACCCGCATGATCCTAGCGTGCGTGTGGTAAATGGCTACACCTTCCGTGATTGGTTTAGTGTGTCTGATCCGCCCAGCTTTGTGCTGCGTGAAACGCCTGCCGAGTACAAAGTGACTTACGCAAAGCCCAAGCGCCGGTACAAGAAGCGTGCCGTGAAGCGCAAGCCCATGATGTGATGGTCGCAATAATGCCCGGCAATTTGCTTGTGAAATCTTTCACAAACGGGTTGCCGTGCTTCTGGCAGGGGCGTATCGCTGTGCTGAAATCCAGCACGCTATGGTAGCTCCTGCAGAAACCTCCGCCGCATACGACTCGAAGATCGAGGGCAACATCGTTTTTACGAAGCTCGATTCCGCGATCAACTGGATGCGCAAAAACTCTCTCTGGCCAATGCCGATGGGCCTGGCCTGCTGCGCCATCGAGATGATGGCCAGCGCGTGTAGCAGGTACGATCTCAGCCGCTTCGGCATGGAGGTCATGCGCTTTTCTCCACGTCAGGCGGATGTGATGATCGTCGCCGGCACGGTGACTTATAAAATGGCTCTCGCCGTGAAGCGCATCTGGGATCAGATGCCGGAGCCAAAGTGGTGCATCGCCATGGGTGCATGCGCCAGTAGTGGCGGCATGTACCGCAGCTACGCGGTACTTCAGGGCATTGATCATCTCATTCCTGTGGACATCTACATCTCCGGCTGCCCCCCGCGCCCGGAGGCTTTGCTAGAAGGGCTGATGCGCCTGCAGCGCAAGATTGAGGGCGAGCATTCCCTGATGGATCAGAAGAAGCAGCTACTCGCCGATCTGACTTAACCTTTTGCCCCTGCACCTTCCATGAATGCCAGCCAGATGGTCACCGCCTTGAAGGAAAAATTCGGCACAGCCGTCCTCAGTAACACCGAGTTTCGCGGCGAGCACACGATCCAAGTCACGCTCGCCAGTGCGAAGCCGCTGCTCAAATATTGCCGTGACGAATTGGCCTTCGACTACCTTGTGGATGTCTCCAGCCTCGACCACATGGGACAAGAGCCGCGCTTTGAGATGGTGTATGAGCTTTATGGCTACGGTCATCTCCAGCATATGCGGGTGAAAGCGCAGATACCTGTTGAGCAAGACGTGCCCACAGTCTCCGACATCTGGCCCACGGCAAACTGGCACGAGCGTGAGGCATACGATATGATGGGTATTAAGTTTAGCGGTCATCCTGATATGCGCCGTATCCTCATGTGGGAAGGCTATCCCTACTTTCCGCTGCGCAAAGACTTCCCTCTCGCCGGCAGACCCACCGATTTGCCCGAAGTTGGTTTCACCAATGTGGCTCCGATGGCGGATGGCCCCTTTGTCACCAGCGCTGGTGCTACAGACACGGTGACTCGGGAGCCGCGCGCGAAGCGGGTGGAGTAGCGCCTGTCTTTCTTGGCTCCCACTGGATGGTGTTGTGTTCGTGAAGAGTTTACTTTCGCGGGGTGGAGGCCATCTGGGGCTATGGTGAGTAAAACTGGTTTTTTCCTGTGAGTGGTTCGCCACTATTGCATCAAAGTGTCTAACCATCTGATCGTGGCGACTGGCTGAGGATTTCAGTTTGCCGCGCTTTCTCCTTAGCCTTAGATTTATGTGGAAATGAAAAAAGCCTTCCAAGCCGCCGAACCCAGGCCGATCGAGCCAGCGAGGGAACATCGTGCGCGTGGCTTCCATCGCCCGGGCCGCTTGTTAGTCGTAGCCTTGCTGCTGCTGACGGCCTTCACTGCTTTTGGGGTATTTGTCTGGGGTGTGGTGGATATCCTGCAGATAGGCAGACGTGAGTCAGGGTGGCTGGCGCTGGGTGGTCTGGGAGTCTTCATTGTGGCGCGCACAGCGGCTTTTGTGCTCGCGCGCACACTCACCTGCCCACTATGCCACGGCACTGTCATGCAAGAAGGGCGCTGCCTGAAGCACGCAGATGCCTTCCGCATCCGGCCCCTTTCCCACCGCGCATCTGCCGTGCTCATGCTGCTCTGCACGGGTGCCTTTCGCTGCATGTACTGCGGCACGGCCTACCGCCTGCGCCGTTGATGGCTGAATTAAACAATCCATTATTTCGCGTTGCCTGCACACCCCGCTGTCTAATAGACTCTCATTCCCCCCACGAAACTGCATGACCGCCGGCCTCCAACGACGCTCAACCGCCATGCTCCTTCTGCTATCGTTAGCAGCGGGAGGCGTGAAAATGACCCTGGCACAGTCACTGCCAAAAGTCACCGCCACTGGTGCCGTTGCTGCCACCCAGGGGCGCGGCACCACGCCTTCTCCTGCCACCCCGCCTCCTGCCACCATCGTGGTGCCGCGTGTGAATAGCCCCACCATGCCCCGCCTGGGCTACGCACGCTATCCGTGGAAGACAGACATCATCGCCACAGTCTTCTGGGTTGGCGAGCAGCCCACGGAAAATAACCCGACGCCCAACAACATGAGTTCTTGGGATACCGAGTGGGAAAAAAACTTCGGTGGTTACGATGACCCGGACACAGCTAAGCGCGGCCCGAACTACTGCCCGGTCGGCTTTACTCCAGGGCTGAACCCTTTCTACATCGCCCTACCCTACAACGACTGCATTGACCACACCGCGCACAAGCCCGAGGCGGCGAAGATCATCCCTTGGTTCAAACAACGCTTCACCCGCGCAGGCAAAACCGTCCTGCGCGGCACTTGGCTGGCCATCCGCTACGGCAACCGTGTCTGCTACGCGCAGTGGGAAGACTGCGGTCCCTTTCTGACAGATGACCACGAGTACGTCTTCGGCACCGCCCGCCCGAAGAACACCAGCAACAAAGGTGCCGGTCTCGATATTTCTCCCGCTGTGCGCGACTACCTCGGTATGGCCAGCAGCGGCAAGTGCGACTGGCGCTTTGTGGATGTCAGCGAGGTGCCGCCCGGCCCCTGGCGCTCTCTTGGCACGAACAACCACTTCGTCAAAGCCCAGCAGCATCAGAAAGCCCAGGACGCCAGCACCGTCGCCAGCCGCCTCCAAGAGCTAAAGCGGATGCGGGACGAGTACTTTAAGCAGAACGCTGGCCAGTAACAGAAGCGTTGGCAGCAGTTATCCCCCTTGTCAAAACCGGGGGTGTTTGCAGAAAGCGGACTTCTGCGTCACCCACACGTTAGACCGATCCTCAAAATCATAACGGGCGAGCAAATGACGCAACTACGCCACTTGGCAATAGAACAAAATTTTTGGGAACCGGTCTAAATTCATTCTGCGATCCACCCCAAGATTTCCTCTGCATCCTCGTCATTCACCTGAACCATTGCCAAGAACACCAGTAGCTCTAGATTCATTCCGCCGCCATGTCTGACTCAATTCCTCCAAAATCTTCGGGTGAACAGCCCCAGCCCGCCAACCTCAGTGCGACGCAGCCGATGGGGTACCCACAACAGATGCCTTATCCTGGCTACCCGCAGGGTTACCCCATGCAGCCGGGGATGCCTATGCAGCAGCATCCTGGCATGATGCCTCCGCCTTCCATGCCCATGCATCCGGGCATGATGCCGCCCCAGGGCTATCCGCAGCAGATGGGCTACCCACAGCAGATGCCTTACCCCGGCTACCCGCAGGGTTACCCCATGCAGCCGGGGATGCCTATGCAGCAACATCCGGGCATGATGCCGCCTGCGCCCAGCGGCCTGGCGACTCCGCCACCACCTTCGATAGCACCTGCTTCCCCGCCGCCACCATCTCCTTCGCTTCCCGCGCCCTCAACGCCATCTGTCCTGGCAATGCCTGCGCCCAGTTCCGCTTCCAGGCCAGTGTCCATCGCCACCGCTACGCCTGCGGACGCAGATGACGGGGCGGTTGCCGTGGCTGCCGAGCATGATGAGAGCGAGATTTATCATCCACCCGCACTCACGCATATCGAGGCGGTGAAGCCGCCCAACGCCATCGTGCGCTTGTGGCGCAAGGTGGGCGGCGGGTCGCTGACCCTCTCGCTGGCCATCCACGCGGGTATTTTGATCATCGGCGGGGCGCTGGTAGTCAGTTCGCAGATGATCCAAAGGCAGGTGGATTTCTTGCCTGGCGGCGGCACGCAGCAGGGGGCGCAGGCCTCTGCTGAGATGAAGCACAAGGTGCAGCAGAAGAAGCGCACCTCCATCAGCAAGACGATGCCGATGAAGAAGATCGTCAGCACCAGCCAGAACGCCGCAGTGACACTGCCAGACGCGCCACCGGACATGCTCGACGTGCCTGATGTGAGTTCGATGATCGGCGGCGGTTCCCTCGGAGGTGGTTTTGGCAAAGCAGGCAGCGGGGGAGGATTCGGCACCGGGATGGGCATGGGTGCCGCCGCTGGATTCGTCAGCCTGCCGCCCTCCATGAAGCAGCGCTGTTCCACCACAGAGCGGCTGGAGAAGCTGCGCCAGAACGGCGGCAGCCCGGAGTGCGAGCGCGCTGTGTCAGCCTCCCTGGAATGGCTGAAGACCAAGCAGAACACCGATGGCTCCTGGGGCGGCAGCAATAAAGCCGCCTACACCGGCCTGGCGCTGCTGTGCTACTTGGGCCGCTGCGAGACGCCCGACTCCCCTTTCTATGGCGACAACGTGATGAAAGGCATCATGTACCTCATTGAGCTATCAAAGAAGAACCAATACGGCGCGATCACCGAGGACTTCAAAGGCAACGCCGGAGCCTACGAGCACGGCATCGCAACATACGCGCTGGGGGAGATGTACACGCTGGCACGTCTGGGCAGTAAGGAGCTTCCCGGCATGAGAGATGCCTTTGTCAAAGGCGTGGAACTCATCGTCAAATGCCAGAACAACAAGGATGCGAATGCCGCCGAAGGCTCTTGGGATTACTACACAAAGAACATCGCCGCAGGCAGCCCAACCTCGAAACGGGAAGACCTCTCCGTCGCTGGCTGGCAGTATCAGGCGCTGAAAGCTGCCAAGTACACCGGCCTCAAAATCGAGGGTCTGCACGGTGCTATTGACAAGACCTGCGACTACATTGAGCGCACGCAGACCAAGGATGGCGGCTTTGGTAAATCCAGCCGCGACGCCCACTACAACCAGTGGAGCCTGACCGGCACTGGCATTCTCGGCCTCCAGACTTTGGGCAAAGGCCGCACCGGCTCGATCAAAAAAGGTCTCCAATTCCTGCGCGACTTCATCACCGCCGAGCCGCTGGACTGGAACAAGAACTGCAATCTCTACTGCTGGTACTATTACACCCAGGCATTCTTCCAGGCGGGTGGCGATGACTGGAAGTTCTACAACGAGCAGTTCCTCCCGCAGATACTCGCCGCGCAGAACCCCGACGGCAGCTTCAAGCCCGGTCGCCCAAATTGGCCCGCAGGTGATGCACGCGATCCTATCTACCGCCAATGCCTCTGCACGCTGATGCTGGAAGTCTATTACCGTTACCTCAAAGTCGGCGACCGCGAAGAAGAGTCCTTCTTCGATAAGTAAGGCCGGGCAGGGAGATGGCGATGATCGTGCTCTGAAGAGGCGCGCGTACATCGTCCTGGAGGGGTTAGTCGTCTGCTTTGATGCCTGTGAAGACCTTCGCTGCAAGAGCACCAGCTAGTGGGCAGACGACGAGATAGACCCAGAGGAACTTCACCTTGATGATGCCCATCGCCACTGCGCCGATGGCCACAGCGGGGTTGAAGGCGGCTCCCGAAAGATCGCCCACGGCAAAGGCACCCGCAGTCACGGTCATACCAATGGCCGCCCCGTAAAAGCTGTTGCCGCTATTCGCCTTTGCAGTGGCGGCATTTAGCACCACCCATACGAGGGCGAAAGTGCCGACCAGCTCGGCCACGATCACATTCACCAGGGCGTACTCCGCCCCGCCCGTGCCCTTTCCACGCAGGAAAGTCACCAGGAAACCCGCCAGCACTGCGCCGACGATCTGGCATAGGATGTAGGGCACCACATCCTTCGTATCGCACTTCCCGCGCAGCCACACACCCACGGTGACAGCGGGGTTGAAATGGCCGCCAGAGATGTGACCTCCGGCGAAGATCATGACCATCAGCATGAGACCGATGGCGATGGGGGCGAGCGCGTTCCCGGCAATGACGGCGTGACCGACGGCATAGACGAGAAAAAAGGTTCCGATAAGTTCGACGATGTATTTTTTCATGGCAAAAGCATAAAAAATGAAACCTCTCTTTTTGGCAAGCAAATGATTCGCTAGGAATGGCGTTTGGCGCGGTCGAAGCGTTGCCGTCGGTCAGGCGCAGGTGGCTCGGGGGCGGCGGGCTTCTCCACAGCATGAACGGGCGGTGGCGCGGTCGCCGCAGGTTTCAGCCTCTCCAGATGTGCCACTGCGGCGGCCGGTCTGGCTTGCCGGGCCTGCCCCCTCCGCCCAGCAAGGGCCAGCACCGGCAGCCGCCAGCCGGTGCGGGTGACGAGCGCCTCGGCGATCATCAAGAGCAGCGCCAGGGTGATGAGCCAGCCGTTCATGTCCACAAAGCGCGTGACACGCGGGCTGCGCCAGGCCTGGCCCAGCTCCAGCAGCTCGCGCCCGCCGCTGCTCACTGAGACGCGGCGCAGCTCCTCTGCGCGGGCTTCGTCAAAGGCCCACTCGGCGCTGGTGCCGATGACGGCGGGGCCGAAGCCCAGCGCCGCGCCTCCCATCTGCACGGCCCCGCGCACCATCTCGCCCTCCGGCAGTTCTGTGCTGGCCTGATAATGGCCGGGGGAGAGACGCTCCCAGGCGATTTCGTGCGCGCCCCCGGCACGCGGGCCGTGCGCCAGCATGATGCGTGGTGGCTTGGCGGCCAGTTTTGGCTCCCAGCTTTCATCATGCATGAGGTCGAGCGTGAGCACGTTCCCCTCAATGCGATGGCGCAGGCCGATGCCGGGCGGCAGTTGCTCGCCCATGAGCCAGCGCACCTGCGTTTGCAAAAAGTCGCCGTACTTCGGCCAGGCGCGGATAAGTTGAGAATGCTCGCCGCCTATAGGAAAACTGATTGCTGCGGTGCGACCAATGCCGCGCTGGCCGAAGGCGACGAGCGGCGCGGCGTATTCATCACTGGTCAGCAGCGCTTGGCTGGCCCAGTCGCGCAGGTAGCTGAGGTTGTAGCCGTCAGCCTTCGGCAGCCAGTCGAGCGCCTGACCGCTAATCTCGAACCAGCCCCCGGCGGCCTTTGTGCCCACCGGATCGGTGATGAAAGCACTGCGCGCCACGGCCACGGTTTCCTGGCTGAAGATGCTGGGCAGCTCCTCCGCCTTGTCGGTGAAAAAAAGGCGGCCTTTCCCTAGCTTTGCGATGTCTTCCAGAAAGGCCGCGTCCGCATCTGCGCGCGTGCCGAGTGCGATCACGCTGATCGTGCCGCCGTTGGCGGTCATCTCGGCGATCAGGCTCTTGTACGCGTCCGGCTGCTCAGAGTCCGCCGCATCGGAAAACAGGATGATGTGCCGCTGTCCTGCGGGCGCGTTTTTGAGCTGGTCCCACGCAGCCTTGAGGCCGTTATAGACAAAGATGCCGCCGCCCGTGCTTTCGATCCGGCGCACCGCGCGCTCCATCGCATCGCGGTTCGGGCCCACGGGCTGCAGCGGCACCATGACATGCGCCTCACTGTCCACGGCGAAGACGGTCAGCAGGTCCTGCGGACCTAGGAAGCGGATGGCGTTCGCCGCTCCCTCATCGGCCAGGGACATCTTGGTGAAGCCGTTCTGCACCGTCATGCTCATGGAGCCGCTGCGGTCCATGACGATGGCCATCGCCACCATGAGCTTGCGGTGTTCCTGCTTCATCTCCATGGAGACCGGCAGCAGCGGATCCAGCGCAGACTCAAAGTAACCGCCTGCTGCATAGCTCTTCTTCCCGCCCGCCATGAGCACGCCGCCGCCCTGCTCGCGCACATAAAAGTCCATCGCGGAGAGGAACTCGGCCGGCATCTCAAAGGCGGGCACGTTGTTGAAAATGACGCACTTCACGCCCGCAAGCTGCCCCGGACGCACACCGCGCAACTCCGTCACTGTTTCTACAGTGAAGCCCTGCCGCCGCAGCGTCTCTGCCACCGGATCGTCCGTGTAGCTGGTGAGCAAAAGCACACGCGGTCCTCCGGTCACCTCGATCATCGCCTCATGCCGGTTGTTCCCGGAATGCGCGTCCACCGCAGGCTGGATGACCGCCACATAATGCGCCACACCCGCCGCACCCAGGCGGTCCGTGAGGCGCACCAGGCCGCTGCCCAGACGGACTTCCACATCCGTCGTTTTGATCTCCGCGCCATTGCGCAGTAAGGTCACCGGGAGCGTGCCGTCGCGCGTGCCACGCACCTCGATCTCCATGAGGAAAGGCTCCCCCAACTGCGCGCGCGAAGGCGTTCTCAGCGCGGCAATGCGATAGTCCGTCGGCTCCGGGTCGTGCGCCATGCGGTAGTCCAACTCCACGCCCTGCTGCGCCAGCTTTTCCGCAATGCCCGTCAGCGGCTCCGTGGCATAACCGTCGGTAAAGACGAGCACACGCGCGGGCCTGCCCCCGCCCTCGCGCTGCGCAAAGGTCAGCGCCTGGGTGATGGTGAGGCCCGTTCGTGTGCGCGTGCGGTTGCGCTCATACATCTCCGCGCCCTCGGCACCGCGCTTCATCACCTCATTGGCATAGTTCAGATAAAAGACGCGGTCATGCGCGCCCCGGCTCTGCTCCAGCAGCTTCTCCCACTCCGGCAGCCCCTTGGCCATCGGCTTCTCAGCAGAAATGGAGCTATCCAGCAGCACCCACAAGTCCACACCATCCGCCAGACGCCTCCATTGCGGGCGTGTGAGGATCAGCGTGATCATAACCAAGAGCGTGATCCGCAGCGGTTTCCACAACGACAGACGCGGCAGCAGCCAGCCTGCGAGGAGCAGCACCGGCAGCAGCGCGAGCCATTCGGGATTGCGGAGGGTCATCCATGTTTCCTTATCTGGAAACCGCCGCGCCGTCCAGTGATTGCCGAAGCCCGAGTTCGGTGCCAATTATCGTCCCATGCCCGATGCCAACTTCCCTTCTCGAAGCAAGCCGTTCACAAAGCCGCCGCTGCAGC
>Ga0247836_1003698_pt1 | contig 20135 bp, 13 predicted proteins | sample LaCruzMarch2015__4_FD_187116 | JGI IMG/M metagenome (GOLD analysis project Ga0247836, IMG submission 187116) | Freshwater microbial communities from meromictic Lake La Cruz, Castile-La Mancha, Spain - LaCruzMarch2015_14m | ecosystem: Environmental > Aquatic > Freshwater > Lake | place: Spain... | reverse complement strand
ATCTTGGGGCTTTTTCTTTCTTAAATCTATGGATAATTGCTCGCTTCACTACAGCACTATAACGGGTTGTGCGTTCGCTTCGCATTTATCCACAGATTTAATCTCACATCTGTTTGAACTTTTACAATTCAAAAATACAAATTTATTTCACTTCTCTGCCCAGCTGCCGCCCAAAGCACGGATTAAATTTATGGTTGCAATTACCCGTTGAGCGTGGGTTTGTATGGAGGCTCGATTGGTGGCAAGCATTGCCGCTTGTGCGGTTGCAACTTCAAAATAATTTACGTCGCCTTGTGTGTAACGTTTTTGTGTCAGATCTAATGTTCTTGTGGTGGCTTGTGCGGCAATATCTTGCTGTTGGGATTGTTCGGCAAGAAGTTTTTGATCGTTAAGAGCATTTTCGACATCACCCATAGCGACTAAAACTTGATTGCGATAATTAGCTACCGCTGCGTCATAAGCCGAATGTGCAGAGTCTAATTGTCCAAAGTTACGACCGCTGTCGAATATGTTCATTGCCAAAGCAGTGCCGGCGGTTTGTCCCAATGCCCAGGTGCGGCTCGACCATTTAAAAATATCGCCGAGTTCGGTGGATTGGAATCCGCCGTTAGCAGTAAGATTAAGACTCGGGAAAAACGCAGCCCTTGCAACACCTATGCGGATATTTGCGGCTTTCATCTGAGCTTGTGCAATTGCAATATCGGGGCGGCGTTGTAATAATTCTGAAGGAATTCCGGCAGGGATAAGCGGCGGCGTAATATTGAAATTCGGAGTTTCGGCAAAATGATATTCGGAAGGATTCTGCCCGAGCAAAATTGCCATTGCATTTTCTAAAACGCTGCGTTGACGATTGAGGTTTATAAGATCGGAATTTGCAATTGCGAGTTCACTTTTGGTGAAGCTTAAATCAATCTCGTTTACGGTGCCGACATCAAAACGTTTTTGCATAATGCGATTAGCTTCGCTGCGTATCGATACCGTGTTTTTGAGCAATTCACGTTCTGCATCTAAAGACTGCAGAAGAAAATAATGCTGTGCAACATCGGCTTGTAATGCCAGCAAGCTGTTGCGATAAAGCTCGCTTTGGGCTTCGGCATCAAAACTAAAGGCTTTTTCGCTGTCACGGACTCGGTTAAATAAATCGACATCGTAAGATGCGGTAGCTCCGACAGCATATAAATTATATGGCTTTAAGTTGTTTGCAGGAGTTTTGCTAAAGCCTGCGGTGCTGGCATCGGCAGCTTTGGCACGGACTGCATTGCCGCCTAAGTTAATATCGGGCAGGAAGCTTGCCGAATTGGCACGCACGATTGCCCTTGATTGCTCAACCCTTGCCGCTGCCGCTTTGAGGGATTGATTGGCGGATATTGCTTGTTTTTCCAATTCATCGAGCTTGCTATCGTTAAAAACTTTCCACCACTGCCCTTTATCTTCTTTGGCAAGTGGAGTTGCGACTTTCCAAACCCCTTGTTTGAGTTCGGTTTTTTCTTTTGCCTCTTTAAACGATTTTGCATTTGCCGAATCCGGCAGCTTAAAATTAGGAGCTAAGCTGCAAGCGGTCAATATTGTCGTTAGCAATAAAATACTTAATTTATTCATCGTTATACTCATGTTTATGCGGTACTGCGGAATGCAGCGGTGAATAGTTGATGCTTCGCAAGATTACGTAAAATAACGGAGTGAAGAAAAGTCCGAAGAAAGTCACGCCGAGCATTCCCGAAAACACCGCAACTCCCATTGCATGACGCATTTCCGAGCCTGCACCGGTTGAAGTTACCAGCGGAATTACCCCCATGATAAATGCGAAAGAAGTCATCAAAATCGGACGCAAACGTAAATGACTTGCTTCAATCGCAGCTTGTAGCGGCTTCATACCTCTTAGTTCCAATTCACGTGCAAATTCAACGATCAAAATTGCATTCTTACAGGCAAGTCCGACCAGCACGAATAAAGCAATTTGGGTGAAGATATTATTATCACCGCCCGATATTTTAACCCCGATAATCGCACTAAGCAAGCACATCGGCACGATCAGAATAACCGCGAGCGGCAAACGCAAGCTTTCATATAATGCGGCAAGAACCATAAATACCAATAATACGCAAAGCGGGAACACTAATGTTGCGGTATTTCCGGCAAGAATTTGCTGATAGGTAAGCTCAGTCCATTCGTAACTCATACCTGGGGGTAAATTTTGCTTAACGATACGTTCCATCGTTTCCTGTGCTTGCCCTTCGGAAAATCCTGCGGCAGCTTCGGAGTTAATATCGGCAGAGCGGTAGGAGTTGTAACGATTTGCTCGTTCCGGCCCGTAAGATTGTTGAATGTCGACTATACTGCCGAGCGGTACCATTTCACCTTTGGCATTGCGGGTTTTAAGTTTGGCAATATCTTCAGGTGAAGAGCGGAAGGGAGAATCCGCCTGTGCGTAAACTCGGTAAGTACGACCGAACTTATTGAAATCATTAACATAAGCCGAGCCGAGATAAACCTGCATTGTTTCAAATACGTCATTTAGATTTATTCCGAGTTGTTTAGCTTTGGTACGATCCAAATTAACATATAATTGGGGGCTGTTAATGCCAAATAAACTATAGGTTTTCCAAGGATTAAGCATTGGGTCTTGCCGAGCTGCACCGAGAATTTTGTTTACGGTATCGTTTAAGGCTTCAAAACCTGCATCGCCACGATCTTCAATTTGGAGTTTGAATCCGCCTGTCGTTCCGAGTCCTTGTACGGGCGGTGGGGGAAGAATAGCAATAAATGCTTCCTCGATAGCTCCGTATTTATTATTTAGCTCAGCTGCTATTGCTTCTCCCGATAGGCTAGGGCTTTTACGTTCGGAAAACGGCTTTAAGGTTACGAAAACGATACCCGAATTGGAGCTATTGCTGAATCCTGCGATTGATAATCCCGGGAATGCGACCGAGCTTTCAACGCCAGGGTGTGCAAGTGCGATATCCGACATGCGGCGGATTACTTTTTCAGTGCGATCCAAACTTGCCCCGTTGGGAAGTTGGGCAAAGCTGACCAAATATTGTTTGTCTTGTCCGGGAACATAGCCTTGGGGAACAATTTTAAACATCAAAATCGTCAAGCCGATCAGAATTGCATAAATACCCATCATTATAGCTTTATGCTGGGCTAATTTTTCCACACGTCCCGAATAAGCTAAAGATGAGCGTTTAAATATGCTATTGAACCATCTGAAGAAACCACCGAATAAACTATCTATAATCCGTGTCAGGCGATCTTTGGGAGCATCGGGTGAACGCAACAACAAAGCAGCTAGGGCAGGGCTTAGAGTAAGCGAGTTGAATGCCGAGATTATTGTTGAAATTGCTATGGTTAGAGCAAATTGGCGATAGAACTGCCCTGTTAAGCCGCTGACAAAGGCAATCGGTACGAAAACCGCAATCAAAGTTAAGGCGATAGCGATAATAGGGCCGCTAACTTCCCGCATTGCCTGATAAGTCGCATCAACCGGCGACATTCCGTGTTCAATATTACGTTCGACATTTTCAACCACTACGATTGCATCGTCAACCACGATCCCGATTGAAAGTACCAGCCCGAAAAGCGATAAAGCATTGATAGAAAATCCGAATGCATGCATTAAGGCGAATGTCCCGATCACCGAAATCGGTACCGCAAGTAACGGGATTATCGATGCCCGCCAAGTTTGCAAAAATACGATAACTACAATAACCACCAAAACAATCGCTTCAAGCAAAGTATGGATAACCGCTTGAATCGAATCACGTACGAAAGTAGTCGGATCATAAACGATTGAATAATCGACTCCTTCGGGGAATGATTTTTTTAATTCTTCCATTTTTGCACGAACATCGTCGGAAATTTGGATTGCATTTGACCCCGGAGCTTGGAAAATCGGGATTGCTACAGCAGATTTATTGTTAAGCAGCGAACGCAAGGCATATTCCGATGCACCGAGTTCAATCCGAGCAATATCTTTTAAACGGGTGATTCCGCCTTGTTCGGAGACTTTAATAATTACGTCGCCGAATTCTTCCACCGTTTGCAATCGTCCGGTAGTGTTGACAGAAAGTTGGGTTTCAACTTTGCCGTTATTGGGCGGAGAGCCGATAACCCCTGCCGCAACTTGAGCATTTTGTTCACGCAGTGCAGCGACCACGTCGCCTGCGGTGAGATTACGGGCGGCAACTTTACCCGGATCAAGCCAAATTCGCATTGCATAATCGCCGGCTCCGAAGACTGCAACATTGCCGACACCGTTTAAACGGGTAATTTGATCTTTGACGTTGAGTACGGCGTAATTGCGTAAATATAGCATGTCATAGCGGTCATTTGGTGACACTAAATGCACTACCATGGTTAAATCGGGTGAACTTTTGATCACGGTTACGCCGAATTGACGGACTACGTCCGGCAATCTCGGAGTTGCCTGGGTTACTCGGTTCTGTACTAATTGTTGAGCTTTATCGGGATCGGTACCGAGTTTGAAAGTAACGGTAAGTGACATCGAGCCGTCGGAATTGGCTTGCGAATTCATATAAAGCATGTCTTCGACACCGTTAATCTGCTCTTCCAGCGGCGATGCTACGGTTTGCGAAATTACTTTGGGGTTGGCACCGGGATAAATCGCCGTGACCACTACCGAAGGCGGCACGATGTCGGGATATTCCGAGATCGGCATCAGGGGAATCGAGATCAATCCTGCAATTAAAATCAGCAATGATAAAACTGCGGCGAATATCGGGCGATCGATAAAAAAGCGGGAAAAATTCATGGTGCCGGTTTCTCCATATCAACTATTTTGGGAGCAACTTCTTGCCCCGGCATCATAACTCTTTGGGTGCCGTTGATAACGATTTTGTCGCCCAAAGCCAAGCCTTCGCTTACTGCACGCAGACCGTCGACCGTGCCGCCGAGTTTAATCGGACGATAGACAACTTTATTGTCGGCTCCTACCACCCAAACGAATTTTATGCTTTGGTCGGTATTTATTGCATGTTCATTTATCAATATAACGTCGTTTTTGGCGATACTGCCGATTTTTATATTGGCAAATAATCCGGGAATCAAGCCACCGCTTTGATTGTCAAAAATCGCTCTTACTCTTAGAGTCCCCGAGCTAACATTGATATGATTATCAAAAGATTGAACATGCCCTAAGTAAGGTTTGCCGTTTTCGTCGGCAAGTGCAAGACTCACTGCAATATCTTTGAGTTTGTTTTGATCGTTACCTGCCGATTTTAGGTAATTTAAATAGGTCGTCTCATCAATATCAAAGTCGGCATAAATCGGTTTATTGGATACTACGCTAGTAAGTATCGGGGCATTGCCGCCTGCATCTACAAGATTTCCGACCGTGAGTTCGGCACGTCCGACTCGACCCGATATCGGAGATTTTATCAGCGTATAATCGTAATCGAGTTTGGCTTTGGTAAGTTCTGCTCGTGCCGATTCAACTTCATTTCTGCGTTGATCATATTCACGTTTAGGGATTGCTTTGTCGGTAATCAAAGATTTTGCACGCACAAATTCGGCTTCGGCAAAAGATGATTTCGCCTGTGCTGCTTGCAAAGCAGCAATATAAGGTTTTTGATCTATGGTGAATAAAAGATCGTCTTTCTCAACCCACTGACCTTCTTTAAAGTGTATTTTATCGATAGTTCCCGAAATACGTGGGCGGATCTCGGCACTGTCAACCGCCACCAAACGTCCGGAAAACTCGCTCCATACTTCGCTTTTGCGGCTGATGACTTCGGCAACGCTGACCGGTGATGCAGGCATTGCAAAACCTGCTTGACCAGGGTGAGCCGAAAAATAATGACTATATATAAAATATCCGCCGCCGATGAGTAAAATAAACAATACTAATTTCTTAAACATTTGCGACCCTCTTGGCTATTATTCCCGTGCAATATAATATGTCATATATAAATAGTCAATACATGAACTATGTGCAAATAGATATTTTATTTTTGTTATTAGTCTGCTATGAATCTTAGTTATGAAAAATAAAAACCCAACATGTTCTGAGAAATATACAGATGCTCCGATAAAGCATAAGCTTGTCCATTTATTCTGGCAGCTTGGCCCAGCGTTCACCCGCTGGGCAGAATCGCATATGACCCAAAAAGAGCTGACTCCGCAAAGAGTTCGCTTGATGTTGCCGCTTAAGGCAAACGGTGCAATGGCAATGAGTGCATTGCGTGATGAACTCGGCGTTACCGCAACCAGCATCACCGCTTTGGTCGATGCGTTGGAAAAAGACGGTATGGTAAAGCGGATTCCTCATCAAACCGATCGCCGTTCGACATTGATTGAGCTAACTCCCAAAGCCGAAGAATTGCTTGAACAAAATTGCTCGCATTTTACGAGTCAAGTCTCGGAAATATTTGCCGGTTTTTCTTCTGCGGAAGAAGAAAGCTTCAAAGAATTGTTGGAGAAAATGCGTAATGCTCTTATCAAAGAGAATATTTTAAAAGACTAACCACACCTTCGTAAATCCAGAGTATGCGGAAAGTCTGGATTGATCTCGACTTCTTTTACTTTGCACTTGCCTTGGCTATGTCCGCCGAGTTCAAAGCGTGAAAGGCAACGTCCTTCGGCTTCATTGGCATTGACGGGGATAGTGTCGTAATTCCTGCCGCCCGGGTGAACTACATGATAAACACAACCGCCCAAAGATTGTTTGTAATCAGTGTCGATAAGGTCAAAAATCAACGGTGCATGGGTTTTGATATTGGGGTGAAGGCTCGAATAAGGCGACCAAGCTTTATAACGCACTCCTGCAACGTATACTCCTTGAACGCCGGTCGGTTTGAGCGGTAATTTATAGCCGTTACAGGTGACGATGTGGCGATTTTCTCCGCTTAAACCTTTAACCAGAACTTGCAATCTTTCAACCGAAGAATCGACCGAGCGGCTCATTCCGCCGGCGTTGATTTCTTCACCCATAACCGTCCAAGGTTCCAATGCCATACGTAATTCAAGCGTGACATCTCCGATTTGCATTGAGCCGTATTCGGGAAAACGGAAAGCAAAAAACGGCTCAAACCATTTGGGTGAAAACTCAAATCCGCCTGATTTTAGATGTGCCAAAACATCGTTTAAATCTTGTTTGATATAATGCGGAAGCATAAATTTATCATGCAGATTTGTCGCATGACGGATAAGCGGTCGGCGGTAGGGATTTTTCTTAAAAACCGCAATGCAAGCTCTAAGCAACAAAGCTTGAACCAGATTCATTTGCGGGTGGGGAGTCATCTCAAAACCCCGCATCTCGAGCAGCCCCAAACGTCCGCGATCACTATCGGGGCTATATAATTTGTCGATGCAAAATTCGGCACGGTGGGTATTGCCGGTAATATCGACGAGTAAATTTCTCAGTAAGCGGTCAATCTGCCAATGCGGAATCTCGCCGTCACCCGGGATTTGTGAAAAGGCAATTTCGAGTTCGTAGAGTGAATCGTTGCGGGCTTCGTCGATCCTCGGCGATTGGCTGGTCGGCCCGATATAAAGCCCGGAAAATAAATAAGAAAGTGCAGGGTGATGTTGCCAAAATGTAATCAGGCTTTGTAGTAAATGCGGATAGCGAAGAAACGGGCTATCCTCGGGAGTTGCCGCTCCCATAACGATGTGATTGCCGCCGCCGGTGCCGACTCTTTTACCGTCGAGCAAGAATTTCTCTGCCGATAATGCGGTGTTATGAGCTTCTTCATAAACCGTATTGACGATATTCTTGAGTTCCTGCCAATTATTTGCCGGCTGAACATTTACTTCGATTACGCCGGGATCCGGGGTGACGCTAAAATGGCTAACCCGTAAATCTTTAGGCGGCATATAGCCTTCCAAAACCACTGCAATATTATGTTTTGCTGCAATATTTTCTATCTTGGCTACCAGCTCTAAAAAATGCTCGATGAGAGATAAAGGCGGCAAGAATATATGCAAAATCCCGTTGCTAATTTCACAAGCAATCGCACTTTTTATCAAGCCGTTTGGATCTTTGGCAAAAGATTTATCGCTTGGTTTTTCAGTGGTTTTTGCAAGCCGGTTGTAGCTCGGAAGCTCGCCTTTTTGCTCAAACGGGCTGCGTTGATGAAAAAACTCGTTGTCGGATTCGGCAACGAAAGGCAAGCTTGCCAACGGCAAACGCAAGCCGATCGGCGAATCTCCGGTGATTAAAGTTAGTCCGGGTTTTGCAAATTGCCACCGGTTACTTATCCAATTTTTACGGGTCGGCGAGAAATGCAGCGGCAAGACGTAACCCACCGCTTTGCCGAGATTTTTTGCGGTTATATCTGCAATTTTTTTGCGTTCGGCGATCTCGTAATCGTCACCTTTTAAAATATCGCCGGCGATCGGTAAATATTGTTCTTTCCAGAGATAATAAGCAATATCTTCATAGGCAGGTAAAATATAATCGCTTGGAATTGCCAGAGATTCCGCTAAATCGGACAAGAATATTTTTGCATTTTCTAAATTGGCACCGAGCTTTTTATGCGGATCGGCAAGCAATGCGGGATTTTGCCAGATCGGCTGCCCGTCAAGCCGCCAATGTGAGTGCATCGCCCAGCGTGGGAGCAGTTCGCCCGGATACCATTTACCTTGAGTATAATGAAGCAGGCTGCCTTTGGCAAAGCGATCTTTCAAGCGTAAAAACAGATTATTAGCCAATATTTTTTTGTTTTCGCTTAATGCGGAAAAATGCCATTCTTCGCCGCTGCGATCTTTGTCACAAACAAATGTAGGCTCGCCGCCCATTGTGAGTCTTATATCTTGTTTTTGCAATGATTTATCGACTTTTTTGCCTAATTTGTCGATTGCCTGCCATTGTTGCAGGCTATAGGGTAGGGTGACTCTCGGAGCTTCATAAATCCGGCTGATTTCCATTTTATGTTCAAGCGTAGACTCACAAACCTCTAAAGTTCCGCTGACCGGTGCAGCACTTGAAGGATTAGGCGTGCAGCATAAGGGAATATGCCCCTCACCGGTGAATAAGCCCGAAGTGGGATCCAGCCCAACCCAGCCCGCACCGGGGAGGTAAACCTCCGTCCAAGCGTGTAAATCGGTAAAATCAACATCGGTTCCGCTTGGGCCTTCGAGTGATTTAACGTCGGCTTTGAGCTGAATCAGATAGCCGGAAGCAAAACGGGCGGCAAAGCCTAAATGCCGCAAGATTTGGCAAAGCAGCCACGCACTATCCCGACAAGAGCCGCTTTTTAGCTGCAAAGTTTGTTCGCAAGTTTGTATGCCAGGCTCCAACCTTACGACATATTTTATCAGCTCGTTAATTTTCTGATTCAACGCGACCAAAAAATTGATGACGCAGCCGGGATTGCGGTCGATTGAGCCGACTAATTGCTTGAGTAATATGCCATTTTCTTTGATTTCAAGATATGGGGTAAGTTCTTCTTTGAGCGTATCTTCATAGCTAAACGGAAAATTTTTAGCATAATCTTCAAGGAAAAAGTCGAAAGGATTAAAAACCCGAATTTCACAGGCGAGATCAACCGTAATCGAGAAATTTTTAACTTTATCCGGAAAAACCACCTTGGCGAGATAGTTGCCGAACGGGTCTTGTTGCCAATTGATAAAATGTTCGGCAGGCAGAATTTTCAACGAATATGAGCCGATATGCGAACGTGTATGCGGAGCAGGACGCAGGCGAATCGTCTGCATACCGAGTGATATTTCTCGATCATAAGTGTAATTGGTCAAATGATGCAGCTTGGTGATTATTGCCATTTAAATATTATTCCAAGGGTTATTAAGCGGCATTTTGCCAACCGTCTTTTTTGAGTTGCAGTCTTATGGTGTTATTATTAGCATGTGTTTCTTGGAGGTCTTGCATTAGTTGCAAAACATGTGGATTGCCTAGAGAATGCTCTATATATAATAACCTAATCAGACGATCGCATGCCGGGTTGAGCTTGTTTTTTTCGTCTTCCCAGCGATTTATTTCCAGAACGCTAAAACCGAGATATTTTGCCAATTGTTCTTGAGTTAATTCTAGTTCTTTGCGTAAAAACCGGAATTCTTTGCCGCTTAATTTGCTTTCTTGTCTTATTATGAAAAGGCTGATTGCTTTATGGAGTTCTTTTACGTTTTTAAAAGATACTGCTTGCCCGTATTCGGTTTGATGTTCGCTAAATCCGTTGAGTAAATATACCGAATCTAATCCGCATTGTTTATAATGATAAATTTTTTTGCCGTTGCTTTGCGTAATAATCATAAATATTCCCATTCTACGGTTACTATCAATCGGTTTGTCTAGCATCTAGCGATTTGGGATATATAGAATATTTGTCCATAAATATATCATTATGATAGGTTGTAGGTCAATATAAATTATTAAGCTAAAATTTTTACAGCTTCTTTGACAAAAGATAATAATCGATTATTATGCAAAATACAGCTGTTTTTAGTTTTAGTATGAGGATAATTCTTGCACAATATTACCAGTGACATTTTTGCTCTTAATTTTGACAGTGTAAGCTCGCCGTCGATTAAGGTTAAACTTCCCGAGCAATTATACGGAACCCACCCTTTGGGCTGGGGAATCGCCTGGTATCCTAACGATAATCAAGCTGCAATCGTCAAAAAAGATCCGATCGCCAGGGGAACCGACGTGCAGATGGAAGCTTTGGCAGATTGGAATAATTTTCGCTCCACAATTTTCTTTTGCAAGGCAAAAGGTGCTGCAAGCGGTTATACCCATCATGAAACCCAACCTTTTTCGAGAAGTTTTGCCGGGCAAGACTGGTTGTTTATGCATAACGGCGATTTGGACAAGGCGAGATTAAAGCTTTTACATGTCGATAAATCACGTTTCTTAGAGCCGCTCGGACAAACCGATTCTGAATTGGCATTTTGCTATTTGCTTGGCAAAATAATGGAAACCGATGCCCGAAAACTCTCCGATGTTCCAAATAACGTTTTGCTAAGCTGGTTTGAGCAGCTCGATGCTTTGGGCAGTGCGGATATGTCGATATCCGACGGGATTACGCTGGCGTGTTTTTACGGAAGTAACTCTAATCGTAGCCTTTATTATAGCCGCATATCACCGCCCGATAATCCGACCGATTTTAATTGTGATACTGCTTCGATCTCTATTCACGATCCCCGTGATACTTACCGAACCGCTTTGATTATTACTTCGGCTTGTTTTGATGCCGGGAGTTGGTTGCAGATGCAGCCCGGGCAATTGATAATAGCTCGAAACGGAAGTATAGTTTGGAACAGTAAGCCTAATTTATCCCAGCAAACAATGTCTTTTTGTAGCTCGCAGAGCGTTAGCGACGACAAGAAAGGAACATTTGCAGCAACACAAGCCGAGCAGGCACAATTTAAGAATACTGCAGTTAATACACGTTCAATCACACGCAGTGGTAACGGTGAATTGCTGACTTACCGCACTTTTGAGATTGAGCATGTCACCAAATATTCTTACGACGCACCGGTTGAGCATAGTACGCATACATTCCGTTTGTTGCCGGTTGAAGATGCGGTGCAAGAAATTGTTAATACGACATTTTCCATCTCTTCAAAGTCCGAGGAAATTCGCTATGACGACGTGTTCGGCAATCAGTCGATCCATTATAGCATCAATCAGCCTTACAGCGAATTATCGATAGCAATTAAAAGCTTGGTTAAGCTTTATGCCTCACCGCCCGACGATCATAGCCTATCGCAACGTCGTTCTTTGATTCCTTTGGCGTGGATGCCTTGGCAACGCCAGATGATGACTCCCTATCTGCTGCCGCCCGAATTGCCGGAAACCCAGCTTCTGGAACTGCGTGAATATGCGATGAGTTTTGTAAAACGTAACGACTCCCGTTTGATCGAGACCTTAAAAGATATAAATCTTACTATTTACCGGGATTATAAATATGTCTCGGGCAGCACTTTGCTTAATACCACCCCGTTTGAAATTTATATGTCACGCAAAGGTGTGTGTCAGGATTTTGCAAATTTGTTTATCTGCCTTGCCAGATTGCTTTCGATTCCTGCACGTTATCGTATGGGCTATATATATACCGGTGGAAATTACGATAATAAAATCCAGTCCGATGCCTCGCATGCTTGGGTAGAAATTTATTTGCCTTATGTCGGCTGGCGTGGGTTCGACCCGACTAACGGCTGCTTGGTTGGGCAGGATCATATTCGAGTTGCATGCGGAAGAAATTATATCGATGCCACTCCGACTTCGGGAACGATTTTTAAAGGCGGCGGCAAAGAAACTCTAAGCGTAACCGTAAAAGTCAATGAGATAACCTTATAAAACGGCAGTAAATATGAATTTTGATGATTATCAGACCAAAGATTTTTTTGACGAATTGATCGGCAGTGACGGTAATCCGAGATCATTATCGACTCCTTTGATCGAACAAATCAATTCTTTATCGGCAAAAGAATTACGCAGATTACAAAAAGCTGCCGAAGTTGCACTTTATCGCCAAGGCATAACTTTTAGCGTTTACGGTGATAAAAAAGGCACTGAAAAAATCATTCCGTTTGATATAATTCCCCGCGTCGTGCCGGGTGACGAGTGGGAAATAATCGACAAAGGATTAAAACAACGCATTAAGGCATTAAATCTTTTTATCGACGATATTTACAACGAGAAAAAGATCCTTAAAGACGGTATTGTTCCGGAAGATTTAATTTTGTCTTCGGCGTGTTATCTTAAACAATGTATCGGCATCAAACCGCCCGGCGGAGTGTGGATCCATATTACGGGTACCGATTTAGTCCGTGATAAAGACGGTAAATATTACGTTTTGGAAGATAATTTGCGTTGTCCTTCGGGAATTTCTTATGTTTTGCAAAATCGAGCGATTCAAAAGCGCACCTTCCCCCAAGCTTTTGCTGCAATGAAAGTACGACCGGTTTCCGATTACGATAATCATTTATATAATACGCTTAAAAATGTTGCTCCGAAAAATTGCGTCGGCAAACCTAATATAATCGTGCTTACTCCGGGAATATATAACTCGGCTTATTTTGAGCATGCTTATTTGGCACAGCAAATGGGCGTAACTCTGGCGGAAGGCTCTGATCTCACCGTAATCGACGATTGCGTAATGCTGCGGACAACCAAAGGCTTTGAAAAGGTTGACGTTATTTACCGCCGCATCGACGATGAGTTTATCGACCCCTTGGCGTTCCGCCCCGATTCTCTGCTCGGAATCCCTGGCATCATGCAATGTTACCGTAAAGGTAACGTAACCCTTGCAAATGCTCCGGGGACGGGAATTGCCGACGATAAAGCAGTTTATGCTTACGTTCCGCAGATCATAAAATATTATTTGGGTGAAGATGCAATTATTCCCAATGTACCGACTTATTTATGCGGTGACGAGAAACAATGTGAATATGTATTGAAAAACCTCAACTCTTTGGTTGTTAAAGCGGTCAATCTTTCAGGTGGTTACGGCATGTTGATCGGCTCAAAATCGACTCCTGCCGAACGTAAAGAATTTGCTGAGAAGATAAAAGCCGATCCCCGTAATTATATCGCCCAACCCACACTTTGTTTGTCACGCACTCCGACTATTTGCGGTAATCAAATCGAGGGTAGGCATGTCGATCTACGACCTTATATTCTCTACGGAGAATCAATTTTTGTGCTGCCCGGCGGTTTGACAAGGGTTGCACTGACCAAAGGTTCGCTTGTAGTTAATTCGTCGCAAGGCGGCGGCAGTAAAGATACATGGGTAATGGAAGATGCTTAGTAGAGTCGCAAACTCAATTTATTGGATGAGCCGTTATTTAGAGCGGGCAGAGAATGTTGCCCGTTTTATCTCGGTTAATGAACATCTTATGTTGGATCTAGGTCTTGCCCCGGGAAATGCCCAGTGGAATCCGCTGGTAACAACTTCGGGTGACGATGCCGATTTCGCCAAGCGTTACGACGATCCGAGCGAAGAAAATGTTATATATTTTCTCACCTTCGATAAGAAAAATCCCAATTCGATTATATCCTGCATTGCCCGTGCCAGGGAAAATGCTCGGACGGTGAGGGAGGCAATTTCTTCTGAAATGTGGGAAGAATTAAATCTGCTTTATCATTTGGTTGAGCAAAATAGCCGCAAGCGTCGGATTGATAATTTGCAGGAATTTTATGCTCAAATACGCAATGCCAGCCATTTATTCACCGGGCTTAGCGAAAATACGATGTCGCACGGTGAGGGGTGGCATTTTGCCCGTATGGCGAGAATGTTGGAACGTGCCGATAAAACCGCACGCTTAATCGACGTGAAATATTTTATTTTATTACCCGATCCGGCTTATGTTGATTCAACTTACGATGCAATCGAGTGGGGGGCGGTGCTGAAATCGGCAAATGCTTTTGAAATGTATCGTAAATATTTCCATAGCATCAATTATAAAGACGTTACAAAATTCTTGATATTCGACAAATATTTTCCCCGTTCGATAACTTATTGCGTAAATATTGCCGCCGATTCGCTCGATGCGATAATTTCCGAACTCGGTGTCAACGTTTCGGCAAAACAAGAGATGGAAAAATTACGCACTTCTCTGGCATCATATTCTATCGACGGTATTTTGGGTAACGGTTTGCACGAATTTATCGATATTTTCCAGTTTAATTTGAATATTGTCGATCAAGCGATCAATAAATCATTTTTTGAGATTTAGGCTTTATGAGCGATATGCCGATTCTTTTTGTTTCGCACGGTTCGCCGAGTTTGGCGATTGAACCGAGTGAAACGGCGGATTTTTTCCGCACGCTTGCAAAAAATTTGCCTACTCCGAAAGCAATAGTCGTAATTTCCGCCCATTGGGGCAGTGATTATCCAAAAATCACCGGAAGTAAGCAGCTAAAAACTATCCATGATTTTTACGGATTCCCCGATGAGCTTTATCGCCTGCATTACGATGCTAAGGGAGATCCTCAACTTGCCGAGCAATTAAGGATTTTGTTAGAGCATGCAGGAATTCAAGCCGAGATTGATCCCGAGCGTGGGTTGGATCACGGAGCTTGGAATCCGTTATTACTAATCTATCCGCAAGCCGATATTCCGGTCATTCAATTATCGCTACAACCGAAAAAAGATGCGGTTTGGCATTATAAAATCGGGCAGACTATTGCATCTTTGGCAAAGCAAGAGGTGCTTATAATTGCATCGGGCGGCATTACCCATAATCTTTATCAAGCATTAAGCGTGCATCATAAGACTACGCCGAGTTGGGTGAGTGAATTTGCAAATTGGGTGCAAGAAAATACTTTAAATGGCGATGTTGAAACATTGCTAGATTGGCAAAATGCTCCATATGCCAAAGAAAACCACCCGACGAGTGAGCATTTTTTGCCGTTTTTTGTTGCACTCGGTGCAGCTTCAAAGCCGCTAAACGCCAAGCTAATCCATAAAAGTAATATGCTCGGAGTCCTCGCTATGGACGCTTATTCTTTTATTGCTTAGGCTTTCCCGTTTCGCATACGATTGGCAACACGAGTACGTTCGGAGCGGTGCAACTGATGCGGATTGGGAGCTTTACCTTTTGGCGGACGATTATTATTTCCGTTAAAAGCATGTTTCTCGACCTGCGAAGGCGTAAGCGGCTTGAGCTTAAGTAACTCTGGTGGAGTCGCAATCGTCAATGAGCGTTTGATCGTGCGTTCAATATCCTTGAGCAATTTATTTTCGGTTTCATCGCAAAATGCCAATGCAATTCCGCTGGTGCCTGCACGTGCAGTACGACCGATGCGGTGAACATAGCTTTCCGGTTCTTCTGGAAGGTCAAAATTGATAACATGGGTGATGTTATCAACATCGATCCCGCGAGCCACAACGTCGGTAGCTACCAAAACCCGAACATTACCGTTTTTGAATGATTCCAAGGCTTTTTGTCTTGCCCCTTGCGATTTATTTCCGTGAATTGCCGCAGCAGGAATTTCGGCATTTTCAAGTTGGGTAAGAATGCGATTAGCTCCGTGTTTGGTGCGGCTGAAAACGATAACTTTATCGAGTTCTTTATCTTGCAACAAAGTCACCAACAATGCATTTTTCTCGGATTTTTTAATCGGATAAACGCTTTGTTCAATTTTCTCAACCGTTACAACCTGCGGAGTTACCTCAACTTTGACATGATTTCTTAAAATACTGTTGGCAAGTGCGTTGATCGAAGGCGGCATCGTCGCCGAAAATAGCATAGTTTGGCGTTGTCTGGGGATAGTGGCGATGATTTTCTTAATATCTCGAATAAAGCCCATATCCAACATACGGTCGGCTTCGTCAAGCACGAGATATTCAACCGCTTTAAGGTCAACATGCCCTTGGGTGATAAGGTCGAGCAATCTGCCCGGGGTTGCAATCAGCAAATCAACACCTTTGGCAATATAATTAACCTGCGGACCTTGTGAAACTCCGCCGAAAATGACGCAATGTCGCATTGAAAGATGCTGCCCGTAATCATTGCAATTATCGGTGATTTGTACGGCTAATTCCCGGGTCGGAGCAAGAATCAACGCCCGAACGCTGCGTACAACGTAAGGTTTTTGGCTCTTGAACAATTTTTGCAATATCGGCAAAGCAAAGGCGGCGGTTTTGCCGGTTCCGGTTTGGGCGATGCCCAGCATATCTTTACCTTCCAATAATTGCGGAATCGCATTTAATTGGATCGGGGTAGGGTGGCTATAGTTATTGGCGGCAAGAACCCGGGTGATCGGCTCAATAATTCCCAGTTCGCTAAAGCTTGGTTTAGTCATAAGTATCCCGTAATATTTTATATGTTCAATCTATTTTACCACATGATGGTATTGATCTAACCATAAGTCAATATGTTATTGATAAATACTGGGTTATCTAGATTTAGATGACTGTGAGGTGGATTTGTCATCTACAAATTTCTCCCATTTTGCTTTTGGGGTTTGCTCTAATTCTTTTTCTTTTTCCACCATTCTTGTAATGTCTTCATCTTTAATTCCAAACATTTTTCCTGTTGTTTTAGTAACCGGTAAGACGATTTTATCACTCGCCCATTGATCAAGGGAGTGCATCTTATTCGGTGCAAAAACACGTGCGGCAACCACCATTCCGGCAGTTACTAAAACGCCTGAAAGTACAGAGCTGCCTTTGAGTAGCAATTTCTGAGCGAATGGAATGGGACGTTTATCTGTCCACATCTGATATCCGGTATTAAGCCCCAATGAAAATCCCGTCCAAACGACTGCTTGCGGGAAATGGCTGATTTCATACTCATATACCTTGGCGGCATGCTCTTTATATTCTTGCGAATCATTGGCGATATTGTGTTTTTTTGCCCAATCTTTATTATCACGTTCCACACCCCATTTGAATAAAGGTCCGATTATAGGTTCGCAGAGTTTGCGAATACCGTTCATAAAATTAGGAAATGTACGTTGTGTAAATATTGTTAGCGGTACGGCGGCAAAATCGCCGATAAACTCTCCTTTGGCATATTGTGTGAAGCGTTCCTTGGAAAATGATTGTTGGAAAGCAAGTTTTGTTCTTTCAAATCTACTAAGATTTGACGGTGGGTGCTGATGATCGCCGTGGGTGCAGTTTGCTCCGTGAACGTGGTGACTATCGCCGGAACCTCCATGATCATGACCGCAGCCAGGAAATAATTTACTTAAATATCCGTCGGTTGCTGCATTTATCGGGGGATTGAGAAAGTCGGTAAGAGTACAATATACGGAATGGTTGAGAGTATAAGCGATATCCTCTGCTTGTTGTCTTTGACTTTTTCCTTGTTCAATTTCTTTTCTGCTTATGTTGGATTCGTAATTAACCGGACTGTTATTATTATCTTTTGAATTAGTTGCTTTTTTATCCTCTTTTCCGTATTCGTTAATTATATAAGCGCCAAATGCAGCAGCTGCTGCACCGCCTACCGGAAGTATAGAGTTATATTTGCCCTTTGGTCGTTGTGAATCTTGAGAATTGTCTCCCGATGTCGAATGATTGTCGTGACCGTGATTACAGCCCGGACCGTGGACATGTTCTTTGTCATTATCATCGGCTGCCGGCGGCTTAGTTATAAAAACTCCATTGCCCTTTGTAGTATTTTTAGGTTTAAGCGGCTTCACTACTTTATATTTAGGGTTGGGTTTCGCCATCGGATCGGGAGGAGGCGATTTATTATCAGTTTTGTTCGCTTCATTACTATGGTCTACGGTGCATTCTGTATCGCCACACTCGGGAATAATTGCTGCTGAATCTTGTATTTTTTTTCGATGCTCTGCCGGTGTTATAGCATCTTCACCTTTTGCTTTTATGCGTGCAGGCGATAATCCTGCCCAACCGTTGATAAAATTAGCGAATTCTTCAAGATATGTTACGAGAGGCTTTAAAGTATCTTCTAAAATCGGGTGCTTGATACCCTTTACAGTATCAACATTCGGTGCCCGTGATTTATATAAGCTCTCAATTGCGTATGAGAGCTTTGCAATATCTTCGGGCGGATTATCTTTAACAAGCAGTAGTGCTTTTTCTATCGCATCATGTGCTGCATCATGCGTTGCCGCCCAATGCGGTCTTTGCATTACATCGCCGAGTTGCACTAATGTTTCCGCTCCGTAAGGAGCAATCGATCTATCTTCAAATTGCTCTACAAATTTTGTCAGTGCTTCGGATTTATAATGTAGCGGTTTTACACCTTCTTTGCCTCCAAGAAATGTATCTGCATCGGGAAGTATAGGGATAGGATCCGCTTCACTCATTATGCCGCCTGTTGAATAGAGTTCCAAATTGGGAAGGGATCGGGAAGCCGTTTCCAGGCAATCTTGCCTTTTCGCATTTCTTCTTTGGAAAGTAATGCCGAATCGAACATTGCGGTAAGTTTTTGCTTATCCATACCGATTCCTATAAGTACTATTTCTTGCCTGCGGTCGCCATGCTCGCCTGCGAAGTATTTTTTGATACTAGATCTCCATTCCGGACTATCCGGCCATTTGTCTTTCGGCACAGCAGCCCACCATTTACCTGCCATTTCATTGCGACATACCGCACCTGCCTGTGACCAATTTCCTGCATAGTCATAACGGCTTGCCAACCAAAACATGCCTTTTGAGCGGATAACACCCTGCCACTCACTGTCGATAAGTTGTTTAAAACGTTGAGGGTGAAACGGGCGACGGCTACGATAAACAAAGCTTGAAATGCCGTATTCTTCGGTTTCAGGGATATGCTCGCCGCGAAGTTCTTTTAGCCAACCCGGTGCTTGCTCTGCTTGTTCAAAGTTAAATAATCCGGTACCCAGGACTTGATCTAATTTTACTTTTCCAAATTCGGCAGGTATAATTTTTGCACGAGGGTTAAGAGTATTTAGAATTGCCTTAAGCCTTTCTAATTCGTCTTTACTTACGATATCCGCTTTATTAAGCACGATTACGTCGCAAAACTCAATCTGTTCGTTAATAAGATCGACTACGGTACGCTTATCGGCTTCCCCCATTGATTCGCCGCGCTGAATTAAAGTATCTTGCGATGCATAATCTCGAAGGAAGTTAAAAGCATCTACAACCGTAACCATAGTGTCTAGCTTGGCAATTTGTGATAGGCTTTTGCCGTCCTCCCCCTCAAAAGTGAATGTTTCTGCCACGGGAAGCGGTTCCGAGATGCCGGTAGACTCAATTAAAAGATAATCAAAACGATTTTCATTGGCTAGTCTTTCCACTTCCAAGAGCAAATCCTCACGTAATGTACAACAGATGCAGCCGTTACTCATTTCAACCAATTTTTCTTGGGTATGGCTCAATTCCGCACCGCCGTTTTTTATTAGTTCCGCATCTATATTGACCTCGCTCATATCGTTTACGATTACGGCAACTCGAAGCCCTTCCCGATTGTTAAGAATATGAGTGAGAAGCGTTGTTTTTCCTGCTCCTAAAAAACCTGAAAGTACAGTGACCGGTAACATATTTCCCCCAATTTGTTATAATGTAACAATTCGGTTACTATATGAGAAAAATGCGTATGTGTAAAGAGGTTTGTTATTTAGTAACAAATCAGGGGCATGGATATATTGAGACTGTTGCAATCTGATTAACCCCCTAAAAACATTTCAAAATACTGTTGCAAGTTCTGTAAAGACTTAATATAAATAACATATTGAATATAATAACTATATGTTGGTTTACATGCCTTGCA
>Ga0247836_1003692_pt1 | contig 20147 bp, 19 predicted proteins | sample LaCruzMarch2015__4_FD_187116 | JGI IMG/M metagenome (GOLD analysis project Ga0247836, IMG submission 187116) | Freshwater microbial communities from meromictic Lake La Cruz, Castile-La Mancha, Spain - LaCruzMarch2015_14m | ecosystem: Environmental > Aquatic > Freshwater > Lake | place: Spain... | reverse complement strand
GCGGCCTCCCGCAGCTTCTTGATGATTTCTTCCGGGGTATGTCTTTTGCGTTTCATGATGTCTGTAGATGTGCTACGCACACTTCAGACTCTCATAACTCTTGGGTCAACTTTCGGGGGGCAGGCCAGAGTGGTCTTTTCATTTTCGGAATAGGCTGAAAAAGAGATGAATTTGCATCTACTGCCCGAATCTGAAGCTCACTGCCTATCTAAAAGTGTGGAAAAGATCCAGTGGCGTTTTCCATCACTATTTGTTTTGATGGTGCTCGGGAGGGGACTCGAACCCCTAAGCCTTTCGGCACAAGATCCTTAGTCTTGCGCGTATACCAATTCCGCCACCCGAGCAGGGCTGCTGATTTGCAGGGCGGGAAGTATATCCGGGAGGCAAAGGATGCAACTGATGTTTTACTTTTTGAGCAAATAAAATGCCTTTGTGACATCCATCACTCCTCCGTCCAAGGCAAGTCCCAGGCTTTGATCCATTCGGTCTTTTGCTTCTTGAAGCCGAGCTTCAAAAGACGCTGCTCCATGTCGGGCAGATGGGCCGCTCCATAAAAAATTGCCAGACGTTTTTTGCCAGACTTCATCTCTCGTTCCATGACCTCCAGAGCGTGGCGATTGCGCTCGCCAATGATACTGGTGCCCCCGTTCGCTTCGATGCCATAAATCAGCTTCTCCATGCTGTCGAACTCACGCCCGACCAGCCTCTTCAAATCCATGGAACTATCTTCCTGACGCAGGATCATCATGAGTTCCAGCATGTTCGGCTGCGGCCGGTCTCTCGGCAGAGCACTCTGGGCTTGCATGGCTTTCATCCAGAGAGTGAGAAAGTTCTCTTGCTTGTCCTCCTGAGACTCAAAAAAACCCTCCACGGTCATGTCCGCATGAACGAAGTTTTTAGCTTGGTAGTCGATGCCACGAAGCTGACTTTCCAGCTTCAAGGTCTTACGCATCATCTCCTGCACTTGGCCCAGCCATTGCAGTTTTTCCGAGCCATCACCAGGCTTCAATTCTTCCCGCTGCTCGATGGGACGACCGACCAATTCATAGAGCACTGCGTCGTAGGTTTTGAAGCGGGCATTGAGGGCATCAAAATAAGCTTTATCGGCAATGTGAACCGCTCCCACGAGGGCCACACTAACCCCTGACGGTGCGACGTAGGTGACGATGGCCGTTTCCAAGGAATCAGCATCATCCGCCTCCACAAACCGCAAGAAGTCCGTTGCTTCATCTTGGGAGATTGAAGACGGTTCTGAACTGAGAATCGCCCCTGCGCTCAGCACTGCCAGCGTGAAAGGAATGATCCGAAGTGCATTCATGGCCTTCAGTCAGCAAAGATACGTCCAAAGAAAGCTTTCATTTCCTCCCAGGAGGCCTTGTCAGCAGCCTCGTTGTAGGCGGCACCTTTGGAATTGTCATTCCCTGCCGCGATTTGGGTAAAGCTATGCACGGCACCAGGATACTGAACCAATTTGTAATCCACGCCGGAGTCTTTCATTTCTTGTTCAAAGGCTGCTAAGTCTTTGGCCGGCACAAAAGGATCATCTGCACCATGGAGGGCCAAGAGCTTGCCCTTGATCTTTTTTCCGTCTTCAGGAGTGGGGGAATCCAGGCCACCATGAAAACTGACGATACCCTTGACCGCCGCACCGCTGCGACCGAGCTCGATCGCGGCAGTGCCGCCAAAGCAATAACCAATGCAGGCGATCTTGGCGCTATCCGTGCGGGCATCTTTACTCAGGACCACAAGGGCGGCAGTGACCCGATCACGGAGAAGGGCACGATTGGTTTTGTATTTACCCGCCTCCCTCCCAGACTCTGGCGGCATGGGCCGGATGCCTTTGCCATAAACATCTGCCACAAAGACATTGTAGCCGAGCTCAGCCAACATCTTGGCACGCATCTTTTCGTTGTCACTGACGCCTGTCCATTGGTGGACGATGAGGATCGAGGGGCGTTTACCCATAACGGCGTCATCATAGGCGTGCCAACCTTCACAGAGGACTTCACCTGCCTGGTATTCGACGGGCTTTTCGACGATAGCAGCACCGGAAATAGCCGTGACCAATGAGAAAAGGGCAATGAGAGTGGGTTTCATAAATAAAAGAGTTCTTTGAAAAGATATTAAGCAGAAGGTTTCACCGTGACCAGCACACTCTTTGAGGTCGGTGTCAGACTTACATCGGCAAAACTGCCTATAGGAACCAAGACATTGGCTTCGGGGAAATAAGCGGCGCAGCTCCCGCTGGGTTGGTCGTAAGGCACGGCCAAAAAACGCGGTGCCTCCCGAGTTTCGCCCTGAAAATGGCTGGTGATATCCACAGGTTCCAGCGGGCCAATGCCGCGTTCCTTCATGTCCTGGGGGTTCATGAAAATGATGCGACGCTCATTGCCAATGCCACGATAGCGATCATTCAGACCATACACAGTCGTATTGAATTGGTCATGACTGCGGAAGGTCTGCAGGATGAGCTGCCCCGGTCCTGGCACCAGCACCTGCAAAGGATGCGTGTGGATTTCAGCCTTGCCCGTGCTCGTTTTCCAGATTCGCTGACGTGCCGTATTGGGAAGGTAAAAACCACCGGGTTCGCGAACACGTTCGTTGAAGTTTTCAAAACCTGGCACTACGCGCTCGATCAGGTCTCGAATGCTATCGTAATTTTCGACCAAGCTTGCCCAATCCACCTTGGATCTTTCGCCCAGCGTGGCGGCTGCAGTGCGGGCAACAATCATCGGTTCACTCAGCAAATCCGGCGAAGCTGGCTCCAAATGTCCATGCGAGGCATGAACCACGCTCATGCTGTTTTCCACCGTGCAGAACTGCGTCAGGTCCCCACGCACCTCCCACTCGCTGCGCCCCAGACAAGGCAGGATCAAGCCTGTCCGTCCGGTGACGAGATGACTGCGATTGAGCTTTGTACAAACATGCACGGTCAGGTTGCAACGGCGCAGAGCCTCACCCGTGTATTCGGTATCAGGCGTGGCCTGCAGGAAATTACCCCCCAAGGCATAAAATACCTTACCCCGCCCCTGATGCATGGCGCGGATCGCCGCAACCGTGTCCCAGCCATGATGCCGAGGAACTGGAAACTGAAACTCGCGCTCCAAGTTATCCATGAACCATTCCGGCATTTTTTCAAAGACCCCCATCGTGCGATCCCCCTGCACATTGCTGTGACCACGCACGGGGCAGAGTCCGGCGCTTTCCCGACCAATGGCACCCAGCAGGAGATGAATGTTTACGACCTCCTGGATCGTGGCCACGGCATTCTTATGCTGTGTCAGGCCCATGGCCCAGCAGGTGATCAATTTTCGTTCACCACTTGCAGCTTGCCGCGCCACCATCTGCATCGCGTCACGCTGAATGCCTGACAGCTTTTCCAGCTCTGCCCAGTCCAGGGCAAGAAGATGCTCACGGTAAGCCTCAAAACCGACCGCGTGCTGGGTGATAAAATCAGTATCCAGTGTGTTGTCCTCCACCAGAGTTTTCGCAATGCCCTTGAGCAAGGCCTGATCTCCATTCAGCTTCACTTGCAGGAATTGTTTTGCCAGAGGTGTGGACATGCCAAAGACCCCCTTCACCTGCTGGGGATGCATGAAGCCGGTCAATCCAGCTTCCTTCATGGGATTCACGGCAATGATCGTCGCACCATTCTCCACAGCGTGCTGCAGACTGGTCAGCATTCGTGGATGATTGGTCCCTGGGTTCTGGCCGATGATCAGGATCGTCTCCGCCGTTTCCAAGTCCTTCAGTGTCACGGTTCCCTTCCCCACGCCCACACTTTGGTTCAGGGCGGCACCGCTGGACTCATGGCACATGTTGGAACAATCCGGCAGGTTGTTCGTGCCGAAATGCCTAACGAAAAGTTGATACAAAAAAGCAGCCTCATTGGTGGCACGACCGGAGGTGTAAAAGACCGCCTCATCGGGGGATGCGAGAGCATTCAGCTCCTTCGCCACCAGTTCGAAGGCATCATCCCAAGAGATCTCTTCGTAATGAGTCGCACCTTCTCTCAGAACCACCGGATGCGTGATGCGCCCCGCCTGATCCATTTCATAGTCACTCCACTCGGAGAGCTCGGCGACGCTATTCTCTGCAAAGAACTTCGGCGTAATGCGGTGTTTCGTCGTTTCAGAGGCAATGGCTTTGGCTCCGTTCTCACAAAACTCAAAGGCGCTACGATGATCGTCCGGGTCAGGCCAGGCACAGCTCGGGCAATCAAAACCACCCATTTGATTGAGCTTTAGCATCGCAGAGGTGCCACGCAACAAACCGCTGTTGCCATAAACATGCTTGAGGGAGTTTGCCACCGCAGGCACACCGGCGGCGGCGGTCTTGGTCTTGCCCACTTGGATACCGGTGAGCTTTTCCGGTGGTTGGGCAGAAATTGGAGGGGCGACGGACATGGTTGGTGCAAGAATGCAATAACAGATACGCACGAATGCAAGCGGCACACACACTTCATATCGAAGAACTCGCCAATCCGATGAACCTTTAGAGCATCTTGCGTCACTCGTTAAGACGTTTCATCCTCTCCCCGTGCCCGATCCCCGTCCCAAACCCGACCTCATGACCAAACTCCGCGACGTGCCACACACGCCCGGTGTGTACGTCATGCGTGACCGGCTGAACAGCGTCATCTACGTGGGCAAAGCACGAGACCTTCGCAAACGCCTCACCAATTACTTCACTCCCGCCCGGTCCAAGCTGGTGGATCGAAAAACCCGTGCCCTCATTGCCAGCATTTGGGACTTTGACATCCATCAGGTCCGCAATGAACCCGAATCGTTGCTGCTGGAAGGCAAGCTCATCAAAGAGTTCCGGCCCAAATACAACATCAGTTTCCGTGACGACAAACGCTTCCTTATGGTGCGCGTTCATTTGCAGGACGACTTCCCGCGCTTCAGCCTGACTCGTTTGAAAAAGGACGATGGTGCCCGCTACTTCGGTCCCTTTGCCCACTCGGGTGCCCTGCGCACCACGTTGAACTGGCTGAATAAAAAATTCGGACTGCGTGTCTGCCGTCCCATCCGGCCCGGAGAGCAGGACTACAAACACTGCTCCAACGACATTATCAAAAACTGCTGCGCCCCCTGTATCGGTCGAGTCAGCATTGAGGAATACCGCCAGCGCATGGAGCAAGCCGCCTCTTATCTGGATGGCAAGGGCACACGAGATCTGGTGACGCTACTGGAGGAGGAAATGCAAAAGGCGGCCATGAAGCTGGACTTCGAAAAAGCCGCTGAATTGCGCGACATGATTGAGGATCTGAAAAAGACCCTCAGCCCCACTCGCAGCTTTCAGCGCGGAGCCAGATCCAAGGTCATCTCCACCCTCGACCCCATGGCCGATGTGAAGGAACTGCAAGGAGCGCTCGGTTTGGACAAACCGCCGCGGGTTATGGAGTGCTTCGACATCGCCAACATCGGCACCGCCCACTGCGTGGCCAGCATGGTACGGTTCAAAGACGGCACCCCTGACAATGCCAACTACCGTCGTTACCGCATCCGTGCGGTCACGGGTCAGAATGATTTCATTAGTATGGCCGAGGTCATTCGCCGTCGCTTCTCCCGCATTCTCCTGGAAGGGCGCGAAGTTATGGGAGCCGAGGAGGCCGATTACTCCCAAGAGACACCGCTGGAAATGATGCGCCGTCTTGAGACCGAGGCCGCTGCACAATTGCCACCCGACAAAAAGAAAAAGTTCATCCGCCTGCCCGACCTCGTCATTGTGGACGGAGGCAAAGGGCAGCTCGGCATGGCCATGAAGGAACTCCAACGCCTGGGCCTTGCAGATCTCCCGATCATCGGCCTGGCTAAAGAACGCGAAGAAATCTACCGTCCGCACGACCCCGACCCGCTCGTCCTTCCGCATGAAATGGGCGCGCTCAAGCTCCTCCAGCGTATCCGCGATGAGGCGCACCGTTGGGCCAATGGTTATCATCAACTCTTGTTAGGCCGCCGGGTCGAGGAAAGCCTCCTCGACGATTGCCCCGGCATCAGTCAGGCCCGCAAAGCCACCCTCCTGAAAAAGTTCGGCTCCGTTGCGAGGCTGCGCAAAGCCACGCCTGAAGACATCGCCAAGATTCCAGGTATCAGCGCAACACTCGCAGAGACCATCGTGGACTTTTTGGTTTCCAGGGGCGGCAGTGAGCCATGAGGGATATCAATCCCACCATACGGGCCCGACTTCCTTGCGTGCTAAAGGTTGCAGCTTAGTGACTTGTGACACAGCACCCCAAGAGATTCCCTCATTTGCCGGAATACCCAATTCTTTGCCATCAAATTGATTCGCCCGCCAAGTTAAGCCCGAGAGATCACAACGGGCATCAATGACCTTGGACTTGGGTGAACTGACCTTGTTGCCAATCATGAGGCAATCCACGGGAGGCAAGCTGGGCTTCCCCGGAACCTTGTCACCCTCTAAAGCGATGAGCATTGGAATTTTACAGTCCACGAGCGTGTTATTTTCCACTCGGGCTCTCTTGACTTGGAAATAACCATTCGCCGGGGAATCGGGAAGCCCCATCATGAATGTGATGCCGGAACGCACTTCATCACCGGCCAGATTTTCGAGGTAATTACTTTTCACCACATGGTCTTCCCCGATCAGGCGGATACCCCCCGTTCCCTTAGCCTGATTGCCAAAGAAACCATTCTTTTCAACCGTGCAGCCATTGCCATGGCGCAAGGTCAGCGTGCCGCTGACTTCGATGAAAGTGTTCTCTCGATAAAGATTGCCACAGGACTTGTTAGAGATGCATTCGGCCTCACCATTGCATTTCTCAAAGATGTTTTGCCTAACCACACAGGAGGCCGTCTGCATTGAGGTTTTGCTATCGCCAATGCGAATGGTTTCCCCTCCGTTCTTGCCCAGCTTTTCACGGGGGCCAAAATAGTTACGCTCAATGATATGACGCCCCTTGTTTTGATCTCCTAGCCAAACCACCAAAGTCGCTCCCTTGGTTAGCTTCCCCTGAAGCAGGCAGTGATCGATCTGATTGTCACTGCCATAGAGTCCCACCCAACGTGACTCTTTGTCATCCTTGGTGGCAAGTTCCGGCGCAAGCGTGATGGCACACCCGGTCAGACGGCAATGGCTCGCGAGGTTTTTTGAATCGAGACGAAATTCAATGCTGTCACCCATGCTAGGATCAGGGTTTTTAAACCAAAGCCCCTCAACAACGAGATGCTCCCCTGCGATCCGCAAACCTGAGGCTCCTAAAAAGATGCTTTTACCTGGTATCGCTGCCCGCAGAATAATGGGGGCTTGGGCGGTGCCTTTCCCTTTGAATTTCACAATCGTGTCCGTCCACTCACCTTCCCTGAGTGTGATGGTATCTCCAGGCTGGGCTGCTTTGACGGCGGCATCCAGACTAACCACATCTGTGACATGAATATCCTTCGCGCTTAAAAACAATGGCAGGAAAAGCAAGGCAGTGAAAAGGCGCATAAAGAAATGAAAAAGGTCCAACCTGAATGAAGTGCCAATAGATCAATGAATGACGGTGTGTTCTTGCAGCACTCCAAAAGAAAAGGCGGAATTCCAGCATGGGAATTCCGCCTCCGAACAAAACAAAGGATTCGAACTCGATTTAAGCTGCGTCTTTTTTCGGTGCTTCAGGCTCAAATTCTGGCCGTGGGCTGCCGCCACCTTTTTCTCCATCCTGAGATGGAGGACGACGGAAGCCGCCTTCGCCTCCACTCTCTGGACCACGACGCGGGCCACCTTCACCACCAGGACCACGCCCAGGGCCGCCAGGACCACCTTGGGGTCCACGCATCATGTTGCGCATGCGCTCCATCCCGGACTTCATCTCTTCTTTGGTCAGTTTGCCATCTTCGTTTGCATCGGTTCGGGCAAAACGACTTTCGATCTCCTGCTTGGAAAACTCGACATATTCTTCTTTTGTCACATTGCCGTCACCGTCTTTGTCCATGCGGCCAAAGACTTCATCGATCATGACAGGTCCGCCAGGAGGGCCGCCTTCAGGACGACGACCACCTTCAGGAGGTGCAGGGCGTTCTCCATCAGGCTTAGGGGCACCTTCAGGCGGACGACGAAAACCACCTTCGCCGCCTTTACCTTCGCCATCTGGGCGACCACGCATCCCTTCACGCATTTTTTCTGCGATGGCGGCCATCTCGGTAGCATCCACAAAGCCGTCGCTATTGGCATCCATACGGGAAAACCTCTCATCACCACCACCACGGGAGAGAGCGCCAAACTCTTCTTTGCTGATCTTCCCGTCGCCATTTACATCCGCTCGCTTCAGGAATTCGCCGAGACGGTTCCCGCCGCCCTCGTTTCCTGGAGGCGGGCCTTTGGGTGCCCCCTCTTGAGCAAGGACCAGACTGGCGCTCATGGAGAGCAGACCCAGGAGATAAAAAGGTTTATTTTGTGATTTCATAGTTGGATAGGCAGTGTGTTTTTTGACAACAGTTCCTCCAACCCAAGAGCGTCCAGGCAGTTGCGCAGCTAATTGAAAAAGATGCGATTTTAAATCACCGTGCTCTTCACCGTGCCCTGTTGCAGTCTTGTAATCAGGATATGCCCAGGCTTTAGATCCTCGGCCTTTTTGATCACTTTTCCCTCCGTATTGGTGGTGTAGGAAAAGCCACGAGTCAGGATGGATTCAGGCCCCAAATTTCTCAGAACATCAGATCGGGATGACACACGATCTTCCAAACGATTGAGCCGATGCATGAGTTGCTGTTTGAGACGCTGCACTTGGTTTTCAAGACGCTGTGCGGCTTCGGCAAGAACAAAGCGCGGATGATGAGCCGCGACGATTTGCTGGCGTTCATTCAGGCGGTCACTCATCGCTCGCAGTTGTTCTCGGATGGAGTCTTTGAGCCGGTACTCCATTTCATCCACCTCCTGCTCAGCCGCCTGGATCTGGCGTTCAGGCTCAGTCTTCAAAGCGCCACGAGTGATGAACTCCAGTGTCTTTTCATGCTGCTCCACTCGCACACGGATATGTCCGTCAAGACGTCTGGAAAGAGCTTCCAAATGCCGTTTCAATTCTCCGACATCCGGCGCCAAAAGCTCCGCAGCAGCACTCGGCGTAGGAGCGCGCAGATCTGCGACAAAGTCGGCGATGGTGAAATCGATCTCATGCCCCACTGCGGAGATGATCGGGATACGAGAGGCGAAAATGGCGCGAGCAAGCGACTCTTCATTGTAAGCCCACAGATCCTCAATGCTGCCACCGCCTCGCCCGATGACAATGGTGTCAGGTTGGGGAAGGCCCTGAAGGTGCGCAGCATTCAGCGCTTCCAAAGCACGGATGGTCTCCGTTTCCACCCCCTGCCCTTGCACACGCACGGGATAGATCAGCACATGAATCCAGGGCGCACGCCGGGTCAAAATATTCAGCATGTCCTGGATCGCCGCGCCTGTGGGTGAAGTCACCAGGGCGACAACACGCGGGTATTTGGGAACGGGCTTTTTGTATTCCTGACCAAAGAGTCCCTCCTCATAAAGCTTGCGTTTTAAAGCCTCAAATTGCGCCTGAAGACTGCCCTGCCCCTTCAGCTGCGCCTGCTTGACGACCATCTGGTATTGCCCGCGCGCCTCATAGACGGAAATTTCACCGTGCAACTGCACCTGGGCACCTTCAGTGAGACGGACGCCGTAACGCGCGGCACCGCGAAACATGACGCAGGAGAGCTGTGCGCCTGCGTCCTTCAGGGTGAAGTATTGATGACCGCTGCTTTGCAGGCGGTAATTACTGATTTCCCCCTCCACCCACACTGCTCCGATATGTCCCTCCAAGACATCACGAATCTCCCGAGTCAGTTCGGTGACGGATAGGACATGCTCAGGCTGCATAGGACCGTTTCAGTAGCGATGCCAGAAGACCTCGCCAGTAGGAAATGGTTACCAAAAGCGCCCCAGAAAGAAATTCCAGACTGCTCCCGCTGTCCCCCACCAACAACGCCCCACCTCCATCATGCCGAGTCCCGGTGATGGAGATGCCGCGATAAAAAGGGCCACGAGCAGCAGCACATTGACCAGAAAAATGAGCGACATGGAAAAAAACTCGCCATTCCGCTCGAGGTCACTCTGCTCAATAAAAACTGTCTTCCAGGTAAACGTCGCATGAAAGCACCAGGTGAGGCCCAGCATCGAATAAAAGAACCAGACCGGTTTAAAATGGAGCACCGCAGTCCCAATCTCAATGCGCTGCATTCCATGCAGGCTCCAAAACACTCCTACCAACCCAAAGAGCAACAGCACGATCATCGAATAAAAAGGCAAAAGATAAGGAGCCAGTGTGATCCAGGTATTGGACTTATTGGTCTCTACATAGCCACCCGTCGCAGAAAAATCCCAATCGAGAATCTTCCCCCCAAAGGCACGAGCCACGAGAAGATGACTGACTTCATGGCCAAAAACATAGCTTCTCACAGGTCGCCACCCCGTCGCGTAGGTCACCGCCCAGGCCAAGCCACCCACAAAAAAGAAAATGACTTCTTCCGAGCGCCAGAAATCCAAACGAATCACCGCACGTGAAAGCATTTCACAAAAAGTCAGTGCAGTGATCAAACCCAAGGGAAACAGAAAAAACGCGGCGAGCACACCTTTGACAGTTTTGACCTTTTCCTGTTTCAGACGACGGGGGTGTCGGCGCACATTTGTCAGCTCGGAACGATCCGCGCGTCGCAGAGTTCGTTCTTTGGTGCTGGCACGGAAGGTGTTCTGCGACATAGAGATTCCTGATTATTTAGCAAATCTTGACATTTTAACAATCGAAGATGTTTATATGTGCATAACTTTGTGGTATAATTTGATCACTTCCCAGGGCAGACCTCTCAAGAATCCATGAAATTCTAGTTTTTTTAAACAATATTCAAACCCCACTTGTCGAGAGAGCCGTGGTCGGCGATACTTTCTTAATCCTGAGAAAACCATTTTTTCCCCAGCTATGAATCCGGATGTGCTTCAGTTCCAGTGCAGTGCGTGTCAGAGCGTACTCACCGTGCCATCCCATATGGCGGGGGTGACCGGCCCATGCCCCATCTGTGGTCAAACCATTACCTCGCCCAGTGCGCCCCCTCCATCGGCCCCGGTTTCTCTTTTCACGACCCCGTTACCATCGCATCAACCGCAATCCGTCCCCCCATCGGCCCCAGGTCCCGTCATGCCGATGCCTCATTCCATAGCTCAGCATTTGAGTCCTATGGGAAATCAGTCACCGGCCCAGGGGGAGGTTTTCTCGGCAATCATCCACCCGCCTCAGCGGAGCAATCGCCCCCACCCTGGCAGCAGCCAGGCCTTGGGCAAACATTACTCGGGGGCCTGCCACCGGTTCAACAACCGGCATCGCAGCCGACAGCCCAAGGTCTGCCACCCCCAAGACCCGAAGGACCACCACCTCTTTCGACAGCCCCGAATCAACCCATAGCGCCTTGGGGAGGTGTCACTTCAACGCCTCCTGCGTTACCACCTCAAGGATCGCCTTTGTTTCCGCCTCGGACAAACTCAGGTGCCCCGTCCCATAGCAACCTGATTCCTGGTTCTCCCACCTTACCGACACTGGGAGCACAAGGAAATTTGGAGGTTCCGCAAAATTCGCTGCTCTCCCGTGACATTCCCGCGATGGCACCGACATCGCCCCCGCCGCCCATCTCACTGCCAGAGGCGCGAAAGGAACTGCCGGTCAGGCCTTCGCCACGGAATACCCGGCCATTGAAAGGCCCCAAACGGAGCTCAAACATCTTCATGTTTGCACTCGCCGTGCTTTTTCTTGCGGGCTTCCTCGCCGCAGCAGGATGGATGTTTCGAGATCCCATCATGGAGGTCGTGAACCGCTACATGCCGCTTGAGCAGGAAGTAGCCGAGGAACCCCCAACAAGTGTTGCCACATTAACGACACCAACGAACATCCCAGATCCTGCGCCTACCCCTGTGCCCGCACCGTCGGTGACCGAGGCCGTGTCGCGACCTGTCTTTGATCCTGACCAGCCTAAACCGCCGCGTGCAGACACACCGACACCTGAAGAACTCGCGGCTCTCCAACCCGCAATGCCAGTTCAGAGGCCAGAGATGCCATCTCAGGGTTTAACGGAAGTGCCGCCCAAGCCAATGACACCGGCACTTCAAAATAGCAGCGAGCCTTCGGTTCCACCTTCGGCGACCATGCCCACATCACGTGAGATCAAGATCGAGGTCACGGAAGAGGCAAAACCTGCGGCTGATGCCCTGATGAGATTTTTAACGGCCAAGGATCTGAAAGAGCGCCTTCGCTACACTCTCGCGGTGGATGCCATGAAGCCCCTCATGGAACGCTATTACCAAGCCCAACCTTCAGGACCGATTCGCGTCGATGCCGTCGGGCTGGTGCGTCTGGACCCCAAACCTCAGGTGGGGGGTGGAGCCCACGCAGTGTTCGGCGTCGAAAGCCGCACCTGGGAATATCCCGTGCCAGTGATGTTGGAAGAAACCAAGGATGGTTTCCAAGTCGATTGGCTTTCCTTTGTCGAGTTCAAGGACCGACTGCTGGAGAAGTTTTTTGAAAGTTATCAGGAAGGTCCGGCCCGCTTTCATGTCGGCATCACACGCACGCATTACTTTGAGGACAAGGTGCCTAACTCCGACAACAAGGATGCCTTTCGCATCGGTCCTGCACCGCCAAACCCATTCCTTACCACCGTCTTTGTTGAAAAGGATTCCCAACTGGGTCGTGAACTCAAAGATCGCATTCCTTGGGGGGCTCAAGTCTGGGCCATTGTCGAGCTGGAATGGGTCAAACTGGGGACACAGCAATGGGTGCAACTCGTCGGCGTGCCACAGCTCAACTGGTATTCTGTGCCCAACGAGAAAAAGTCCAAATCAGGTAAAGCTACCGACCTTCCCAATGAGGTCCAGCGTGCTGTCCCTGTGGGGCGCTGATTACCTGTCACGACAAACGGCGCAGTCTTCACGGCGCGGCAGCCGCACTCGGCGAAATTGCATCGTTCCCAGATCCATACACAGCATCTCCCCAGCCAGAGAGACGCCAAGGCCGGTGATCAGTTTGATCACCTCCATGGCCCCGATACATGCAGCCGAGCCTGAGACCGCACCGAAGACTGGAAACTGCCGTGTCCAGGACGCTGGCACCTCCGGCACATAACAGGCCAGACAGCCAGTCTGCCCTGGGATGAATGTGGTCACGGTCGCCTCCAGCGTATGCATTGCACACTCCACCATGGGTTTGCCTGCACGCATGGCGGTGGCATTCAGGGTCAGCCTTTCCTGAAACAAAGGGGCCGCGTCCACCACGATATCCGCCTGGGCAACCAGAGCTTCCGCATTCGCTTCACTGACATTTTCCGAAACACCAACGATCTCGCAGTCGGGATTGAGCTCTTTGAGACGAGCTACGATGTTTTCCATGCGCGGCTTTCCCACATGGGAACGGGTCTGCAAAAGCTGACGGTTCAGGTCTGGCAATTTCAAATTTCCCCCATGAGCCAGGATCAGCTTCCCCACCCCCGCAGCGGCCAATTCCAAAGCGACCAACCCGCCCAGCCCTCCCACACGTGAGATCATCACACTGGCCCCTTTGAGCTTGCGCTGCCCCTCCTCCCCAACACCGGGCACCCACATCTGCCATTGATACAAAGAACGGTCAGTTTCAGTAAGGTCGGGCAAAGGAGGCATTGGCGGAGCGGAAACGAATCTGAAGCCGCAAGCTTACCAGGATTCATCCAAGATGTCCGGTTTTTGCTCGCCGAGCGGGATGCAGTCTCTACACTCGCGCCCACTTTCCTATTTCCAACCATGAAACAATACGCCCTCGGCATTGACTACGGCACCAACTCTTGCCGCTCTCTCCTCATTGACCTCGAAAACGGTGCCGAAGTGGGTTCCACCGTTTTCAATTATCCCTCCGGCGAAATGGGCGTGCTCCTGGACCCCAAGGACCCGCATGTGGCCCGTCAAAATCCGCAGGACTACCTGGACGGCATTGTCGCCATCACACGCGGAGCTTTGGAACAAGCCGCTGCCAAGATTCCCGGCTTCAACACCGCACAGGTCGTTGGCATCGGCATTGATACCACTGGCAGTACCCCCATCCCGGTCAATGCGCAAGGCACACCACTGGGTCTGCTGCCCGAGTTTAAAGACAACCTCAATGCCATGGTCTGGCTCTGGAAAGATCACACGGGGTATGCTGAAGCCGCAGAGATCACTCAACTGGCCCATAAGATGCGGCCCAACATCATCGCCAAATGCGGCGGCATTTATTCCAGCGAGTGGTTCTGGAGCAAGATCTTGCGTCTTAGCCGTGTGGACCCGCAGGTCTATGCCGCCGCTTACAGCTTCGTTGAACATTGCGATTGGCTGCCTGCCGTGCTCGCTGGAAATACCCATCCATTGACTCTCAAGCGCAGTGTCTGTGCCGCCGGTCACAAGGCCATGTTCAGCAGGGAATGGGGCGGATTGCCTGACAAAGAATTCCTGGCCGAACTTTCCCCGGCATTGGCAGATCTCCGTGATCGTCTTTACAGCGAGGCCCATACCTCCGATGTGAAGGCGGGCAACCTCTGTGCCGAATGGGCCGCCAAACTCGGCCTAACCGAAGGCATCGCCATCTCCGTCGGGGCCTTCGATGCCCACATGGGAGCCGTCGGTGCAGGCGTCAAAGAAGGCACGTTGGTCAAAATCCTCGGCACCAGCACCTGTGACCTGATGATCACGCCCACGACCAAACCGCTGGCGGATATTCCGGGTGTCTGCGGCATCGTCAATGGCTCCGTGCTTCCAGGTTATTATGGCATTGAGGCGGGGCAGAGCGCCGTTGGCGACCTCTTCCTCTGGCTGGTCAATCACCTCGTTCCTGAAAGTTACGGAAGCAGCGTGGGCGACAAATTTGTCACCATGGAAAAGGCCATGTCCGCGCAGAAACCCGGTGCCACGGGACTGCTCGCACTCGACTGGAACAACGGTAACCGCACGGTCCTGGTGGACGTTCGCTTGACGGGCCTTTTGTTAGGCCAGACTCTCCATACGGAGGCTCATGAAATTTATCGCGCCTACATTGAGGCCACCGCGTTCGGTGCCCTGACCATCATCAAGCGGGTGGAGGAATACGGCGTGAAGGTTGAGGAAATCATCAACACCGGCGGCCTCTCCATCAAGAACGCCACCCTCATGCAGTGCTACGCGGACATCATCGGCAAGCCCATGAAAGTCAGCCAGAGCGAGCAGACCTGCGCGCTCGGTGCCGCCATCTTCGGGGCCGCTGCCGCAGGCATCGCCGACATCGGCAGCCTCCAGGCCAAGGTCACCGCCACCCGCGAAAAAGTCTATTTTCCCATCCCGGAAAACCAGGCTGTTTATGCTGAATTGTATGCGCTTTATCATACCCTGCATGATGCCTTCGGCACAGCCCAGTGGAGCGGCAATCTGGGGCATGTGATGAAAAAGCTTTTGGAAATTCGTGCCCGACAGAGCTGATTCCGCCTCCGCAGGCCATCTTGCCGCATCTTTTGCGATAGACTGCTTTTTTTCAAACGGGGGTCCCCCTCCCTTCAGACGGGGTTTGACAGTAACGCTCAAACGATGACAATCCCCGTGATGGAGGAACTGCCAGACATCCCCGAAGATGCGAAAAAAGAAAAGGGCTTGTGGGAAAAAACCCGCAAGAGCCTGATCGAACGTCTAAACAACTGGGAAGACCAGCGCACCTGGAATGAGTTTTACCAGACTTACTGGCGGCTCATTTACAGTGTGGCCACCAAGGCCGGCCTCACTCGTGAGGAAGCTTTCGACGTCATCCAAGAGACCATCATCGCCATCGCCCGACAGGTGCAAAAAGGCCAGTATGATCCTCGGGCAGGTTCGTTCAAAGCTTGGCTGCTACAGATGACCCGCTGGCGCGTCCTGGATGTCTTTCGTGCCCGCAAGCGTCAACCCTCCCTTGCCGATCAAGGGAATGCCGACAGCGAAGAGACGAGCAACCTCGCCCTCGACCGCCTGTCCAACGACAAGGACAACCTCCTGGAAAATATCTGGGATAAAGAATGGCGGGATAACATCACCGCTGCCGCCTTAGAGCGTGTGAAGGCCAAAGTGTCTCCCCGCCAGTTTCAGATCTTCGACTGCTATGTCATGAAGGGCTGGGGAGTCAAAAAAACCAGCGAAGCGCTCGGCATCAACGCGGCCCAGGTCTATTTGGCCAAGCATCGTGTCGGCGCTTTGGTCAAAAAAGAAGTCCAGGCCCTGGAGCATACCATGCTCTAAAGAGCCTAGCGCTGGCACAAATGGCGCTGCCTCTGTCCTCCTACTGCCATGTCACCTGATCTGCCCGACCGCATCATCATCGATGAAATACTTGCCCCGAAAGGCAAGAGTGTCCTTGGCAGTAAACCCGGCGCTCTATCGAATGAATCCGAGGTCGCACGCTTTTTGGCCAAATGGCTGGACAATTGGCTGCGGATTCCCGGCACAAATTTCAAAATCGGCCTCGATCCATTGCTGTCTCTCTTTCCCGGCGTCGGCAGTGCTGTGGCCTCTGGAGGCGGACTCGTGATTCTAGCCGAGGCTATTCGCACCGGCATTAGCTTCCCTGTCTTGTTACGCATGGGAGGGAATATGCTGTTAAACACGCTCTTCGATTTTCTCCCGATGGGCGGACCTGTGGTCAGCGCTTTTTTCAAATCCAATCTGCGCAACTTGCGCCTGCTCCAAGCTTGGCAGGCGGGAAAAGAGCATTCAGTACGACGCAGCACTTTCAGGATGTTCATCCTGCTGGGTGTCTTCGTGGTCTTTTTGATCGGTCTCCTGATCGCGCTGTTTACTTTTTACATCTGGCTTCTCAGAAAGACGGGACTCGTCTAACTGAAACCTTGGCAGTTCAATTGCAGATTTTTCGAGAGCTCTTCGCCTAACAACCTCGCAAAAGATCGATCCACCTGACTGAATAGAAAATCCGGTGAAGTCCTCTTCACCGGATTCTCCAACCGCTTTTTAATGCGTGCTTAGTGTGACACTTCCGCCGGAGCATCTAGCTCCTTCGGGGGCCAGAAGGCAAACAGCAGGAGCAGGGCGGCGGCCAGGGACATGCCGGTCGGCCATAGGAACAGTTCCTTGTAGTTCACCACGCCATCAGTCGTCAGGTTGCCCTGAAGAGGGATGAAGATCCACTTCGCCGCGAGGTCGCCAAGACCCAACACCAGTAGATTGAACAGCCCCTGGGCGCTGGAGCGGACATCTTTTGGGAAGGCTGCATCGATGAAGATGTAAAGCGTGGCAAAGAAGAAGGCGTAACAGATACCATGCAGCACCTGGACCAGGATGATCATCGTCTGGTTCTCTGGCATGAAGGCAAAGACGGCAAAGCGAGCCGCATGCCCCAGGACCCCGAGAATCATGGTGGTCTTCCAGCCCATGCGGGACAGGAACCAGCCCAGTACCGCCATGGTCAGGATTTCAGCTACCTGACCAATGCTCATCACCGGCATGATCCACTGGGCCTCGATACCCACAGTGGCGCTGCCGAGGAAACCACCGGCCATCAAAAAGTACCCGTTATGGATGGTCGAATCGATAAAGGTCACGAGGAAGAGCACCAAGAGGAACGGTTTTTTCAAGAACTTCGCAGCCCGCAGCCAGGCAAAGCCGCTTTCGCCTGCAGCAGCAGGCTTCGGCGGGGTGTGGGGCAGGCTCAGACTGAAGACGGCCAGCACCAGCGATGCGATCCCGGACACCAGGAAAATGTTGCGGCTGGCGGCCACGGCCTCGGCCCCCACCTTTCCTTCAAGCACGAAATAAAGCGGCCAGGCGGCAAGCATCCAGCCAATCGTGCCGCCCATACGCACGAGACCGAATTCCTTTTGGGCATCCTTCAAATGGGCAAAAGCAATGGAATTGGAAACTGAAATCGTCGGTACATACAGCAGGGAGTGAACAAGCATGAGGCCAAAGAAAGTCGGGAAATCCTTGGCCCAATACATACCCAAAATGGCCAGGCCGCCGACCAGATGGCTGAACGACATGAATTTCTCGGCGGAGAAATTTCGATCGGCGAACTGGTTGCTGAAGAAAATGCCCATGATGGAGGCGATGGCGAAGGCGCTGCCCACCCAGGTAATCTGGGCATCCGTGAAGGCCAGACCATCCTTGCCCATGTACCCCCAGATCAGCGGCAGCCAAGCCCCCCAGATGAAGAACTCCAGGACCATCATGACGAAAAGCTTCTTGGCAGCGGGGGATTTCATATTTCGGGAGAGAGGCGGCGAGAATAAGGACCGGAACAAACGCTGGCAAGGCGGGATTCCTGGCAAAGCACTTTGGTTTTCGTTTTCAGCACGTTCCGACAGGTTTGTCGAAGACCATGCCGTCCTTGTCATTCGCGACTAGCGCGCTAAGAATCGCTCCCCGCGTGGCGTGTTTTGACGTAGCCATGCTCTCCGACCCATTTCTTCACATGACCGCAGCCACCACCCCTATCGAACACACCGAGGAAACCAACGCCCGCATTTTGGGAGTGAGCGAGGACCGGGTGAAGGGATTCCATCAGCATCCATTTCAGTTCATCGCCGAGGAAAGCGGCCTGCCTTTCGACACCGTCGTCGAGCGCATCCGCGCCATGGTGGCCGGGGGTGTGATCCGCCGTGTTCGTCAGACTCTGCTGGCGAATAAACTAGCCGAAGGTGCCCTGGTCGCCTGGAAAGTCCCGAACGACAAGCTGGACGCCGCGTTTGAGTTCATGTTCAAAGAAGACCCCTTCAGCGGTCACGTCGTCCTCCGCTCCACCGACCGCGAAGTCAGCGGCAGCGAATACAAGCTCTGGACCACCTTGAAAGTCCCGCAGGGCACGGACATGAACGAGCACGCCAATGTGCTGAAGCGCCTGACCGGAGCTGAAGAATACCTGCTGATGCCTGCCCACGGCATCTTCGCCCTCGGTGTCGGCCATGTGCGCCGCAAGACGATGGAGCCTGGTGAAAAGGCGGATGAACCTGCCAAAATGATGACCACCAACATCGCCGACCTGGACGAGGAAGAGTGGAATGTACTGCTGCATCTCAAGGGTGAGCTTTCCTTGGAGGAGATCGGCCCTGAGCCCTGGGCAGGCCGCGCCGCCGCTGCCGGCACCACGCTTGAGCGCTTCTGTGAAGTGGCGAAGAATCTGGATAAGAAAGGCGTCATCGGTCGCTTCTCCACTTTCCTGGAGCACGTGAAACCCAGCCAGACGGGTGTTCGCGTGACCCGCTTCAACGGCCTTTTTCATTGGAAAGTTCCCGCAGGCATGCAGGAGCGCGGAGGCAGCGAGGTCGGTCGCCATACCATCATGACCCACTGCTACTGGCGTGAAGGCGGTCCCCGCTTTGGCAATGTGAACATCATGGGCGTGGTGCATGGCACCGACAAAGACCTCATCATGAAACACAAGGCCGCCATTGATGACCATCTGGCCTCCATCGGCATCCCGGTCGAATACACAAACGTCTTCTGGGGTGGTCGCAGTGAGATCAAGCCGAGCGAGATCAGCCCGATCATCTATCGCGAATGGCACAAGAATTGGGCCGATGTCGAAGGTCCGGTGATCTGATCACCATTCCGTCGCCGGGCCGTTAAAACACGGCCTTGCGATGGAACAGAAAACTTTCGACTAACAGCACGCCGAGCAGGCTCCAGATCAACATCTGCGGCCAGTCGCTGAGGCCCGATGATCCGGCGATCTTGGGAAGGGATGCGGTCGATTCTGAAGCTGATTTGGCAGGAACATTCGTTTCCTGAACAGAAGCCAGAATGCTGGCTCCCGCACGCCCTTCACCGGTCTGCCAGGCACCCAGGCGTTGAATGGCCAGCAGGCCTGAAGGCACCGACTCGGAGGTTTCCACAAACTGGCTGCCATTCCACTCCGTCCATTGCAGAAGCCCCGTTTCCTCCAGCAGGTCCCCCGGATGCTGCACCCTGAGACCAGACATGGCCTCATCCCCTTCTGCGCACCAATAAAGAGCATTGCCCAGCATGAGCGGAAAAGCAGGCAGCAGGGCCAGTTGCTCCGACCGTGCCGGTGAAAACGCACTGACAACCACACGCTGGCCATTGGCCTCCCCTGCCGCCAATACGGGCTCAGTTCCTGCCATCCAAAGAGGCTCAAAGGAACTGCCGAGATCCAGCACACTGGTCTGAGTAATCGCCAG
>Ga0247836_1003677_pt1 | contig 20187 bp, 4 predicted proteins | sample LaCruzMarch2015__4_FD_187116 | JGI IMG/M metagenome (GOLD analysis project Ga0247836, IMG submission 187116) | Freshwater microbial communities from meromictic Lake La Cruz, Castile-La Mancha, Spain - LaCruzMarch2015_14m | ecosystem: Environmental > Aquatic > Freshwater > Lake | place: Spain... | reverse complement strand
CTGCAATCGTGAATGGAATGCGGGTGGGTACACTCAGGTTGCCACACTCGTCACGTACTACTACGATCAGGTCGTGTGTGCCCAGTGGTGCCAAATCCTTCACATTGATCTCGAAATCGCCGTTGCCCAAATCTTTGGTGCTCCACTTTGGAGAACTGAACATGATCATATCGCTTGCATCCAGAGTCTGGTAAGGAGCAATCATCAACATGTTGGTTTCCAAAGTCACTTTGTCAGAACAGTTGTCTTTGCCGTTGATTACCATTTTCAGGTCGGCCAAACAATCGCCGCCATCGCGGATACAGAATTTAGCTGTAGCGCCAGTTACTACTGGACGAGTATCGTCGTATACTTTGATGATCTGTGTGTAGATGAAGCTGTGCTTGTACTCACCTTGGCATGTAGTAAGTGTGAGGTTGGGATCCACTGTAGAGGCGTAACCAGTCCCAGAAGCTGAACCATTGATGTCCTGATCACCAAGTATATGGATATCTCCTGTTTCGTTTGGTGTCAAGTTCTTAGAAATGTAGAACTCTTCATCCAGGTCACGGTCACGGTCACGAACCAACAAGTTGATTGGAGCTTTGCCATAGTTGCCAAAGTAACCACGATCGATGACCGTAATGTTGGTTTGGGCCAATGGATCACCACAACGGTCATCGTAAGTACACCAGTTGATTACGGAGTAAGTACGGAAGATCTTGTAGCACTCATCGTCAGAAGCATCGTAACGCTTGTCAGTTACGTTTACAGACAAGATGTCGCAAGACAATTCATCCGTAATTACGGTATCAATGATTGGAGTCTTACAATCAGCAGATGCATCTTTAGGGAAAGTGATGTCGTATTGGTGGATCGCACGTACCGTGATCGTCTGCGCGCAGTTGATCGTGATTGGGCCTTTTGCCGTCTGCTTGGTCAATGCCCAGTTACGGACGATGGTTCCGTAACCACACTTCAGCGTCTTCACAACCGTATAAACCGTGTCCATCGCAGCACAATCATTGCCAGAAGTGATGGTTACATCACCGAAGCAAGCAGCAGATACCACTTTGTTGTCGATTTTCTCCAGGCACTTCTCATCGCAATCTACCGTGATGTTGAAAGGAGCAACACAAGTAGGTGCTACCTTGTCTTCAATCTGGATTTCTTCCCAGCAGAAGCTGCGGTTTCCGCTGATGTCTTCACCCCACAATTCTACAGTAACTTTCGCAGCTACATCGCCACAGAAGAATTCTACTGCGTCGGTCAATGGAGTCATCAACTTGCCACCTTTCAGTACAAACGTTTCGCCGAAGTCTTTGAAGTCACCGTCGCCGTTGATGTCGATACCGTCAGCGCCATCTTCCAGCGTTTCCGCTACACCATTGACGGTGTCGTTGTAGTCACCATCTGCGTTGATGTCTTTGCCTACAGCAGGATCCAGTTTACCGTTGTTGTTGCTGTCATAGCCCTTCGCGATGAAACTTGCTACCAAGGCAGCAGGTACGTTGCGACGTGCTTGGATCCAGTCAATCTTGCAGTTGTCCCATGAACCTTCGTTCAGGTCTTCTACCCTTACTTGCGCATAACCAGTGGTGTAGCCATTGCCATTGCTCAGGGATACGTTCAACTGATCGTCACACTTCATTACTGGAGCAATACCATCATACACGTAAAAATCAAAGGTGTCGCGGCTAGCGTTGTAGCAACCATCCGACATGTCGACGATCAAACGGTGTTGACCTGTTGGCAAGCCAATCATGGTACCATTCATGATTGCGTAATCTACCTTATCCCAGGTATCTTCAGCAACCAGGATGCCTTTCACGTAGCGATCCTTGGTTTCTACCCTTACGGTTACGTTGCCCAATGCGCAATTGTCCGCAATGGTGTAACCAAAGGTCTTTTTGATGCCCGCTACTGTGATTGGGAATGCAGCCGTGCAATCCGTTGGTCCAGTGGAGATCTCCACAATTGGGAGCTGGGCTGGATTCCGATAAGGTGCACCGTTTACAAACGCAGGTGCAGTCAGGGTTGGCGCCTTGTCGTCGGTGATTTTGATCAGTACGTGCAGGGTGTCGATAACGCCACCAGCACACCAATCAAATACAAAAATCTCGCGGCTGATCTTCAAACCTTTGCCGCCACAAGTAGGGAACTCCGTATCCTTGATTTGTACAGAATAGTTGCATTCTGCTTCATCCAGGTAGATGTCACGCTTGGTGCTGCTATTGTAGAAGTAGCTGCGGAATGAAGGCATTACGTCTACTTTCTTGATCAAGCTCTTGTCAGGCGTACAAGAAGTGTACTGTACAACCCAATCGTAACCTGGAGCAGCTACGCTTGCATCAGCACCACATTTGCCCGCACCACGGAACACCAGTTCGTTGTCGCCAGGGGTTGGTGCACTAGGACACTGATCGGCCAATACCACCTCAGGACGTTCGAAAGGAATCACCTGTACCTCGCTGGAGCGCATGCCATTGCAATCGGTGGCTACCCATTCGCGGTAGATCCGTGCATAGATGCCGGTAACGCTGATCGAGTCACAACCGTAGTACACCACTTTGTCGCTCCACTTCAGGGTAGTGCGGCAACCGCAGCTGCGGCAGTTGTCCTGAAAGTTGGGGTAACCCAGGTTCTTGATGTCGTCTGCCGCAGTATTGGGCGCAGTAGGCCCTTCGGCATACAGAATGGTTTGCGTGCTGGTGGCAGCAGCCTTCGGAGAGGCATTGTTTGCTGCGTTTGGATTGCCAATCGTCTTGGGATTGTTCAAAACGTAGTTGACGTCGTAACAATCCAAGGTGCCCGCATAGAAATCGTCGCCGCTAAACAGCGGAGCCGTCTTGTCTTCGGCGGTCACCTTGCCCCAGCAGATGATGTTGCCAAAGTCGTCAAACAAGCCATACGTCCATACCCCAGCACAATCGATGATGTTGCCGTTGTTGGGGTTGTTGTCCATTACCTGAACTCTGCCGCCGTTGCAATTCCCCTCCGACACCAGGTTGGCAGCCAATACAAACTGACAGTTGGCGTCCAGGGTGACGGTCATATCCCGACAGCCGCAGTTGGCCACTTGGAAGGTTGTACTGGTTGCCTTGACGCAGCCAGGATCATTCAGGTTTTTAGCACCCGCCGTTCCGGCATCGAAGCTGTATTCCAGCGTATTGGTGCCCAAAGGCAAAGCCCCTGGATTGATCGTCAGTTGGGTAGGAGCTGGGCTTGCCCCAGCCTGTGAAACCCCATTCAATGTGAAGGTTCCGATCCCCGCTGCGCTGTTGGCCGCTATGCCCGTAATGACAAATGGAGCCGCGTGGGGTGACACCAATACGGGTACATCGTTCAGCGCGACATCGGGATAGTAGCACTGGTTGTCGATGGACAAAAACACGTTGCCGGGGCTGCCTGGAGGGTTCGGCCCTTCAATTACAATTTTGAAGCCAGAGCTGTCTACGTGTACAAATGGAATTTCATGGATCCCAACGTTTGGCCCAGGTATAAAACGGTAAGTCAAGTTATCGCCCGCTGCGATGTTTTGTGGCGCCGGGCCACCCGTACGCAAAGGCGCTATTGAGAAGACCGTCCAAACTTCTCCGACAGAAGTCGGCTCAACCCACACGGTTTCATCAAACAACCCATTCCCTTTACAGGTACAGGGGTCTCCGATCATGTAGGTATTTGATGAATTCTCCGATGGGGAGTCGTTGATTGCTTTAATGTTGTTGCAATTCAATACCACCAAAGAGTCACGGGTATTGGAAACTACTGCACAACCATTCGCATCCACTACATTGAATTGAATGTATACTTTGCCAGGATTGACTCCGGTGGCAGTGGCTGTACCATCGTTGTTGTTCGTGATTTGTACCGAGCCTGCGCCGCTCTGCATCCAGCTGTAACTGGAAATCGGTAGGTTAGCTCCGTTCAGGGCACTACTCAATACGATTGTGGAGTCTTTGCACAGGAAGTTCAAAAAGTCGATGGAGGCAGTGATTCCCACGATGGTATATACATATTTCCAGTCTTTGGTATTGCCTTCACAATCCGTGTAAGTCCAGGTATAAGTTTTGGTACCATCGGCTACCAGGGGGTTGGGAACTGTCGTTACCACTGGGCCAGTTGGATTGATTGCTTCTCCACAATTGCTCAGCACCGTTGGTGGCGTGGGTTGGATCGCTTCAATTACACAAACTACCGTAGATGCGCCATCCGCTGGTACCGTAAACGGCTCCCGCTCGATGGTGTACGTGTGCACCCAATCCGCTGTTGTTGTACCATCACATGCTGTGTAGCGGTAACGCCATACCACCGTGCCTTCACACGCTGGGCTTACTGCATCCTGACCGACCAATACCGCACTTACCGTGCGACCACAGGCATCCGTGATGTTCGCTGGTGCACCTGGATTAACGGCATTTGCTGGGCAAGATACCGTAGCTGTGGTATTGCTTGGCGCCGTTAAGCCGCCGCTGTAATCAATCGTATAGGTCTTTGTCCAATCGGCTGTCGTGGTGCCATCACATGCTGTGTAACGGTAACGCCACACCACCGTGCCTTCACACGCTGGGCTTGCTGCATCCTGGCCTACCAATACCGCACTTACCGTGCGACCACAGGCATCCGTGATGTTTGCTGGTGCACCTGGATCAACGGCATTTGCTGGGCAAGATACCGTAGCTGTGGTATTGCTTGGCGCCGTTAAGCCACCGCTGTAATCAATCGTATAGGTCTTTGTCCAATCTGCTGTCGTGGTACCATCACATGCTGTGTAACGGTAACGCCATACCACCGTGCCTTCACACGCTGGGCTTGCTGCATCCTGACCTACCAATACCGCACTTACCGTCCGGCCACAGGCATCTGTGATGTCTGCTGGTGCACCTGGATTAATTGCATCTGCTGGGCAAGATACCGTAGCTGTGGTATTGCTTGGCGCCGTTAAGCCGCCGCTGTAATCGATGGTATAGGTCTTTGTCCAATCGGCTGTCGTGGTGCCATCACATGCTGTGTAACGGTAACGCCATACCACTGCGCCTTCACACGCTGGGCTTGCTGCATCTTGACCTACCAATACCGCACTTACCGTGCGACCACAGGCATCTGTGATATCTGCTGGTGCACCTGGATCAACGGCTTCTGCTGGGCAGGATACCGTAGCTGTGGTATTGCTTGGCGCCGTCAAACCGCCGCTGTAATCGATGGTATAGGTCTTTGTCCAATCTGCTGTCGTGGTGCCATCACAAGCTGTGTAACGGTAACGCCATACCACCGTGCCTTCACACGCTGGGCTTGCTGCATCCTGACCTACCAATACCGCACTTACCGTGCGACCACAGGCATCCGTAATGTTTGCTGGTGCACCTGGATTAACGGCTTCTGCTGGGCAAGATACCGTAGCTGTGGTATTGCTTGGCGCCGTTAAGCCTCCGCTGTAATCGATGGTGTACGTATACACCCAGTCGTTCGTGTTGCTTTCACAATCCGTATAGGTGTAAGTGTACGTAATGGTACCCTCGCAGTCAACATAGGTACCGCCCTTTACAGGACCGGTCGGAGTCAGCGTGTTGCCGCAGTTGTCCGTAACCGTCGGAAGCGTTGGCGCTATCGCAAGCGCTGCGCAGGCTACCGTGCTGCCACCGTCGGTCGGATCGGTAAATGGCTCCCGCTCAATCGTGTACACGTAGCTCCAGTTCGAACTTCCATTGGTGCAACTATAGGTGTAAGTATAAGTACGGGTACCTTCACAAGTAATCGAACTTGGATCATCCACAATTGTTGGCCCGCTTGGCGTAAGGATACTACTACCATCGCAGCCCATTACCAGAGGAAGTGTTGGAGGAATTGCTAAAGCCAGACAAGCTACCGTTGAAGCGCCATTTGCTGGAACCACTGGCACGGAGTTGCCCTTCACCACAAAATCATACACCCCTTTGTTACAATCATCGCTGTTGATGGTGATTGTGGCGTTTTGAACAGGGTCTCCATTAGACGTAAAGGCAACATCAAAACTAGCCGAACTGCCCGCTGCTACAGAGCTGGGCGCCCCGCTTACCACAAACGCGGGATCGCTGGAAACGATGCTGCTGATCGTGAGCGCTGCGTTGCCGGTATTTTGAATGGTAAACGTACGGGTGCTCGCAGCACCAAATTCAGTATAATCTGCAATAGATGCTGAGGTATCGCCATCCGCGATGTCGGTATTATTGCCTTGTACATTGATGGTCGCAGTGCCACCAAGGAGGAGAATAGAAACGTAATCTGAAGAGGTATTAGCCACAGCAAAATCCTGATGGCCATCCCCGTTAAAATCCCCAATTGCTACTGTGCTTGGATTAGACCCCACCGACACAGCGGTCGTGCCACTAAAGCCGCCCTGTCCGTCGCCCAGACGAATCAAGACGGAACTAGAAGTGGCAGCAGCCACGGCTAAATCCTGGTAGCCATCCCCGTTAAAGTCACCGATCGCTAAAGCCAATAGTCGAGGATTATTAACACCCGCCGAAACCTCGGTCGTGCCAGTAAAGTCTCCGTTTCCATCACCTAGTCGGATCGAGAGGGTACCTTGACCGGCGCTGTTAGCCACCGCTAAATCCTGTTTGCCGTCCCCGTTAAAGTCACCGATCGCTACGAATTCATTATTATACTGCGTAGACACATCTGTCGTGCCGCTAAAGCCGCCGTTTCCATCACCCAGACGGATCGAAACGTTGTCTGAATTGAAGTTCGCCACCGCTAAATCCTGATTGCCATCCCTGTCAAAGTCCCCGATCGCTACTGAGCTTGGACTAGACCCTACCGATACATCAGTCGTGCCACTAAAGTTGCCGTTTCCATCACCCAGACGGATCGAGACGGTATTTGAAAAGTTATTAGCCACCGCTAAATCCTGGTTGCCATCCCCGTTGAAGTCCCCAATTGCTACTTTGCGTGGATTAGACCCCACCGACACAGCGGTTGTGCCACTAAAGCCGCCCTGCCCATCACCCAGACGAATCCGGACGGAACCAGGAGCAACAACCACAGCTAAATCCTGGTTGCCATCGCCGTTAAAGTCACCGATCGCTACACCATTTAGATAAGACCCCACCGACACATCGGTCGTGCCACTAAAGCCACCCTGTCCGTCGCCCAGAAGGATAGAGATGCTGCCATTTCCGGAAATATAGTTTTTAGGCACAGCTAAATCCTGATTGCCATCCCCGTTAAAGTCACCGATCGCTACTGCGGTTGGATTAGTCCCTACCGGCATCGACACACTGCTCGAACTCCCAAGCCCCGCTTGGCTACAGGCAGGGTTTGTGACGGTCAAGGTAAAAGTAGCAGTAGTGGTAGCCGTACCAAAAGCCTTTACCGTAATGTTGTAAGTACCCGCCTGTTGGGCATTGGTAACCCGCACTACGCCCTTCAATTGATCTACAGTGAGCAACCCCCTAAAGTTGGTATTGGTACAAGAGGCCACTATTTTGTTGGCAAGTGGCGGTTCATCCGGCGTGATGCTGATGTTTTTGCCCATTGTCACCGTGCTGTTGGGGTAATTTTGTCCCCAAGCCATGTCCTGCCCTACTACCAGGAAAAACGACAGGATTAAGAAAAAAGAGGCCAAGTTTTTAAGCTTGAAGTGTTGCTTTTTTTGCAAAAAGGCTGCATACAGCAAGTGCCTCGAAGGAATTGAGCGTAGATGATTTGTCATACAGTATTTTTTAAACTATTCGATGGCAAACCTATGCATCAATTGCTCCATATCCGAGAAAGCCCGGTATACACGTGATAGACACACAGGAAAAGCGGTAGATTTGTGATAGACACGCCAAAAAAGCGGTAGACAAACGATTGACAGGGGGAAAATGGGGCGCGCAAACGCTGGGAAGAGGCATTAAAATTGTTGGTGTGGTGGGAGGTTTTGGGTGTGGTTATCAACCCCCAGCCCCTGGGAGGCAGGGTCGATTGGTGCTAGTTTGGATACAGATTTTGACTTGTACATTGAGTGCAAAATCATACTATTGATCGCGAACCCCCGCCCCCTAAAGGGCTACCGATTATACACAAATATGCGTTGTCGGCAAGATTGTGCTGGTGATTGCCAACCCCCAGCCCCTGGAAGGGGAGACCAGCTTACGTTAGGCAATTTTTTACCTTTTATAGCAAAAGTAAGGTTTTTACTTACCGAAAATTTGCTCCCCTTCCAGGGGCTTGGGGGTAGGGCAAACGCATTAAAATACCCCAAAAAAACTGTCTTGATAGTCTTTGTAAAAAATTAATTTTCAACACTTTGCAATATCTGTTGCTGAGTTACAGAACCCCCGACCCCTGAAGGGGAGTACATTTCAGGTAAGTGAAAATCTTACTTTTTCTCAAAGAAAGGTAAAAAATTGACCTAACGTAAGCTGGTCTCCCCTTCCAGGGGCTGGGGGGTTGGCAATCACCAGCACAATCTTGCCGACAACGCATATTTGTGTATAATCGGTAGCCCTTCCAGGGGCTTGGGGGTTGGTAACTTGCGTAAAATATTGCATTGCAACAACAATTTTAATGCGTTTGCCCAACCCCCAGCCCCTCCAGGCTACTAGGGGTTCATCAATTTAGCAATACAACGCAAAAAATCACTTCCCGATTTTGAGCATGTTTACACCAAGCGATGTACAAATAGCTCCAAAGTGTCTTTTTCAGAAAGCTCAAGCCGCTTGCGCAAGCGGTATCTGGCCGTATTGACGCTTTTGAGGGAAATCCCGATGATGGCTCCAATTTCTTTGGAATCAAGATTCATTCTGATCAGAATCAATAACTTCAAATCCTTTTGGGTAATGTTAGGGAAGCTTTGCATTAAATTTTTGATAAAACAAGGCTCAAGCAATTCGAATTGCTGCTGAAACAAGTTCCATTGGCCTTCATTGAGGATGGATTCTTCAATTTTTTTAACGATTTTCCCTTTGGCCGTTGCCGCGGCAAGATTGGGGGTATCCAAACCCATCAAATCCTTTTTTAACGAATTGAGCAGGTTCTCTTTTTCTGTCATCATCAGGAGTGATGCTGCCAAATGGTGCCTGGATACAATCAATTCATCACCAATCAAAGCTTTTTGTTCTTCAATCAGCTGATTTTTCTGTTCTAACAATGTGCTTTGAGCTGACAATTGTAGGTTTTTCGACTCCAGTTCTTTTTCGGTCAACAACTGTTTGATCATTCTAACGTAAAAGACATTGGAAAAGACAACCACAAAAAATGCAACAAAAATGCAATAAAGGATGGCCATGCTGAGCTTCAGATCCTGAAAACTGATCAAGTAAGTCAATACAATGATGAACAGCGGAATAAAAACCACCAGGATGCGCTTCCGGATGTCTAAGCAAAAAAAACAAATGGTAAACAACAACAGTAAGTAGGTCGAAAATGCCTCTAAAAGAGAATAGTTTGCCAACAAAACAATTCGGATTGCATTACTGATGACGTGAAAGAAGATTACCGTGTCTATTTTCCAAACCAATCGTTGAAGGGGATAGTTTCTATTTTTGATGCGAGGCCAGTTGTAGATTAAATTGATGACGAGTAGAAAAACCAGCCACCACGATGCATTGCTAAAAAAAAGCCAGCGGTAAGCAGGGACTTGTTCAAACAGTCCTTCCTGGTACCGCTGCCAGTCTATCGAAAGAAGGCCCAAGTGGTTGATGCCACTCCCTATCGCTCCTATAAATATCAACCGAACATTGTCAATCGCTAAAGCGTACTGAAAATCAGCTTTGAATTCTGTTGGAATTCGTTGAAACATCCAGGTGTTTTTCATGGAATCAAACTAAATGAAAACAAAAAAACAACACAGAAACCTTACATTAATCTCTAAAATAATGAAAGTAAAAACAAAACAGCTGCATCAGTTGAGATTAAAAGAAAACAACGGCTACATTTTTTATGCACTAGAATAATGGCGCTACTCAGTTGAGTTTAATTGCTTTTTACAACCCTACACAATCCGTGTAAAAAAAAGGGAAAGTATATCAAATGTCTATTCAATTCAGGTAAAAGTCTACTAAATGTCTATGTTGTTTTTTTGACAACTTGAATCAATATTCCTAAAATTGCTTTAGAAAACTACTGTACGAACTACTAACAAATCATACTATGACAAACCTTATCAAAGGCACTTTGTTGCTGTTGGTGCTTTGCATCTGCCCTTGCATCTTTTTTGGTCAGATCACTTATGCACAAGAATTCAGTGGATGTACTGGCCAAACCTGCGAAAAGTGGAAACTTAGTGGTGGGTTGGTACAAATTTCAGCTACCCCAGTTCTGGGTTGCCAACCAATCAGTCCCAACAACCCGGCGGCACTGGGAAATGTAAACAAATCCCAATCGGTCATTCTGAATACAACTTCAGCGCTGGGCATTTCCAACGGGCAGCCCGCAACATTTGGGTTTACCTACAAGTGTACCAACTTCCATTCAGGAGAATCAAGCCCTGCCTTATCCGTTGCATTTGATGTTTATTGGGCAGCTTCACAAGTGGGGCCCTGGTACTTGTTGGAGTCGTTTATGAATTCTTCCAACCACAATTCGGCAGGCATAAAGCAGGCTTGCCCTACTTTCACTCCTCCTGTAGGATCTCCTGTTTTTATCAAAATTCAAGCTACAACGAATACGCAACAGAGTGACTTAGTGGACAGCTGGGTGGTCATTGATGATGTTGTATTGGATCAACCCGAGAAAGGGCTTAATGCTGTTGCCGCTGCCAAATCTGTTGCTTATGAGCAAATTGAGGCCATTTTTAGCGAAAAAGACCAAAGCGTTCTACTTGAATGGGCTACGAGCGCCAACCATTATGCCTACTTCAGTATTGAGCGCGCTACAGACCATTCCGAGTTTAAAGCAATAGGCAAGATTTGTGGTGGAAAACCAATGAACGAATTGCCTTCCTACGTCTTTGTGGATCAAAAACCTGTTTTAGGCAAACAGTATTTTTACCGGGTAAAAATGGTGGATTTCTACGAGCATTTCATCTACAGCCCGGTTGTCAAAATCAGAGTAGACAAGTCCATGAAAAGGGCAAAGCCTTTCCAGCAGCCCTCTATTGAGGCAAATTATACCTCGCAGCCTGAATAAAAAAATAAGTGCAATACGATAAAAATGCTAGTGTTTCAATTGTTCGTGGGTCGTTTCCTGTGTGGAAACGGCTCATTTTTTTAGTACCAGAGAGATGAGCGCAGCATTGTTTTGTTTCAGCACAGATAGGACAATACAAAGTTTTCCAAACTTTCCTCTTCCAATAACCCCAGGCGCTTGCGCAGGCGGTACCTTGCGGTATTGGTGCTTTGCGTGGAGATTCTGAGAATAGTGCTAATTTCCTTGGAGTCGACGTTCATCCTGATCAGGGTCAATATCTTCAAGTCACTCGGCGTAAGTGCAGGAAAATCGTGCAGGATATTTTGGAGAAAGAACGGTTCCAGCTGTTCAAATTGTTGCTGAAACAATACCCATTCATCTTCCTCATTGGCTATTTGATCAATTATTCTAAGGAGTTTTTTTTTCGCAAGCCCTGATAATGGGGCATTTTCTTCTATACTGAAGACCTCGGTTTTAAGTAAATCAGCTGCATCTCGTTTTCGTGCCATAATCAGGGCAGTTGAAGTGAGCTGGCGTCTGGACATTTCCAATTCATCGCTGGTTCTTGATCTTTGTTCTTCAATAACATCGGCTTGCTCCTTTAATTGAACCGTTTGCTGCTCCAGTTCTTTTTCGACCAACAACTGTTTGACCATTTTAGCGTAAAAAACGTTACAATACACAACCGAAATGAATGCGGCAAAGGAGCAATACAGGATTTCCATGCTGAGCTTCAGTTCCTGAAAACTGATTAAGTAATTCACTAAAATTATACCCAGCGGAACCAAAACCAGTAGAATGCGCCGACGTAAGTCTAAATAAAAAAAACTACTTGAAAACAACATCAGTAAATAGGTTGCAAATGCTTCTAAAAGAGAATAGTTTGCCAACAAAACAATTCGGATTGCAACACTGATGGCGTGAAAAAACAATACAAAGTCTAGTTTCCAAACCAATTGTTGAATTGGATAATTTCTATTTTTGATGCGGGCCCAGTTGTAGGCTAAATTGATGGGTAGAATCAAAATTGGCCACCACGATGCATTGCTATAAAAAAGCCAGCGGTAAGCAGGAACTTGTTCAAACAGTCCTTCTTGGTAACGTTCCCAGTCTACCCACAAAAGGCCCAGGTGGTTGATGGCAGTCCATATCGCTCCTACAAATAGCAACCGAATATTGTCAATTGCTAAAGCGTATTGAAAATTAGCCTTGAATTCTGTTGGAATTCGTTGAAACATCCAGGTATTTCTCATGGGATCAAGCTAAATGAAAGCAAAAAAAAGCAGCACAGAAACCTTAAATTAATTTCGATAAGCGATGTAAGGAACAACAAAAACAAAAAATTTACCTCAATAGGGATTAAAAGAACCCAGAAGCTACATGATCAATGTAACATAAAATCGGGTAAGGGGAAGGGCAAACGCATTGAAATAGCAAAAACAAATTGCCTTAAAAATCTTTACAAAATTTTGATTGTCAATATTTTGAAATATTTTTTTTGCAGAATATTAGAACCCCCAGCTCCTACCTTCCAGGCTACCGAATATACACAAATATGCATTGCCGGCAAGATTGTGCTGGAGATGACCAACCCCCAGCCCCTGGAAGGCCTACCGATTATACACATCTTTTTGGTTCGAATTTATCGTTGATAGTGAACAGCTTACGTAAGTTACCAACCCCCAGCCCCTGGAAGGGGAGCAGATTTTCGGTAAGTAAAAACCTTCCTTTTCTCAAAAAAGGTAGAATATTGACCCAACGTAAGCTGGGCTCCCCTTCCAGGGGTTTGGGGGTTGGTATTCACCGGCACAATCTTGCCAGCAACGCAAAGATGTGTATAATCGGTAGCCTTCCAGGGTGGCTAAAATTCAATGAAAACAAAAAAACCGTTCCCCAATTGCTCGGGGAACGGCCTCTATTATTCTTATAAAATCATTAGAATTTATTCTACAATGATCATCTTCTTAGTCGCCGTAAAATCGTCCGCTTCCAAAGTGTAGTACAATACCCCTGAAGTGTTCAGATCGCTGGCCTTCAAAGTTACCTGGTTCATCCCTTTGGCGTAAGTAGCACGAACGCTTTTCAGGATACGACCAGTAACATCTCTGATGGTCAACGTTGCCGCAGTTGCTTTTGGCAGGTTGAATTTAATCACCGTCTCCCCGTTGAATGGGTTTGGCGTGTTTTGCTTCAATTCAAAGCCATTGTTTACCGCAGCTTTATTGAAGGTCAAGGCAAGGTCCAACTGATCGTTGTTGCCATTGTAAGCTTCGGCCGCTACGATGCGGTTCAAGCTCAGGGCGCTGCTCAATTGAGCATCCGCCTTTGCACGCAGCACCAAAGTGAACAATGCACCCTGCTTCGCCGTTGCTGTGGCAAATCCCGCTTGGTTCCAAGAAGTAGTGATGATCCCTTCATTGGCGAATACGCCGAAGTTTTCAGCCTTGGCCACACCGTAAACGATGTCAACCAATTCTACTTTGCGCTTGTCCAAGTTCAATGCAAACTGGTAGCCTTGTACGTTTTTCAAGTCAGCAGCACTGAATTTCACGCTGTACTCCTGGCCAGCCTTGAGGGCAGTTTCGGTAGCGTTGATTTCTAATGTGCCGTTGGTCCGTACTTCGGCAGCAGTTGCAGAACTTACGGTTGCACTTGCGTTGACGTCACCTACTTTGATGGCTACAAAGTTGGCCGTTGTGTTGGCAGCAAGATCATTGATGCTCACTACTTCAGGGAATGCAGCCGCCCAGGGGTTGCTGGCATTCGGGAATTGGTAAGTAGCGTCCACGAATCTCCAGGAAGTATTGTTCTGGAAAGATTTGTCGATGTTCAGGATCAACTTGCGCAAGGCAATCAAGTCCAGGGTGGTGATTGACTTAGAGTTATTGACGTCAGCAGCAATCATTTTGTACGGGCTGTTCAAAGCCTGTACATTCAGGATGTGCTTTTGGATCAAGACCAGGTCAAAAGTAGACACCCCGTTCAGGTGATTCTTGTCCAATTGTGGGGAAATCGTGAAGTCACCACCTTTGGCCATGCTATCGAAAGCATAAGCACCTTTGGCGGTAGTAGTTGCCGTCTGAGACGCAGCACCACTCAAGGAGATGCTTGCACCTTGCAGCTTGGCAGCGCCTTCAGTAGCAATCGTTCCTGCGATATTGAAACTTCCTCCGGTAGTAGCGCCAGGACAAACCTTGCGGTTGTCTTGAACTTCCACATACGTTACACAGAAGTCGTGGTTGCCCACTTCATCCCAGGCGTGGAGTTCTAGCAGGATAAAGCCCAATTCAAGATCGGCACAGTTGACACTGATGCTGGTTTGATTGGCGACAACGGGTTCTTTCACCCGATTGACCGAATACTTCGTAACCAATTTCAAGCCATCCTTAGTCTCTGGACCCTGGCCGTTGCAATCGTATACTTTGGATGCAACGAAATCGGTAGCCCATACTGTCATCATGCCTGCACCTGCTCCATCTGGCATCAAATCTACCGAGAGGCCATTGATACAGATCGGAGCTGGTCCTTTGCAATCTGCAATCGTGAATGGAATGCGGGTTGGTACACTCAGGTTGCCACACTCGTCACGTACGACTACGATCAGGTCGTGTGTGCCAAGTGCTGCCAAATCCTTCACATTGATTTCAAAGTTGCCGTTGCCCAAATCTTTGGTGCTCCACGTTTTAGTGTCGAACATGAGCATCTTGCTCGCATCCAAAGTCTGGTTCGGCGCAATCATCAAGAACTGTGTTTCCAAAGTCACTGCATCTGAACAGTTGTCGGTACCGTTGATCACCATTTTCAGGTTGGCCTTACAATCTGCTCCATCGCGGATGCAGAATTTGGCCGCATCGCCAGTTACGATTGGACGTACATCGTCGTATACTTTGATGATCTGCGTGTAGATGAAGCTGTGCTTGTACTCACCTGCTTCATCGCAGTAAGGAACATTGATTTCAGGCCATGTAGAGGTGTAGCCATCGCCGTCAGTTTCACCATTGCGGTCACCATCTCCATACATATGGAAATCGTCTGCTTCGTTTGGTGTCGAGTTCTCAGAAATGTAGAACTCTTCATTGCCATCGCGGTCATTGTCACGAACCAACAAGTAGATTGGAGCTTTGCCATAGTTGTCAAAGTAACCACGATCGATGACCGTAATGTTGGTTTGATCCAATGGATCACCACAACGATCGTCGTAAGTACACCAGTTGATTACAGAGTAAGTACGGAAGATCTTGTAGCACTCATCGTCAGAAGCGTCATAACGCTTGTCGGTTACGTTTACAGACAAGATGTCGCAAGACAATTCATCCGTAATGATGGTATCAATGATTGGAGTCTTACAATCAGCAGATGCATCTTTAGGGAAGCAAATGTTGTATTGGTGGATCGCACGTACAGTGATTGTCTGCGCGCAGTTGATCGTGATTGGGCCTTTCGCCGTTTGCTTGGTCAATGCCCAGCTGCGAACGATGGTGCCATAACCACACTTCAAATCCTTCTTAACTGCATAAACTGTATCCAGAGCAGCACAATCGTTGCCAGAAGTGATGGTTACATCACCGAAGCAAAGAGCGGATACCGCTTTGTTGTCGATTTTCTCCAGGCACTTCTCATCACAATCTACCGTGATGTCGAAAGGAGCCACACAAGCAGGTGCTACCTTGTCTTCAATCAGGATTTCTTCCCAGCAGAAGCTGCGGTTGCCATCAATTTCGCCATCGTACCCGTAGGCGTTGTCTGAACCCCACAATTCTACTACTACTTTCGCAGCTACGTCGCCGCAGAAGAATTCTACTACGTCGGTCAGCGGAGTCATCAACTTGCCTCCTTTCAGTACAAACGTTTCGCCGAAGTCTGCAAAGTCGCCGTCGCCGTCGATGTCGATACCGTCAGCACCATCTTCCAGTACTTCTTCAACGCCATTGATTACGTCGTTGTAGTCACCATCTCCGTTGATGTCGTTGCCTACAGCCGCGTCCAATTTGCCGTTGTTGTTGCTGTCATAACCCTTCGCGATGAAGCTTGCTGCCAAGGCAGCAGGTACATTACGGCGTGCTTTGATCCAAGCCAATTTGCAGTTGTCCCATGAACCTTCGTTCAGGTCTGCTACTGTTACTTGTGCATAACCCGTGGTGTAGCCATTGCCATTGCTCAGGGATACATTCAACTGATCGTTGCACTTCATCACGGGTGCAATGCCATCATACACGTAAAAATCGAAGGAGTCGCGTTTTGCGTTGTAGCAACCATCCGACATGTCGATGATCAAACGGTGTGCACCTGTTGGCAAGCCAAGCATCGTGCCATTCATGATCGCATAATCCACCTTGTCCCAGGTATTTTCAGCAACCAGGATGCCCTTCACGTAGCGATCTTTGGTTTTTACGCTCATCGTTACGTTGCCCAATAAGCAATTGTCCGCAATCGTGGCACCGAAGGTTTTTTTGAGGCCCGCCACTGTGGTTGGAATCGCAGCCGTGCAATCCATTGGTCCAGTGGAGACCACTCTGATAGTTTGAGTCAGCCCTAGGTTGTAATAAGGCGCACCATTGGTGAAATTCGCCAAGGTCAGGGTTGGTGCCTGGTCATCGGTGATCTTGATCAGTACATGCAAGGTGTCGATGATGCCACCAGCACACCAATCAAATACATAAATCTCGCGGTCGATCTTCAAACCTTTGCCGCCACAAGTTGGAAACTCAGTGTCCTTGATTTGTACAGAATAGTTGCATTCTGCTTCATCCAGGTAGATATCGCGCTTGGTCTTGTCGTTGTAGAAGTAGCTGCGGAAAGAAGGCATCACGTCTACTTTTTGGATCAAACTCTTGTCAGGTGTACAAGAAGTGTACTGTACTACCCAATCGTAGTTGGGAGCAGCTACTGTTGCACTATCGCCGCAAGTACCTGCACCACGGAACTGCAGTTCGTTGTCGGTAGAAAAAGGAGCATTCAGCGTACACTGATTGGCCAATACCACTTTAGGACGGGCGAATGGAATCACCTGTACCACGCTGGAGCGCATGCCATTGCAATCGGTGGCTACCCATTCGCGGTAGATCCGTGCATAGATGCCCGTAGCGCTGATCGAGTCGCATCCGTAGTACACCACTTTGTCGCTCCACTTCAGGGTAACCCGGCAACCACAGCTGTTGCAGTTGTCTTTGAAGAAGGGGTAACCCAAGTTGTAGATGTCGTCAGCCACAGTATTGGGCGCTTGATTGCCCAAATTACCTACTCCTTCGGCATACAAAATGGTTTGGGTGCTGGTAGCAGCAGGCTTCGGAGAGTCCGATAGTTCATCACCACCATCTTCTACATTGCCAATCGTCAACTTGTTGTTTAACACGAATTTTACGTCGAAACAAGCCAAGGTGTCCAAGAAGAAATCGGTGCTGACCAACAGCGGGGCTGTCTTGTCTTCGGCGGTTACTTTGCCCCAGCAAATGATGTTGCCAAAGTCGTCAAACAAACCGTAAGTCCATACCCCAGCACAATCGATGATGCCGCCGTTGCTGGGGTTGTTGTCCATTACCTGAACTCTGCCGCCGCCACAATTGGAATCCGACACCAGATTGCCCGTCAATACAAACTGGCAGTTGGCGTCCAGGGTGACGGTCATATCCCGGCAGCCGCAATTGGCGACTTGGAACGTTTTGGTGATGGCCTTAACGCAACCTGGGTCATTCAGGTTTTTAGCACCTGCAGTATCCGCGTCGAAGCTATATTCCAGCGTATTGAGGTACAACGGTAAACTGGCAGGGTAGATCGTCAGTTGGGTAGGCGCTGGGCTTGCCCCAGCCTGTAAAACCCCATTCAAGGTGAAGGTTCCGATCCCCGTGGCGCCGTTGGCCGCTATGCCCGTGATCACAAATGGAGCTGCATGGGGTGACACCAATACGGGTACATCGTTCAGCGCGACATCGGGATAGTAGCAAATGTTGTCGATGCTCAGAAACACGTTTCCTTGGCTGCCCGGTGGATTGGGGCCTTCCACTACAATGGCGTACCCAGAGCTGTCTACATGATCAAAGGTGATCTCATGGATGACAATGCCATTCAAATCCCGGAAAGTCAACGCATCACCTGCCGTGATTCCTTGCGGTGAACTTCCTCCTGCGCGAGCTGCAGCAATGGAAAAAACCGTCCAGATTTGTTCAACGGAAGTAGGTGCTATCCATACCGTTTCGGAAAACAGCCCCGAGCCTTTGCAAGTACATGGATCCTGGATCATGTAATCGTCGACATTCGAGGTTCCGTTTGGTGCACGATTTGCAAACGAAAAGGAGGCACAATCCACCACAATCAGGCTTTCCTTTGCATTCGTCAGCGCTGAACAACCTTTGTCATCCACCACATTCATTTCAATGAATACCTTACCCGGAGTCACCCCTTTAGCGGTAGCGGTACCATCGTTGTTGTCTGTAATGAGTACTGAACCTAAACCCTCTCCGGTTTGAGTCCATTCGTAACGCACATAGGGCGTGGTTCCACCATTGATCGTACTCCTCAAAGTAATGGTTGAATCCGTGCACATGAAGTTCAAAAATTCGGTACTTACGGTAGGTGCGGGATTCACAGTCACCGTAAAGGAACAGGTTGAAGTTGCGCCATTGGCGGCCTGAACCCGGAAGCTGTTGGTGGTGGTACCTACAGGATAAACAATACCGGAAGCAAGACCAGCGTATTGGGTGGTTTGTACTCCAGCACAATTGTCGGTACCTACTGGTGTGTTGTACAATACCGTATCGCCTTCACATACCACGATGTTCTCGGGGCAAGTAATGGATGGCGGTATCAAATCCTGAATCGTGTATACAAATTTCCAGTCGGTGGTATTGCCTTCACAATCCGTGTAAGTCCAGGTATACGTTTTGGTACCATCGGCTACCAGGGGATCGGGAGCTGTTGTTACCACCGGGCCGGTTGGATTGAGTGTTTCTCCACAATTGCTCAGCACCGTTGGTGGCGTGGGTTGGATCGCTTCAATTGGGCAAGCTACCGTCAATCCGCCATCCGCTGGTACCGTGAATGGCTCCCGCTCGATCGTGTACGTGTACAACCAGTCGTTCGTGTTGCCTTCACAATCCGTATAAGTGTAGGTGAACGTAATCGTACCCTCGCAGTCAACATACGTACCACCCATTACTGCCGCAGATGGAGTCAGCGTGTTGCCGCAGTTGTCCGTAACCGTCGGTAGCGTTGGTGCTACCGCAAGCGCAGCGCAGGCTACCGTGCTAGCGCCGTTGGTCGGATCGGTAAACGGCTCCCGCTCGATCGTGTACGTATACACCCAGTCGTTCGTGTTTCCTTCGCAATCCGTATAAGTGTAGGTGAACGTAATCGTACCCTCGCAGTCAACATACGTACCGCCCATTACTGCCGCAGATGGAGTCAGCGTGTTGCCACAGTTGTCCGTAACCGTCGGTAGCGTTGGTGCTACCGCAAGCGCAGCGCAGGCTACCGTGCTAGCGCCGTTGGTCGGATCGGTAAACGGCAAACGCTCGATCGTGTACGTATACACCCAGTCGTTCGTATTGCCTTCACAATCCGTATAAGTGTAGGTGAACGTAATTGTACCCTCGCAGTCAACATACGTACCGCCCATTACTGCCGCAGACGGAGTCAGTGTGTTGCCGCAGTTGTCCGTAACCGTCGGTAGCGTTGGTGCTACCGCAAGCACTGCGCAGGCTACCGTGCTAGCGCCGTTGGTCGGATCGGTAAACGGCAAACGCTCGATCGTGTACGTATACACCCAGTCGTTCGTATTGCCTTCACAATCCGTATAAGTGTAGGTGAACGTGATCGTACCCTCGCAGTCAACATACGTACCGCCCATTACTGCCGCAGACGGAGTCAGTGTGTTGCCACAGTTGTCCGTAACCGTCGGTAGCGTTGGTGCTACCGCAAGCGCTGCGCAGGCTACCGTGCTAGCGCCGTTGGTCGGATCGGTAAACGGCTCCCGCTCGATCGTGTACGTATACACCCAGTCGTTCGTATTGCCTTCACAATCCGTATAAGTGTAGGTGAACGTAATTGTACCCTCGCAGTCAACATACGTACCGCCCATTACTGCCGCAGACGGAGTCAGTGTGTTGCCGCAGTTGTCCA
>Ga0247836_1003676_pt1 | contig 20194 bp, 17 predicted proteins | sample LaCruzMarch2015__4_FD_187116 | JGI IMG/M metagenome (GOLD analysis project Ga0247836, IMG submission 187116) | Freshwater microbial communities from meromictic Lake La Cruz, Castile-La Mancha, Spain - LaCruzMarch2015_14m | ecosystem: Environmental > Aquatic > Freshwater > Lake | place: Spain... | reverse complement strand
GGTGTCTTTGTCCAAGCAGGCCATGCGGTCAGTCGAGGCGCGGCTGGAACGGAGTCCGACACTTCCCAAGTGGGACATCCTGATTACACCAGCCTGCTTGGTATAAAAACTCTCGGAAATCACCTTAGTCGAGGCCATGGCGCTCTGTAACGATGCCGGGATCACCGAGGAGGACGGCCGCTGGAAGGTTGTCGGCGAGCCGACCGAGGGTGCGCTCTGCACCCTGGCGCGCAAGGCCGGTTTCGCGCCCGGCAAAGCCAGGCGTCTGGCGGTCATTCCCTTCGATTCGACGTCCAAACTCATGGCCACGCTCCATCAGGTGCCGCGGACGGGGTTGCGGATTCTCGTGAAAGGCGCGCCCGGCCCGCTGTTGGAGCGCTGCACCAGCCAGCGGGCCGCCGATGGCGGCGGTGAGCCGCTGGACAGCGACTTCTGGACCCGTCAGGTCGATGCGCTCGGCGCCCAGGGGCTGCGGGTGCTGGCTGCCGCCGCGGGTACGCCAGCGGACGACAAGACTGATCTGACACCTGCCGATCTCGATGGGGGTCTGGTCTTTCTGGGGCTGGTCGGTATCGTCGATCCGCCGCGTCCGGAAGCGGTCGCGGCGATCGCCGCCTTCCGGCAGGCCGGCATCCGCGTCAAAATGATCACCGGAGATCATCCCGGTACCGCGATCGCCATCGGTCGGGAGATGGGCATCGGGGATGGCCGCCGTGCGGTGACCGGGGCCGAACTGGAGGCGGCCGACGACGCGACCTTGCGCCAGATCGTGCAGAACTACGACGTCTTTGCCCGGACCAGCCCGAAGCACAAGCTGCGTCTGGTGCAGGCGCTGCAGGCCAACGGCGAGGTCGTGGCCATGACCGGCGACGGGGTGAACGATGCCCCCGCCATCAAGCGTGCCGACGTGGGCTTGGCCATGGGCCTCAAGGGCACCGAGGCGACCAAGGAGGCGGCCGCGATCGTGCTGGCCGACGACAACTTCGCCTCGATCGAGCACGTGGTGGAACAGGGCCGCACCATCTATGACAACCTGCGCAAATCGATCTACTTCCTGCTGCCGACCAACGGCGCCCAGGCGCTGGTCATCCTGGTTGCAGTGCTGTTCGGCTTTGCCCTGCCGCTCGCGCCTGTCCAGATCCTCTGGGTGAACATGGTGGTGGCGGTGACGCTGTCGCTCGCGCTGGTCTTCGAGCCCGCGGAGGCGGGGCTGATGCAGCGCCCGCCGCGCCGTCCGGATGCGCCGATCCTCGAACGCCTGCTGCTCTGGCGTATCGGCCTGGTGTCGTTGCTGATCGGTGGGGCGACCATCGCCGTCTTTCTCTTCGAGCGCGGGCAGGGCCTGGCGGTCGCTCAAGCGCAGACCATGGCCGTCAATACCCTGGTGCTGGGGCAGGTCGGCTTTCTGTTCAATTGCCGCTCACTGTACGAATCGAGCCTGCGGCCGCGTCTGTGGTTTACCAATCCGGCGGTCTGGATTGCGGTCGGGGTGCTCATCCTGCTGCAAGGCCTGTTCGTCTATGTGCCGGTCATGAATCTCTGGTTCCACACGGCTCCGCTGGCCGCGCGTGACTGGCTGCTGCCGATTGGCGTCGGGGTCGGCATCTTCCTGTTGATCGAGAGTGAGAAGGCGGTGGTTCGGTGGCTCAGGCCCAAGCCGAGTCCGCGTCCGACCGGTCGTCGGATCACGCGCCTGCCTGGTAGCAGCGAACCCTCGAGTCGGCATGACTTGCATTCTCTCGAGGCGTCCCATTGGCAATGAAGCATGCGCTGAATAAGTCCGTTAGGGGGTGTCTTTGGGGTCTCGGTCGTTGTCGTTGTCGTAATCGAGGGTATGACGCCCGCGATGGCCTTGATCATCAGTTTCGGCCGTAGGGTGGACAAGCGATAGCGCAGTCCACCGAAGCCCGTGCCGCCACTTCTTATCCGCGATGATGCTGAGACTGAATCGCTTCTTCGATTACGACAACGACAACGACAACGATGGTAGTCGTTGGTTAACGTATTACTGACGCGTTGTTTACGGCGTTTGTTGCGCCTGAATCGCCGTCAAAGCAATCGTGAAGACGATGTCATCCACGAGGGCGCCGCGCGAGAGGTCATTGACGGGCTTGCGCAACCCTTGCAGCATCGGGCCGACCGATACGACGTTGGCGCTGCGCTGCACCGCCTTGTAGGTGGTGTTGCCGGTGTTCAGGTCGGGAAAGATGAAGACGGTCGCCTGCCCGGCCACCGGGCTGTCCGGCGCTTTCTGCCGTCCCACATCGGCCACTGAGGCCGCGTCGTACTGCAACGGGCCATCGAGCACCAGCTCCGGGTACTTCGCATGGGCGATTTCGGTGGCCATCCGCACCTTGTTCACGTCATCGCCGGTTCCCGACAGACCGGTGCTGTAGCTGATCATCGCTACTTTGGGCGTGATGCCGAACGCGGCGGCACTGTCCGCGCTCTGCTTGGCGATCTCGGCCAATTGATCCGCCGTGGGGTCCGGATTGATGGCGCAGTCGCCATACACCAGCACCTGGTCCGGCATAAGCATGAAAAAGACCGATGAGACAATCGACGCGCCGGGCGCGGTCTTGATCAACTGCATGGCCGGACGCACCGTGTTGGCCGTGGTGTGGACGGCGCCTGAAACCAGACCGTCGACCTCGCCGACCGCGAGCATCATCGTACCCACCACGACGACATCTTCAAGCTGTTCGAGCGCTTGGGTCGGCGTCAGGCCCTTGGCCTTGCGCAACGTCACCATGGCATCGACATAGTTCCCGCGGATGGCGTCGGGGTCCAGGATTTCCAGGCCGGCCGGCAGGGTGATGCCTTGGGCGGCGGCGACCATCTCAATGGCTTCACGCTTGCCCAGAAGCACGCAGTGGGCAATGCCTTTCTCTTCGCAGATCGCGGCGGCGCGCAAGGTGCGGGGTTCTTCTCCTTCCGGCAGGACGATGCGTTGTTGCGCGGCGCGCGCCTTCTGGATGAGTTGATAACGAAAGGCCGGCGGGGAGAGTTTGGTGTTTTCCCGCAGGTGAAAGGCGGCTGAAATCGTCTCGGCGTCCAGATGCTCGGCCACGCAATCGAGCACGGTGTTCATGCGTGCGATGTCATCCTTGGGGACTGTTCGCGGAATATGGCTGACCTGACGCGCCGTCCCGTAGCTGTCGTCGTCGGAGCGCAGAATCGGCAGTCCGGACGTCAGTGCCGGGCCGGCGAATTCCATGACCTGCGGGGCAATCGCGCTGGCGTGGGTGAGCAAGATTCCGGCGAGTCCGATGCCGCGGCTGTCCGCCAGCGCGCAGGCCAGAATCACGTCGTCCCGATCCCCGGAGGTGATCACCAGCACGCCCGGACGCAGTCGCGGGATGACTTCGGCGACGGACCGCGCGGCGGTCACGAACTCGGTGACACGGCGGGTGTCGAGTTCGCCCCGCCAGACCAGGTCGGCATGCAGATGCTGCGCGATGTCCAGGGTCCGCGGCGCACGCAGCATGGGGTTTTCCGGAACCACGCCCCAGATGCGGATTTGGCTCAGCTTGTTCTGGGCCGTCGCCTGGTCGAAATGCGCGGGGGCCTTGTTGAAGATCACCCCGGCCACGCGGCAATCCTCGTTCGCGAACTGACTGGCCGCCAGGCGTGATTCGGTGACGGCCTGTGGCAGTGAGGCGTCGGCGACCAGCACGACCTCAGCCTTGAGGCTGCGCGCCAGATCGACGTTCAGTTGCGACGCGAACGGGTGCTCCGCGTCAGTGTGCAATCCCTCCACGACGAGGACGCCGGCACCGATGCTCGCGTTCATGCACAGGGCCACCACGTCCTCAAGCAGTTGGCTGGTCTGGTTGGCGGCAATCCGTTCTGCCGAGTCCGCCAGCGGCAGCGCCGCGGGCACCGGGATTTGAAAGATCTCCCTGGCGAAGTGATCCGAGTTGTCTTCTTGCTCCTGGGCGATCGGTTTGACGAATCCGACCTCCACGCCGAGTCGCTGCAGTGCGCGCACGATGCCAAGCGCCGCTGACGTCAGCCCCACGCCCTGCCGAACCGGTGTCACAAGGAAAATCTGCGTGAAGCGGGAATTCATAGGATCAAGTCTCGATTGCGGCCAGTGTTGCGGATGCCCTACCTGCCAGCCTTGAGTGTAGCGAGTCTGCTGCCGTGTGCGCCGGTGTTTATCGCCTTCGTACCTGATATCCGGACACGGCCTTGGTGTAGGGGCGGGTTTGAAACCCGCCCCTACATCCGTTTATCGCGCTGGACATCCCTATCACCCGGCCCGGCGTGTTGGTCAGGTCTGGTTGATCGGCACGCCGCCGGCCCAAGGCCCGCTCAAATCCTGCCCAAGGCGGTCATTGCAGACCAGCGATGACCTTGCGGATCAGTCCGAGGAAGACCACGCGCTCGTCCGCCGCGAGCCCCGCCAGCGCCTGGGCGTTCACCGCCTCGGCCGCCGCCGTCGCCACGCCTTCGAGTGCGCGCGCCTGTTCAGTCAGCCAGATACGCTGCGCGCGCCCGTCGGTGGGGTCCTGGCGGCGCTGGATCAGCCCGTCGCGCTCCATGCGCGTCAGGGTGTTGGCCATCTGATTCCGGCCCTCGCGGCAACCGGCGGGTCCGGCCTTGCGCTGGCGCGCGAGCGCGCGGGGCCGCTGATCGAGCGCAAGCGCCGTCGGATGCCCGTCATTGCCGCAAACGGGTTGCTGATTCTGGTCCCAAGCGCGCTCTTTCTGTCCTTCAAGTCCCAGGCGGGCGAGTTCGACGGATTTTTCTATGGTGTTCAGGCGCTGGAACTGATCGCCGGTGCCGTCAATATCGCGCTGCTCGGTCTGAATCTGCGCGATGGTCTGCGGGCGCGCTCGCGCGCTCACCAGACGACCTGAGCCCCCGGAGCACGTTACGCGGGAGGCGGGAACCCAGGATCATCGCTGTCGTCAGCGCGTCCTTTTGGTTGTAATCTACCGAGATGACAGAGCGTCGGTTTATCGCCATGCCGCAAGCGCCGCTGATGGTTGGGCCGCCGGGCGGTCGTGCTCCAGGGTCCTTGGTCAGGGGGCCGGCGGCGCGGTTTGGTACCGGCTGCTCGCCCTGGTCCTGGTCCTGATCCTGGGTGCGGTGCCGACCGTGGGGCCTGCCGGGGAACCGGTGGTGATCTGCCACGGCAGTCAGGCCGCGGCCCTGGTGCCGCTGGCCAAGTTGGAGAACCGCTTTCAGGCCGAAGGTCTGGACGTGGCGTTGCGGCATTACCCGAGCGGCTTTCAGGCGCTTCAGGCGATGCTGGACGGCGACTGCGCACTCGCGGCTGCCGCCGTTCCCCCGGTGGTGTACCAGGCCCTGCGTCGCAGTGACTTTCGCATCCTCGCGGCGATTTCGACCTCGGGTGACTATGAGCGCATCGTCGTACATCATGACCGGGGTATTCTATCGCCCCAGGACCTGCGCGGACGGCGCATCGCGGTCGCGTCGGCCACGTCGGCCCATTACTTTCTGGATATGTTCCTCGCGGCGAACGGGCTGACACCAGGCGATGTGACCGAGGTCTATCTGCCTGCCGCCGAGGTTGGCGCGGCCTTTCTGGCGGGTACGGTCGATGCGGCAGCGCATTGGGAGCCCAACATCCGCAACCTGGTCCAGGCGTCAGGCGACCGCGCGCAGGTCTTCAGTTTTTCCGGCCTGGTGGTCAGCCCGTTCCTCTTGCTGACGCGGCAGGGGTTTGCGGAACAGGCGTCAGGCTCGGTCCAGAGCATTCTGCGGGCCTTGGTGCGGGCCGCGCGGTCACTGGAAGAAGCCCCCGCGTCGGCCCTGCGGCTCCTGGCGCCCGTTTACCAGGCGTCGGTCCAGGAGGTCGCATTCATCGGTTCTCTTCACGACTACAGTGTGACGCTCGACCAGCCGCTGCCGTTCATTCTGGAAAACGCGGCGCGCTGGCAACTGGGTCTGCTGCCGCCTGCCGAGCGGCCTCCCATGCCCGACTTCCTTGACCTGATCGACGCGTCCGCTCTGCGGGCGGTGAAGCCGCAGGCCGTCTCGCTCATCAACTGAGGCCAGGAGCGCCGTCGTGTCCTTCAAGACCCAACTGCGGATTGCCGCGTCGCTGCCGGCGCTGTTCGGGTTGGTGGTCGCCGGCGCACTCTGGGTGTCTTTGGCGCAGGTGGACCGGACCCGCGCGCGGGCCGCACAGGCCGAGTCCATCGTCCGCGACCTCTCGGAGCTGAACGCCTTGACGCAGGAATACCTGCTGTTCGGCGGGGCTCGGGTGTCGGACCGATTGGCCAAGTCTCAGGTGTCCCTGGCCGCGGTGCTGGCCGCGGCTGACTTTGCTCCACCCGCGGAGCAGGCGCTGTTGCAGTCGCTGCGGCGCGGTCAGCGGGATCTGGAGCGGTTGCAGACCGTCTTGCTGAGCGGCTCGGCCGTCAGTCGCGAGCAGGTGGCGGGGGCGCTGCTGGTCAAGGTGCAGGATCTGCGCTTTAAGGCGCGCCGGCTCGCCGCGCTCCAGAACCGGGAGGTCGTCGCGATTCAGCGGCAGGTCGACGCTCTGGTGCTGATCGCCTTGGGCGCGCTGACGGTGCTGAGCATTGCCCTGTTGACCTGGGTCAGCCGGCGTCTGATCCGGGGTCTGGATCGGCTGGCCCTGGGGATGCGCCGGGTCGAACATGGCGAACTCACTCACGAGATTCCGGTGGGGCGCGGCGATGAGCTTGACCGCCTGGCGGTCGTCTTCAACGACATGACGCGCCGCTTGCTGAACAACGCCCTGAAGTTCAGTCGTCACCGGGAGTCGGCGGTGATCGAGGTGGCGGGCCGCCGGGAGGCCGGTGCGGTGGTCTACACCGTCGGCGATAACGGTGTGGGTTTCGAACCGGCCTATGCCGCGAAGCTGTTTGGACTCTTCCAGCGGCTGCACGGCATGGATGAATTCGAGGGGACCGGCGTGGTCGACTTCCAGCCGGACTTGATTCTGGCGGACTATCACCTGCCGACGTTAGACGGATGGCGCGCCTTGGCCTTGTGCCGTGAGCGGCTACCGACTGTCCCCTTTATCTTCGTCACCGGTGCGATGGGCGAGGAGTTGGCGGTGGAGAGCATCAAACAGGGTGCGACTGACTACATCCTAAAAGATCGCTTGGCGCGTCTGCCCGCCGCGGTGCAGCGCGCGCTGGAGGAGCGACGGGTCATCGCCCAGCGCGCGCTCGCGCAGGCGGCCCTCGGCGCGAGCGAGGAGCACATCCGCCGTTTGAACCGGACGCTGCGCACGATCTCGGCCTGCAATCAGGATCTGGTCCGGGCCTGCTCTGAGGACGATCTCCTGCAAGCCGTTTGTCGTGACCTGGTCGAGGTGGGGCAACACCTGCTGGTGCGGATCTGCTATCCCGATGGGGATCGCGCCGAGGTGCTGCGGACGGTCGCCGCGCGCGGCGACGACGCGGCCTTGTCTGCGGCGGATCGCGATCCGGTCCAGGACAGTCTGGCGCAGGCCGCGATGGCCCAAGGCCGCACCCTGACCAGCAGTGTCCCCGGGTCGACAGCGCCGCGCGCGGCGTCCGCCGATCAAAGCACGGGGACCGCGACCAGCGTGGCCCTGCCCTTGATCTACGAACAGCAGGTGCTAGGCGTGCTTTCGGTCTGGTCCAGCGCCGCTGACGCCTTCGACCGCGAGGAACTTCGGCTCCTGGAGGAGTTGGCCGCGGACCTGGCTTACGGCATTGTCGCGGTGCGCACCGTGGTCGAGCGTAACCGCTATATGACGCAAGTGGGTCAGGCCATGCGGGGTACGGTAACCGCCCTCAGCCGCACCGTGGAGATGCGTGATCCCTACACCGCGGGTCACCAGCAGCGGGTGGCCGCACTGGCAGTGGCCGTGGCGCGCGCGATGGGCGCGCCCGATCGGGTCATCGAAGGGCTCTACTTCGGCGGGATGATCCACGACATCGGCAAGATCGCGGTGCCGGCCGAAATCCTCAATAAACCGACCAAGTTGACCTCCATCGAATACCAGTTGATTCAACAGCACTCGCAAGCAGGTTATCGAATCGTTGCCGGGATCGAGTTCCCCTGGCCTTTGGCTGAGATGATCGTGCAACATCATGAGCGCGTTGACGGGTCAGGCTATCCGCAGGGTCTGCGGGGCGAGGCGATGCTCCTGGAGTCGCGGATTCTCGCGGTGGCGGATGTGGTGGAGGCCATGTCCTCCCATCGGCCGTATCGGGCGGCCCTGGGGATGGAAACGGCCATCGCCGAGATCGAGGCGGGCCAGGGTAGCCGTTATGATCCGCTGGTGGTGGATGCCTGTATCCGGGTGATTCGCGCGGGCGGGATGTGTCTGCCCGAGCAGGCGGCCGTGCCGGTTTGAGGCCGCGCCGCCGGAGGCGGGAGACCAGGAGTATCCGTCCATCTCGCGACGCGTTGTCCATCCTCTGTTGCTTCGACCGGTATCCAGGAGGCTTCCTGAGTAGTTGTTATGGGCGTCGAATGCGATAGCCGGACGTAGGGGCGGGTTTCAAACCCGCCCCGGCAAGTCGATGTCCGCATACCAGGTGCGAAGGCTATACTTGCCATACCGATCTAAGGCGATTTCCGCCTGATCCCTGGAGCAACACAAGTGTCAATGAAGCATGTCATCGTCACCGTCGCCGCGGCCATGACGCTCTCCCTGTCCAGCGCACTCTGCGCCCAGACCGCCACGGACGAGGCGGCCGCCGCCCAGGAATACAAACGCATGAAGATGGACGAGGCGACTGCCGCGGACGATAAATTCCATGCGAATCGCACCCAAGCCAACATGCTTGCCCGCGACAAGGCGGAGGCGGAGGCCGCGGAGGCTGTCAAGCAGGCGCACGATGCCGAGGACCGGGCGAGGGCTGAGAGGGACAGCGCAGTGAAGGCCGCCAGTCCACAGTAGGCATCGCCGTTCAGGGTACGAACCGGAAGGCGACGCGATGAAAACGGCGCAGTATGCGCAATGGGCCAGGTTCGACGGACGGCTGCTGATGCTTGGCTTCGGTTGTATCGGCCAGGGTGTGCTGCCGCTGCTGTTGCGTCATCTCGGTCTGCGGTCGGACCAGATGACCATCGTTGCGGCCGGGGTGACCGGTGCCGGGATCGCGACCAGTCAGGGGATCGCTGTCGTGGATCAGGCCATCACGCGCGAGAACTATCGGCGGATCCTGGCGGACTCTTTGGGTGCCGGCGATTTCCTGCTCAACCTGTCGGTCAACGTCGGCAGCATCGACCTGATCGCCTGGTGCAAGGAGCATGACTGCGGCTATCTCGACGCCTGCATCGGTCCCTGGGCCGGAGGTCATTTCGACGCTTCGCTGGGCCCCGAGGAGCGTTCGAACCATGCGCTGCGGGTCGCCGCCCGGTCCTTGCGCGGCGCCGACAACACCGGCCCGACCGCGGTCCTGGCCCACGGGGTCAATCCCGGACTGGTGTCCCACTTTGTCAAACAGGCGTTGCTCGATCTGGCGCGGGACCTGCTGCCCGCCGCCGAGGCGCCGTGCGAGCGCGCGCAGTGGGCCGCACTGGCGCAGCGTCTGGGGGTGCGCGCGATCCACATCGCGGAACGCGACACCCAGTGCGCGCTTCAGCGCAAGGTTCGGGGGGAGTTCGTCAACACCTGGTCGGTCGAGGGCTTTGTCGGCGAGAGTTGTCAGCCGGCCGAACTGGGCTGGGGCAGTCATGAGCGGCACTGGCCCGCCATGGCCCGGTGCCATGCCGGGCACCGGGGCGCCGCGATCTGGATGGAGCAGCCCGGCGCCGCCACCCGGGTCCGCAGTTGGACGCCCCTCGAAGGGCCCTACCATGGCTTTCTGATCACGCACGAGGAGTCGCTCTCGATCGCTGAATATCTCTCGGTCAGCGATGGCGGTCGGCTGCTGTATCGACCCACCGTGCATTACGCCTATCACCCCTGTGATGATGCCGTCATGTCGCTGCACGAACTGGCGGGGCGTAACTGGCGGATGCAAGCGCAGCGGCGCGTGCTGGGCGCCGCTGATATCAGTTCAGGGATGGACGAACTCGGGGTACTGCTGCTGGGTCACGCCCGTGGCGCCTATTGGTACGGCTCCCGGCTGACCATCGCGCAGGCCCGCGCGCTGTGTCCGCACAATAATGCCACCAGCCTGCAAACGACCGCCGGCGTGCTGGGTGGTGTCGTCTGGGCCTTGAACCATCCGCGGGCCGGGATCGTCGACCCCGATGAAATGGACTTTCGTGAAGTGCTGGATGTTGCCACGCCCTATCTCGGCGAACTGGTTGGCGTCTACAGTGACTGGACACCCTTGCAAGACCGCGGCGTGCTGTTCCACGAGGATGTGGACGCCGCGGACCCCTGGCAATTCAAGAATGTTCTGGTTGCTTGATGGGGCGCACCGGGCGCGTCTGTTGTCTGTCGTTGTCGTAATCGTAATCGTTGTCGTAATCGAGGTTATCGTAGCGCTCCGCATGCTCCCGCACCGCGTGGCTCCACTGTCCGCGCTTGGTCAGCATCGCAACGATCCGCATCCACTCTTTGACTCATGATCAGGTATTGTTGCCATGAGATCTGCCGACCTGACGCGTAACCGGGTGTCATGATGTCGATGAATGAACGCCGACCCAATCCGGTGACCCATTTCCAACAGGGTCAATACACTGACGGCAGTCCATTCGACGAGGTTCAGTATCTCGAATGTAAAATTATTCTCAAACCCGATCGGTTCACGGCCGCCAAGGTCTTCCAGGAGTATGGTGCGCTGGTCGCTCAAGCAGCGCGGGCGTTTGGCATCGAATTCATCACCAAGGGTGTGGTCTTGAAGCCCGAGATCCGGGAGGTCCGTTTTCTGGACACGGCTGATTTCCGGCTTTACAACCATGCGTTCATCCTGCGTCGGCGCATTCCCTATCACGATGGCTTTCCCGCGGGCGAACCGGAGATCGTCTTCAAATTCCGGCATCCGGAGTTGCAGACGGCGGCGGCGTTGGACGTGCGGCCACAGATGGCCGGAAACTATCGTATCAAGTTCAAGGCCGAAGCCTTGCCGCTGAAGGATCAGGTGGGCGGCTACCGGCTGCTGTTCTCGCACAATGTGCAGTTTTCTTTGAGTCAGGCGCCGGCGGGGGACCGCGCGGCGATGAAGAACATCGAACGCGTATTTCCCTGTCTGGCCTCGCTGAAGGCAGCCGATACCGATCGCGTCGAACTGGTGAACCAGACCATCGTGGAAGAGGTGCTTCAGGATCTGGGTGTCCTCGACTTTGGTAAGGGCGTAACCGCCGCAGCGAATATCGCGGTCTGGCGTGAGCGTGGGACACATCGCCCGCTGTGCGGCGAATTCGCGTTTCAGGCGAAGTTCAAGCGCCGCGACGATCTGCATGAAAAGGCGCTGCAGCGCTGTCAACAGTTCTTCATTGCGCTCCAGCAAGCCGGCAGTGACTGGTTGTTGCTGGGTGCGACCAAGACCGGGATCGTCTATCGTCTCAACGGCAATCCGCCGCAGTCCCATGAGTAATATGCCGATGTCGGAAACACCAACCAACGATGGCGACCACGCCGCCGCGAAGGTGACGCTCGCTCAAATCTTCCTCACCTTCCTCCTGATCGGGGCGACGAGCTTCGGCGGCGGGGTCGCGGCCTATCTCAGGACGAGTCTGGTGGCCCGGCGTCAGTGGATCGACGATCCCACCTTCGTCAGCTTTCTGGCCATCAGCCAGACCCTGCCGGGGCTGAACGCGACCAACATGGCCATTTTAGTCGGAGATCATCTGCGCGGCGGTCTTGGTGCCGCTGCCGCGATCATCGGCATGTGTCTACCGGGTGCCCTGATCATGTTTGCGGCGGGTGTGCTGTACGGGCTACATGGTGAGCGGCCGATCGTCACGGCCATGCTGCACGGCGTGGGGGCGGCCGCGGTGGGGCTGGTGTTCGCCGTTTCGATCCAACTCGGGCGTAAATCGCTCACCCATCTCGGCGATCTGGTCTTCGTCGTCTTGACTTTGATTGGCGTGAATCTATTGAGCCTGTCGGTGCTCTATGTGCTGCTCGGGGTGGGCGCACTCGCGATTTGGTGGCACCGTCCCCGCCGTCAGCCCACCGCGTCTTCTCCATCATGAATCAGATTCCTGCACTCATCGGGGTCTTTGCATACCTGTCGCTGCTCACGGTCGGTGGCGGTATGGCCGCCTTTCCCGAACTCACGACGCAGGTCGTTGATGTGCATCACTGGCTGACGCAGACGCAGTTGATCCATTTCTACAGCGTGGGTCAGATGGCACCCGGCCCCAATATGATGATGGTGTCGGCCATTGGCGAGAAGGTCGCCGGGCCGCTGGGGTCGCTGGTCGTAATCATCGCCTTCTTTTTGCCGACGGCGCTGCTGACGTTCATCGTGGGGCGGCTTTGGGTCAAATTGGAACGCTGGCCGTGGCGTGATGCGATCCAGCGGGGTCTGGCGCCGGTCGCGATCGGTCTCATGTTGGCCGGTTGCATCACGATCGGGAAGGGCGTCTTCGTCGCGACCCTGGCCATCGGGCCGCTCGCCGTCTGGTATGCCGCCGCCTTGGCCTTGGCCGTGTTCGTGACCCTGCTGGTGACGACCCGGATCAATCCGGCCTTTCTGGTTTTGGGGGGCGGTTTGATCGGGCTCTTTGCGTTTGGCGGTTAGTGCGCGGGAGCGTCAGCGGGATGGCGTTGCTGTCCGGTGTTCGCACGCCTCGCTACTGAACGAAAAAACGCCAGATAGGCCCGCGCGGCAGGCACCAGCCCGAAGGGCTCTGCGGCCCGCTGCAATGCAGCGCGGTCCAATTCCCCGGCGGCGAGCCGGGTGAGTTCGGCGTCGATGGCGGCGGCCAGGGCCGCGGGGTTGCCGATCGGGACCAGCGGGCCGAGTTGCCCGTTCCGGAGCAGGTCGCGCACGCCCCCGGTGCAGTCGGTGGCGACCACGGGGGTGCCTAGGGCCATGGCCTCGACCAGGGCGTTGGGCAGACCCTCCCGCCGCGAGGACAGCACCAGCAGGTCGGCGCGGGCGAGCAAGGGGAAGGGATCGGCGACGAATCCGGGCAGATCCAGTCGCGTGTCGATCGCCAGTCGGCGGGCGAGCGCGGTGAGGCGCGCGCGTTCCTTGCCCTCGCCGATGATCAGCAGTCGCGCCCGCGGCTGCTCCAGGCGCGCGAAGGCGCGCAGCAGGGTCGCAAAGTCCTTGACCTTGCGCAGTCCGCCCAGGGCGATGATGACGGGCGGGCGTCCGGCGCCCCGTGGTGCGCTCAGCCAGGGGTGGGTGCAGGGGGCGGCGGCCAGGGCTTCGAGGTCGTCCGGGCAGATGGGATTGTTCAGCACCGCGATCGGCACGTCCGTCACCCCGAAGGTCCGCCGCAGATCGTCGGCGACTGCGTGCGAGACCGCGGTGAGGCCGTCCAGGCGCCGGTAGCAGGTGCGGATGCGGCGGGTCTCGCTCAGGGTCTTGAAAGGGTTCCAGCGGTGCGCGGAGAAGCGTCCGGACATCAGGGTCCCCACCGCGGCCACCAGTCGGGGGCCGCGCCCGGCCGCGGGCGGCAGCGCATCGCGGGCATCCAACGCCGCCAGGTCGTCCTTGAGCTTGCCGGTGACCAGACAATCGGGGCGCTCACGGGCCATGAAGTCGCGCAGGAACGCTACGCGCGGCCCGGTCACAGGCAGGATGCGGATGGCCGGGTCCAAGTCCTGCAGATAGGCATGTCGCGGGTCCCCGACCAGGAACCAGGTCTCGACCCCGAGGCGGGCCAGTCCGCGGGCGAGGTTGGTGAAGTTGCGCTCGACCCCGCCGTCCTCGAAGTCGCTCGCCACCAGCGCGATGCGATCAATCCCCATGGTGGTCGATCACGTCGGGGCCGAGCATCAGCCGCAGGTAGAGGTCGGCATTGCGTTGGGCCTCATACCGCTCACTGCCCTGGCGCAGGGTCGCGGCCGGGAGCGGGTCGGCGAGGGTGGCCGCCAGCGCGGCGGCCAGGGCGGGCGGATCGCGGGGCGGGACCAGGAGACCGAGGCGGCCGTGCTGGAGGATCTCGCGCGGACCGGCGCCGCATTCGGTGCTGACCACGGGTGTGCCGAGTGCCAGGGCCTCGATCAGCACCGTGGGCAGGGCGTCCCAGAACGAGGACAGGACTACCAGGTTCGCCCGCTGCAGGAAGGGGTAGGGGTTGGACGCCCAGCCGGGCATATCGACCGCTTCGGTGAGCCCCAGCGCGGCGCGTGCGGCTTCGATCTCGGGGCGCAGCCGGCCGTCGCCGATGATCAGCAGTCGGCAGTCACGCTGTTGGCGTAACCGGGCGAAGGCGTCCAGCAGGGTGGGCAAGTCCTTCTCGTACTCGAGCCGACCGGCGAAGACCAGGACCGGGATGTCCCGCTGCGCGCGCTCGTCGCGGAACCAGGGGTGGTCGATCGGTGCCTGGGCCAGTGCCAGCATCTCCGGCGTCACGATTGGATTGGGGATGGTGGTTACGGGTGCCGCCGCGCCCAGGAGGGTGCGCAGGTCTTGCGCGGTGTCCTCCGAGATGGCGATGATGCCCTGATTGCGGCGGTAGTAGCGCTGGAACTCGGCGCGGCGGCGGCGGCCCTTGAGGCCCTTGAGGTGGTCCAGCTTGACACTCATGCGCCCATGCACGGTGACAAAGACCGGCGTGCGGGTGCGGGCCAGGCGGGCGGCTTTGAGTGTGAACACATCCTCGCGGATGCGATGGGTGAGGATGGCCGCCGGTCGGCGGCTGCGCAGATAGAAGGCCATGGCCGGCACGCGGCTCCAGGGCGTCATGCGCCCCATCTGGACCAGCCGCACCTCGCGGTCGGTCGCCTCGGGGATGGGGTCGGGGGCGGCGGTGATCAACAGGTCCGTCGGGAATCCGCGCGCGACAAAGCCGTTGGCCAGCCGGGCGGCGATCTTGGCGGTGCTGCCGCCGTCGAAGGGGCCACAGTAGACGGCCAGCGTTGGGTGCTCAGTCATGTGGACTGCTCCGCGCCTTCAGGTTGCTGTGTTCGTCCCAGTTGAAAGCTGTAAAGCACCCCCAGGAAGAGTATGCAGAAGAATCGCAGGTCCAGATTCACGATGCGGAAGTCGTACAGACAATAGAGCAGCAGCATGATGCCGCCCAAGGTCAGGAAGGCGCGCAGATCCGGGGCCGCGCGCGGGTCCGACCAGAGGCCGCGGTAGGCACGCAGCAGCACCCACAGCAGCAGGATCGCGATCAGGACGCCGATCAGGCCGAAGCGCGTGAGGATCTCCATCGCCACGCTGTGCAGGTGTGAGGCCGCCGGTGCGTTGGCCAGTTGGTATGCATCGACCGCGACTACCTGCTGCGGGACCAGAAACTCGGTGCTACTGGTGCCGGGGCCGAAACCCAGCAGCGGCTGCTGGGCGAAGGTCTGGAACCCCACCTTGATCAGGTTGAGACGGATCGTCACGGACCCGGTGTAGCTCAGTTCCTCCTGGCTGCCGACCGTGATGGCCTGCCAGTCCTCGACCTGCCGGTGCTTGGTGACCCACAGCAGCGACCCCGCCAGCGCGATGGCGAGTGCCGCGGCGGCGAGCGCGAGATGCAACTGGCGCGGTGATTGTTGGCCGAGGCGCCGCCATTCACGGCGCCGAATGAAGACATAAAGCACCCCGGCCATTGCCAGGCTCACCGCCGCGCCGCGTGACTGGGTGACCGTCAGGATGAACAGCGACAGGGCGATGCCCAGCGGCCAGAGGATCCAGCCGACGCCGGGACGCGTCCGCCCGCCGATGTGCAGCCCCGTGATGCGCGCGCGAAAGAGCACGAGCCCCACCAGCACGACCGAGGCAAGGAAGGCCAGTCCCAGCGCGGCAAAGCCGAAGTCATAGCGCATGCCATCCAGCATTTCGGGCAGCAGCGACCAATCGCTCTTGCGCAGCAGGCCGCAGGCCAGCCCCAGAGCGGCGGCGCCCAGGACCGGCCAGATTTGGTTGGGGTCACGGTGTAGCCACCAGGCGATGACGAAAAACAAAAAGGGTGCGCTCCAGGCTGAAATCGCCCGCCATTGATCGGTCGCGATGGCGGGAAAGATCCAGGCGGCGCGCACGGCCAGCAGGCTGGTCACCAGTATGACTGCGAGCAGCAGCAGGAAGGCCGGCTCCCGGCGCAGGTGGCGCCAATGGCTGGGGATCTCCGTCAGGAATAAGGCAACCAGCAAGGCCAGCGCCACATTCGCCGGTCCGGTGATCGACCAGGCGGTGAAAGCAAAGATCAGGAGCAGACCCCGTGCGATCGAGGGTTTACTCAGGATGGGTTTCAAGGAGCGTTCAGTGGGGTTCATGGGTGGACGACTGCTCTGTTCCGATCGGCGCGGGCCCTGGTTTGCGCGGCACCAACGCGCGCACCCAGCGGGACCAGGCGCGCGGGGTCCAAGGGCGCAAGGCCAGCGCGCGAGTGTGCCATGATAAGGCTTCGCGGCGGCGGCCCTCGCGGGCGAGCAAGAGTCCCAGTTCCGAGCAGCGGGCGGCAAGTTTCTTGCCGGCGGCCGGCAGGTAGCGGGCCAGGCCGGGATCCGCGGACCAGCGCGGATGGCGGGCGATGCGTGCGAGCGCGGCCTCCTGAACCGCGATGCTCTCCTGCAACAGGGCGATGCGTCCGTGGGAGAGATTGGCCCCATGCCAGCAATAGTCGATCAGAACCTCCGGTACCGCCGCGACCGGGAAGGCCTCCACGAGCCGCAGCCACAGGTCCCAGTCGCCCGCCAGGTGATAGGCCGGATCGAAGACCCCGACCTGCTCCAGCGCGCTCCGTCGCAGGAGTACGGTGGACGCGGCCATGATATTGACCCGCAGCAGCCGGCCCAGGGCATCGGTGTGATCGCTGGGGACCTGGAGCGGATTGTGCCGCTCCGCAAGCTCGTGTCCCTGCGCGTCGACCCCGCGGGTGTCGGTGTAACAGAGCCCGAGCCGCGGATCGGCGGCGAAGCAGGCGAGCTGGCGTTCCAGCTTGCCCGGCCGCCAGGCGTCGTCCTGGTCCAGCAGGCCGATGAATTCGCTGTCGGATGCCGCGATGGCTGCATTGCGGGTCGCCTGGGTGTTGCCGTTGGCGACCTGGATCAGGCGCACCGGCGGACCAAAGGACGCGACGATGGCGGCTGAACCGTCACGGCTGCCGTCATCCGCCACCACGATCTCCAGATCGCGCTCGCCTTGGGCGAGCACGCTGTTGATCGCCGTGCGGATGAAGGCTTCGCCGTTGTGACAGGGGATGATGGCAGCTACGCGGGGCATCGGGGCAACCTCATGGCATCCACATAGGCGTCGGTGGCGGCCTCGATCGCGTAGGGTCGGGCGGCCGCGTGCAACCGGGCGGCCGGGAGGGGGGCGTCCAGGGTGGCGAGCATGGCCTGCGCCAGCGCGGCGACATCGTCCACCGGCACCAGCGGGCCGTAACGGCCATCCTGGAGGATTTCGCGTGGGCCGCTCGGGCAATCGGTCGCGACCGCCGGGGTGCCCACGGCCAGGGCCTCGATCAGCACGAAGCCCAGTCCCTCCCACCGCGAGGTGAAGGCGAACAGATCGGCATGCGCCATGAAGGCATAGGGTTCCGGCACGTAGCCCGGCAGCGCGAAGTCCTGCGCGACCTCCAGCTCGGTCGCCAGTCTGAGCAGGGCGTCGCGCTCCCCGCCACGCCCCAGGATCATCAGCCGGCACGGACGCTGGGACCGGACGTGGGCAAAGGCGCGCAGCAGCGTGTCAAAGCCCTTGCGGTGACACAGTTCCCCGGCACTGAGGATCAAGGGCATCGCCGGGTCACCGAGCCAGGGATGGTTCGGGCGCGGCAGGTCGGCGGTGAACAGCGATTCCGGCACCACGGGCGAGGGCACGACCGCAATTAGCGCACGCGCGAGCCCGGTGTAGGCCGCCATATCATCGGCGACCCCGGCGCTGGTGACGATCACCTGATCGGCGAATGGATAGAGCCGGCCCATGGAATTGCGCTGCACCCAGCGCTCCAGGGGCCCGCGGGTGGCCAGATCGATAGAAATCGTCGTGCCCGAACTGAAGACCAGTCGGGTCGGCAGCGGCATTCCGAGCCGTGCCAGGGTGCGGGCGAACAGGGCGGTCCGATTCACCCGATCCTTATCCGAGAGCAGCACCGCCGGGCGTTCGCGCCTCAGGTATCCGGCAATCGCCGGCAGGCAGGCATAGGTATGACGGGAGCCCAGGTCGATCACCCGCACGCCCGGCGGAATCGCCGGCAGGTTCGGCCCGTGGCGGCGCACCTTGAGCAGGTCGACCTGATAACCGCGCCGGGCCAGCGCCGGAATCAGGTGCTGCGCCGCCCGGTCGACACCGCTGTGACCGGAGGTGGAGAAGAAGCAGGCGATGCGGGTCATGGGCGCATCCGTGCGTGTGCTTCAATCGATGCTCTTGAGAATAGCGATTGAGTCGCCTCGCGAATGCGCTGCTCGGCCATTTCAAAATAGTGAGGATCAATCTCGACTCCGATCGAGTTTCTGCCCCATTTTGCGGCGGCGACTGCGGTAGTGCCAGTTCCCATGAAGGGGTCCAGTACGGTATCTCCGACAAACGAGAACATTCGAATCAAGCGTTCCGCCAGTCCTTCCGGGTAGGGTGCCGGATGGTTCCGGGTCGAAGCTCCAGTCAGTCCGGACCAGATGGATTGAAACCATTGTTTATGGTTCTCGTTGGAAATCACCGACAGGACACGCGTGGCAACGGTTGGCTTGCGATATCCGCCGGGCTTCCGCTCCATCAGAATGAACTCGATATCGTTCTTGATGACCGCATTCGGCTCGAATGGTTTTCCCAAAAATCCACCGCCGTTGCCGGTTGCTTCAAAAACAGCGTTCGCAATCTTGTGCCAGATGATCGGTGACAGATTGTCGTATCCAATCACACGGCAATGCTCCTGGATTGCGGCATGGAGTGGAACGACGGTGTGTCTGCCGTCATTCTTGCGCCGCGAGAGGCAGACATCGCCGACGACACACACGAGTCGTCCGCCGGGGACCAAGGCGCGAAAACAATGGCTCCATACTTTATCGAGTTCCCGAAGAAATGCCTCGTAGTCCTCAATTTCCCCGAGCTGATGCTCATGATCCCGGTACTTCTTTAATGTCCAATAGGGTGGAGACGTCACAATCAGATGTACCGATTGGTCGGGGAGAAACGACAGGGTTCGGGAGTCGCCTCGCACCAACCGATGCGTGGTTGGCAGTTCTTGAATAGCCGATTCGATCTGCCGGAGTAAGTCCGCATCCTTCGCAATGCGCGGAATGTCGGTCTGTGGATTCTCCAGATTGGCAACGGCCGGCGGCAAGAACTGCTGGTGATCGATGACGGCGATCATGATGCGACAAGAATTCCTATACTGTCTTCATCTGTATTCATTTGTGGGTAGGTCTCCCGGCTCGTGAAATAAGTCATTGAAAGATCAGTTCAGCAAACAAGAAATCCTGGCGGTGGTCATCATTCCGATCAGCGTGGTGACCGCGATGACGTTGGTCCGCACGGCGGACCCTACATCCATTCCAGCGGATCTTCCTCTGGCCCCGGCTTGAGCCCCGGTTCTTCGATGAACAACCGATGCCAGATGGCGAACTGCATGAGCCCGAAGAGTTCCCGGGCGCCGCCCCGGCCGGCCTGGCGTGCGGCGACCAGGGCGGGGATGGCGGCGGGTTCGAACCACGCGCGGATGCCGCGGTTGGCGCTCAGCCGTTCACCCAGGCGGCGCGCCAGATCGCCGGTCAGCCAATCGCCCACCGGGACATGGAAGCCGCGTTTCGGCCGGTCCAGATGACCGGGCGGCAGCAGCGGTTCGGCCCACTGTTTCAGCAGCCATTTGCCCTGGTGTCGATGCACCTTGAGCCGGTCCGGCAGGGACAGACCGAATTCGACAACCCGGTGGTCAAGGAAGGGCACGCGCCCCTCCAGCCCAAAGGCCATCAGCATCCGGTCGGTCTTGACCAGCAGGTTGTCGGGCAGGGCGGTGACCAGGTCGGTGTACTGGCGGCGCTGCATGTCCGACCAGGCCGACGGAGTTTCCCGCCAAGCCGCGACGAAGGGCGCACGATCCGCCCCAGGCGCGCCGCGCAGGGCCGGACCCATCACCCGTCGGGACCAGCGGCCCGACCACTGCCCGCGGGTGCGGAAGCCGCCGCTGCCGGGGTGCAGCAGTGACTTGAACCAGCGCTCCAGGGGGCGCGGGTGGTAGCGGCGGTAGCCGGCGAAGGCCTCGTCGC
>Ga0247836_1003658_pt1 | contig 20255 bp, 15 predicted proteins | sample LaCruzMarch2015__4_FD_187116 | JGI IMG/M metagenome (GOLD analysis project Ga0247836, IMG submission 187116) | Freshwater microbial communities from meromictic Lake La Cruz, Castile-La Mancha, Spain - LaCruzMarch2015_14m | ecosystem: Environmental > Aquatic > Freshwater > Lake | place: Spain... | reverse complement strand
GCCGCAGGCAAGCCTTACCCATCCCTCCCCCCGAACGCCTGCCGCGGCGAGCGGTGCCGGGTTTGGGGGCGCACAGCCCCCATCAAACTGGTGCTTTTTCACCCACAGATTTTTGTGAAGAGCCCCATTTATCAAGCTCAGCATCGTATTTTTTCCTCATCTCTTCGAGAGTTGGGCTGGCTTCGGGATGAGAAACCAGATTGGTCATTTCCAAGGGATCCTTGGTCACATGAAAAAGCTCTTCGGTCGGCTCCATGGTGGAATCTCCATACCACCAGTAGGTATATTTCATTTCCTTGGTCAGGACAGATAGCGCAGAATTCTTCGAGCCAAAGACATTCATAAAAGCCATCTGCTCGCGGACATCTTCAGAAGGATTCTGCAGAAGCGGCAGCAAACTGACGCCATCCATATTCGCGGGAGCCGGCAAGCCGGCCAGTGCCAGAATCGTCGGCGCAAAATCAATATTCCCCGTGAGCGCTGGACTCCGGAGCTTTGTCCCAGCCGATGCGCTGCGAGGGTCGTAGATCATTAGTGGCACCCGGGCGGATTCCTCATAGGCCAACTCTTTGGATGCCAGCCCATGGGACCCGGCAAAATAGCCGTTGTCGCTGGTGAAAATGATCACGGTGTTGTCTGCGACCCCTTGCGCCTTCAGTTCATCACGGATCATGCCGATGGCCACATCAATGCCATAGACTTGCTGGTGATACTTTTTCATTTCACCATTGTAGTCAGTATCGTATTTCCACTCGACAAACTGATCGTATTCCCGTCCGGTCCGGCTTTGAGGTGCCAGGTGCATTCCATTCTCGCGCCCAAAATTCTCCGGCTTGGTAAAAGTTGTTTCAGCGTAGATGTCATTGAATCTGGGGTCTGGCAGGGCCGGTTTGTGAGGCGCTTTAAAACTAATCGAAAGACAGAACGGCTTCTTCATTTTGACCGCTTCACGAATGACATCTTGTGCAAACGCCCCATAAGCTAGTGTCGAGTGAGGGAATTCTTTCACATAGTTCGCCAAAGCAGGATTCTTTTTGGTATCATAGCTCGTCTGCCCCGGCGCTCCGGCCCAGATATCGAAATCGCTCTCGCAGAGCCCGGGCTTACCATTCTTTCCGCGGCCCTCGACTTTAAACCCGAATTTGCCGGCAAATGCGGTGAGATATCCTGCGTCACGCAAAAGAACGGGGTAAGATTTCGCCCAGATTTCCGGCTGCATGTCACCATGGCCGAAATTTGTTCCAGTCTTGTATTCGTACATCCCGGTCATTACCGAAGCACGACTGGCCATGCAGATTGAGGTGGTGTTGTAGTGGCGATCAAAAATCACCCCGTCGCTCCCAAGTTTATCCATGTTTGGTGTCTGCACATCTTTGTTTCCGTAACAATGGACCGCATAGGCAGCAAGGTCATCAGCCATGAGGTAGATGATGTTGGGACGCTCCGCGGCTTGCAGCGCCGTTGCGGGCAGGGCAAAGGCCAGGGCAATAAAACTGAATCGATCGGGTGTTTTCATAAAAAAGAGGTTTTGTTATTCGAGAGGTGGCGGAATAGCCGCAGGTTGCTGCTTTCGTTCCGCCCGCTTTTTCAGTAACTCTGCGTGCGAATCGTCGTCGGCAGCGTCATCCGATGAGGCCGCTCCCTTTTTCTTCATGGCGGCGGCAGTGGCTTCGGCACCAAACTGTTTGGCAAAGAGCTCGCGGAAGGAATTATTGTTAAGGCCCTTCGTATCCTCATTCACCATGAGCGGCTGCACCTCCTGCCACCATTGTTCGTAGGCGGCGCGCAACTGGGACACCACTTCGGGGTAACGATCGATGACATTGGTGTTCTCCCCGGGGTCGGCCTTGAGATCGTAGAGCTCCTCATTGTTCACCAGCGAGAAGCGCGAATTCTGGATCGCTGATTTGGTGAATTTGAACTTCTCAGCTTGGCCGGTCGGCCACCGGCCGGCGTGATGCACCAGAGTGCGATCCTCCCACCCGGCCTTAGGATTCTTGAGCAGAGGCGCCAGGCTGCGGCCTTCGAACTGGCTCTTCTCTTCCGCCGACAGCGTCGCCCCCGTGATTTCAGCGAGGGTTGGATAAAGATCGAGATGCGCGCTTAAGGCGTCGCACTCGGCCCCGGAGGGGATGCCGCCGGCGGGCCAGCGAAAGAAACCCGGCACGCGGGTGCCACCCTGATACGATGTGTTTTTGCCTCCCTTCATGCCGGCATTGAAAATTGCTTTCGATCTTACAGCGCCGTTGTCGCTGCCTAAATAGATTACCAGCGTGTTGTCCTCGATGCCCCACTCCTTGAGCCTGGTGAGCAGTACGCCAAAATTGGTGTCGATGTTTTCCAGCATCCCGAAATATTTCGCGAGATCTTCGGTGACCTTGGGCTTGCCGATATATTGCCGGTAGTATGCTTCAGGAACGACGTAAGGCGCATGCACGGCATTCGGAGGAATGTAGGCGAAGAACGGTTTTCCGGCCTTGCGCTGCTCATCCATCCACTGGATCGCCCGGGTAAAAAACAAGTCGGTGCAGTAACCCGTGGTCTTTTCAAATTTCCCGTTATGCCAGAGCGTTGGATTGATGTTCGAATTGCCCGGCACATCGCCAGCCGTTCCGATGCCCCCGCTGCCATGGATATACACCTCATCGAATCCACGGTTCTCCGGGCGATACGCTTCCTCGTCGCCGAGATGCCATTTGCCAAAAATGCCGGTGGTGTAGCCGACGCTTTTCAGCATCTGCGGCAGCGTGTAGGTCGACAACGCCATCCGCTCGCGCCCCAAAATCGTATGCGTGACGCCATTCTTGAACTCATGCCGTCCGCTCATCAAGCCCGCGCGGGTGGGCGAGCACGTCGGGCTGGTGTGGAATTGCGTGAACAGCAAGCTTTGCTTCTTGAACTCATCGACCGAGGGTGTGCTGCTGATGGGATTGCCGAGGCAGGCATAATCGCCGTAGCCTGCATCATCGGGCATGACCAGGATGATGTTGGGACGCTCCGCGGCATGCAGCGCCGTTGCGGGCAGGGCAAAAGCCAGGGCAATAAAACTGAATCGATTGGGTATTTTCATAAAAAGAGGTTTCGTTATTCGAGAGGTGGCGGACTAGCCGCAGGTTGCTGCTTTCGTTCCGCCCGCTTCTTCAGTAACTCTGCGCGCGCATCGTCGTCGGCAGCGTCATCCGATGAGGCCGCTCCCTTTTTCTTCATGGCGGCGGCAGTGGCTTCGGCACCGAACTGTTTGGCATAGAGTTCGCGAAAGGTTAAGTTGTTGAACTTCCCGATATTCTCGTTCACGAGCAGCGGCTGCACGTCCTTCCACCATGAGTCGTAGGCAGCGCGAAACCGGGCCACCACCTCGGGGTGCTGGGAGAGGACGTTGGTGGTTTCGCCGGGATCCGCTTTGAGGTCATAGAGTTCTTCGTTGTTAACCAGCGTGAAGCGCGAATCCCGGATCGAACAACCGGCATGCTTGGACTCTGCGGCTTTGCCCGTTGACCAGCGTCCGACGTGCTGCACCAGCGTGCGGTCGGCCCATTCCGCCTGAGGATTCTTCAGCAGGCTTAGAAGGCTGCGGCCTTCGACCTGTTGCTTTGCCTCAGGGGGGAGGGTCGCGCCGGCGATCTCGGCAATGGTCGGATAGAGATCGATATGAGCGGTCAGGGCATTGCATTCCGTATCGGCAGGGACATTCCCGGCGGGCCAGCGGACAAAACACGGACCACGAGTGCCCCCTTGATAAGGCGTGGCTTTGTGGCCCTTCATTCCGGAATCGAAGACCTTCCTGCCGCCGGTGTTGCCGTTGTCGGTGCCGATGAAGATGACCAGGGTGTCATTCTCGATGCCCCATTCCTTGAGTTTTGCGAGCAGCGTGCCGAAGTTGGTGTCGATGTTTTCCACCATCCCGAAGAACTTGGCTTCACCTTCACTCACTCCAGGTTTGCCGAGATATTGCTGGTAGTATTCCTTGGGCACGATGTGGGGAGCGTGCGCGGCATTCGTCGGAATATAAGCGAAAAACGGTTGCTTCGCCTCGCGCTTCCCATCCATCCATCGGATCGCCTGGGCAAAAATCAAGTCGGTGCAGTAGCCCGTGGTCTTTTCAAACTTACCGTTATGCCAAAGCGTCGGGTTGATGTTCGAATTGCCCGGCGCATCGCCGGAGGTTCCGATGCCCCCGCTGCCATGGATATACACCTCATCGAATCCACGGCTCTCCGGGCGATACGCCTGCTCGTCACCGAGGTGCCATTTGCCAAAGATGCCGGTGGCATAGCCGGCAGTCTTCAGCATCTGCGGCAGCGTGAACGTGCCCAGGGCCAGCCGTTCGCGTCCGCCGATCGTGTGCGTGACGCCGTCCTTGAACTCGTGCCGTCCGCTCATCAAGCCCGCGCGGGTGGGCGAGCATGTCGGGCTGGTGTGGAATTGCGTGAACAGCAAGCTCTGCTTCTTGAACGCATCGACCGAGGGTGTGCTGCTGATGGGATTGCCCAGGCAGGCGTAGTTGCCGTAGCTGGTGTCATCGGGCATGACGAGGATGATGTTTGGCTTGGCGGCTTCCGCGTGGATCGGGGTCAACGGGAGAGTGATGCTTGCTGCCACCACGGCAAAGGCAGCACGGAGTGATGTAGTGCTCATGTTTTGTTTGGTTGGTGCTAAATTCGGCTTCGGCTGGCGATTCACTCTTCCTCGGCATCATCAGCGGCTTTCTTCCTGGCCTTTTTCTTTGCGGTCCCGTCACCATTAGGCAGTGTGAGCGCAAACTCATTCTTTTGGGGTTCGCCGACGGTGCTGCGACCGCGTTCAATGATGCCCTGCATGAGGGCGGTCAGTTTTGCGGCCACTTCGGCATTGGCGGCGAGCACGTCTTTCGTTTCGCTGAGGTCCGCTTCGAGATTATAGAGCTCGCGCGCGCCATTTTTGAAGAAGATCATCTTCCACGGTCCCTGACGGATGGCGAGATCGCCCGCCATGGACTGATGCACGGTGGTCTCGCGGGAGGGCGTCGGCGAGGTGCCGAGAAACTCGGGCAGGAGGCTCACGCTATCCTCACCGGCGTTGGCTGGAAGCTTGGCACCGACGACTTCGGCCGCTGTGGCCATGAGATCGTTCAGGCAGATGGTTTCGTCATTGACCGAACCTGGCTTCACCTTGCCGGGCCAGCGCACGATGTAGGGCACACGGTGGCCACCTTCGTAAATGCTGCGTTTGGAGTCGCGCAGAGGCTCGTAGGCGCGGCGTGCAGCGCCGTTGTCGGCTGTGGCGATGATGAGCGTGTTTTCGGCGAGACCGTTGGCCTCCAGAGCATCCATGAGCTGGCCCAGCATCGCGTCTCCCTGATAAACCCAGTCGCCGTATTTTGGATCTTTTTTTACCAAGTCTTGTGCGCCGCTTTTTCCGACATACTCCGGCGCGGGCACCACGGGCTCGTGCGGCGGACACATCGGGAAGTAGAGGAAGAACGGCTCATCCTTCTTTTGCTGGCCGATCCACTCCACGGCCTTCTTGATCATCATCGGCTGGTTCTCGACCGCTTCGACATTTGCCACCACCTGATCCTGCTCAATGATGGTGCCGATGTTCTGTGCATGAGTGAAGCCGTAAAAGTAGTCGAAACCGATGGCATTCGGTCCGTCGGTGGTCTTCGTGCCGACGGGAATATTTTCTTTTTTGCCCGACTTTTCGCCGACCACGTTCATGCCGAGATGCCATTTGCCGATGCAGGCGGTGGCGTAGCCGTTTTGTTTGAGCAATGAGGCCACCGTCATGCGGTCGGCCGGAATGATCGGCGGGGAAAAGGTCTTCAGCACGTCGAACTGCCCGATGCGCGAAGGATAACGCCCGGTGAGCACGCCGTAGCGGGTGGGTGTGCAAACGGCGGCGGCGGAGTGAGCGTCGGTGAAGCGCATGCCCTGCGAGGCGAGCTTGTCGAGGTTCGGAGTGCGTAGTGCGGAGGCTGGATCGTAGGATTGCGGCTGCCCCCGACCCATGTCATCAAACAGGACGAAGATGATGTTGGGCCGCGTCTCGGCCGTCGCGACCGTGATGAGCGAGGCGATGATGAATGGGATGAGCAGTGTTTTCATGAGATTGATAGGTTGAGTTGAAGTTATTCGATCCAAACTGGCTGGGTGGTGGCTGCGGGTGCTGCGTCGGGTTTCTTTACCGTTGAGGGCTTCTTCTTTTCTTTCTTGGCCGGTTCACAATCCGGCTTCATAAACCCCGTTCCCGGTGAGAAGTTGCGGGCTTCTTCTTTTCTTTCTTGGCCGGTTCGTTGCCAGGTGCGGGTGGTGTCCATTCGGCGGGTTGGGGATTGGCGACGGTCAGCGGGGCCGTGTCGCCAAACTCCTGACGTGTCTTTTCGAGTTGGGCCGTGAGTTCGGCAATCTTAGCGGCGGACTCCGGCTTGGCGGCGAGATCGGCCATCTCGTGCGGGTCGGATTGAAGATCGAAGAGCTGTGTCTTGTTGATGAGCGGATAGCGGATGAGCTTCCAGCGTTCGTCGCGGATGGAACGTTGGCAGGCCTGGTAGGCATTGAACATGTAATCACGGACTTTCGGCTGCTTGCCGGAAATCACCGGCACCAGGCTTTTGGCGTCGAGTCCTTCCGGAATCGGTATGCCAGCCAGCTCACACATCGTCGGATAGATATCGTAGAGATAGGCAAACGATTGGGTTTCACCCTTGGGAATATTGGGCCCGACAAAGATGAGCGGCACGTGCATGCCGCCTAACTCATAGAGATTCTGTTTGCCCAGCAGGCCATGCTCACCCAGCGAAAGGCCGTTGTCGGCGGCCATGATGAAGATGGTTTTCTCAAACTCACCGGCTTCCTTGAGTGCCGCGACGAGGCGTCCGATCTGATTGTCAAAATGGGCGATGGAGGCATAGTAGCGAGCGAGCTTGCGCCCGACGTTTTCTTTCGTCCTGGGCCAGGGCAAAGCCTTCTCATCGCGAACGGTCATCTCGCCATTATCAAAGGGGTGTTGAGGCAGGAAGTTCACCGGCATCGTCATGTTTTCAGGCTTGTAGCGGTCGTAGTATTCCTGGGGCGCATACTGCGGATCATGCGGCTCATGGGGTGCCATGTAGAGGAACATGGGCTTCTTCCCCGCCTGCTCTTTGATGAATCCGATGAGGTTGTCCACATTGCCCGCCGCACTGGTGCCGCCATCGACATGCTGGTCATAGTATTGGTCCACCTGATTCGGGTTGCTGCCAAACTTCCCGCTGCGCATGCTGGCATAACCGGCCTTTTGCAGAGTCTGTCCCAGAAAAGGGCTCTCGCCTTCCTTGCGCTTGTATTTGGCGCCTTCCGTGAAAACAGCTTTGATGTCCGGCCGCAGGTAATTCCTGCCGGAAGCGATCATCGCACGGCTCGGCACGCACACGGCACCTCTGTCGGACCCAAGCGTGTAAGCATTGCGAAAGGCGAAGCCATTGGCACAGAGCTTGTCAATGTTCGGCGTCTTCGCGACGGGGTGCCCGAACATGCTGAGGCAATCAGGACGCAGATCGTCGGCAAGAAGCAGGCAGATGTTGAGCTTGGATGCGTCGGCTGAGGCCAGTCCGGCGAGGGGCGCGAACAGCAGAGCGGCGATGAGTTTGATGGATTTCATGCCGCAAGAACGATAGAGGGGACGACTTTCAATTCAGGGTGATGCGGAATCCAATCACCGGCAGTTTGGCAGACGTTTTTGGCAGCTCGATGGTGACTCCCTCCGGCGAACGCGCCCAGCGAATCTCCTCCTCGCTGCCCAACTGCGAAATGTTTTTGATTTCTTCCGTCAGCAGCCCGCCGGAGGCGAGGGTCTTGATGAGGATGTCCTTCGTGGGCGGCGCGAGGACGAATGCGTAGAGGTTGCCGTCTTTGGTCGTAAAGCGAATGTCCTCCTGAGTGAAGTCCTCCTTGTTTTCTCCCTGCCGGCCGTCTTTCACCTTCAAAGAACCCTCGCCATAGACTTTCCATGGGCGGGTCCCGTAGATCCCTTCGCCACAGGTTTTCAGAAAGTCGCCAAAGGCGGTGAGGTAGGCGGCCTGATTCTCGGGCAAGGTACCGTCGCCGCGCAGGGCGACATTCATCATCACCACACCATTTTTGCTGATCGCATCCACGGCGTTCCCGATCATCACCGGGATGCTCATGAGATTGACGACACCTTTGCGGTAGAACCAGCCTCCGGAGAGGTCGGTCGCCCACATCCACGGTTCAGGCTGAATATCGTCCGAACTCCCGCGCTCCAGATTATAGGTAAAAGCAGATTTGTTCAGATTCCCGCTCTTATGTGAAACAACGACTGTTTGTGTGCCGTTGTTTTTCTCCAAGTCCCGGTTAACGTAGGACGAGAACAGCTGCACGCCAAGCCCCTTGCCTCTTTTCTCGTCAGGGAATGGCGCATCGTTATTGAACATATCGGGGTCGTATTTCTCAATCACCTCCCAGCAACGGTCATACCAGTGCTCGTTCCAGCTAACCTGGCTGGCATAATTTTTCGGGTCATAGTCCATCTGGAAAAACTGCCACTCGGGTGTGCCCGGCCTCTGAAATTCGCGGGCTGTGTTGAAAAAGCGCGGCGACCAGTAGAGGTGCGTCGAGACACCGAATTTCAGCCCGTATTTAGATGCCGCCGCCTTCCATTCTTTCAGTGTGTCGCGGTGCGGCCCCATCCTGACCGAGTTCCAAGGATTGGAAGAATCATACAGATCGAAATTGTCATGATGCGTCGCCACCGGCATGACGAACCGCGCACCAGACTCTTTGAAGAATTTGACCAGTGCATCAGGGTCCCACTTTTCCCCTTTGAATAACGGGATGAGTTTCTCGTAACCAAACTCGGACGGCGGGCCGTAGCGCTCGGTATGCCACTCCGTGAGAGTCTCGGTCATTTTCAATTGCCCGCCCGTCTCCCCCTCGTTGGCACCATACATCCGGCGACCATAATGTCCGCCATCGTTGGGACGATTTTCATCGATGGCCGAGGGGATACCCCAGTGCACCCAGACGCCAATTTTTCCATCCACAAACCACTGCGGCACTTTGTAATTCGCCGCCATGGATTCCCAGGTTGGCTCGATCTGAGCAGCCTGGACGGAAATGGAATCGCAACACAGGCATAACGCCATCAAACAGATAATTGGTTTCATCGGACTTCTCTTCTCGTGGTGGGATGTTTCATTATTGCTAGGAAATTGCTTTTGGGGTGAAGAGCTGCGATGAGTTTGATGGATTTCATGCCGCAAGAACGATCGAGAGGCCGATTTTCAATTCAGGGTGATGCGGAATCCAATCACCGGCAGTTTGGCAGACGTTTTTGGCAGCTCGATGGTGACTCCCTCCGGCGAACGCGCCCAGCGAATCTCCTCCTCGCTGCCTAACTGCGAAATGTTTTTGATTTCTTCCGTCAGCAGCCCGCCGGAGGCGAGGGTCTTGATGAGGATGTCCTTCGTGGGCGGCGCGAGGACGAATGCGTAGAGGTTGCCGTCTTTGGTCGTAAAGCGAATGTCCTCCTGAGTGAAGTCCTCCTTGTTTTCTCCCTGCCGGCCGTCTTTCACCTTCAAACCGCCCTCACCATAGACTTTCCATGGGCGGGTCCCGTAGATGCCTTCGCCACAGGTCTTCAGGAAATCGCCGAAGGTGGTGAGGTAGGCCGCCTGATTTTCCGGCATGGTGCCGTCGCCACGCAAGGCGACATTCATCATCACCACGCCATTCTTGCTGATCGCATCAACCGCATTCCCGACCATGACCGGGATGCTCATGCGATTGACTGCGCCTTTGCGGTAGAACCAGCCTCCGGAGAGATCGGTCGCCCACATCCAAGGCTGGGGCCTGATGTCGGCAGAGCCGCCACGCTCGAGATTGTAGGTGAAGGCGGCTTTGTCCAACGAGCCATTCTTGCATGAAAACACGACGGTTTGCTTGCCGTCATTCTCTTTCAAGTCCCGGTTGAGGTAGGACGAAAACAGTTTCACCCCCAGGCTCTTGCCTTTTTTCTCATCCGGATAGGGCGCATCGTTATTGAACATATCGGGGTCGTATTTCTCAATCACCTCCCAACAGCGCTGATACCAATGCTCATTCCAACTGTCCTGGCTGCTGTAGCCCTGGGGATCGTAATCCATGTTGAAGAACTGCCACGCCGGGGTGCCCGGTTTTTGATGGGGACGGGCGGCGTTGAAAAACCGGGGCGACCAGTAGAGGTGGGTGGAGACCCCGAATTTCAAGCCGTGTTTCGCGGCCGCATTCTTCCATTCCCGGAGCGTGTCGCGCTGCGGCCCCATTTTGACCGAGTTCCAAGGGAACGAAGAGTCATACATGTCGAAGTTGTCGTGGTGCGTCGCCACCGGCATGATGAACCGTGCGCCGCTGTCCTTGAAAAACATCGCGAGCGCGTCTGGATCCCATTTTTCGGCTTTTAGCAATGGAATGAGTTTTTCGTAACCAAACTCGGACGGCGGGCCGTAGTGCTGGGCATGCCATTCCGCCAACACCCGGGTCATCTCCATATCCTTCGCGCTCGATGCGTCAAAGCCGTTGATGCCATACATCCGGCGACCGTAGTGCGAGCCATCATTGGGCCGGTTCTCGTCAATGGCCGAGGGAATTCCCCAGTGCACCCAGACGCCGATCTTGCCGTCCACAAACCACGTCGGCACTTGGTAATTCGCCGCCATAGATTCCCACGTGGGCTCAATCTGGGCAGAGTGAGCGGTTGGCCCGAGAACAGAAAGGCCAAAAGCAAGCAATAGAACGTAGGGTTTCATGGGTTGCATGGGTTTATTCTACGGCTTCCTTCGCTGCTTGATTGCCGGGTCTGGCGGACTTGGCTCCGGGGGCAGGGGGCGTCCACTCGGCGGGCTTGGGGTTGGCTGACGATCAGCGGAATCGTGTCGGCATGGTGGGCCATTTCCTTCGTCAGCAATGCGGTCATCTCAGTGACCCTGGCGGCGTGCTCGCAGAGGTTTTGTTTTCCGAACGGCCCGTGCTCGCCCAGCGAGAGGCCGTTGTCGGCACTGAAGATGATGATGGTGTTGTCCCACTGGCCGCTGGCTTTCAGTTCGGCAAAGATACGCCCGATGTGATGATCGAGCCCAGTGACGCAGGCGTAGCAAATGGCGGTCTGCTGTTTTGTGCCCGCCTCCGCGCGCGGCCACGGGGCGAGCTTTTCATCGCGGATGGTCATCTCGCTTTAGCAGGCTGGGCAGGAACGGTTGGAGTTCCCGTGGAATCTGGCTTTCTCTGATACAGGCTGAGATGGTCGATGTAGATTTCTCCAGCTTTCCCACACCAGAAGGCAAAATCAGTTAAATGGTCTGAAGGCTCCCCCGAGGGATGCCACCACCCCGTGTTGGCGCCATCCTCGGAGACTGTGTTTGGAATGATGATCCAACCCTCAAATCCGGGCTCCAAGGCAATTGTCCTCACGCCGTTTTCGTGTTTGAACAAATAGCCCGATGCGTCCAGCAGGATTCCCTCCTTGTCCATAACAAGAACTCCATCAGCAACGTTTAATCGATCTTCACCCCGATACGAAGGCCCGGCTGAGAAGCTGATCGCTATCTTGTCGGGAGCTTTGACCCAAAACATCAGTCCATCCGCCTCGCCGAGTTCGAGATTCGGGGCGTTGAAAAAGAGTCGGCCATAGGTCACAAAATGAGCTGATTCGTTGAAAATGACATGCAGGCCTTTAGAGCCCTTGTAGCCCGCACCGTCCAAGGCATGAACATCGTGACTCCCAGTTGCATTGTTGACGGGTATGGGGTCGAGAAGCATTTCGTAGTCATTGATGACCTCCTTAATGAAAGCCTCCGGAGGCTCGGCGGCGTGGGTCGCAATCAGCGAAACGAGCACAAGGATGCTGAAAAGGGGGCCAGCGCGAAATATTGTTACTCTGGGGATCATAGAGATAATACTATCACGTCAAGCGACCCAAGCAACAAAACATTTTGGAAACGCGCACGCTACGGGATAGTACAAACGTAAACGTAGAAGGCGCCTATCGCAAAATCGACGGAGCCGGAAAACCGGGTTTGCACATGCGCGGGCCCTTTTTTCAGCTGAACCCGGAAAACCGCTCCTTGGGCGGTTGCATCCACCGGGCATTCCAGCAGGTCGCACCCTGTGACCTGCAATTGAGCGGTTCGTATGGCGAGGGCTTTGCCCCCGGTAAACGTCTCATAGGCCTCGGGCCAGCATTCCTCCCTCCGCCACTCGATGTCGTCGCCGTCAATGCCGGCTTGTACCGCATGTCCGGCCTCGCGCGGCCAGCGGCGGAGTTCAAATTCATACTCGCCATCGGCCTCCACGAAAACCTCCCAGTAGCCGTTGCAGATCTTGCCTGCGCGGATGGAACCCTGGCTCCAGGCCGTTTCCCCCTCGTCGTTGCGCCAGTCGTGGGTGTTGAGGCAGACCGGCACTTTTCCCAGCGCGATCGGGATTTCCTCGTCGAACTGACTCGAAACCAGCTTCCACCACGCCTCGTAGCCGGCGCGGAGTTCCATGACGATTTCGGAGTGACCTGCCGCGATGTCGCTGCGCTGTCCGGGGTCGGCCGCGATGTCGTAGAGTTCTGCGCCGTTGACGAGCCGCCATGTGCTCCTCATCGCGGCGCTCTGCTTCCACTTGAGCGGGCGGGTCACGCGCTGGGAATCGGTCACGACGATCCGCTTGCTCCAGTGCGCGCCGGTGTCGCCGCGCATCAGCGGCGCCAGGCTCTCGCCGTGAAAGGACCGGCCTGCCGGCGCCTTCACGCCGCAAAGGTCCAGCACGGTCGGCATGAAATCGACGTAGGCGGCCAGCGTGTCGATCCGCTTGTTTTCCGGAAATTTCCCGCCGGGCCAGTGGAGGAAAAACGGGACACGGTGGCCGCCGTCGTATTCCGACCCCTTCTCGCCCCGCATGCCCGCGCGGAAGGGATCGCTTCTTCCCTCCCAGGCTTGGCCATCGGTCCCGTTATCGCTCATGAAGGCGAGGATCGTATTCTCCTCGATCCCGAGGTCGCAAAGCCGGGCGCGCAGTCTGCCGAGGTTGTCGTCGATGTTGGTGACCATCCCCATGAACCGCTGGTAGCCGTCGGGTTCGCCGCTGTCGGCATAGATCGTCTGGTATTCCTTCGGCACGTTGAAGGGCGAATGGGGGGCGTTGGGGGCGATCATGCAAAAGAACGGCTCTTCCCGGTGGCGCCCGATAAATTTCATCCCCTCGTCGAAGAAGACATCGGTGCAATAGCCGCTGAACTTCCTTGGCACGCCGTTCGCGAGATAGGTGTCGTCGAAATAGTCATTGCCCCACCAGTCGGGGCTTTGCGAAATTCCGCCACCTCCATGGCAGATGGTCTCTTCGAATCCGCGGTCTTGAGGACGGTAGGGGAACTCGTCTCCGAGGTGCCATTTGCCGAAGAGCCCGGTCCGGTAACCCGCCTCGCGCAGCGCGAGCGGCAGCGTCCATTCGTTTGCGCGCAGGAGCGATCGGCCGCCGACCGTGTGCCAGACTCCGGTGGAATTGGCGTGATGCCCGGTCAAAATTCCCGCGCGGGTCGGTGCGCAAGTTGGCCCGGCATGGAACTGATCGAAGCGCACGCTCACGCTCGAAAGCGCGTCCATGTGCGGAGTCCTGATCACCGGGTTGCCGTGGCATCCAAGCTCCGGGTAGCCCTGATCATCGGTAATAACCAGCACGACATTGGGCTTTCGGCAACTCATGACGACCGATGCCGCTATTTTGGGTCGGGGAGTACCGGGCTACCCATGTCCACTTCAGAAGCCAATTCGCGCCGGGTGCGCCGGAGGAACCAGACGAGCAGGCCCACAAAGACGACGAACAGAGCCACCGCCTGGGCGGGTTGGTTGCGCACGAGGCAGGCCATGGAAAACAGCAGCGCGCAAACCGTCGCCACCACCATGCCCCAGTCTATCAATACCTGTGGCACAGTCTGCGCCGGCACGTAGCCTTCCATGTCGCGAATCACCGCCCCCCAGCCCGGCCGGCAGATGCGGGTGCGGCGCACGAATGCCTGGAGGTGAACCTTATCGACTGCGGGCGTGCAGAGCGAAACGATGACCACGGTGCTGAAGCCGATGATCATCATGAACAATATGCGCGCGCCGAGCAGGTCGTAGCTGTCGGTGAAGCTCACCCCTTCCGGCAGGTGGAGCAGGACGCGCATCGGAGCATCCAGCAGCGGCGCCTCCAGGTGCAGGATCTTGTGACCGAAGAGCAGCAGGATCGCGACCACCCAGTTCACCACGAATGCGGCGATCTCGCCGGTCGCATTGATCCGCCACCAGAACCAACGGCAGGCACCGACCACCATCGCGCCGCCGCCGACAACGTAGGAAATCTGCAGGAGCTGCTGGATGTTTTCGGCGTAGAAGCTGATCACCCCGCCCGCCACCGCCACGAGAACCGTTACCAATCGGGACACGCGAACATAATGTTTATCGGACGCGTTGCGATGGAGAAAGCGGCGATAGATATCGCTCACGATGTAGCTCGATCCCCAGTTGAAAAGTGTCATGATCGTGGAGGTAAATGCCGCGATGAGCGCCGAGACCAGCAGCCCGCGCAGCCCGATCGGCAAGATGTGAACCAACATCCGCGGATACGCCGCGTCATTGCCAGCGGCTCCCATGTCGGGAAAAATGATGATCGAGGCGAGGGCGACGAGGATCCATGGCCAGCAGATGATGGCAAAATAGGTGACCGTGTGCATGAGCAGCGCGTTCGAGGCGTGCTCGGTGTTCTTGCAGGCCAGAACCCGCTGGGCCTGCCACCCGCCACACAGCGCGTTGCCCCACCAGAGAATCCCGAAGAACCCGATCGCGTTCCAGATCGACATGGTGGCGGGGCCGCCGCCCGCCGCGACGCCGAAACTGATCACCGGGGCGATATTCAGATCGTGCCCCGGCCAGTCACCCAGTGCGGAGAGCTTCGCGACCATCGCGCCAAGCCCCCCGACCTCCTTCACGGAAAGCCAGGCCAGGATGAACGCGCCGACCGTGGCGATGATGAACTGAACGAAATCCGTATAAACCACACCATAGAGACCGCTGAAGGCGCACATGAGCAGTGCGCACCCCATCACGATCATCGTGACGGCAACCTCCGACGGGATGGAAAATCCGGCGATCATCCATTGCTGGCCACCGATGCCCATGGTCTCCTCCGCGATCGTCACCATCGCCTTGGCCACCCATCCGATGATCAAGGGGCATAGAATCAAAGCCCCGACCGCCGCAGAAATCCCGCGCAGCGTCTGGGCCGACCTCCCATCGTAGCGCATCTCCAGCAGTTCATTGTCGGTAATCACCTCGGTGCGACGCCACATCCGGCCGAAGAGCGCGACCGCGAGAGCGCAGCCGATCAACGGGCTCCAATACTGCCACACGGACTGGATGCCGTATTGTCGGACGAGCGATCCGACCCAGAGCGGCGTGTCGGCGGCAAATGCGGTTGCGATCATCGAGGCGCCCGCGAGATACCATGTCAAGGTGCGGCCCGAGACGAAGTAGGAATCCACGTTCTTGCCCGCCCGGCGGCTGAAATACAGCCCAAGCAAAATGTTCGATACAAGAAATACGACGATGACAGTCCAATCAATCCAATGCATAAAAGTAGAGTTTCAGGGGGTTAGGCCGGAACCGGTTCGTCCTTGGGGCGAACCGCTTTCCCAGCGATGACAATTTTGCGCGGCTGGTCCGCTTGCAGTTCCACGGTGATCCGATGCTCGAGGCCGAACGGCGGCACAATCTCGACAACCTGCGCGCTGCCGGCCGAAAGAAGTTCCACCTCAGCAGTTGACGCGTCCGCATCCCACGAAATCGAAACCTCAACGCCACCGCAAGCCATCAGCCCCTTCACCGACCCGGATTTCCATCTTGCGGGCAATGCGGGCAGAATCAAAATCCGCCCGGGAGAGGAGGAGAGCAGCATCTGCTGCACGGCGGCCGACCACCCCATATTGGCGTCGATCTGGAACGGCGCCCACTCCATCTCCACCCCGACTCCCATGTTTCGCCAGTCGTTGTGGGTCGTGTAAAAGTTGTTCATCACGCAGGAGCGCGAAAGCAGATCGAGACACTCGACCGCCCGATCCCCGTCCCGCATCTTGGCATACACACCGGCCATGTGCGCCAGCGACCAGCCGGTCTGTTCGCCCAACCCGATGACAAGCCGCTTGCGGATCGCGATTTCAAAGGCGCGAAACAGCCCGGGGTCCGACTCGAGGGTCACCTCGTTGCCGGGAAAAACCGGGTAGATGTGCGACTGGTGGCGGTGGTGGTAGTTGTCCGTAAAAAACGGATGCATCCACTCCTTGACGGCGCCGTCCTCATTGATCTGGTAGGGAGGAATCCGCGTGAGCATCTGCTCCCAATTTTTCAGCTCGTCCGCATACTGACCCGTCAAGTTCGCTCCCTCGACAAGATGAGTGAGCACTTCCTTGGCGAGCGCGAAGTCCATTGTCGCATTGATCGTCGTTTCCATCGCGGCCGCGGCACCCATCCCTTTGCCGTCCCAGTAATTACCCGGCGAGTTTTCAGGAGAGTTCGACGGGGCACTAACAAAAAACCCATCATCGTCCACCACGAAAAAATCCTCATAGAAGAGTGCGGTTTCGCGCAGAAACGGCAGTGCGCGCTCGCGCAGGAACCGCTCGTCGCCGGTATAGAGGAAATAATCGTAGTAGTGCTGCGCGATCCACGCCGCGGCGCCGGTCCAGTGGATGATGTGCGGCATCACCGTCTTGAGAAGCCCGGAGGGCGGAGTCGTCACCGCCGGAACGTAGATTCCCCGGCAGCCGTAGAGCTTGCGTGCATTTTCCCTGAAGTCCCCGAGCATCCGGTCGAAGTAGTCGAAGACCGGGAGGGTCGTCTCCGGCAGGTGGCCCTGGAGCGCCTGCCAGTAGATCATCTGAAGGTTTTCGTTCGCCATGTTGAACGCCCAAAACCCGCGATACTCGCCGAACCAGTTCCCCAGCAAATGACACGGCTGACCGCCCTCGTGGGAACTCGAGATCAGCAAGTAGCGCCCGTAGGCCCACATCTTCTCCACCAAGGCCGCAGGAGCCTCCCCTTGATAAGCGTTCAACAGGAGCTCCTCGTTGGAAAGCCGCCGGTCCCCCTGCGATCCCCCAAGGTCGAGCTTCACCCGGTTGAAAAGCCTGCCGTGCTCGGCAGCATGGGGCGCCAAAAATGCATCGTAATCCATCGCCGTGTCGGCAAGCTCGCTTTCAAGCCGCGGCCACGCGAGCTGCCGGTCTTCCTTCACAAAAAGCTTCACGACCACCAGAACCCGTTCCCCGCCAACCACCCGAATTCCGCCGGAGTCTGCCTCGCAGGTTCCCTCACCCGGAACAACCCAGGCGACAGCGCCAAAGTCGGCGCCATCTTCATTGCGGGCCGCATAGCGGATGATCCCTGAATCCTCCGAGCGGACCTCCAGTGCGGTCGGCAGCGTCGCATCCGCCTGCCTCCAAGTCCGGGCGTCTGTCCGGTCGTGCAGATCCAGCCTCAGGTCGACCGCCAGAGGGCCCCCGGCACTGCGGATTTCCATCACCACCAGGTCGTCGGTCCGCGAGACGAAGAGCTTCCGCGAATAGGCGGTTCCACCGTCCTCCCAGCACACCGCCACCTCGCCGGTCTCCATATCAAGCGTTCGCCGGTATTTTGAAAACCCCTTGCGAACCGGCATCCGTATCTTCAGGTCGCCCAGCGGCAACGGGCTTCCGATGTTGGGCCTGTAGCCGAGACGTTCCAGTTCGTCCGCCAGAACCCGGTCTGCCGCCTTGGCATTGCCCCCAAAGAGCAGCTCCCGCACCTCGGGCAGCTTCGCGCTCACGTCCGGCAACGCCGGCGTCGTCACCCCGCACCACAAATCTTCGTGCGTCAGCAAAACCGTCTCGTCATGCACCGCGCCGTAAACCGCCGCCCCGATGGGCCCGTTGCCCGAGGGCAGGGCCTCACGCCATCTCCCGCCCCACCAGGAGGCCGGATATTTCAAAAGAAGAGAATGAATTTGCCGCATATCGTTTGCGCTGTCCCCACTGGTTTGGGATTTTCAACACATAAGTTACTATTAACTTTGCAACGCGGGGCCGTCAATGATAATTGTCGGCTCGCATGCAAATAAATATCCAACTCCACGGAATCGATTACGCGATCCTGACAATCTATTTTATTTTCGTCCTCGGGATCGGCTTCGCCCTGAAGAGGACGATGAAGGGGAGTTCCGATTTTTTTCTCTCGGGCCGCTCGATTCCCGCTTGGGTCACCGGTCTCGCGTTCCTCTCCGCCAACCTCGGAGCGCAGGAGGTGATCGGCATGGCGGCATCCGGTGCCAAATACGGAATCATGACCAGCCACTTTTATTGGGTGGGGGCGATCCCGGCAATGGTGTTCCTCGCGATCTTCATGATGCCGTTCTACTACGGGTCGAAAGCGAGGTCGGTGCCCGAGTATTTGAAGCTGCGATTCGATGAAAAGACGCGCGGGTTCAATGCGATCTCGTTCGCGGTGATGACGATCTTCTCGTCGGGGATCTCGCTGCACGCGCTGGCCCGCCTGCTCGAGACGCTCGTCAAATGGGACTACTGGACGTGCATCTGGGTCTGCGCGTTCATCGTGCTCGTCTATATCTTTCTCGGCGGCCTCACCTCGGCGATCTACAACGAGGTCCTGCAATTTTTCATGATCGTGCTCGGGTTCAGCCCGCTGGTTTACCTCGGGCTGCGCGACGTGGGCGGGTGGGGAGCGCTGAAGGAAAAGCTGATCCCGGTGGCGACCTCGCAGGGATACGCGGCCGGCACATGGACCCAGTCGTGGGAGCACCTGGGCAACCCGATCGAAAATCCCATGGGGGTCAACTGGTTCGCCATGGTCATGGGCCTCGGGTTCGTGCTCTCGTTCGGATACTGGTGCACCGACTTTCTCGTCGTCCAGCGCGCGATGGCGGCGAAATCCATGTCCGCCGCCCGGCGCACACCGCTCATTGCCGCCGGACCCAAAATGCTCTTCCCGATCCTCGTCATCCTGCCGGGGATGATCGCCATTGCTCTGAACAACCAGAGCGGCGGGGCATTCCTGCCGACCGGGGCGGACGGGCATCCAGACTACAACATGGTGATCCCCTCGATGCTCGCGCACTATTTTCCGCCCGGGCTTCTTGGCCTGGGCTTCACCGCGCTCATGGCCTCGTTCATGGCCGGAATGGCCGGAAACGTCACCGCCTTCAACACAGTGTGGACGTACGATATTTACCAGAGCTACATCGCCCCGAAAAAATCCGACCGCCACTACCTCTGGATGGGCCGCTGGGCGACAGTTTTCGGGATTCTTGTGAGTATCGGAGCCGCCTTCATGGCATCGAAATTCAACAACATCATGGACATGTTGCAGCTCGTCTTCGGCTTTGTGAACGCGCCGCTCTTCGCGACGTTCCTGCTCGGGATGTTCTGGAAGCGGGCGACCGGCCACGGGGCCTTCTTCGGGCTTGTGGGAGGCACGCTTGCAGCGATGGCCTTCCACGGTCTGTCCTGCGCGGTCGGCGTCGCGCCTGGGATCAAGGGCGGCTGGATCGAACCCCACTTCCTCTTCCGCAGCGAGATGGGGCAGAACTTCTACATGGCGATCGTGGCCTGGACCTCCTGCTTCCTCCTCACCATCGGCATTTCCATGCTGACGGCGCGGACGAAATCCGACGCCGAACTCAAGGGGCTTGTCTATTCGCTCACACCAAAACCCGAATCCGAGGCCGAGCCCTGGTATGCCCGGCCCGCCTTCGTCGGCATCGTCGTCCTCCTCATCACCGTCGGCCTCAACATCCTCTTCTGGTAACCCACTATGAACTTCGACCTCAGACTTCCCATCGGCCTCATGTTCTCGCTCTTCGGAGCCATCCTGACCATCTACGGGCTGATCAGCGGCCCCGAAATTTACGCTCGTTCGCTCGGCATCAACGTCAACCTCTGGTGGGGCGGCGGGCTGCTTGTGTTTGGACTGCTCATGCTGTTTTTTGCATTGCGAAAAGGCGGCAACAAGTAGCCGACCAACCATAGCGTCCTTGCGTTGCTATTTCCTAACCCATGAACAAAAATCTATTTTCACCGCAGAAAACGGCAAGAGCCTTTTCATTCCCTGTCGGCGACGGAGCAAAAGTGGAATTTTTGCCGGAGCAAAAGTGAACAGATTTCAGAGTGTGTAAGAAGCTAACACCGTGGGCCATACGTTTTTTGGAGAGTGCTCACAGACCCAAAAACACCGG
>Ga0247836_1003648_pt1 | contig 20290 bp, 11 predicted proteins | sample LaCruzMarch2015__4_FD_187116 | JGI IMG/M metagenome (GOLD analysis project Ga0247836, IMG submission 187116) | Freshwater microbial communities from meromictic Lake La Cruz, Castile-La Mancha, Spain - LaCruzMarch2015_14m | ecosystem: Environmental > Aquatic > Freshwater > Lake | place: Spain... | reverse complement strand
ACAGCGCCGTCGAGGCTCGCGCTCGCGAGCCGGTTGCCGTCGGACGAGAACGCCACCGACGTCACCCAGTCTTTGTGCCCGTTGAGCGTGGCGTATTCCTTCGCGTCGCTCGTCGTCCAAAGCTTGATCGTGCGGTCGGCCCCGGCGGTGGCCAGTCGCGAACCGTCGGGCGAATAGGCCACAGACCAGAGTGCATCGCCATGCCCTTCGAGCTTGCCCTTCTCCGCGCCGTCGGCGGCATTCCAGAGTTTCACGAGCTTGTCGCCGCCGCCGGTCGCGAGCGTCGCGCCGTCGGGCGAAAACGCCACCGCGGTCACCGGCCCGGCATGGGCGGTGATCGCCTTCACCTCCTGCCCCGTCGTTGCATCCCAGAGCACCACGAGCCCATCCTCGCCTGCCGTCGCGAGCTTCGTGCCGTCGGGGGAAAAGGCGAGCGACCGCACCCAGCCCTTGTGCTTCTTGAGATCGTGCTTGGCGGCGCGGGCCGGAAGATCCCAGAGTTTTACAAGCCCGTCATAGCCCGCCGTGGCAGCCCGCATGCCATCCTTCGAAACCTGCACCGCCCACACGGCCGTCGGGTGTCCGGCCAGTTCGCCGACGCGCGCCCCGTCGGCTTTCCACACGACCACGTCGCCGGGCCGGTAGAGCAAGCTCTCGCCGCCCGCCGTCACGAGCGTCGCACCGTCGTGCGAGTAGTCGGCGGCGATCACCCAGCGTTTGAAGTCGCCGAGCGTGGCGGCGGGCGCGGGTGGCTGGGCCGGGGCCGGCGGATCGGCGGCCTGCGGGAGGCTGCCCGCCAGACTGGCAATCACGAACGTGAGGGCCGGGAAGACGAGCCGAAAGCGTGCACGAGTCATGGATGCATCTCCTGAAAGGTCGACCGGAAGAGTATAGTTCCCGCCAATCAACCGAATCCATCAGGGGAGTTTCGTCGATGGCCCGCACCGTGCGATCCCATTCCGCCGCCAAGGCCAGGCCTGCCACGGGCCGCCAGGCCGTGCTCGTCGCCAGCGGCGACCTCCGGGAAGAGGCCAACCGCGTCTGCTGGCCGGCACAGCAGGCGCTCGAGAGCGACCTCACGAAGGCGTTCGCCGCCACGGGCTGGACGCTCACGCGCGGCCATGCCGCCTCACGTTCGCGCGGCCACGGCTTCATCGCCAGTGCCCGCGAAGGGCTCGACGTGTTCGCCACGATCGACTCCGAGACGCCGCTCGTCGTGGCCGAAGCCGTGTGGCAGTATTCCAACCACGTGCTTCCCGGCCTCACCACGCACTCGGGGCCGATCCTCACCGTCGCCAACTGGTCGGGACAGTGGCCGGGGCTCGTGGGGATGCTCAATCTCAACGGCTCGCTCACGAAGGCGGGCGTGGCCTACCACACGCTCTGGGCCGATGACTTCGCGAGCCCGACGTTTCGCCGCCACCTCCAGTCGTGGCTCGACACCGGCCGCGTGCACCACGACACCGGCCACGTCGTGCCACTCGCGAACGTGTCGATCCCTCGGCCGCTCGCCCAATCCGCTGCCACGATCGCCGCCGAACTGCGGCACAAGAAAGCCCTCATGGGAGTGTTCGACGAGGGCTGCATGGGGATGTTCAACGCGATCATCCCCGATCATCTGCTCCACGCGACGGGTGTCTTCAAGGAGCGGCTCAGCCAGAGTGCGCTCTACCACGAGACCATGCGGGTGAGCGACGCCGAGGCCCGGGAGGTCTTCAAGTGGCTCGAGAAGGCGGGTATGACCTTCCACTTCGGCAAGGACGAGGCCCGCGACCTCACCCGGGCCCAGGTGCTCCTGCAGTGCAAGATGTACGTCGCCACACTGCGCATCGCCGACCGCTTCGGCTGTGATCTCGTCGGCATCCAATATCAGCAGGGGCTCAAGGACCTGCTGCCGGCCAGTGACCTCGTGGAAGGCATGCTCAACGACTCGAAGCGGCCGCCGGTGACAGCCGAGGGTTCGAGCCGCGTGCTCTGGAAGGGCAAGCCGCTCGTGCACTTCAACGAGGTGGACGAGTGCGCGGGGCTCGACGGCCTGCTTACGCAGCGAGTCCACGAAGCGCTCGGCCAGCCTGTCGAAAACACGCTCCACGACATCCGCTGGGGCGACTGGGACCACTCGCGCTCGACCGACCAGTGGGTGTGGGTGTTCGAGATCTCGGGAGGCGCGCCGCCGGCCCACTTCACGGGCGGCTGGAAGGGCGCGGAGGGCTTCCGCCAGCCACCGATGTATTTCCGGCTCGGCGGCAGCACGCTCGCCGGCGTCAGCAAGCCGGGCGAGATCGTGTGGAGCCGGATCTGGGTCGACGGCACGAGCGGAACCGAAAAACTTCGCATGGACATCGGTCGGGCCGAGGTCGTGACCTTGCCCGACGAAGAGACCCGCCGCCGGCTCGACGCGACGACGCCGCAATGGCCGATCATGCACGCGGCCACCTACGGCATCTCGCGCGATCAGATGATGGCCCGCCACAAGGCCAACCACATCCAGGTGGCCTACGCCAAGGACGCCGCCGCGGCGGACAAGGCGGCGCTGCTCAAGGCAGCCGTGGCCCGCGACCTGGGCATCGACGTCAGTTTCTGCGGCACCCGCGGCCACGGCGTCTCACCCTCGCTCCGCTGGGACGCATGACGTGAAACGCACCGGCTTCCTCGGCATCGATGCGGGCACGCAGGGCCTGTCGGTGATCTTCACCGACGACGAGATGAAGATCCTCGCCACGGGCGAGGCCGGCTACGAGATGGTGCCGGGGCTCGCGCCAGAGTGCTACGAGCAGGATCCCGCCGACTGGGAGCGGGCGCTCGGCGCCGCGATGGCCGACCTGCGGGCGAAGCTCACGACGCTTGGTGTCGAGCCCGACGTGCGGGCGATCGGCATCTGCGGGCAGATGCACGGCGAGGTGCTCGCCGACGAACTTGGCCGGTCGCTCGGGCCCGCGCGGCTGTGGTGCGACGGCCGCAACGAGGCCGAGGGTCACGAGCTCACCGACCGGCTCGGCACGAAGATGCCGAAGCGGATCACCACCGCCCGCTGGCTGTGGACGATCCGCAACCGGCCCGACGTGGCAGGAAAAGCCGCCCACCTGACCACGCCCGCCGGGTGGCTCGCCTTCCGGCTCACCGGTGGCTGGACCCTCGGCGTCGGTGACGCGGCCGGCATGTTTCCGATCGATCAACAGTCGCTCGACTACGACACGCAAAGGCTCGCCGATTTCGACGCCGTGGTGCATGCCGCAGCAGCCGGCCGTGCGATCCGCCCGCTTCGCGACCTCCTGCCACACGTGCGTCGCGCGGGCCAGGACGGCGGCACGCTCGACGGCCACGGCGCGCGCGTGCTCGGCCTCCCGGTGGGCACGCCCGTCGCCCCCGCCGAAGGCGACCAGCCGGCGGCACTCACCGGCTCGCTCATCGGCGCGGCGGGCATGGTGTCGATGAGCTTCGGCACGAGCGTCGTGGCCAACGCGGTCGGCGACCGCCCGTTCAGGGGAATAGCACGCAGTGTCGATCATTTCTGCGCGCCCGATGGCAAGCCGATCAACATGGTCTGGCTCCGCAACGGCACGACCGCACTCAACACCGTCGTCGAGATGTTCGGGACAGTGAACGGCGGGGACCGAGGCGACGGTTTTACAGCCGTCATCCCACAGCTGCTCGCCGCGGCCGACGACTGCGGCGGCCTCCTCGCCCTGCCCTTCATGGATGATGAGCCCGGCCTCGGTGTCTCGCGCGGCGGCTCGGCTGCGGTGGTCGGGCTCAACGAGAAAAATGCCACGCCAGGCAACGTTGCCAAGGCGATGCTCTTGGCCACGATGTTCAACCTGCGACTCGGCAGCGAGCCGCTCGACGCCCAGGGTTATCCCCGCAGCGAGATCATCCTCTCCGGCGGCCTCGCCAAGACACCGGCGCTCGGGCAACTTCTGGCCGACGTGTTCAACACACACGTCACGATCCTCGACGGCGCCGCCGAAGGCACAGCCTGGGGCGCCGCACTGATGGCGAAGTATCGCGCGCTCGCGATCAGCGGCCACGCTCCCGACTGGGCCGCGTTCCTCGCGAGCCACGCCTCCGGAAAGCCGACGCGGTTCACGCCGCGTCCGCAGTCGGTCGCCACGCTCGCCGACCGCTATGCCCGCCACCGCCGCCTCGTCGCCCTGCACACGCAGCTCGCAGAGGCGACCCGCGACGACGTGCGCTGATTCGAAGCCGGCGGTACGCTGCTCCATCGCCGAGGGCGATCGCTCGTCCCGTCTCAACTCTGATGGTGCGCTCGGTGTAAGCCGCGTATCTGCCCATCGGCTCTTCCGCATCGCACCGACCGTCTCCGCCGAAAGTTCTTTGCGCCTACGAGTTGGGGGGAGGCGAGGGGTTACCCCTGCCGTTGAGACGGCGTATTTGACCAGCGCAGGCAGGATGCCGGAGCGCAGGCAAATCCGAGTGAGCCGAAGCCTGGAGGGCGAAGGCGAACGTCCGGCGAGACGGTACGGGGTAACCCCGAGCCGGCTTGGGCACGTTGAGGCCCGACGTGCAGTTGGCACGAACGCCCGAGACACTCTACGGCCGGGCCGTGGCATCCGTGGTGATCCAGAGGGCGTCGAGCCGCGTGCCTGCTTCGCGCGGGAGCACGGTGATCCGAACCTCGCCAGCCGGAAGATCGAGCGGTGTCGGCTCTCGCGATGCGCCGATCGTGGCGGCCGCCCATTGCCAGGATGCCGAGCGGGGCAGGTGCCACGGTCCTTCCAGGATGCTTCCGCCGTCGGCATCGGTCACGGCAAGCGAAAACGAGTCGTGCTTGCCGTCGGGCGCGAGGACACGGCCCCACAGCCAATAACGCCCTGCGACGGGCACGCGCAGCCGCCACGACACGCTGCCCGATGCCGCGACGGGCGGCTGCACCTTCGGCTGCCAGACGAAGCGTGTCCCCTGGCCATCGTCGGCGACCGCCATCCTCGGCAGGACGAAGCCCGTTTCCGCCTCGATGCGCACCGCACCCTGCGGAGGAAGGTCGACGAGTCGCTGCTGTGCCAGCGCGGCGGCGAACGACGCGCAGGGTTCCACGCGATCGAGCAGTGCGCGACCGATGTCCCGGCCATCGAGTTCCAGCACCGCGCGGCTCGGGGCGGGATCGAGGCGGACGAAGCTCGTGCGTGAAAACGGTGGCTCGGCCGTGATCGCCACCGCCCCGGCGAGCCCGGGCACCGCAAGACGGATGCGTTCCGACGAGACCTCGACGGTCGTCGGCACTGCCTGCTCGAACGCGATCCTCCACGCGGTGAATGCCTCGTCGCTCCCGAGTCCTCCCCCCACCCGCACCCAAAACGCCGCGCCCGCGCTGGCAGTCGCCTGATCACGACGGTGCTCGACGGTGAGCCGCAGGGCGCCCACCTGGTTGCCGTCGTCCACGAGAGCCACATCTGCCGGTGCGCCGTCCTGGGACCGCGCCCAGACAACCCGCAGTCCGATGGCGGCCGAACCCTTGCGGAGGACGAGCGGATCGCCGGTCGGGACTGGAATCCGGGCCGGAGCGGCTTCCGTCGCGCGGGCCAATTCGACGCGGCGGCCCCGCAGCCAGATGCCATCGACGTCGCGCGGAACCACGAAGTGGCTCTGGAGGTTGATCGTCTCCGGTCTGCGGAGATCGTCGTCCCGATAGACGACGAGCCCGAGCGCATCGGCCTCGCGCTGGGCACCCGCCCAGAACGGCTCAAGGTGCAGCGCCTTTTGATGCTGCGCGCTGCCGGTGCCGAATTTCTTCTGGCCATACGGATCCTCGCGGCCGTCGGGCAAAAAACAACCACGCACCGTTCCAGGCCGGCCGGGCAGATCGAACGTGAGCGGAGAGTCGTGCGAGCCGTAGAGAGCCCCCGAGCAGCCGAGCGTCACGTCGGCCAAAAGCCAGTGCGTGCGCGACTCCGCCGCCCGCAGCCCCCACGATTGCCGCACAAGCCTGGGGAAACGTGTCTGTGCGAGTTCGAGCAGCTGCCGGGGGGGCGACCGGCGCGCTTGCGCGACATGGAGCACCGCTGCCCCCTTGCCCACGGGAACGCCGCTCCACCCCGCCCAGCGGAGATCCTGCTGGAGACCGCCGAGGCCGCGGAGATAGTCGTAGGTGCGGCTGTGCGATCCGGCGAGCCGCTCTGCCGCCGGAAAGAAGTTGACGGCGATGTCGGTCCACACGAGTTCCAGCAGAACGCGGGCGAGCCGTTGCCCCGCAGCACGATCGGCGAACCGCTCGAGCACGGCCAGGCCCTGCACGTCGATGGCGTAGTAGGGAGGACTGCAAAATTCGTGAAGCCCGAACTGCCACATGTCGGCCGCCAGGCCGTCGAGGCGGCGATATCCCTCCTCGGTAGCATCGGGCCGGTCACGGACCTCACCGAGCGTGACCAGATTCGCGGCGTTCAAGATCGCGATGTTCGTGTAGGAAGCCGGCACGCGATGCCGCAGGCAGCCGTCGACCGCCCGGCCGATGAGCGAGTCGAGCCGGGCTTTGGCACCGGCCGGCAGGAAGTCACGATGCAGCCTCCAGATCAGGTGCATGTCGAAACTGCAGAACTCCACCGCGTTGGCGTCGGTGACGCCGGCGTCCCGCCAATACCAGCGGAAGTTGCCGAACGTGGGGCTGGCAGGATCGCGATCCTGCATCCGCTCACCGAGTTCGAACAACCGGTCAAGCCGCTCCGGATGCCGCCTGGCCTCGCAGAGCGCGAGCGCCGCGGTGAATAGCTCGCGACACGAGTTCCTGGGGCCAGGGTCTTTGTGGCCGATCTCACGCCACAGCGACTCCTGGCTCGCGAGGGCGGCCGCGATGAGTTCGCCCCGCCGCGCGTCGGCGACCGGCGGTTCACCACGGCCGACAAGCGCCGCCCACGCGATCGCCATGCCGAGAAGTACACGCCACCCGCGTGCCGGCCTCATCGGACCGCGAGCATCCGCTCGAGTGCGGCAAGCGCCCACTGCGCCGTCTCATCGTCGACCCGGATGACGTTCACGGGCCTGCCCCGCTCGAGATGCTCGAGGCTCCAGCAGAGATGGGCGAGGTCGATGCGGTACATCGTGGCACACATGCAGACCACCGGCGAAAGGAACCGGACCGTCTGCTCGGGATGGTTGTGCTCCAGCCGCTTGACGAGGTGCAATTCCGTGCCGATCGCCCACGTCGTGCCCGGCGGCGCCTGTTCGACCTGCTTGAGGATGTAGCTCGTGGAGCCGACGAGGTCCGCCTTGTCCACCACCTCCATCGAGCACTCGGGGTGCACGAGCACCTTCACTCCGGGCAGGTTCGCCCGCATCGCGTCGACATGCTCCGGCTTGAACATCGCATGCACGCTGCAATGCCCCTGCCAGAGGATCACGCGGCTCTTCTTCAGCTGCTCCGCCGGGTTCCCTCCGAGCGCTGGATCGTGCGGATTCCACACGCACATCTCGTCGAGCCCCACGCCCATCGTGCGGGCCGTGTTTCGCCCGAGGTGCTGATCGGGGAAGAACAGCACCCGCTTCGTTTTCGCGAACGCCCAGTCGAGGACGGCCCGGGCGTTGCTCGACGTGCACACGATGCCGCCGTGGCGGCCGCAGAAGGCCTTGAGGCTCGCCGCCGAGTTGATGTAGGTGACGGGCGTGATGTCGGTGGTGTCGATCACGGTGCCGAGATCGGCCCAGGCATCCTCCACCTGCTCGATCGCCGCCATGTCGGCCATCGAGCAGCCGGCCGCCATGTCGGGGAGCACGACCGTGACGCGCCGGCCGCCGCGGGCGGCCACCTGCTCGGGGCGGTTGGCGAGGATGTCGGCCGTCTCGGCCATGAAGTGGACGCCGCAGAACACGATCGCCTCACAGCCGGCCCGCTCCGCCGCCGACTTCGACAGCTGGTAGCTGTCTCCCTGGAAGTCTGCGTGGGCGATCACGCCGTCCTGCTGGTAGTGATGGCCGAGAATCACGAGCCGCTCGCCCATCCGCCGGCGCACCGCTTCGATGCGGTCGGCGAGGTGCGCGTCCTCGAGACCGCGGTATTCCGGAAACGGGGCGGCGCGAGGAACCAAATCGACAGCGGTGCTCATGAGGGAAAGTATAGGGTGCCGTGCGGCTCCCGTTCCGGCCCGCTATACTGCCGCCGCGGCGTTCGCGGCAGCGACCGCCGCTCCCCATCTCTCTTCACTCGGAAGGATCACGGCGGCATGGCGCGAAAAGTAGTGAATCGCAAGGAGCTCAGGGCCCAGGCGGACGCGGCGGAGGCCCGTGCCAAGACGACGAAGAAGGCCGCCAAGGAAAAGCCGGCCAAGGAAAAGAAAGAAAAGGCCGCCAAGGAGCCGAAGAAACCCGCCGCCAAGAAGGTCTCGCGCAAGAAGGTCGCCAAGGAGGTCCGCATGAAGGCCTACTGGGGCGTCTTCAACCCGTCGATGAAGCGGCTCGTACTCTTCGAATACGCCGACAAGAAAGCCGCCGACAAGAAGGCCGCCGACCTCACCGCCTCGTCGCGTTCGCAGCACTTCGTGCAGCTCGTGAAGGAAGCGATCACCGAGTAGAAGGCGCCACGATGGCCGGCTGCACCATCAGCACGATGCAGGCGTGGCGACGGCTGGTCGCGTGCGGACTCGCATGCGTCGTGGTCCTGAGCATCGGCGGCTGCGGCGGCAAGCCGAAGAAGTCGAAGGCTGGTGGCAGCGCGACGAGCGAAAAACTGCCGGCCGTCGACCTCGATACGGCGCTCGCCGTCGACGACGGCCGGATCGCAGTGGCCTCGCCCACCGGCTGGACGCGGCTGCCGCGGTCGAAAGACTGCCTCGTCAAGTATCAGCCAGGGCCGAAGAAGAGCTACCCGAAGATCCTCGTCACGGCAGAAGCCGCGCCGGCTGAGTTTGCCGAGGTGACCGCCGGGAATCACCAGGCGTTCGCAGCCGGGCTTGCCGAAGGCGTCACCCAGTCGCTCGGCAACTCGAAGCCGCTCAAGAAGCCCGCCGCCGTCAAGCTGGGCCCGCATCTCGGCGCCTTCTGGGGCATCCCCGGATCGGCGAAGGTCGACGGCATCTCCGAACCGATCGAGCGTTGGAGCTACGCCGTCGTGATCGGCGGCCGGATGTACACGGTCGAGACCCGGGCCCCGAAGGGCAAAGTGGACGACGCCGCGAAGGCCGCCGCCAAGGCCGTAGCCGCAGCCCTCGCCCCGCCGACCGCCGCGACGGCCACCGACGACGCTCCCGCCGAGGCCGCTCCCGCGGGCGAATCAGCCAGCCCGCTCGACGCCCTCACGCCGCCCCCGGCTGCCGAAGAAGCGCAGCCGACGGAAGAGCCCAAGCCGGCCGAGGCTGCAAAGCCCGCCGAAGACGCCGACAAGTGACGCATGGCTCGAGAGCCGCCGATTCGGGCTCCCCATATCCCGTCGCCGGACGTTCGGAGTGTTAAGCAAGCCGGCTCGGGGTTACCCCGTACCGTCTCGCCGGACGTTCGCCTCCGCCCTCCAGGCTCCGGCTCACTCGGATTTGCCTGCGCTGCGCCATCCATGGCTACGCTGGTCAAATACGCCGTCTCAACGGCAGGGGTAACCCCTCGCCTCCCCAACTCGTAGGCGCTCAGAACTTTCGGCGGAGACGGTCGGTGCGATGCGGAAGAGCCGATGGGCAGATACGCGGCTTACACCGAGCGCACCATCGGAGTTGAGACGGGACGAGCGATCGCCCTCGGCGATGGAGCAGCGTACCGCCGGCTCCGGATGCGGATCGTTATCACCTGCCCTGCCGTCCGGCGAGACGGTACGGGGCAGCCCCTCGCCGACGCGCTGACAAACCGGCGTCGACACTCACGCCCACGGGCTTTTCCAGTCGCCCCAGGCGGCCAGGTAGCGGGTGAGCCCGGGCGAGGTCTTCGCCTTGTCCTCGATCCAGCCGCGGGCGTCGTCGATGATCGCGTGCTCTTCCTTCACCGACAACTCGCCGGCCACGACCCGCGACCGGAGGAACACGAAGTAGGTGTCGAGCACGTCGCCGCGGCAGTAGTCGTGGATCTCGGCCTTCTTGCCGGCGTCCCACAGGTCTTGCACCATGTGGCCCGCCACGTCGAGCTTGCCGGGCTTGCCGATCAGGCTCGCGGCCAGCGACAGCCCGCCGTTGAACCGCGAGGCGCCGTTGTTCGTGAGCCACTCGTGTAGGTCGAAGTGGGCGAAGGTGGCGTAGCGGTTGCGGGGCTGGTCGAAGCTCTTGCGATCCTCCGCGAACCAGTCGGGGATGGCCAGCCCATAGCGGTAGGCACAGAGTTCGAGGAGCGGCAGGTCGAAGCCGCGGCCGTTGAAGGTCACAAGCCGCGGTCGGCGATACTTCTGCCAGCCCTCCCAGAAGAGTTTCACGATCTCGTGGGGCCGCGACTGCTCTTCGTCGAGGGCCACGAGATCGATGAGCCGGTAGTCGTGGGCAACCTTGGCGATCACGAGCGAGACCGGGAGGTGGAACGTGTAGGGAACGAAGTCCTTGCCGTTCTCCTCGAGCAGTTCCTCCCGATACTTCTTGATCGCCTTGCTCGGCGTGAGATCCTCGCCCGGGTATTTCAGCCGCGACACGAGCGCGCCGTCGGCCACGCTCTCGATGTCGAACACGAAACAGGCCGTATCGGTCTTCGCCATCAGTGCCGAGCCAGCGGGTGTTTGAGTGGCAGCCAGGCGCCGTCGGCCTTGCTCGACGCCACCGACTGCTCGATGAAATACATCCCCTCCACGCCGTCGTGGATATTGGGATAGATGGTGTTCGTCCGTTCGAAGGGCTGGCCGGTGAGGGCGAGCTCCATCGCGTCGTAGGCGCCGCGATAGATGTTGGCGAAGGCCTCGAAGAAGGCCTCCGGGTGCCCCGACGGCAGCCGGCAGGCGGCCTTGCCCGAGGCGTTCATGAACGGGGCGTTCGGGTCGCGGGTATAGATGCGGTGCGGCTCGCCGTTCTTGCGTACGAACAGTTGGTTGGGGTTTTCCTGGTGCCATTCGAGGCTGGCGAGCGTGCCGTCGATCTGGATCCGCACGTCGTTCTCGCGGCCATGGCTGATCTGCGAGGCGGTGACGGTGCCGAGAGCGCCGTTCTCGTAGCGGATCACGGCGTGGCCGTAGTCGTCGAGGGCCCGGGCGGGCTCGAAGATCTTCAGGTTTGCGCTGATCTTCTGCGGCAGGATGCCGGTCATGTAGCGGCCGAGGTTGTAGGCATGGGTACCGATGTCGCCGAAGGCGCCGGCCGCGCCGCTCTTTTTGGGGTCGGTTCGCCACGCCGCCTGCTTCTGCCCCTCGGCCTCGAGCCTGGTTCGCAGCCAGCCCTGGATGTACTCGGCACGGATCGCCTGGATGTCGCCAAGTTCGCCCGAGAGGATCATCTCGCGGGCCTGCCGCACGAGGGGGTAGCCGGTGTAGTTGTGCGACACGGCGAACACGACCGGCGACGCCTTGACGATCGTGGCGAGCGCCTCCGCCTCGGCGAGCGTGAGCGTGAGCGGCTTGTCGCAGATCACGTTGAAGCCCGCCTCGACCGCGGCTTTCGCCACGGGAAAGTGCATGTGGTTCGGCGTCGTGATCGATACGAAGTCGATCCGCTTGTCGGCCGGCAGGGCCTTCTCCTTCGCGAACAGCTCTTCGTACGACCCGTAGGCCCGCGCCGGATCCACGGCGTAGTCTGCGGCGCTGGCCTTCGAGCGGGTGGCATCACTCGAAAACGCGCCGGCCACGAGCTCGGCCCGGTTGTCGAGCACGGCCGCCGTCACGTGCACACGGCCGATGAACGAGCCCTGGCCGCCGCCCACGATCCCCATCCGCAATTTCCTGCCGAGCGCGCCATTGGTCGCCATGCTCCGTCTCTCCGTCTCGAGGAATGAGTCCCGACGCTGCTGTTCCGCGCCGGAACGCGAAGCGTAGCAGATGCTCCCCAGCCGGTCAGGGTGGCCCGCGATCGTCTCCGGTTGCCCTTGGGCCCGGCCCCGTCCTAGGATGCCAGCGATGGGATTCTCCGACCGCGGCTACTACCGTTCCGAGCCGTCCAACTCCTTCCTCCAGGAATGGACGGGCGTGCTCACGATCATCGTGGCCAACATCGCCGTCTGGGTGGCGAACCTGCTGGGGGCGAACGAATTTCCGGTCAACCGGTTTCTCGCGCTCGAAGGCGACCTCCCCCAGCATCTGCTCAAGGCCTGGGAGCTGGTGACCTACGGCTTCGTGCACGATTCGCAGAATCCCTGGCACCTCGTGTTCAACATGCTCGCCCTCTGGTTCTTCGGCCGCGAGGTCGAGGAGATCATGGGGCGGGCCGAATTTTTCCGCTTCTATGTGACGGCGATCGTGCTCGCCGGCCTCGCCTGGCTCGTGAGCGTGCAGGTTGGCCAGCCGCTGCAGGCCCCGCGGATGTTTCTCGTCGGCGCCAGCGGAGCCGTGATGGCGGTGCTCGCCGTCTTCATTTGGTATTTCCCGCGACAGACCGTGCTGCTCTGGGGCGTGCTCCCCGTGCCGGCCTGGGCCCTCGGCATCCTCTACTTCGTGTCCGACGTCCAGGGCGCGGCTACCGGCGGCGGCAACGTGGCCCACGTGGCGCACGTGGCCGGCGCGATCTTCGGCCTGCTCTATGCCTGGCGCGGCTGGCAACTCGGTGAACTCACGAACGTGCTCGCCACGTTCCGTCGCCGTCGGATGTGGGTCGTGCGACCCGATGACGACGCCACGTCGCCGCGGCGGCCGCCCGCCCCACCCCGCGAGGCCTCACGGCTGGATGCCGACCTCCAGCAGGAGGTGGATCGGATCCTCGAGAAGATCAGCCGCTCGGGCGAATCGAGCCTGACCTCCGCCGAGCGCGACACGCTCACGCAGGCCAGCCGCCGCCTCAAGGAACGCTCACGTTCGTAGGGCAGCTTCCGCCTGTCGTGCTGACTCCACGCCAAGTCTCGACATCCTGTCGAACTTGCCTTGGGGCAACCTCTGTCGGCTATTTCTGCCGCGTCCCTGGCGTACGTTGGAAATCCTGATCGAGCGGAATCCGCTAAATACGGTGGTCGCCCTTGGTCCCGACCCCGCACCCTTTTTGCTTCGGAAGTTCAACCCAGTCAACATTGTCCTGATTCGGACAAATTAGGGCCGTACACCACGCGGGGTTGACACGCTTTCCGGGGGGTTTAAACTGATGTAGATTGGAGGTTTTCTCCAATATTGTCCGCCTGATTTCTTAACCCCACAGATCCGCTACTGCACGCACCCGCCAACGTCGTTTGTCGAACGCGTTGACCTTCTTTGTGCGGCGGTTTTGATCCCTCACTTTTTGTTTTGGGGGAAGTCGTGATTTGAAGGCACCGCGTGGCTGCGTCTCAGGCGGGTTCGTGCATGGAGTTTCACCATGCATTCACGTCCATCGCAACCACACTGGATTTCGGTGTGGCTTCTTCATTTTTTGGGCGTGCTTGTCGTGCCTGCCCAAGGCGGCAACCTCTTCTTCGACTTCGTGTATGAGTCCTCTTTCGACACGAACGCAGGCTTAAACGCTGCTGCCGGTAGATCAGATTTTGAGTACGTAGGGGCTTATCTATCTTCGACACTCAGGTCGAGCGTCCCGTGGGATGTAACACTCGCCGTGAGGGTGTCCGGAACGGTTGACGCGTCGGCGTCATATCTTGGGAGAGGCGGTCCGAGTCAGATATCCGGTCCTCCGGGAACTTTTTTCAAGGGTGCAACGCAATTGTTTGCGCAGACCGGGATCAACTCCGTCGCTGGAAACGGGCCCGTTGGTGTGGTCACCGTAAATTTCAAGCCGACCGCAAACTTCGGCTACGGCAGTGTGGTTGCAAACGACCAGTATGATTTCAGAAACCTTTTGCTCCACGAAATTATTCATTCACTCGGTTTCGGAGGAGCGATCACTGCTTCAGGATCATCTCAGTCGGGAACATACGCTGATTTCGATAGGTTTCTCTACGGCTGGACGGGAACCGAGTACAGTCGGCTCGTCAGCAACTCGCTTGTTCCCTTGTCGAACGCAGCCGATGCGGTCGTGAATTCCTCAAATCCAGTTTTGTTTTACGGACCGAACGTTGCGGCATTCACCGGGGGCTATGGAACGCCCATGCATACGCCTGCTGTTTTTGCCCCGGGATCCAGTCTCTATCACGTGAACGATGGCTCCGATCCGCTGTACTACCAAGCAAGTTTCGGTCCCGAGGAAATCACTCTGACCGGGCTGAACAAGGCGATCCTACAGGACCTCGGCTATTCCGTGGCAACGCATCAAATCGCGTGGAGCGGCACCGGATCAAGCAACGCATGGAGTGATTCGACGAACTGGATAAACGGCGTCAGGCCGATGGCGAACGATAACTTCTCTCTCGGTAGTGGAGTCTCGCCGTCGTCGACTATCGACCTCGACGTCAGTGGGACGGCAAGTTCGCTCACGATTGAAGCCACAAATACATTCGTGGTCTCGTCTTCCAGCAGCCGAACCCTCACGTTGAACGGCGGTATCGTCACGAGATCGCCAACCGCTTCTGGCACTCAGTCCTTGGCGGTTGGTATCGCGGTTGCATCTGGAACTGCCCTGTGGGACGTCAATGGATCCGGGCGCTTGGTAGCCAGCCGCGGTATTTCTGGAAGCGGGGTTTCGCCGGCGCTGTTGAAAACGGGTAGCGGCACACTTGAGTTGTCGGGCGCGAACAGTATCCCAAACGGTACAACCGTACGTGGCGGCACACTAGAGGTCAGTGGTGGTACGTTGCAGCACACCGCTGCAAATCTTGTGGTCGGGGAGCAAAACGGAGATAGCGGGACGCTAGCGATCACTGGCGGTCGCGTTTCGAGCCTTGATGCCCGAATTGCATGGAGTGCTGGTTCAGCCGGAACTGCTGTCGTCAGTTCAGGCACGTGGAGCCAAACTGGTGACCTTATTGTCGGCTTCTCAGGGCTTGGCACAGTGAATGTGACAGGCGGATCGGTGTCAACTGGGTCAACAGCTTTTTTGGGTTATTCGGCCGGAAGTTTTGGCGGGGCATCCGTGAGCGGGGGCAGCCTTGCGTCTACTGGCGACATGTACGTTGGCCGCTCCGGCAGCGGGGCCTTGACGATCGCTGGCGGACGTGTGCAAAGCGCATCCGTCTGGGCAGGGATCAACCCAACTGGAGTCGGTGTGGTGGCGGTTCAATCGGGAACCTTAAGCCCGAGTGGTGCGCTGTTGATTGGCTACTCCGGAGGCGGCTCAGTCACGATGAGTGGCGGCGCGATTACGCCCGGATCGTCGGCCTATTTTGGGTATAACGCAGGTAGTTCGGGGAGTGCCACTATCAGCGGGGGCACCTTTGCAGGCTCCGCTGACCTTATTCTCGGCTTCTCAGGCACCGGCTCCATGCGGATCTCAGGAGGTTCAGTCACCGCGGTCAATACATACCTCGGCAACGACGCCAGCTCGGTCGGCTCAATGCTCGTTTCCGGCGGAACGTTCAGGAGTACGACAAACAACACGGTGGTCGGCTTTTCCGGTCGCGGTTCTCTCACGGTGGAAGGTGGCGGAACATTTGAAGTAGTGGCTGGGACGGGCCAGCTATCTGTCGCGTACTCTGCAGGCTCGAGTGGCACGCTTTCGCTGGGGACAGGCAATAGCCCGGGAATCGTGAACGCTGCATCGATCTTTGGTGGCTCCGGATCTGCCGCAGTTGTGTTCAACCACACATCATCCGGGTATGCGTTTACACCACGCCTCACCGGAGCGATGTCTGTATCACACGTTGGCATCGGCACGACTATTCTCTCATCTAACAACTCCTTCACGGGCCCTACGGCGGTGGCGGCAGGGACGCTGCAATTTGCAAAGACCGCTGCACTTTACTCAGGAGGTACGGCTTCGTGGACCGCCGCCAATCTAACGACGGGTAGTGGTGCGACACTGGCAGTCAGTGTAGGCGGAAGTGGCGAATTCACCGCTGCGAATGTTGACTTGCTGAAAGCTCTTGGGACAGGCTCTTCAGGATTTGCCGCAGGTTCTTTCCTAGGGCTTGATACTTCCAATGCGCCCGGTGGCACGTTCACCTACAGTTCCTCGATTAGCAATCCAAACGGGGGAATCAATCGCCTCGGGATTGCGAAGCTGGGCGGCGGCACGCTCGTGCTCTCTGGCTCAAATTCGTTCACGGGCGGAATTCGTGCCAACGGCGGCACACTTCGAGCAGGTGTTTCAAACGCTTTCGGAACGGGAACTGTCACGCTATCGAGTGGCACGCTCGACCTCAGCAACCTGATCATCAACAACCCCATCAGCAACACTGGAGGCGTCGTCGTCAACGCCGCCTCATATGCAGGAACCCAGCAGGTATCCGGCCCGGTATCGCTCACCGGCACCATCGGTGGTGCCGTAAACGTTGCTGCTGGCGGCGAGCTCAAGGGCAATGGTGTTGTCTTCAAGGGCCCCGTCACGCTTGCAGCTGGTGCGCAGCATTCACCGGGCAATTCTCCGGGCACACAGACCTTCACAGCGGGGCTGTCGTACTCGACCGGCTCGATCTTGAACTGGGAGCTGATTACGAACTCAGGCACCGGCGCTGGAACGAACTATGACTTCCTGAGCGTCACTGGGGGCGGCCTTTCGGTCGCGTCTGGGGCCCTCCTCAATCTGGTCTTTAGCGGTAGCGGCTCGACTGTGAGTTGGAGCGACCCATTGTGGAACGCCGACCGCAGTTGGACGATCATCGACGCCTTGGCTGCCACTTCCAGTACGGGGGAGTTCACGCTCGGGACGATCAGCAATGACTCGCTTGGACGATCACTTAACTCTATCCGGCAGTACGCCGGTTTTGCACTCGACCAGAGTGGTAACAACGTGGTGCTGACGTTTACGGCCGTGCCCGAACCGTCGGCCTACGTGCTGGCCCTTATCGGCATCGGCAGCGGGGGGTGGGCAATGCGGAGGCAAAGAAGGCGGCCTCACAAACGAGCCCATAACGCCCGTCCGTCCAAATCAATTTACGGGCCGCCCAAGTGAGCCTACCGATTCGGACTCTGCCCCGAGCCGGCGCCACGCCAACGCAGTGAGCTCTACCGCGTCAGGCCCGTGGGGACCGCGGCGGTGCGTTGGTCGGGGCGGGCCTGGAGGCGGAGCTGGTCGATCGTGGTCACGAGTTCGCGCATCTTGAGTTCGTCGACATGGCCCGAGAGCACGGCGTGGACTTCACCCTGCGGGTTGATGAGCACGATGTTGGGGCTGCCTGGCACGATGCCGTAGGCGTGCTCGAGCCGGCCATCGAAGTCGAGCCACACTGGCACGACGGGCGAATCCTTCCTGAACTGCGCCCGGGCCACCGGCTGGAGCGCCTTGGGAATCTCCGGCAGGCTCGCGACGGCGATCACGCTCACGTCGGGCACGCGCACGCCGGCCGGCCAACCCGGCAGGCCTGTGACGGGCTGGCGACCCCAATCGGATGCCGGCGCCGTCAGGGCCGTGGGATGGAAGTGGACGTGGAGCCGGCGGCCGAGGTCGAGCGCCGCCTCACCCCCTTTTCGCTCGGCGTAGACGAGCACGACCACGTCGCCACGCCTCATGCCGGTTTCGTGACGGGTCTTGAACTGGTCTTCCATCGCGATGTTCACGACCCGCTGCGGCGCCTGGGCGGCGGCATATACGGCGAGCGATGGCACGAGGGCGAGCGCAGTCAGGAAAGTGCGCATGGGAACTCCGGGAAGGAAGGGGGGCGGGGGAAGTACCGCGCCGCGTCGCGCCGGCACAAGGGCGGTTCCGCGGCTCCCGAGTGGCTTCAGCCGTCGGTCGCCGGGGCCTTCGGCCGGAGCAGCGCCAGGATCGCCGGTAGGAACACGAGCGACGTGATCGTGCAGGTCGTGACGCCGAGCGTGAGCACACGGCCGAGGCTCTCGAGCCCCCGGTGGCTCGCCACCATCAGGGCGCCGAAGCCGAGGATCGTGGTCAGCGCATCGACGAGCACGGAGTTGGCCGTCGAGGCGCTGATCGAATAGGGGCCTGGCCGCTCGAGGAAGTCATGCACGATGTGCACCCCGTAGTCGACCGCGATCCCGAGGATCAGCGGAATGCCGATCAGATTGGCAGGATTGAGCTCGATGCCGACGAGCCCCATCAGCCCGAGCGTCTGGGCCATGCCCATGGCCAGTGGCAGCGCCGCGAGCACGGAATACGTGACGCTCCGGAAATCGAGCCATAGCACGGCCAGGATCACGATCAGCGCGTAGAGTGCCGCCTGCTCGTAGCTGCGCTTCATCTCGAGCGACGCCTCGTAGGCTTGGAGCGGATTCCCGGTAGCCCGCGGATCGACGCTGCGCACGTCCTTCACGAACGTCTCGAGGGCGGCGAAGTTCCAGATGTCGCCGCGACCGTAGATCTTGAGCAGGTGCTTGCCACTCTGGCCCACGAAGCGTTCCACGAGGCTCGGCGGCAGGTCGTCGAGCGACGGCGGCTCGGGGTCGGCGACTACCGAGAGCGCGTGGAGCCGGCTGAGGAGTTCTCCTGCCGACCGCTGCTGGAACGTGGCGATCGCGCGGGTGTAGTCCTCGGGGCCGAGCCTGCGCAGGGCGTCGCGGGCCCGCTCGAGGTGCCAGGCGCTGCGGAGCGCGCCGGGCCTCTTCGAGGCCTCCGTCTGCGCCCAGGCGAGCGTCTCGCCGAGGGCGTCGATCCGGTCGAGGGGAATCTCCGGCGGCCGCTCGGGCAGCGTGGCCAGCCGCGTCTGGATGCGCTCGATGAGCGGCCGCTTCAGGTCTTCGTCGACCGGCAGGAGCGAGGCGATCTCATCGACCCGCTCCACGCTCGGCAGGGCCGTGAGCTTCTCCTTGCGGGCGATCAGCTCCTCCCGCGAGTCGGCGATCGAGAGTGCATACCACACGCTCTGATCGCACTCGGCGAGCAACTTCTTCTCGATCTCCACGCTCTCCAGGCCGTCGGGCTGCATGTTGAGCAGGTTGTGGTCGTAGCCGAGGTCGTGGAGGCCAGAGGCCACGGCCATCGTGCCGGCCATGGCGGCCAGGGCCACGAACCGCGGATACCGGAAGATGGGTGCGAGCCAGGCATGCACGGGCACGGGCACGGGAATCCGGCGGCCGAGCGGGCCGCGGTCGACGAGCGCCACGACGGCGGGCAGCACGAGCAGTTCGGCGATGCAGCAGAGCAGGATGCCGCCACCGGCGATCAGGCCGAGCTCCGCCACGCCCACGAAGCTCGTGAGCGCCGCCGCGAAGAAGGCCACGGCCGTCGTGATCGCGCCGGTGAGGATGCCAGGCCCCACCGATGCGCTCGTCTCGAGGAGTGCCGCCTCACAGTCGACCCCGCGACGGCGCGCCTCGAGATAGCGGCCGATGTAGTAGGTGCCGTAGTCGATGCCGACGCCGATCATCGTCACGGTGAACGTGACGCTCAGAATGTTGAGGTGGCCCACGCTCGCGGTCGCCCAGGCGAATGCCCAGGCCATGCCGATCACGAGCACGCCGTTGGCCATCAGCGCGTGCCGCACCCCGCCGAACCCGGCGATGATCACGAGCACCACGGCCGCGAGCGACAGGCCGCTCGCCCAGACCATCGACTGCTGGCTGGCCCGCATCTCGTCGTCTTCCATCACCGGCAGCCCGGTGAGGCCGATCGTGACGTCTGGATGCCGCTCGCCCACGGCCTTGATCACGCGCCGCAATTCGTCGGTGGCCGCCGACGCGCCCGCAAAGCCGCCAGACGCCTTGGCCAGCCGCAGGAGCACGAACCCGAGCCTGCCGTCCTTGGCGAGCAGATGCTCGCTCGACAGATCACGAAGCGTGGAGAGCGAGTCGGGCATGCCGGGCCATGGCGATACGTAGTCGCCCGACTGCCCCGGCTGCGCCACCGCCTCAAGCCCGGCCACGAGGCTCTCTGTATAGCGCTCGAGGGCGGCCGTGGGATCCTCGCGGTCCTGCTTCACGCCCGGCGGCCCGCCGGCCACCATCTGGCCGGCCAGTCCGCCCACCATCGACGTCACCCGCAGTTGCGCCCACCCTCCGTCGAGGATCGGCTGGCTGCGCTCGATAAACCGGTCGATCTCCGCGAGGTCGGACGGCGCGAGATAGTGCAACCCCTTGGCGCGGATCTTCGAGAGGTCGACTTCGTGGAGCACCGAGCGAAACAGCGTGCCGTCGCGGGCCACCTCGGCCGACACCTCCTCGAGCACCTTGATGACCTCGGTGCGCGTCGGGCCCTCGACGACGACCACGGCGTCGTCGTCTTCGCCGAACTCGGCGATGTAGTCGATCCATAGCTTGTTGTAATCGCTGTCGGGATCGAGCAGATCCGTGCGGCTCACTTTGTAGCCGAGCGACCGCGCCGTGTAGGCCCCGGCG
>Ga0247836_1003608_pt1 | contig 20470 bp, 22 predicted proteins | sample LaCruzMarch2015__4_FD_187116 | JGI IMG/M metagenome (GOLD analysis project Ga0247836, IMG submission 187116) | Freshwater microbial communities from meromictic Lake La Cruz, Castile-La Mancha, Spain - LaCruzMarch2015_14m | ecosystem: Environmental > Aquatic > Freshwater > Lake | place: Spain... | reverse complement strand
TCGAAAACTTCCGCAATTTGCTTCTTAGAAAGACCAGTCGCTTCAGCGATGTTGGTGAAGATCTGGACCTTGGTTAGTGGCTTTTCTGTCTTGGCAGCTGCTTTCGCCATGCGATAAATCCCTTTTACAAACGTCGAATCAAGTATCGTGTCCAACCGAGAGGACAGCTTTGGTTTTGCTGAATTAAAGGTTGCCGGGGGCAAAATGCAACCGGGAAACGGGGATTCCAGCCCAAAAACCCTGGTTTTCGTTCGATTTTGTCCCAAAATCACTGAAAATCCCGATGGTTTTTGCCATCCAAGCCGTCGGGACAGCATTTTGCCTGGCTTCAGGAACTGTCAATTCAGGGGATATTTTAGACGATTTCGAACCATTTTGAGCTCCAGAGCGCGGCTCAAATCAATCCCTAAAACTTCCGCCATTCTCAAGGTGTAGGCCAGCACATCGGCAATCTCCTGAGCCACGGGCGAATCGTCTGTGATGGAATCCGGCGCAGCTTCAGTCCCCGTCCACTGAAAGTGTTCCATCAGTTCGGCAGCTTCGATCGCGATCGACATGGCCAAGTTCTTGGGCTGGTGAAAACGTTCCCAATCGCGCTCCGCAACAAACTGATTCACGATGGTCTTGAGTTCCTGGATTGTAGTGAAAGTATCACTTCGATTTGAAGATGCTGGGATGTTCATGTTTCTTAGCCTTGACGATCTCCGAACAATAGGGACGATTGACGATTCGACTTCACTTTAACACAAACCAACCAGGAAATTTTTCATGTCCGTTTTGGTCACCAAGCCAGCACCGAATTTCAAAGCCAACGCAGTTCTTCGCGATGGATCCATTGCTGAAGTCTCTTTAAGCCAATTCAAGGGCAAGTACGTCTTGCTGTTCTTTTACCCGCTCGACTTTACTTTCGTGTGCCCCACCGAAATTATCTCGTTTTCGGATCGAGCCAAGGAATTCACGGACTTGGGAGTGGAAATCATCGGTGTTTCGGTGGACAGCGAGTATTCGCACTTGGCCTGGCGGAACTTGAGCCGCAAGGAAGGCGGGATCGGCAAAGTCGAGTACACGCTGGTAGCGGACTTGAACAAGCAGATTGCTCGCGAATACGACGTTCTGGTCGGCGACGCCGTTGCTCTTCGCGGACTGTTTCTGATCGACAAAGACGGAATCGTACGTCACCAAGTTGTCAATGATTTTCCGCTTGGACGAAGTGTCGACGAAGCCCTACGAATGGTAAAAGCTCTGCAATTTGTCGAAACTCACGGGGAAGTTTGCCCCGCCGATTGGCAAGAAGGAAAGCGCGCCATCAAGGCAACCGTCAGCGAAAGCAAGGAATTCTTCGGCGCTGAATACGCGGAGTAAGGCTTAAGGCTTAAGGAGTAAGGTGTAAGTTTTAAGGTGTAAGTTTTATGGCTTATACCTTACAGCTTATCGCTTATCGCTCGTGATCAACGCGGCTAGCGCCCAATGGCACTCACTTTGTTCGAAATGAGCCGCGGGCGCTAGCCGCGATAACCGGCTTTGGCAGGGAAACCGTAACGCGGCTAGCGCCCGCGGCTCAGTAATTTGCTTGCGCAAACTACAAAGTGAGTGCCATTTGGCTAGCGTCTACGGCTCAGTGAGGAGCGATTGAAAACACCCTAGCAGCTGAATTATCCCCTTTGTTTTGAACGTTTTGTTAATTAGGTCGTTTCTTTTACAGATGAACTGGTACGTGCGTTTCCAATGACCGTTTCAAAGAATCCTCAGGAACAACAACCACCAGCATCCGTATCACTGACTCACGTAAGCGAGGCAGGCGAGGCGCGGATGGTGGACGTAGGCAGCAAGCAAATTACAAGACGAATCGCGTGCGCAACCAGTAAAGTCACGCTCTCGCTGGAGGCCGCTCAGGCCGTGCGGTCAGACACTCTGAAAAAGGGTGATTGCATTGCGGTCGCAAGAATTGCGGCAATCCAGGCGGCAAAACAGACCAGTCTTTTGATTCCCTTGTGCCATGTACTCTTGATGGATTCCGTTGAAATTAGCTCCGAATGGATCTCGTCTACGGAGCTTACCTGGAAAGCTGTTGTCAAATCGACCGGCCAAACGGGTGTCGAAATGGAAGCGCTTACCGCGGTCAGCGTCGCAGCATTGACCGTTTACGACATGTGTAAGGCAGTTGATCAGGCCATTGTGATTTCCGATATCATGCTCCTGGAAAAATCAGGTGGTGCGAACGGGAGTTACCTAAGAAGCAAGTGAAATCTCCATGGATTCGACCAAAACGTTTCGGCAACCGAATGTCTTCATCAACGAGACTTCTGGCAGAATCGGATTCCCATCAAGCAGCCCGAACCGAGTGTACGATGCTCCAACGGACCGTCTTAGGGTGCAGTTAACAGCCTCGGGGGAATTAAATGCCGAAGCGTATCGACTGTTGCTTCAATCTGCCATGGCTCCAATCGCAACGGAACTGTTGCGCGTTGAAACTGTTTTGAAGTCGGAACTGCAGACGGGCAACTCATCCATTCGAGAAATGCTGGATTATGTTGGTGAACTCGGCGGAAAAAGATTACGACCATGCCTTTTATTGCTCGCTGCGAAAGCCTGTGGAGAACCGACCGAAGAGTCGGTGCGTTTATCGGTTGTTGTTGAAATGGTTCACACCGCAACGCTAGTGCATGACGACGTGCTGGACAAGGCTCTTGTGCGCCGCCACAGACAAACCGTGCACGAGCGATGGGATGTACCCACCAGCATTTTGATCGGTGACTGGCTGTTCGCACATGCATACGGTCTCGCGAATCGAGGAAGTTCGACCATACCTGGCCGTTGGATCGCCGACGCGGCCAAGCAGGTTTGCGAGGGTGAGATTTTGCAAGGACAAAGCATTCGCCATTTTGAAATTGGCATTGAAGAGTACATCCAATTGCTAGAAGCCAAAACGGGAGCACTTTGTGCCGTCAGTTGTTCCCTTGGCGCATGGAGCGGCGGCGGGGACGAAACAGCCTGCCATCGACTGCAACGTTTTGGGCTGAAGCTTGGGACCGCATTTCAGGTTTACGACGACTGGTTGGACGTTTGGGGTAATCAAGATCACGCCGGCAAAACGCTGGGGACAGATTTGGGTTCGTTCAAACCGACGTTGCCCGCTTTGCGGGCTTTGAACTCGATGGCCAACGAAGATAGGTTGCGCTTGGTGACCAGCTTGAATCAAGGCAATGAAGACGCATTGGTAGAACTACAGCAAGCGATTGCGGCATCGGATGCCTCGAACTTTACGCTGGCTTACGCCAAGCGGCTGATCGCCGAAGCGATGGAACAATTAGACGCCCTACCAGAATCCGAAGCAGCCGTTTCGTTGAGGCAGCTAGCGCTAGCCTCCGTCAGTCGGAAGGGTTAATGGGACAGGGGCAGGGACAGGATTTTCACAGACTCAATTCGGAGATGAGTCGTCGCGGGGTTTCATCTTCTGTTTCAGTTCTCGGTTCCGTTTGGAAGTTGCATCTGCGATCCGGGAAACGTAGAGCAGTCCCCAGATCGCGAAGATCATTCCGAATACAAAACCTACTAGAATCAGGAATTGCGTTCCTAGAAGGGTGTCCAGGTAGTGCCCAAGCACGCCGGGAACACACATCAAAATCATGACGGCGATCGCTCTTGAAAAAGCGTTCGTGTTGGCCTGGGTTTCAATTCTCGTCAAATCTGCCTCCGTCAAATCTTCCAGCCTTTCGCCCTGGCTACCTTGGATTTCAGGTTGCGCCGATTGGTCGTGATTTGACGGTTTTTGGGACATCTTGTGTTGCCTTAGGTTGATTTCTGAACTATTTTGGCCAGCTTTCGCGGGCAATTGCGGCTGATCTGTCTAGAAATGGAGATCAGGAGTAAGCATACTTGGATTCCACCTTAGCGGGATCTTAATCCCATTTTGGCTTATGTTGTCCAACCTATGATGGAGTTTCCATTGAGCGCATCAAAAAACAAGCCGAAGAGCTCGCAAAAACCTTCCGCCTCCAAAATTAGCAAAACTGCTAGCGAGAAGCCGACGGTCTCCGCTTCGAAGGTTTCCAAAGGTAAGGTCTCTGCCCCAGCCATTGCTAAGGCCACAACCGTAAAATCGTCTCACTCCAAGACGAACTCTTCCGTTTCAAAAACCGCCGCGAAAAGCCCACTGAAACCGGTGAAAGTTGTTAAATCTACCAAGGCGAGCGTTTCGACAAAAGTAGTTGCGAAGCCGGCAAAATCCAAAGTCGTTGCACCCAAAAAGCCGGAAACCAAAACCGGATCGGTAAGCAGCAAATCATCAGCCACACCCGTAAGCTCATCCAAGCCAAAGGTGAAGTCTTCGGCAGCGCCCAAGAAGGCCGTGGTAGCGGAACCGATTGCGAGAATCACCGAGAAGACCAAGAAAATTGCCTCCACGCCCTCTCCGATCATCCCGTCCGTGAAGACCAAGAAGCCGGTTGCCGTCAAGAAGCAGACTGAACCAGTCCCGCCCCCATCGAACACCAACCCAGAGATCGTCGCCAAGATTCGCAAAGCTCAGGCTGAAAAAGAGCTTCGCAAGGATCTTGCGCGAACGTTACCTAAGAGCTCGCTAACACCGATCACCCAGGTACCACCGGTCGTCAAAGGTCAGGACCGTTTGATTTTGATGGTTCGAGATCCCTATTGGCTGCATGCTCATTGGGACATTACGCGTCAAACGGTCGATCGTGCGAAGGCATCGCTGGCTGAAAACTGGCATACCGTGAAGCCTATCTTGCGTCTGTTGAAAATGGACGACTCCGGCACAACCTCGAATGCCGAGACGGTGGCCCGAGACATTGAGATTCATGGCGGTGTTCGCAATTGGTACATCGAAGTGGACAATCCCCCAAGCCGTTTTCGGATGCTGATGGGATACATCACCGCTGGCGAGCGATTCTATGAGTTGGCTCGTAGCAACACGGTTATCACACCCGCTCCAGGCGGAAAGAGTGCCACCGACGATCATTGGGCCGATATTGCGAAAGACGCAGAGCACATTTACGCCATGAGCGGTGGATATGGCGATGATACTCAGACTGGCGATTTGACCGAGGTGTTCGAAGAGCAGCTCAAGCGTACCATGGATGCTGACGTGCTGTCCCAGTTTGGTAGCGGTGCCGAAGGATCGCTAAAGCGGCACAAGCATTTTCATTTTGATGTCGATGCGGAATTGATTGTTTTTGGATCGACGCATCCCGAGGCGCATGTAGCTGTTGGCACGGAACCGGTGAAGGTGCGGACCGATGGTAGTTTTTCCATTCGAATGCCATTGCCTGACCGACGTCAGGTATTAGCCGCTACGGCCAAAAGCCGCGACGGCGTGGATGAGCAAACCGTGGTCATCGCGGTGGAACGCAACACGAAAGTCATGGAACCGCTATCGTTGGATGCAGACGATTTGTAATCGCGATCAGCTGTTTCAAGGCGTGCTAACTAGCACGACAGACTGTTCATGCACTTCCAAGATCGCATCTTTGCACGCTGCTGGAACGAGTAGCGATTGACCTCGGGACATTTCGAAGGTTTCTTGTTGGCTACGGATGGAAGCGGATCCTTTCGGGACCGTCACAATGGCCCACTGGTTGGATTGGATTTCATAGCCGCCCGCGCGATCGTATTCGTCGAGAACGAATTTGTCACATTCGACCAGCCTTCGAGCTTGATTGGGTAGTGGCTTGGTCTTTTCCACGGCCTGAATCGGACCCGATTGGAAATCCGTGACTTCCAGAGCTTGTTCGATGTGCAGTTGCCTTGGTTTGCCGTCCTTATCCACCCGGTTCCAGTCGTACAGACGAAAGGTACAGTCGCTAGCCTGTTGGATTTCGGCTACCAGAAGTCCTTCGCCTAGAGCGTGCAGAGTGCCAGCGGGGATATAGACGCAATCTCCGGGGTTGGGATAAAGAACATGCAGGCAGTCCTCGGTTCGTTCCTCTGCGACGGCTTTTTCCAGCGTTTGACGGTCGACCCCTGGTTTTAATCCGGCATACAGTTTTGCACCAGGAACGGCTTCGATCACGTACCAAGCTTCTGTTTTGCCTCGGTCTGGCTGAGCCATTTTCTCGCCGTATTCGTCGTTGGGATGAACTTGGACGCTGAGTACTCTTTCGCAGTCCAGATACTTCAGCAAGAGGGGGAAACGTTCGCTGGGGGCATCCTTCCCGAGAATCTCCAGCGGAAATGACTCGATCAATTGCCTCAGTGTCCAGCCTGCTAATGGCCCTTCGGATACCACCGACTCCCCTTCGCGATGGTCAACAATTTCCCAACTTTCGGCCCAAATCCCGCTCCCGGGCGGTTTTTTCCCAAGTTGCGAGGCGAGACGGTCCCCGCCCCAAATGTAAGAACGAAAAATGGGTTCAAAACGAATCGGCTGTTCTGGTAAAAACATGGATTGCCAAAAGCAGAAGGAAGAACAAACTGGATAACTAGCCAAAGTCTACATCAAACGAGATAACATGGCAGCAACCATTCATCTGCGCGTCGTAGGACCTTGGTTTATTCACGCATCGCTCCGCTTTGGGCTTTAGGAATCGAATTAATGACAAAGAGTACTTTGAGCTTGAAGAAAGCGGACGATCTCTTCGAGAAAAGCTCGATGAGCTTCGGCGAACATCTCGAAGAGTTGCGTAGAGCGTTGGTGAAGTGCACGATTTGGTTGGCAGCAGGACTTGCTATTGGTTTGCCCATGGCATCTTCGGTCGTCACTTATATGCAGACCCCGCTTGAAAAAGCGCTTCGCGAGTTTTACAAAAAGCGAAGTATCGAGGAGATGAAAGAGGCGACCGGGGAAGAAGTCTCCAAAGACCTAACCGCTTGGATGGTTGAGAAGGAAAAGGTCAGTCACGTGGTCTTTCTTGACATCACCCGCCTGAAAGCCTCGCTGGACGGCAGTTTGAACGTGGAGCAAGCGGCGAACCCCGATGCGTCAGGTCTTCCCAAAACAGAAAATCTGGTTGCATTTCGTGAATTTATCGGTGTCAAAGCCAGTACGGAAGCACTTGGTCTGCAAGAACCCTTTTTGATCTGGTTCAAAGCTGCGTTTGTTGTGGCAGCGGTTGTTTCTAGCCCAGGCATTTTTTTTCACATCTGGCAATTTGTCTCAGCCGGCTTGTACCCTCATGAGAGAAGGTATGTCTATTTCTTTTTGCCTACGAGCCTGATTCTCTTCTGGGCGGGGGCATGTTTGGCATTCTTCGTTATTTTCCAACTGGTCATCAATTTCTTGCTGGAGTTCAACGCCAGCATGGGAATTGGTGCTTCACCGCGATTGACCGATTACATGTCTTTTGCATTGCTATTGCCGCTTGGGTTCGGCATCTCGTTTCAGCTGCCTTTGGTAATGCTGGTCTTGGAAAGGCTGGGAATCACCACGATCAATCTGTACGTTTCGCAGTGGCGAATGGCGATTTTGATCATCTCCTTTGTTTCGATGATTTTGACCCCAGCTGATATTGCCAGTATGCTTGGAATGGCCATACCTCTGGTAGGACTCTACTTTATCGGGATTGCCATGTGTGCTTATCTGCCGCGAAGTGCAATGCTACGGGGTGAGGCGCGGGACCCAACCTAGAACCCAGCATGCCTGTCGTCTATTTGAAACGCCACCGAATGCAGATCGATTTGCGTCAAGTGAATCTGGACCTGCCGGATTCACCCAACGTCCGTTCGGGTCCGAAAAAAGAACATCGCGGCCAAAGTGCCGTGGGGGAAATCGTCTACTTGCCGTGGGGCGACAAGCTGATCACCCTGCATTCGCTTGCGAAATGGGAAAGCTTTCGATTCGAGATCGACGCATCTGTGTTTCCGTGTTTGGGAGATCGCGAAGGCTGCAAACAACTGATGCGAGATTTGTCTCAGCGGGCGAATTTTGTACCGGAGGCGACTTGGTTGGCCATGGGGCAACAGCCCGGCGGTTTGGAAACACCCGCCGGCACGATCCAAGGTTTAAGGCTGGATGGCAAGCTTGGTGCCATACAAAACATTGGCGTCGTGCCCGCCTTTCGAGGACGAGGGATCGGCCAATCCCTGCTGCGTTTGGCTCTGCGAGGCTTCCGCGATTCAGGCTGTACCGAGGTGCAGTTGGAGGTCACCGTCCACAACCTGGGCGCGATCCGACTTTACGAGTCGATGGGTTTCCGTTACACTAACACGGTATTCAAGGTGGGAAACATTCCCGTTACCGGCTGATAGCACTCGACGAGGCCCCTTTGCAAGTGCCCTGGTCGCGATCTACAAGCTACCCACTTCAGCGGCTCGCGAGATCATGCGGCCCGTTTGGCAGCCTCTCTATCGCCTCGATGGCGAACTGCCAAACGGGCCGATTTATTTTTACGGGTGGTTTCGTATACAATCAGGGATATGAACCGCTCGACCGAACCCAACGTTCCAAAAACCACGCCGGATTCAGGCTCAGCCCCTAAGCTGTTGCTGAAGTTTTCCGACACGGATTCTTTGTTTTCGCGTCCAACGATTGCAGTTGCCGCCGATCGCCGTGGCCAAATTCCACTGCAGCGTTTTCAAGAATTAGAGCAAGACATCCGCAACAACCCGGCGACCCCCGAACCCTATGTGGAGCTGGGGCAAATCTACGTCGGGCAAGAACGTTGGAGCGATGCCAAACGAGTGCTCGAATCGGGGGTGCTGGCTTGTCCCGATCATGAACCTCTGTTGATGCTTCGCGAAGATCTGCTTTTGCAACAAGCCAATCAGTTGCTTGATCAAGCCAAAACCACGTACGCACAAGATCCCTCGGAACAGCACAAATACGATTTAGAGCAAGCGGACGTCAACTTCGCCAACGAACGCATTCGAGTTTGTCGAGATCGATATCGACGTCATCCCGAGCAGAAAGAAATCTTGATCACTTGGGCAATCGCTTTGCGGCAACTGGCACGCATTGAAGACGCGATCGAATTGCTGAACACCGCATCCGAGACCTCGGAACTTCGATCGCGAGCAAGCCTTCAATTGGGGATGTGCTTTCAGACACTGAATCGTCCTTTGGAGGCGTTGGCCGCCTTTCGCAAAGCCGCCCTTTATCGCGATCCCCCACCGGAATTGAAGATACGACGTCGAGCGCTCGAATTGGCATTGGATCTTGCGGAATCTGTTGGCCTGGTCGATTCATCTCTGTACTACGCCAAGCACTTGCTGGAAGTTTGTGAGCAAACGAATCGTCGCGCCCTGGAGCTGCGAATCAAGAACCTTGAAACACTGGAAAAGTAGCCCGACACCATCTTGAGATTGTTAATCGCTGTCATACAACCGAACAAGCTTCAGGCGGTCCGCGAAGCCCTTCTCAAGATTGGGGTCCAACGTATGACTGTGTTGGAATCGCAAGGGTACGGTCGTCAAAAAGGGCACACCGCAAGCTATCGTGGTGTCGAATACAAAATCAACTTGTTGAGAAAAGTGACGCTCGAAATTTTCGTCAATGAGGACTTCCTGGAAAGGACGGTTGAGACCATAACATCGATCTCCAAAACCGGTTCCGAAGGCTGTGTAGGTGACGGAAAAATTTTTGTTCTTCCGGTCTTGGATGCAATCACCATCGATGACGAACTACGCGGACCCGGAGCTATTTAATGATCCTACTACTTTCCAGCGATTTGATGTTTCAGTCGCGAATCAGCAGCACAGCTCGCTCAGCTAACAAAACCTGCCTGACCGAAAGGTCTGTCGCAAAACTGATCGAACGTGTTTCGGAACCCAACGCAGTTTCCATGATCTTGATCGATCTAACACTGCGGACGATTGACCTGGCGTTGGAGATTCCTCAAATCAAAAATGCCTTTCCCGATGGAAAGATTCTCGCATTCGGACCACACGTCGACGTAGAACGACTACAAGCGGCTGAAGATGCGGGCGCCGACTTGGTGCTGACTCGAGGGCAGATGGATCGCGATCTTGTAGCGATCCTACAAGGGACCTAATACTGATGTTTGCAAGCAGCGGAATCGCCGAACACCCATCGCTCCATGTCGCAGTTCGCAATGCCTTTCGGATCGCATCGGACGGGCTGCGTGAGCCGCTCGGGTGCGTCTTTTTGTTCGTTAGTGGCGAACGATTGGCCGAACAGGCTTCTGCAATTCGCGAGACGTTATCGGAACTGGCGCCCGACGTTCCCTGCTTCGGTTGTTCGGCGGAGAGTATCGTTGGCACAGGCCGAGAAATCGAAGGGCAGAGCGCGGCAAGTGTTCTGCTTTTGGGCGGCCTGAGTCGCTCACCATTGATTTTTCCGATGGAATGCTTGAAAACACCGGACGGACCGACCGTTCTAGGGTTTTCCGATGAAGCTTTGTCCGAAGCACGCGAGGCAGGTGGACTGCTGGTCGTAGGCTGCCCATTGACCTTCTCCGTGGATATGCTGAACGATGCTTTGGAACCTGAACGTGGTCAGCCCATCGTCCCTATTATTGGTGGATACTGCAGCAGTCAAAACTGGGGAAATCCGAACCTTCTGTTTTGCAACGATTCTATCCTAACCCGAGGTGCAGTCGGTTTGGTCCTGCCCCCGGAATTGAAATGGAAAGCCATCGTCAGCCAAGGCTGCAGCCCGATCGGCGAACCGATGATTGTTACCGCCCTGGATGGCAACACGATTACCGGATTAGGTGGCAAACCCGCGCTGCCTATCCTGAAAGCTATGATTCAGCGATTGCCCAATCGAGAACGAGAAATGGCGATCGATGCGCTGCTGATCGGCCGCGCGATTACAGAATACTCCGAGACATTTTCGCACGGTGATTTCCTTATCCGAAACGTGCAGGGAATTGATCCCGATTGCGATGGTATCGAGGTGACGGATCGTTTCCAAGTTGGCCAGACAGTGCGATTTCACGTTCGCGATGCTGAAGGAGCGGATGCGGATCTGAATCAATTGCTTGCCAAGATGGAGACCGAAACAGCCAATAGCAAAGCTGGGCTTATTTTCAGCTGCAATGGACGGGGCCAACGGATGTTCCATGCGTCGAATCACGATGCGTTGGCCATCGATCGCTTTTGCCCAGGACTTCCTTTGGCGGGCTTGTTTGCGGCCGGTGAATTCGCGCCTGTGGGCAACCGGAACCTGACTCATGGTTTTACCGCGGTCACGGCCTTTGTGATCGAAAAGACTTAGAACTCGGTCAGCGTTTCAGAAACTTGACCAGTATCCAATCTCCCAAAGCAGGCCAAAGATCTGTGATGGCCGCTAGCCACTTTGCTTTCATTGGGATCACGACTTCGCAACGCTTGGACGATGCATCGCGCAGAATGCGATTCGCAAGTCCGACCGGTTCCAGAAGCTTCAGCTTGGCGGCTCCACCCGGGACATTAGCATTGGCAATTTCGAGCCCTCGATCTTTTGCGAGTTGTTCATAGCGCCGACCGGAATCTTCGCGAGCGATCGGGCCCGTGCACACCAACATCACGTGGACCTTTTCGTGTTTCAATTCCAATCGCAACTGGCGCGACATGGCGGTTAGCGCCGATTTCGCGGCGTTGTATCCGCCCAAATTCGGGGCTGAAACCAATCCTGCAAGGGATCCGATGTTCACGATGGTGCCGCGAGCCCGAATCAACGATTGCTTGAACAAGCGAATCGATTGCCACGTGCAGACGAGATTGTCCTCCAATAAAGACCGTAGATCAGCAGCTGAAACGGATGACATGGGGCCCCGGTCCGAGCGTCCCACAGCGTTGATTAACAGATTCACTTCGTTGGTTTCCAGAAATGATTGCAGCCGAACATCGTAGCCCAGCGAATCAATGGGCTGGTCGCATGGAACCGAAACCGTTCGCAAATCGATCGAGAATCCGATTGCCTCTTGAGCACCAGCCACCTTCGCTTTCTGGCATGCTTGTTCCAGTCGTTCGCGGTCGCGACCCAGGATCACGATTTTGGCTCCCTGAGCGGCCGCGGCTAGAACCAGATGGAGACCTAAGCCGGACGAACCGCCAGCCACAACTACTCGCTTTTCTTTCCAATCGTTTCGCTGTGACATCCAAAAATTTCCAGGTTTCATGGGCGACGTCCAAGGTTCGCATGTCTTACCTTATAACAAGCATAAGGATTCCTTGCAGAGCGTCGCTGTTTCGTGGGCCAGTGTACCATGTTGACCTGGAAAGCAAATTGACGTACTCCTGTAGCCAAACCCGATGTGAAACGTGACAATACGCCTCATGCGTGACTCGCATCGCTTTCTCGTTTCTCCTTTTTTAAGAGTCGAATCATCAAAATGCCACGTAATACGCTTAGCGAAGCTCGAACCAAGATTGTTGCTACGGTGGGCCCCGCTTGCGAAGATATCGCAATTTTGACGGAGCTGGTCATTCACGGCGTGGATATATTTCGAATCAACGCCGCGCATGGAACTCAAGCGGACTACGCTCGAGTGCTTGCAAAGATTGAGCAGGTTCGAATCAACACCAATTTCCAAGTGGGTGTTTTGTTGGACTTGGCGGGCCCCAAGATCCGGCTTGGAAAACTGACTCAAGATCCATTGGAAGTGGACGTCGGATCGGAAGTTACCTTTGTGCGTGGGGACGTTTCCAATTCCCCAACAGAATTGACCAGCAACTACACGAAGTTGATTGACGAATTGGCGGTTGGCCATTCGGTGATGCTGGCCGACGGCATGATTTCGATGGAGGTCGTTGAAAAACAACGCGACTCGGTTCGTTGCATCGTCAACGTCAAGGGTACGATCCGTTCTAAGCAAGGAATCAATCTTCCAGGAACATCGCTGTCCGTTTCCTCGATGCGCCCCGAAGACATTGAAAACGCCTTATGGGCAGCCAAAAATAACATCGATTTCATCAGCCTTTCCTTCGTACGATCGGCTCAAGATGTTTTTTCGCTCAAGAATCTTTTGTCCTCCATGGACGCTCAGGCATTGGTGATTGCAAAAATCGAAAAGCGGGAAGCGCTAGAACATCTGGAAGCGATCGTCGATGCTGCAGACGGGGTGATGGTGGCCCGCGGCGATCTGGGGGTCGAGATTGACGTGGCGGACACACCGGTCGCACAAAAACGAATCATTCAAGTATGTCGCGAAAAGCTAAAGCCTGTGATCGTTGCGACGCAAATGCTAGAGAGCATGCATCACAACCGACGCCCAACCCGGGCTGAAGCAAGCGACGTTGCCAACGCCATTCTGGATGGTGCAGACGCATGCATGCTGAGCGGCGAAACCGCCATTGGTGACTTCCCCGTCATTACGGTCGACACCATGAACAGGATCATGTTGAGCACCGAGAGAATGCTCAAGTCGATGCCTCAAGATAGCAAGACCCGCTTCTCGTCTCGAGTGCATCCCATCACCTCTGCGGTGACTCACAATGCAGCCAACATTGCGGAAGCGATCGACGCAAAGATGGTCGTGGTCGCAAGCCGATCGGGCGGGACCGCTTGGGTCAAGGCTAAGCAACGCAACTACATTCCAACATTGGGTGTCAGCGATTCTGACCACACACTTCGGCGCATGTGCTTGTTCTGGGGTATCATGCCGCACCGAGTCAAGAATCTAGATAACCCCGAAGCATTGTTTGACGAGGTCACTCAGTGGGGTATCGAACGCGGAATGTTAGCCCCAGGAGACCATGTTGTTTACGTGACTGGAACGGGTCTACTGAGCAATACTCATAATCTGCTGGTGGTTCACGAAGTCCCGAAACAAGCGTAGATTTGTTTCGGTAACACCCGGAAGTGGACTTCCGGGTTCGCACTTCAACCTAAACTTCAACCTAAACTTCAACTTCAACTTCAACTTCAACTCTGCGTTTTGGCAGTTATAGCTGACCGGTTGATTGTGAGTTTAAGACAAGTTGAAGTTCGAGTTTAAGCTTGGGAGATTGGTAGACGACGTTGCCTGATTTGGGCAGTATTCGGGCTGTCGCTTGTCTTAGAAGCCGTAGGTGCCAGTGGACTGGTAGAAGGTTCCTGCACCTGGATACATATAAATCCGTCGAGTGCGAACTGGGGGCGGGGCTAGCGTGAACACGCCTGCATTGATGGTTGGCTGAGCGTAGTTGTAGCCGATCATGTCGTAGTATTTGACGATTGCACTACGATGCTCGGAATCGGCTCGCGCCCTAGCTGTCAGGTATTGCTGTACGGGGGAAACTTCGAACCGGGCACTCTTCGGAGGCACTGAACCCCCCGTCAATGGCTCGCCGTTTTGTGCAATAGCACTCAGGCTGGTCAGAATGGAAGACAGGCAAAATGCAAGAATAAATAGTCGCATGGAATGGTCGCTCATTGAAAGAAAGGCAGAATCCAAAAGCACCATCCATGGCTACACATGACCCATTTGTCGATCAGACCGGGATCAGATGGGTCATCGACCTGATAAACCCGCAAAAAACAATCGAATTTAAAAGCAAGATACAAACCCGACCAGTGTTAAACCTTCGCGCACTGCTATTCTTGATGATGCCTGATAAAATGGTTCCTGGTAAGATGTTCCATGTAGACACCGAGAACCAGCTCCGAGGGCTGGTTTATTCCCCTCTCCCTTTCTCCCAGTCACTTCTTTTCTCTCTCGAGGTATCGTATGTCGGAAGTTCTAGATCTGCTTTCATCGGAGCTGGACGAAAAAAAAATTCGCGAAATTGCGAAGCATTTAGACGCGGATGAATCGCAAACGGAAGCCGCAATTGCGGCAGCTCTGCCAACCTTGATCAGTGCAATTGGTCGCCATTCGGAAACCGAGCAAGGTGCTGCGATGATCTCGCAGCAAATCCAAGGAATCGGCGGCGGTTCGCTTGGTGATCTCCTTGGCAGTCTGCTCGGCGGCCAGCAACGATCAGGGGGGGGATCCAGCCGCGGTTCTGCCCCGTCCGCCTTCCCAACTGGAAACCAAACGAAACCGGCCGCGAAGTATGAAGACATTTTGCCGGATGGATTCGATGAACCGAAGCGCCCTGGCAGACCTCCCGCCAATGCTGACTTGGGCTTCCAAGCGGATCGGCTCCCGCCCCAAGAACATTCTTCGCCTTTGGATCGCTCGTTGGGGCCAGGGAATGAGCTTCCATCGTCAGCTGGGCATTCACGCAGCGAAACAAGTTCGACTGATTTTTCTTCGAAGTCGATCGATGATGTGCTGGGTAAAGCACTTGGGAACAAAAAGAGTCGCGTAGAAGAATCCATCGGACGATCAAGCGGCTTAGATCTCAAGAAGATTGGCCCCTTGATCGCCATCCTAGGCCCTTTGATCTTGGGAGCCATGAAGGCACAGGCGAGCACTCGAACTTCCGGAAATTCGCGATCCATCAATCCAGGTGATCTCACCGAAATGATGCGTGGCGAACGCTCTTCGGTGGAGAAACGGCCAGGCGGCAGCATGATTAGTAAAATGCTGGATCAAGACGGCGACGGAGACTTTGATTTGTCCGACATCATCAAGCTAGGAATGCGATTCTTGTTCTCGCGTAAGTAGATGCTTTAAGTAGTGCTGCGACCGAATCAAGAGTGGGCTCACGCCCATGGCACTCACTTTGTTCGCAATGAGCCGCGGGCGCTAGCCTCGATAACCGTATTTGGCAAAGAAACCGTAACGCGGCTAGCGCCCGCGGCTCAATGAAACGGCTAAAAAAAAGTCCCCGGACAAAGCCCGGGGACCAGAAATACCTAAAGCCTAAAGCCTAAAGCCTAATACCTACTTCGCTGCCAAGGCAGCTTCGATGACCTTCATGACTTCAGCCGAATCTGGCTTAACGCCGCTTCCGAAGCGTCCGACCAAATTACCCTTGCGATCCAAAACGAACTTCTCAAAGTTCCAAGCGACTGGGCCTTTGCCCTTGGGCTGTGCGTCCACATCCGACAGGTACTTGAACAAGTCGCAAGCCTTATCCTTGCCCTTGTCGACAACGTTCACCTTTTCCATCATGTCGAATGTCACGTGGTACTTGCTAGAACAGAATTCCTTGATTTCCTTGCTCGAGCCAGCTTCTTGGCCCCCAAACTGATTGCATGGGACGCCAACGATCTCAAGGCCTTTTTCCTTGAACGATTCATTCAGTTTTTGCAGTGCGTCGTACTGAGGAGTCATACCGCACTTGCTGGCCACGTTGACAAACATAACCACTTTGCCAGCGTACTTGCTCATATCCGCTGGTTCGCCATCCAACGTGTTCATCTTGAAAGTCAAGGCCTTTGGAAGATCGGACTTCCCTGCTTCCTCGGCGTATGCGGAGGAGCTAGATCCCATTGGATCGGATGCGTTGCTTGAAACCATGGCCATAGCGGCAATCCCTGCAAGTAGTGTTTTACGGTACATAGAAAAATATTCCTTAACTGAAGTGTGAACGTGGGCAACACAAGTCACCCGGAATTTTCAAAACAAAGTCGATCAACGATTCCTCGAAGTATACCAAACTGTCTAGGGCTTGTTGATTGAATGCATTTCGTTTAACAGTCAGCCGTAGGCGTACCTCGCAGCGTTAAAAAGTACGCCTTCGGCTGACTTTTAAACGATTTAATCAACAAGCTGTTTAGACTGGGGTTAGACTTCGTAGCTGACTTTTCCGTGCTTGCTAGCTCGGCTAATCTTGTCCAGGCTATATAGACCGGCCAAAACGAACTCGACGCATGATGCTCTTACGGCAGGTTGGTCGTTTGCGTTCACTTCGAAGGCAGCTTCCCAAACGGGCGGAACGTGCTTGATTCTTTCTGCATAGTCCGCGCTGGGCAAGAGATCCCCCACTTCGATCCGCACTCCCTTATTAAAAACATTGGCGATTTCCCCTACTCCGTGCTCGCTGGTGTATTCTTCGAACACCACCTTAATCGCACTGGCCACTAAGGAATCCAGGATTTTTCGTTCCGTCATTTGGTGGCTCCCCATCAAATCGACTTCCAGTTTGCCCAACGAACTGGAATACAAGTGTCCAAGATCGCTGATCCTGGGAACCGCAACCGATTCGCCTAGCAATACAGCTCGATGTCTTGCCGAAGCGATCATGGTTCGGTAGTTGGACAACGAAAATCTGGCCGAAACCCCCGACGCTTGATCGACATACTTGCTTTTGCGTGCCTGAGTGGTGATCTCTTCGATAATTTGAGTCATGAAATAAGGGACTTGGACGGGGTAAGGCCCGCCCAGATCGATCCCGCTTTCTTGTTTCAAGATTTCAATGCCAAGATCGCGATCGGTTTGGTAATGCGTTTGAATCAAAGAACCGATGCGATCCTTCAATTGCGGAATCACTTTTCCACTTCGGTTGTAGGTGCCTGGATTGGCCGAAAACAAAATAAAGACATCCAGATCGAATCGAATGGGGTAACCGCGAATTTGAACATCCCGCTCTTCCAAAATATTGAACAGGCCGACCTGGACCAATTCATCCAGTTCTGGCAATTCATTCATCGCAAAAATGCCACGGTGCATCCGAGGGATCAGGCCGAAATGCAAAGCCGACTCGGAACTCATGCTGACACCGCCGGTTAATTTGGAGGGGTCGATTTCGCCGATTACGTCAGCAAACTTGGTGCCTGGCGCGAGTCGTTCAACATAGCGTTCCGATCGATGCCACCAGCCGATGGGTACTTGGTCCGCAGTGTGACTAGCCAAAAATTCCTTCGCCGTGTTTGTGATTGGCTTGAAGGGGTCTTCATGAACGGGCACTTCTGGAATGTCCAGATAAGGGATGAATTCGTCCAGGAAACGAACAAGAGTTCGCATGAGTCGGCTCTTGGCTTGACCTTTCTCCCCTAGAAACAGCAAATCATGGCCCGCCAGCAAGGCGATGTTCAGCTCTGGGATGACGGTATCGTCGTATCCGATGATTCCTGGATACAACGGCTCGCCAGCAGCCAGCATTCTTAGAAAATTGGAACGAATTTCCTCTTTGACGGAACGACTTTTCCAGCCAGAATTTTGGAGTTCGGCCAGCGTCGTAGGCTTCGGGGCAGCGATTTCAGGCATGCTTCTCAATTTTTTCAGGAGTGGGATGTTTTCGTAACATCCCTTTATAGCATGCTGGGAAGTCGGGTAGGCGTCAATTCGCGCTTTACCGAATCACGATCTCAAACGCGTTCGCACGATAATAGTTTTGTTCTGAAGTCGCCGAAACAGCTGGCGGAAATGCAGCACCTGGCCCGCCTTCATACGAAAGTTTCGCCTGGCCTTCTTCCACTTCGTAGATCAAGGGCGTTCGGTTATTGACCGACCAATTCACAATCGGCCAATCCGGGCCGGGCAGCTCGTTCAAGGCATTCGGAAACCGTCCGCTGGCTTTTTGAAATCGCTTGATGGCAATTGCGGTTTTCGTCAGTTGCTGTTGGATCGCAGCGCGTTCATACGCTGTTGCTAACTGCGGAGCGCCGCTAGAAAACATCGTTAGCCAAATGGTAGAGGCACTGAACGGACTTCGCCGAAAATTCTCTTCCCACGTTGCAGACCACTTGACGCACCGTTCCGGAAGGCCAGCCATCCCCCCATTCGCCAAATCCATCATCGACTGATAGTACTGCAGAATTCGCAGATCGTCGCTCGGCAAACGGGGAATGTACTTCAGCGCCTCCAGACCGCTAAAACCATCCGTAGAAGTGTAGTCGTCATTGATCGTCAAAGCCATGTTTCGCTCTCCGATCAAACATGATTTCCACGATCCGATAGGCTCTCGTTGCTGATCCAACAACTTGGAAATAGCTTCCAGTTGTTGATCATTCCAGACATCCATCCTAAGAGAGCGATTGATTGTTTCATGGGCCATAGCAACTTCTGCCAAGTGTACCAAATCCGTTACCCACATCGTCTGCGAATCTACGGCAGAAGCCGTGGCCAAGCAGGACTTAATTGACTTGAGTGCTTCCTCCGGGTCGTTCTTCCAAAGCGAGTGCATCGCTTTTAATTGCAACAGTCGACAGACGGACCTGGATTCCTGGTACTGAGGCAAAAGAGTTTCAAAACCGCCCCACTGGATGGGCCACCACACCGGCGTTGGATACTCGCCCGCTTGATGGATCTTTGAAATCAGCGGATCGAAAACTTCAAGAAACTCGGCAACCCTAGGTTCGCCTGGCCACTCCATGCCGGGGGTAATGTCGATGGGCACAAAACCTTCTCCCACAAAAGGCAAGTCCGGTGCAATGCGGGACGACGCATCACTCAGGCTAAGCACCTCCAGCCATGCGTCGGTGCCCTCTTTACGAGTACGGGCATCGAACCAGGCGGCCCAAGCTTCGTTGTCCAGCGGTTGTCCTTGGGCCTTCAATTGCGTCAGCTCCGATTGCAACAAACGCGATGCCTTCCATTCTCGGTTCGCAAGCCAAATTCCAAAGACCAAGACGACTGCGAATGGGATCAAGCATAACCAAGCGACCCAGCGCAACTTGCTTCGAATACCAGATTTTGTTGTCGACATGATTCCCTCCGCAAGACGGTTCGGCCTTGTTAATGCTGTCTGTTGAATCGCCTTCATTGGACGGCCTCCTTCGGTAGCTTAAGTGCATCTATTTGTGTTTCCCATTTCCCGAACCAACTTCCGCTGGGAGATCGGATGGAATCTCGGGAGTTACCACTCATGAAGAATCTCCCTATTTCCTGACGGATCGAATCTTGTTTGACTAGATCCTGGGTAAACAAACATTGAGTAAGATTCCACGCGACTTGATCGATAGCTCGATCTGCCTTCCAGCGAACGGAAGTGAACGGTTTGGCCAAATCGAATCGGCCTATCTGTCCCACTTGAGTGTTCGAATTTTTGGCTAGGAACCAGTCCAGAACAATGGCCTTGTAACGCATGTCTTGGCGAGCACGTTTGTCCCGCAAGTATCCATCCACATCTCGAAGCAGTTCCTGGCCCAGAAAGTCTTTGGCTTCCTTTTGGTTCAGTTCGTTGAAAAGCCACGCATCGTAACGGTCGGCGGTGCGTTGCCCATCCAGGCTAGGCGTGCTTCGAATTCCTTTGCAGATGGCGAGCATGTTCTTCATGGCTCGTCGGTACAGATCCTGATCCGCTTCCGTTTTCTTCGGCCCCTGCAACTTCATTCGAAGAAGCGTCGTATCGTTGTACAACTGCATCGTCTCCTGGCTCTCTTCAATGGAAGTTCCAGGAAAGAAACTAGCCAGTTGCGTTTCAACATGTTCTACGCGTTTGGCCATACGTTCGGCGATCGGCAACCGATTCAAACCCGATGTCGTATTGCGATAACCAAGAACATTGGAAGCGAACCCATTTGGTGGATCCCAAGCCGATGCAGGTTTTGCGTCAGCGATTGGAACGCTTGCGTCCGCGACGTTTTCTGCGTCATCCCCCCCCGCTATCATCATACCCATCCCCCCGCCTTCCGCAGCCATCATGTCGCTGCCAGCACCCATCGTGTCCCCACTGGCACCCATCATGTCCACTCCGGCATCCGCCGGGACGTCACTAGGATCCACCCATGGATTGATCCTGTTGGAAGCGGAATAACTTTTACGGAACAGTTCTGCATCCGCCTGCAGTTTGGCGCGTTGAGCGGGAGCAATCGTCG
>Ga0247836_1003597_pt1 | contig 20542 bp, 18 predicted proteins | sample LaCruzMarch2015__4_FD_187116 | JGI IMG/M metagenome (GOLD analysis project Ga0247836, IMG submission 187116) | Freshwater microbial communities from meromictic Lake La Cruz, Castile-La Mancha, Spain - LaCruzMarch2015_14m | ecosystem: Environmental > Aquatic > Freshwater > Lake | place: Spain... | reverse complement strand
TAGCTGCCTTTACGCCCACGCTTGATCAAATCAGCACTCCCACAACGGGGGCAAACCATCCAACCCTCCTGCTCAAACCAACGCGCTGAGCAGAATCCTAAAAGCACCAATTGTAAACAGTCCCCCCGCAAGGGGGGAGGTGGTCAGTGGAACGCTCGTCATATGCGACTAGCCTGCCCCGGCAAGAGGGAACCAGCCACCCCACCACCCCACCGCACGAGGAGCCCATGAACCTCACGCCCACCGAGCTTGACCGCCTCACCATCTTCACCGCCGCCGAAATGGCCCGCCGCAACAAGGCGCTCGGCGTCCGCCTCAGCCACCCGGAGGCCGTGGCGCTCATCACCGACGAGGTGATGCTCGCCGCCCGCCGCGACATGCCCTATGCCGAGATCCGCGACATGGCGAGCCGGCTGCTCACCACCGACGATGTCGAACCCGGCGTCGCCGAAATGATCCCGATGATCTACATCGAGTGCGCCTTCGCCGAAGGCACCAAGCTGCTCGTCATGTTCGAGCCGATCGCCCTCGGCCACCAGCCGCTCCTCGAAGACTCCTATCCCGGCCAGATCTTCAGCCCGGAAGGTGAGATCACCTTCTTCGAGGAGGGCGAGAGCGTCGCGCTCGACGTCGTCAACACCGGCGATCGCGACATCCAGGTGCGCAGCCACACGCATTTCTTCGAAACCAACCGCGCCCTCGATTTCGACCGCGCCGCCGCCTGGGGGTTCAAGCTCGATCGCCCCGCCGGCATGGGCATTCGCTTCGAGCCCGGCGTGCCGCAATCGGTCCGGCTCGTCCCCATCGCCGGCAATCGCATCGTCCAGGGCCAGGCCGGCCTCGTCAACGGATCGCTCGACACTGCCGGGGCCAAGGCTGCGGGCCTCGAGCTCGCCCGCGCCCGCGGCTACAAGGGAGCCTGAACCATCATGTCTACACTGTCTCGCGCCGCCTACGCCCGGCTCTACGGCCCGACCAAGGGCGACCTCATCCGGCTGGGCGATACCGAACTGCTGGTCGAGATCGAGCACGACTACGCCGTCTACGGCCATGAACTGGTGCTGGGGGCCGGCAAGAACCTCCGCGATGGCGAGGGCATCGATCCCTATGCCCGGCCCAGCGACGGCATCCTCGATATCGTCATCTACGGCGTCACCATAATCGATGCGGTGACCGGCATCATCAAAGCCGACATCGGCATGAAGGACGGGAAGATCGCCGGCATCGGCAAGGCCGGCAACCCGCATGTCATGCCCGGCATCACCCCCGGCATGCTGGTCGGCAGCACCACGCAGCAGATCAACGGCGTCAACTTCATCGTCACCGCTGGCGCCATCGAAAGCCACGCCCATATCGCCTCGCCCGAACAATCCGAGCACGCCCTCGCCGGTGGCACCACGACGCTGGTCGGCTCCGGTCCGCTCGATGTCGGCTCGGGCACCACGCGCTCGTTCGGCCTGCTGCTGCAGGGCATGGAAAGTTCACCCGTCAACTACGCCCTGTTCGGCCGTGGCAGCACCAGTCCGGAGGCGGTCGAGGAATCGGTCGCGGGCGGCGCGGCCGCCATCAAGATCCATGAGGATTGGGGCGCCGCCCCCGCAGTCATCGACGGCTCGCTGATCGCCGCCGACCGCAATGATTTCGCGGTGCACCTGCACACCGATACGATCAACGAGTTCCTGTTCGCCGAAGACACCATGGCGGCCTGTGCCGATCGCACCATCCACATGTACCATGTGGAAGGCGCCGGCGGCGGCCACGCGCCGGACCTCCTGAAGGTCTGCTCCTACGACAACGTGATCCCCAGTTCGACCAACCCCACCAACCCCTACACGCAGTATGCGATGGAGGAGGGGCTGCCGATGTCGATGATCGCTCACAGCCTCAACTACAACACGCCCGAGGACCTGCTGTTCGGCGAAGCCCGTGTCCGCGCTGGCACCGTCGCGGCCGAGGACTTCCTCCACGACATGGGCGCCATCTCGATCTTCGGCACCGACACGCAGGGCATGGGCCGCCTCGCCGAAAACGTCGCCAAGTGCTGGCAGCTCGCCTCGGTGATGAAGGACCGGATCGGCCGCCTCCCCGAGGAGACCACCGACCGGGCCGACAACGAGCGGGTGAAGCGCTACGTCGCCAAGCTCACCATCAACCCGGCCATCGCCGTCGGCATCGACGACCATGTCGGCTCGATCGAGGTCGGCAAGATCGCCGATCTCGTGCTCTGGCCACGCGCCAGCTTCGGCGTGAAACCCTGGACCGTCATCAAGAACGGCGCCATCACCTGGCAGGCGATGGGCGACGGCAATGGCAGTCTCGGCGTCGCCGAGCCGCAGATCCAGAAGACCATGTGGGGTGGCCTTGGCATGGCGACGCAACGGGTCAGCTTCAACTTCATGTCGAAGCTCGCCATCGATGCCGGCGTCGCCGACCGCCTCGGGCTTGCGAAAACCACCCTGCCGATCAAGTCGGTCCGCCAGTTGCGGAAGAAACACATGATCCGCAACGACCTCCTCCCGTGGATCGAAGTCGACCCCCAGACCTACGAAGTTCGCGCCGACGGCAAGCTGCTGATGTGCGAGCCGGTGAAAAAAGTCCCGCTGATGCGGAGGTACATGCTCAGATGAACCAGCTCTCCTCAAATGCCGCCATCGAACGGACCAAGCCCATCGCCGCCGCCCGCGTCGGCATCGGCGGCCCGGTCGGCTCGGGCAAGACCGCCATGGTCGAGCGCCTGATCCCGGCGCTGATGGCCCGCGGCATCGACATCGCCGTCATCACCAACGACCTCGTCACCGCCGAGGACGCCGAGCGCGTCCGCCGCTCCGGCCTCATCGATCCGGCCCGCGTTTCGGCGGTCGAGGCCGGCGCCTGCCCACACACCGTCATCCGCGAGGACCCCACCCTCAACATCGAGGCCGCCGACGAGCTCGAGCGCCGCTTCCCCGGAGTCGAACTTATCCTCCTCGAATCGGGCGGTGATAACCTCGCCTCCACCTTCTCGCGCGACCTCACGGATTTCTGGATGTTCGTCATCGATGTGGCCGGCGGCGACGACATCCCGCGCAAGCGTGGCCCGGGCGTCATCCGCTCCGACCTGCTCGTCATCAACAAGACCGACCTCGCCCCCTATGTCGGGGTCAACCTTGAGCGGATGCATGCGGAGGCGCTCGCCGTCCGCAGCAACCGCCCGGTCCTGCTCACCAACTGCCGCAAAGGCGAGGGCATCGAAGCCGTCGTCGACCTCATCGAGCGCGAGGTGCTGTTCCGCACGTGAAACACGCGACAATATCAAGTGAACAGTGTCAACTTGACCTGAGTTTCGTTGTCCGCAACGGCCAGACCCTGCTCGACCGGCGCATGTTCAGCTATCCCTATGTGCTGATGCGCACGTTCAGGGAGCCCTCAGCCGCCGTTCATCTGGAAGACAAAAATAGACCAGCAACGCTGACCCATCTGATCGTTCAGAACAGTTCAGGACCTGTTCATGATCGTGACGATCTCGCGACCAAACTCGTACTGAGTGCGGCCACCAATGTCCGCATTACCTATCAGGGCGCCACCGCCATCCACCGCGCCCGCTCCGGCAACCTGAGCCGCGAGCGCCTCAGCATCAGCCTCGGCGAAGGCGCCCACCTCAGCTACCTGCCCGAGGCCCGCATCTACTTCCCCGATGCCGCCCACCAACAGGCAACCGACATCGAGCTAAGTGCCGGCAGCACCCTGCTTTTCACCGACAGCTTCACGACCCACGACCCGGAAGACCGGGCACGTCCGCTGTCCGAACTCGACAACACCCTCACCATCCGCCGCGCCGGCGAGACCGTCCTCCTCGACCGCCAGCACCTCAGATCGCCGGCCTTCAACCCGGCCTTCCGCGCCTTCGGCACGCTCCTCTTCATCGGCCTCGGCGAGCCGGAATTGCCAGCAATCCCAGACCTCTACGCCGCAAAGAGCCAGCTCCCCAACGCCCTCGGCTGGTCCATCCGCCTCGCCGCCCCCGACCTCCGCCCGATCCGGGCTGCGGTCCGGGCGGTCACATCGCCCTGAGGTCCGCGATCGTCCTCCGGATCACCGCCTCTACCCGTGCCCGCTCCTCGCCCTCGAGCGGCAGCCGCGGCGGCCGCACATGTTCCGGCGCCCCGTACACCAGGTGCTCGGCGAACTTGATGTACTGCACCAGCTTCACATCGGTATCGAGGTGGAAGGCCGGCGTCAGCAGCCGGTAGAGCGGCAGTATCTCCTTGAAATTGCCTGCCTTTGCGGCGTTGAACAGCTTCACGCACTCCGCCGGCCAGGCATTCGTCATCCCCGAAACCCAGCCCACCACGCCCAGCGCCAGGCTCTCGAGGATCAGGTCATCCACCCCGCAGAAAATGTCGAACCGGTCGCCAAAGGCGTTGAACAGGTCGGTGACCCGGCGGACGTCGCCCGTCTCCTCCTTCACCGCCACGATCTCCGGCACCCCGGCCAGCCCCTCGAGCGTCGGGACGTCGACATCGACCTTATATGCCAAGGGGTTATTGTAGATCATGATCGGCAACCCGCCGGTTGCCACCGCCTTGTACCACTCGACCGTCTCGCGCCGATCGGTCCGGTAGGCGAGGCTGGGGAACACCATCAGCCCCTCGGCGCCGAGCTTCCGGTAGTGCTTCGCCGCCGCCACCGCATCGGTGGTGGAGAGCTCTGCCAGCCCCGAAAGCAGCGGCACGCGGCCGCCCACGGCTTCCTTTGCAGCGGGCACTACGAGGTCCTTTTCGGCCTGCGTCAGCGCCGCGTTCTCGCCCAGCATCGGCAGCACGATCACACCGCTGACCCCGCTCGTCACCAGCCGGTCGATGCTGTGCTGAAACGCCTTCAGGTCCAGCTCGCCGCTTGCCGTCATCTTGGTGGTGGCCGCCGGAAACACGCCGCTCCAGGTCATTTTCGCCTCGCAAACAATGGATTGCCACCCGGCAGATTGTCAGGCCGCTGCGCAATCTATACAGCCCCCGCTACCGGTTGAAAGCCCGAAGCGCCTCGTAAAGTTCGCGATACTTGCCAAACTTCTCGGCGTAGTAGCCGGCCTTGCCGGCATCCGGTTCGAACGTCCGATCGAACTGCACCAGTTCCCGCGACGCCGCCACGATCGATGGCATCACCCCGCTGCCCACCCCCGCCAGCATCGCCGCCCCGATCGCCGCCGCCTCCGGCGCCGCCGCCCGCCGCAGCACCATGCCCAGCGCATCGGCCCTTATCTGGCACCACACGTCCGACCGCGACCCGCCCCCGCCGATATTGACAACCTCGACCCTGCGCCCCGCCGACGCCTGCAACGCCTCGAACGCCCAGCGCACCGAGAACGCCACCCCCTCCATCACCGCGCGCACCATCTCCGGCGCCCCGGCCCGGTTGTCCATCCGCGCAAACACCCCGCGCGACGCGCTGTCCCAGATCGGCGCCCGCTCTCCCATCAGATGCGGCAGGAACAGCGGCACGGCGGAGGATGGCTCGATACTCCCGGCCAGTGCCGACATCTCCTCCGGACTGCGACCGAGCACCTTGCCGAACCACGCCAGCGCCGCCCCGCCGGTCTGCGTCGGCGCCGCATGCATGACGATCCCCTCATAGGGCGGGAACAGGATCACCCCCGGCGTGGGGTTCACCACCGAGGAGACGATCCCCGGAATCTCGCTGGTGCCGCTCTGGTACATGGCGTCGCCATCTGCAGCCACACCCGTGCCGAACATGCCGCCCCAGGCATCCATTGCTCCCACTACTACCGGCGTTCCCGCGCACGGCAACCCCGCACGCACGGGTCCAGCCACGTGGGTAAACGGATGGAGCGGCGGAAACTTCTCGAGCGTCCCCGGCAGCAGGTCGAACAGCGGCTCGACATAGCCCTTCGCATCGACGAGCCCGATGGCGGCGATCGGATCAGCCGCCAGCTCACCGGTGAGATGCAGGATGCAGTAATCGCGCGGCTGCAGCACATGCCGGGTCCTGGCCCAGGCCTCGGGAGCAACGCGGCGGACATGGGCGACCCGGGCGAGCGCGTGGCTCGCATCGATCGGCACCGGCCCCCCGAACCAGTCGAGCTTCTGCTGCGCGCCGATCCGACCGTCGAGCTCTGCCGCATCGCTCGCGGCCCGCGTATCCTGCCACACGATCGCCGGCAGCACCGGCTCCCCCGTCCCGTCGACGAACACCGTCGTCTGCACCTGCGAGCAGATGCCGATCCCGGCTAGGTTCCCGAGGTCATGCCGATCGGCAAACTGCCCCAGCGCCGCCAGCACCCCATCCATCCAGTCCCGCGGATCCTGCTCGGCATGCCCCTCAAGCGGCCGCGCGATCGGATAGGGCCGGGCGAAACTGTCGAGCCGGTTGCCTTTCGCATCGATCAGGATCGCCTTGATCGCGGTCGTACCGACGTCGATGCCGATGAGAGTGGTCTCAGCCACGCCGTTCTCCCCCAAATCCCAGTGGCCGCCCGTGGCCGGCTCCCTTATAGTCACCGGAGGCACCAGTAAAACAGCCGTCTGCGCGGGCAATGCAGACAGCCGGGCGAACATGCAGCCCGATGCCATCAGGAGGACTACCCGAAAAATGCTCACTACCCTGTCAAAGACCGCTCGCGGCCTCGCCTTCGCGGCTGCCGCCGTCGTCGCCGGCGCCTCGGGCGCTGCATTCGCTCAGGCCAAGGTCGCCGTCATCACCCCCTACATGGCCCAGCCGGGCACCCAGGCCTATGTCGAGGCCTTCCAGGCCGTAGCCAAGGAAAAAGGCTGGGACGTCAACGTGGTGGATACCGCCGGTGACGTCGCCGCCGTGATCAGCCGCATCGAGGACGTGGTGAATCAGGGCGTCGACGCCATCGTCATCAACGTCGATCCGACCCAGGTCGCCGCCGGCCTGCAGACCGCCAAGGACGCCAACATTCCGGTCGTCGGCATGGATGCCGGCAGCGATCCGCTACTCGCTACCAACGTCACCTCCGATGGTGTCGCCATGGCCGAGACCACCGCCGGCTTCGTCGTCGATCGTATCGGCGGCGAGGGCAATGTCGTGATGTTCGTCTTCGACGCCTTCCCGCCCGTGCAGGTGCGCGGCGCCAAGGCCGATGAAATTTTCGCCGCCAATGCCGGCATCACCGTCCTCGACCGGATCACCCCGGACGTCTCGGACGGCGGCATCGCCGACTCGCGCGCCAAGATGGATGCGGTCCTAGCGGCCAACCCGGCGCCGGGCAGCATCAAGGCCGTCTGGGCCGCCTGGGACCAGCCGGCGCTCGGCGCCCTGCAGGCCATCGAGGCCGCCGGCCGTCAGGGTGAAGGCATCGTCATCACCGGCATCGACGCCAACCCGCAGGCCCGCGAGGAAGTCGCCAAGGGCGGCAACTTCGAAGCCACCGTCGCCCAGGACTTCGCCGGCATCGGCGCCGCAGCTGCAGAGGCCGTCGCTGGCCTCCTCGCCGGCAACGCCCCGGCCGACGCCGTGACCTTCGTGCCGACCAAGCTGGTCACCAAGGAAAACGCGGCTCAGTGAACCGCGAGCGGGCGCCTCGGCGCCCGCTCTTCCTCCTCATGAGTTTCCTCTCCCTCGACAATGTTGCCAAGGCCTACGCGGGCGTGCCCGCGCTGCGCCGTGTCGCCCTCACCATCGAGGCGGGCGAGATCCACGCACTGATGGGCGAGAACGGCGCGGGCAAGTCGACGCTCATCAAGATCCTCGCCGGTGTCGTGGCGCCCGACACCGCCGACATCCGCATCGACGGTAAGCCGACCACCATCGGCAGCCCGAAGCAGGCGCACCGCCTCGGCTTCCGCTTCATCCACCAGGAATTCAACGTCGTCCCGGCTATCTCGGTGGCCGAGAACATCTTCATGGGCCGCCGCTACCCACTGCGCGCCGGCGTGCTGGTCGACTGGCGCGCGCTGAACACCACGGCCGGCAACGCGCTCGAAAAGCTGGGCATCACCCATATCGACCCGCGCCAGCGCATGGCACGGCTGTCGCCCGGCGACCAGATGCTGGTCCGCCTGTCGAGCGCCTTTCTCAGCGAGCCCGACGCCCCCGCCCGTCTCTACGTCATGGACGAGCCGACTGCCGCCCTCACCCGCGACGAGTCCGAACGCCTGTTCCGTGTGCTGCGCCAGATCCGCGCCGACGGCGGCTCCGTCCTCTATGTGTCGCACCGCCTCGACGAGGTGATGGCGCTCTGCGACCGCGCCACCGTGATGCGCGATGGGGCCACCGTCGATACCGGCAGGATGGCGGACATTACCCACGACGACCTCGTCGCCCTGATGATCGGCCGCAAGGCCGGCGAGGCCTACCCCGCCGCCGGCGCCACCCCCGCGAGCAGCAACACGCTCGATGTCCGCGACCTCGCTGCAGGGCGCCTGCGCTCGACCTCGTTCAGCCTCCGGCAAGGCGAAATCCTCGGCATCGCCGGCCTCTCCGGCTCCGGCCAGCGCGACCTGGTCCGCGCCCTGTTCGGCGACCTGCCGGCGCGCGGCGGCACCGTCACCCTCGATGGCAAGCCCTACCGCCCCTTCAGCCCCGCCGACGCCTGGAAGGCCGGCGTCGCCTACGTGCCGCGCGAGCGCCGCAGCGAAGGGCTGATGCTCACTCGCCCCATCTTCGAGAACATCACCCTCGCCCAGCTCAAGCGGCAAAGCCTCGGCGGCAGCTTCCTCACGCCGCGCGCCGAAAAGCGCTTTGCCACCAGCCTCGCTGCTGACGTCCGCCTGCGCTCGACCGGTCCGCGACAACTCGCCGGGCAGCTGAGCGGCGGCAACCAGCAGAAGGTGGTTTTCGCCAAGGCGCTCAGCGGCAACCCGAAACTGCTGCTGCTCGACGAGCCGACGCGCGGGGTGGACGTGGGCGCGAAATTCGATATCTACACCATCATTCGCGACATGACGCAGAAGGGCATGGCGGTGATCCTGGTGAGTTCCGACCTGCCCGAGCTGATCGGCATGTGCGACCGCATCGCGGTGATGCGCGATGGCGCCATCGCGGAAATCATCCCGGCCAAGGGACTGGGCGAGGACGATCTGCTGAACCGCTGTTACGGCCGCGTCGCCGCATGACCATCGCCACCCTGCTCCGCCGCTACGGCACGTTGATCGGCTTCGCGCTGATCCTCGGCTTCTTCTGGTTCAACCTGCCCGACACCTTCATGACGGCGCGCAACTGGCTGAACATCACCCAGCAGCTGTCGATGCTGATGGTGGTAGCCGCCGGCATGACCATCGTCATGGTGATGGGCGACTTCGACCTCTCTGTCGGCTCGGCGGCGAGCCTATCCGGCATCGTCGCAGGCGTGCTGTTCGCGGCTGGCTACCCGATCTGGATGACGGTCGGCATCGCGCTGCTGGGCGGCCTCGTGGGCGGCGCCATCAACGGCGTGCTGGTCAGCTTCATCGGCATCCTGCCCTTCGTTGCCACGCTCGCCATGCTGACCATCCTCTCGGGCGCCGCTTTCGTCCTGAGCGGCGGAAAGACGATTTCGGGGGCTTCGATCCCCGCCGATTTCTCCAACTTCGCCCGTGGCGGTATTCCGCTTGGCGAGATCGGGGGCGTCGCCGTCATGCTGCCCAACCTTACCATCGTCGCGCTGGTCGTCGTCTTCGCCGTCTGGGTGCTGCTCGAACAGACCACCTTCGGCCGCCGCCTTTACGCCATCGGCGGCAACATCGAAGCCGCCTATCTGTCTGGCGTGGCCGTACGTCGCCTGAAGCTCATCGCCTTCGCCCTCACCGGGCTCAGCGCCGCCGCCGCCGGGCTGATGTATGCGAGCCGCGTCGCCTCGGCCAACCCAACCCAGGGCAGCGGCCTCATGCTGAACGCCATTGCCGCGGTGTTCCTCGGCATGACCATGAGCGAGCAAGGCGCGCCGCGCATCCTCGCCACCGTTATCGGTGTGCTGATCCTCGGCGTGCTCGACAACGGCCTCACCCAGATGAGCGTCGACAGCTACATCCGCCAGATCCTCGTCGGCGCCATCATCGTGCTGGCCGTCTCGGCCAGCTCGTTCTGGAAACGCCTGCGCCGCTAGACTAGTCGGTGATCGTCACCGTCCCTGCCGGATCGGTGGGGAAGTAGAGATTGCTCACCCAGTGCCGCCCACCGGCACAACCGATCTCGACGAGGCCGTTGTCGACGAACACATCGAGATCGAACGCCCCATCCACGACCGCCTCGAAACTGAAATGCGTCTCGTACCCGCGGATCACCTCGATCACCGGATGCGCTTGGCGCAGCATTGTCACCTCGTAGCGGTCGCCGCCCTTGCGCTCCACGACCAGAACGGGGTCGGCTTCCCCGAACAGCGCCAACGCGAGCCGCCCGCCCACGGGCGCAACCCACCGATGACGCAGCCGATAGACCGCCGACGCCGGCACCCCACCCGCAAGCTCGGGAAACTGCCGAGCCGCGCTGGGGTCCACGTACTGCACCAGCCGTAGCCCCTCCGGTCCTTCGGCAAGCTGCAGCCGCCGCGGCAGGTTCATGCTGCCCCGAAACCCTTCGGATGGCGTGTGGTTGGCATACATCCAGTTGCTCATCCACGCGATCGCCAGCGGGTCCTCTCCGGCGATCCCCGAAAAGCTCTGCGCTGCGTAGTAGTCGCGCCCCCAATCCATGAACAATTCGAGGTCCGCCGCATTGCGGTTGCGGAACGTATGCCCGTCGAAATCCCCGACGAAGTACTGCGTCCCCGACCCGCCCGAGATATGGCCCCGACCTAGCCCGACCACGAGAATCCACGCCGTCTCGCCGGTCCCCTGGATGGAAATCGGGAACAGGTCCGGACACTCCCACGGCCCCGGGTTCGGCGCCGGATCGTGCCGCCCCTCTGCGAAGTCGCTTTCGAACTGCCAGTTCAGCGCATCGGGCGAAGAGTAGAAGCCGATCGACTGCCCATGCGTTACCACCATGATCCAGCGCTGCGTCGCCGCGTGCCAGATCACCTTGGGGTCGCGGAAATCGCGCGGGCCGGGCGTCGGCAACACCGGGTTGCCGGCAAACTTCGCAAACCGCGTCATGCCCCGGTCGGCCACCGCCACCGCCTGATCCTCGATCGATGGCCGACCGTCGCGATGCGCTGTGTAGAACAGCAGCACCCCATCAGCCGCCCCGAACTCGGGCGCCACCTTCCCGTCGCTAGCCAGCACCGCACTGCCGGAGAAGCACTGCCCGCTCACCTCGGGATAGAGCGCGATGGGCTGCTCGGTCCAGTTTGCCAGGTCGGTGCTGGTTGCGTGCCCCCAATGCATCGGCCCGTGCACCAGCCCGTGCGGGTTGGCCTGGTAGAACAGGTGGTACACCCCGTCGACACGGATCGCGCCATTGGGGTCGTTGATCCAGCCCGATTGCGGAGAGAAATGGAACTGCGGTCGCATCGCGATTGCCTCGCTGTCTAGCTCCCGCACTCTACCTCGATTTCGGCCAGACCGTCAGCACTCAACCGCACCTGTGCCGGCCCGTCGGCCCGAACGAACACGATCACCCGGCCATCGAAGGTTTTCCGGCGCGGTTCCGTGTACGGCGTGTTGTCCGCAAGGTCGCCGCTCTCGATGCCGAGCAACTCGCCGCCCTTGACTTCTGCGGAAACCAGCAGGTCATTCCTTGCGCGCTCGCCATTGTCGTCGCGCAGCGTACACTCGATCTGCACCACGCCCCCGTCGGGCAGCCCAGCCGCCTCGAGCGTGGCCCGCACCTGGGCTGGCGGCAGCCACACCGCCGCATCAAGCCTCGCCGCATCGCCACTCGGCCCGAACTCATTCCGCGCGACGACCTCGCCTTCGCGCAGAGTCTCGAGTACCAGCCGCGACAGGTTCACAGGCGTCTCCGCCACCCAGTAACCGCCTTCGTCGTCGCGGGTCAGCGAGACTTCGTTGCCGTTGCAGGTCAGCCGGGGTGTGCCGTTGCTGAGGCAAACGATCTCGCCTGTCGCGTTGACGATGGCGTCCCAGGAGTGGGCGAGCGGGAGGGCCCAGGGGTGCTTCTCGTCGCCCTGCTTCATTCGCGTTGCCAGGTAGGCGACCGGCTCGTCGGCCCACCAGCTCCGCCGCAGGTGGAACGAGTGCTTGTCGAACCCCGCGAGCGTCAGTAGCCCGGCCCGCGAGCCGTGCTGCGGCCAGCCATGCGTTTCGCCCAGGTAGTCGATGCCGGTCCACAGATACTGGCCCGAAATGTAGTCATTGTCCGTCACCGCCCGCCACTGGGAATAGCCATGACCGTTCTCGCTGCCCACGATCGGCTGGCTCGGGAACTTCGCATGGTCGGCAGGATAGAGATGTTCCTTGTAGTTGTAGCCAACGAGGTCCAGTGGCTCGAGAAAGCCCGTGTGCCGCGACAACTCGGGGAATGCCGCCCCGACGGTTACCGGCCGGGTTCGATCCTTGGAGCGTACAATGGCCGCGAGCTTGCGCGAGAGCGTTGCGAGGCGCCGCGCATCGGGCCGGTTCGGGTCATAGGCCCGCTGCCGTGCCGACTTGTTGGCGTCGTTGTTGCCCGTCATCGCCTCGAACATCGGGCTCGCGTAAGGGTCGTTGGGGTAGTCGATCTCGTTGCCGGTGCTCCAGGCGATGATCGAGGGGTGGTTGCGGTGCGCATCGACCATGTTCTCGAGGTCGCGCTCATGCCAGGCCGGGAAATCATGGGCGTAGCCCTGGTGCCGCGGCGGGTAGACATTGTGCCCTTGCCACCACTTGTTCTTGGGGTTTTCCCACTCGTCGAACGCCTCGTCGATGACGTAGAAGCCGAGCGCGTCGCACAGCCGGTAGAGCTCCGGCGCATGCGGGTTGTGCGCCATCCGCACCCCGTTGCAGCCCATTTCCTTGAGCTTCAGTAGCCGCCGCAGCCACACCGCCGCCGGCACCGCCGTGCCGAACGGCCCCGCATCCTCGTGCAGGCACACGCCCTTCAGCGTCCGGTGCTCGCCGTTGATGAAGAACCCGTTGTCCGCATCAAACCGGAAGGTGCGAATGCCGACGGTTTCATCGTACATGGCCCGTCGCGTCGCACCGCCCTGCACCCAGCTCAGCGCGCTGCTGAGCCGGTAGAGGTTCGGCCTCGTGTCAGACCACAGATCCGGCTGCGGGACCTGGCCCGTCACCTCGGCGCTGGCGCTTCCACCCGCCGCTATCTCGACCTCGGCAGCGAACGTGTGCACCGCACCGCCCGCCAGCGAGCGGAGTTCGTGCTGCACATGCACCGTCAGCGCCTCGCCAGTGTTGTTGCAGAGCGTTTGCGCTATGCGGACCATCGCCTCGCTGGCATCGGCGCTCACCGTCTCGAACGCCGTGCCGTACTCGGCGACCCGCACCGGCTCGTGCACCTGCAGCTCGACCCGGCGGTTGATGCCCGTGCCGTTGTACCAGCGGCTGTCAGAGATATCGGTGTGCTCCACCCGCACCGCGATCACCAGGTCATCGCTGTTGGCATAGGAAAGGATCTCGGTGAGGTCGAACGAGAACTCCACCCAGCCATTCGGCCGACCGCCGACATGGTAGCCGTTTACCCACACCTGTGCGTTCTTGTAGACGCCCTCGAACTTCAGCCGCACATGCTTGCCGGCGACTTCGCCGACGTCCTTAAGCGACACGTGCGCGCGATACCAGCCGATGCCGCCGGGCAGGTAGCCGGTACCGCTCGAATGATGCTCGGCAAAGGGCTGCTCGATGCTCCAGTCGTGCGGCACGGCCAGTCGGCGCCAGGCGGTATCGTCAAAGCCCTTGGCCCAGGCTTCCGGCGCGTCGCCGAGGATGAAGTTCCACCAGCGGATGTCGTAGCGATGCATGAGCCCCCGGCCCCTATGTCTGGTTGGCCGCTGCGGCGGCGGCGATGTACTTGTCGAAGATCCGGGCGAACAGAAACCCGTTGGCCGTGGCGATCGCGCCGAAGCCGGCCAGCAGCCAGAACAGCCCGTAGCCGGTGACTTGCGGGTAGAACACCGTGACGACGACCGAGAGTCCGATCACCGCCAGGGCGCCGAGCGTGGTGAGGGAGTGCTTCCACGACATCAGACGGGCGTTGCGCAGCACCTGCGGCGTGCTGCCGGTGAAGCTGGCAAGGTAAGGGAAGGTGAAAAGCGTCATCGTCGCAAAGCTGAAGGCGAGTCCGTACCAGATCGCCAGCAGCACCAGTTCGAGTAGCGGCTCGATCGCGAGGTTGGTGACGACGACGTACCAGGCTGCCAGCACTGCACCGATCGCCGCAAGGATGAGCCCGATGATCGTGCCCTGCCGGAAATTCTGTCGGAAAGAGCGGAAATAGTCGCCCGACACCGAGTTGCATCGGCCCGTCGCGATCCGCATGGCGGTGAAGTTGAGCGCCGTCAGCGAGGCACCCAGCGTCACGACGGGGATCGAGGTGGCGATGAAGAGGAAATTCAGGATCATGACGTCCGCGACGCGGGTCAGGCCGCGCATCAGTGCGGAATCCTGCGAGAACAGGGTGACCACTGGTCTGAACTCCGGAAAGGTACGCGCGAGGGGCAGGCGGACCCGTTGGGGCCCGCCCGTCCATATCTGGCTGACTACAGGCCGCGGGCTGCCTTCCAGGCGTCCATGTCGGCCTGCAGCGAAGCGCGGGCATCCTGATACCCGACGTCATTCAGCTTCTGGCGCATCTCGGCCACTGCAGCGGCCGGATCCTCAAACTTGCCGTAGGCAAGCTGCGGAATGTACTCCGACAGCACGGCACTCATTGCGGCGAGGACTGGGTCGATCGCCTGCTTGTTCACGGTGAGCGTCGAGTAAGGATAGTCCTTGGCGCTTGCATCGAGCTTGGCGATGATTTCGCCCATGTTCGGTGCCTGCGTGGTGCGCGGCAGCTCGTATTCGTCCATGCGGCCCCACCAGTAGTTGGTGCCGAGGTCCATGGTCGACTGGTCCCAGCCCTCCGGCCGGCCCAGCTTCCCGTCGGCAGTGATGACGTAGTCGGTGCCTTCGATGCCGACAGTGAACAGCCGGTAGATTTCCGGATCGTTGCGGATCAGGTCGTAGACCTCCAGCGCCTTCTCCGGATGCTTCGAGTACGCACTTACGGCCATGGCGCCGTGCGTGAAGATGTCCTTGAAGAAGTTGCCGTTTTCCATGCCCCAGTAGAAGAATTTCGGGTCGGATCCCGGCTGCTTCTGGTTCATGTTGTTGACGATGTCGTTGACGAACGTCTGCGTGTGGTGCTGGTCGGCGCCCGAGCGGCCCGCATACAGCAGTTCGCGCGGCTCGCCGTCATAGTTCAGCGCATCCTCGCGCCACACACCGATCTCGTTCCACTGCTTGGCGAGCGTGGCCGCCTCGATCAGCGCATCGCCTTCCATGTAGCGGGAGGTCACGGTGTAGGGGTCGGCTGCCGAGGTATCGAACGGAGCGAAGTTGCCCGCCATGATGCCCTGGAGAGTCTGGAAGTCCGTGTGGCCCTGGATGTACCCAGTCAGCGGTGCCTCGCTCAGGCCCGCGGCATCCCACGGATAGGCGTCGGGCTGGTTGGCCTTCACCCACTGGAAATACGTGGTGAAGTCCTCGAACTTGGTGACTTCGCCGTTCTCCAGCCCGGCCGCCTTGGCCCAGTCTCCACGGTAGAAGAAGCCGTGGTTGGTGTACTGGGTGTAGTTGTCCTCGGGCATGAAGTAGATGTTGCCGTCGGCGAGCTTGGTCAGGTCCCAGTGCCCGGCCGCATCGACCTGTGCCCAGGTCTTGGGCGCATGCGCTTTCAGCATTTCCGCCGTCAGCGGCATGAAGGCGCCCTTTTCGGCGTTCTCCCACGCGTAGAGCCAGTCGGTGGCGGTAGCCACCAGATCGACATTGTCGTCGCCCGACAGCAGCTGCACGTTGTACTGGGTCTGCCAGTCCGCCCACTCGACATAGAACATGTCGAGCTTGGCATTGGCCTTGGCCACCAGCAGTTCGTTCAGCTTCTCCAACACCGCCTCGAGGCGGCCGTTGGTAGGCTTGTTGCCCATCGTCAGCATGGTGATCTCGGTGGGCGCGTCCTGGGCGAACGCACTTGCCGTCAAAGCCGGCATGCTGATGCCGAGGGTCAGCAGCGCCGCCCCGACCCGCAGGATGTTCCGTCTGTGCATTTCTAGTCCTCCTCGTAAGTGCCTTGTTCTGGTCATTCGCGGTGATCCTCCCTCACTCGAGTGCCTCGAGAGTGCCGCCGGTCACCGGGCCGGCTGCGTAACTCAATCAGCCGTCATCCTTTCACCGCACCGATGGTGATGCCGCTGACGAAGTATTTCTGGATGAAGGGGTAGAGCAGCAGGATCGGGCCGATGGCCACGATGGCGCTCGCCATCTTCAGCGTATTGCTGGGCAGGTTGGTGATGCTGACATTGGAGCCAGCCACCGAGTTGCGCAGCGCGTTGGCGGTATTGATGATGTTGTAGAGGTGGTACTGCAGCGGCTTGAACTCGACCGTGCTGCCCAGGTAGAGCGAGCTCAGGTACCACTCGTTCCAGTAGCCGAGCGCGAGAAACAGTCCAATCGTCGCCAGCGCCGGCTTCATCATCGGCAGGCAGAGCTGGGCGAAGATGCGGAAGTCGCCGGCGCCATCGACCTTGCCGCTTTCGATGATTTCGTACGGCACAGTCCGCATGAAATTCTTCATCAGGATGATGAGCCACGGCGTCATCAGCAACTGCAGGAACACCGCGAAGTAGCTGCCCCGCAGGCCCAGGTCGCGCGCGATCCACAGGAAGGTCGGCGCGAGGCCGGCCGAGAACAGCGTGGTGAAGTAGATGAAGAACGAGATGTGATTGCGGAAGGGAAAGTCCTTCCGGTTCAGCGCGTAGCCCGTCATCGAGATGATGAACAGGCCGATCGCCGTGCCGCAGACCGTCATCGTGATGGTGACGACATAGGACCCGATGATCTGGCGCGGCGCCCTGAATATCCACTCGTAGGCGTCGAGAGTGAACTCCTTCGGCAATAGGCCGAAGCCGCTCTTCATGATCGCCGACTCGGTCGAGAACGATGCCGACAGGATCAGCACGAATGGGGCGATGCAGAATATCGCGAACACCGTGACGAAGATGTACGAGATCGTCTGCAGCACGACATCGCTGCGGTCGAGTTTTACGGCGCGGGGCTTCGCGGGGCCGATGCCGACGCCTTCGACGATGCCACTGGTGGTTGCTTGATCGGTCATCAGAACAGCGCGTAGTCCTTGTTGATCCGGCGCACGATCCAGTTCGCCGTCATCACGAGGGCGAAGCCGAACAGCGACTGATAGAGCCCGACGGCCGTGGAGGTGGTGAAGTTGTTCTGCGACAGCACCATGCGGTAGACCGAGGTCTCGATGATGTCGGTGGTCGAGAACAGCGAGGCGTTGTTGCCGATGAGGTTCCAGAACAGCCCGAAATTGCCGTGCATGATGCCGCCCAGCGAGAACAGCACCAGGATGATGAAGGTCGGCTTGAGGCTGGGGAGCGTCACGTAGCGGATGCGCTGCCAGGCCGATGCGCCATCGACCGTTGCCGCTTCGTAGAGGCTGCGGTCGATGCCCATGATCGCGGCGAAGTAGACGATCGAGCCATAGCCCGTCGACTGCCACAGGTGGACCATGATGATGATCAGCGGCCAGGCGCCTGCGGTTGAGTAAATCTTTATCGGATCGCCACCGGTTTCCCGGATCAGCGCGTTGATGGCGCCCGTGTCATAGTTCAGCAGATTGAAGGCGATCACGCCGACCAGCACCGCCGAGATGAAGAAGGGCAGAAACATCGCCGCCTGGCTGATCTTCTTGAAGAAGGTCGAGCGGATCTCGTTGAGCATGATCGCGATGGCAATCTGCAGGATGTTGCCGAACACGATGAAGGCGAGATTGTAGAGAATGGTATTCCGCGTCAGCGTCCACAGCTGGCCTGATTTGATAAGGAACTCGAAGTTTCTGAACCCGACAAACGGGCTGCCAAAGATGCCATCGCGGTAGTTGAAATTCGTGAAGGCGATCCACGCACCAGGCAGTGGCGCATAGTTGAACACGACAAAGAACACCACTGCCGGTACGCACATCAGCAGCAGCACCTTGCTGGTGTTCAGCTGCTGCAGAAACGACTTGCGTCGTCCTGGCGTTTCCTCTGTCGCCATCCTCCTGCCCCTCCGCAGTTGGTTGCGGCGCCGTTTGCCGGCGCCTCTGTCAGGCCGAGTACAGCCCGCAGTAAAAATTTACCAACGACATTACATGGACCCGGGTGCGACACAAGACCTTGACCGCACCGCCGCTTTCTGCGGGGTTGGCGTGCCATGTGGAAAACCCGGGATCGACCAGGGAGCCCGAGGGAATCCGGGCGCCACGGCCGGATCGACCGCCACACCGGATCGAAAATTGGTGGGGGCTGCTACTTTCCGCCGTCTGGCTTGGACTCCAGCGTGCCGATCCTGCGGCTCGCGGTCGGCCAGGCCAGTTCGGTGACGCGGGCAACGATCGCTTCCGAAACCGCCAGCAGCGCGCCATTGGCATCCCAGGTGCTGCCGGTCTCGGTGCGGCACGGCAGCACGTGCCTGGCATGCCGGGCGATGGGGCTCAGCCACTCGTCGGTGACCAGCACGATATGGGCGCGCCGCTGAGCGAGGACGGTGGCCGTCTCGAGCAGCGAACTGTCGTAGCGCCGCACGTCAAACAGAATGGCGAGGTCGCCCGCCTTCACGTCGATCAACTGGTCGGCCCGGGTCGCCGGCCGGCCGTCGAGGCGACGAACGCCCGGTCGCACAAGCCGAAGGTGCGCCTCGAGGTAGCCGGCGAGGAAATCGGTGAATCGGCCACCAGCGAGGAAGCAGTTGCCTTTGCCCTCGGCGAGGCGCTGGCACACAGCGTCGAACTCCCAGGCCATGCTGAGGTCGGCAGTATCGCGGAGCCGTTGCGCCGACTGGTCGAGGAATGTGCCGAGGAAACTCTGTGTGCCCTGCGCCTCGGCCGACAGCGCCGGGCGCTGCAGCGGCGATCGCGAGCGCTCCTCCAGTTCCTCGCGTAACGCCCGCTGGAAATCAGGATACGACCTGAAGCCCAGTTGCGCCACGAAACGCACTACCGTTGCGGCGCTGACGCCTGCCCCCGTCGCGAACTCAGCCACCGGCGCGAGGCCAAGCAGCGGATAGTTGCTGAGCAGCCCGCGCGCCGCGCGCCGCCCGGCGCCGGTCAGGGCCTCATTGAGATCGTGTACGCGCGCCGCAACGGTCTTGCCGGCCATCTGTGGGGTCCTGATCCTGACGTTTCACGATTGACAGAAAATCAAACTCCGGAACTACTGTTGCAGAGGTTAATAGCGCAGGCGTGGCGGAAAATGAATGCCGGGGGGCATCAGGTCGTTGAAGTTGCGAACGCGGGCGGCAGCTCGCCATTCGTGCTGGTCTGCGACCACGCCTCCAACGCCATCCCGGATCGCTATGGTGACATGGGGCTCACCGAGACTGAGCGCCTCAGCCATATCGCCTGGGATCCCGGCGCCCTTGCGGTGAGCCGTGGGCTGTCGGCCCGGCTCGATGCCCCGCTTGTCGCCTCGAGTGTTTCGCGCCTCGTCATCGACGCGAACCGCGATATTGGCTCGCCGGGCCTGTTCTGGACTCTGTCGGAAGCCACCCGTATCGCCGCGAACGAAAACCTTTCGACGGACGAGCGCCAGCATCGCATCGACAGCTACTACCGCCCCTACCACACCGCGATCGAGGACTTGCTGGCGCGCCGGCAGGGGCAGCGATCCATCCTCGTCTGCGTGCATTCATTCACTCCGGTGTTCCTCGGCGTTGCACGCCCTTGGCAGATTGGCCTGATCCACGGCCGGGACGACCGCTATACCCTGGCGCTGCAGGCCGCGCTGGCATCCGCCGAACCCACGTTGAGCATCGGCTGGAACGAGCCCTACTCCGCCCTCACCGGTGTCACCTTCACGCTCGAGCATCACGGCGACGCGCGCGGCATCGAGGCGACGATGCTCGAGCTGCGCAATGATGAGATTCGTGACGCGGCCGGGGTGGAGCGCTGGGTCGACCTGCTCGCCCGATCGCTGACGCAGGCCGCCGCGGCGCCGCGCACCGCACCGGAGAGGAGCCAGTCGCATGCCTAGGGCGATCCGGCTCTATGTGCTGTGGGTGGACCGGCTGAACGGCTGGGTCGGGCGGCTGGCCATGGCGCTGTTCTTCGTTATGGCCGCCATCATGCTGTGGTCGACCTTCTCGCGCGCCTTTCTGGGCACTCCGGTGAACTGGGCCCTGGAAACGACCCAGTTCCTGCTCGCCGCCTACTTCCTGCTGGGTGGCGCCTATTCGCTGCAGCACAACGCACATGTGCGGATGGACCTGTTCTATAGTCGCTTCTCCGCGCGACACCGGGCGATCATCGACGCGGTGACCATCCTGTTCGTAATCTTCTTCCTGGGCGTCCTGCTCTGGGGCGCTGTCTCCAGCACGCAATACGCGCTGCAGTAGAGCCTGTTGCAGAATTGGGGCCTCGGCGATCGGGATCCCATTGCGGCTGGCCGTCGCTCGGTTGACGGCCTTGGGTCTGCGTGATTCCGTTTGCGTCAGTTTCCATTGAGGGATCGCCATGGCTC
>Ga0247836_1003585_pt1 | contig 20578 bp, 14 predicted proteins | sample LaCruzMarch2015__4_FD_187116 | JGI IMG/M metagenome (GOLD analysis project Ga0247836, IMG submission 187116) | Freshwater microbial communities from meromictic Lake La Cruz, Castile-La Mancha, Spain - LaCruzMarch2015_14m | ecosystem: Environmental > Aquatic > Freshwater > Lake | place: Spain... | reverse complement strand
TCACCAAGAGGCTCAGCTTGTCGTGGAACAGATTGCGGTAGGCGATCTTGGGCGCCATCTTGATGGCTTTGACCAATCCTTGCGAGGCGGCGTCCGAGGTCATGGCACGGTTCCTGAGGGTTAAGCGGTGCTGAGCCAGAAACAGAGTGTGCGGCGCAGCTGGCAAAAGGTCCAGTCCACACCGCACACCAGGAGAGATTAGCGTTTACTTCTCGCAGCCGACGTCGATTGTGACACCAACCGAGGGGATGAACTTCTTGCAGCCCACGTCCTTGGCCGGCTCTTCGATTTTGGCTTCGGTCTTGACGCTCGACTGCACGTCTGATGCGGGGGCCACTTCGCTGGCGGCCACTGCGGCCGTCTCAGTGGTGGCGGCCACCGTTGACGCTTCAGAGGTCTGATTTGGCGCCGTTGGCTCGCTGACGACAGCCACCACTGCGTCTGCAGCGGCCTGCGTTGCCGCGTTATCGGTCTGGACTAGGGCCTTCGAGCCCGTCAGGCCACTGGAGTCAGCTGCGATTGCGGCAACCGCGACGGTTTCGCTGCGGCGGGCCACCGAGGCCTTGGGCTTGGAGGTTTCGCGCTGAACGTGCGCCACCTGCGCCTTTTCGGGGCGCACAGATCTCGGCTCATTACGCACGACCTGCGAGGGTGCACGCGACCGGCTGGCGACGGAATAAGAGGGCTTCTTCTTCGCGCAACCCGGCTTGCCGTAGCTCGACACTGTGTTGTAGCTGCCGCCGCCATGGGTGGGGGTGGCGATAAACGAGCCCATGGGGCCACCAAAGCCGAGGCGCACGCCATTTCCTGCTTCTGCCGTGGCAGCGAGAGCCAGCGAGCCCAGAACCGAAGCTGTAACGGCGGCGAGGATGGTGTTGCGTGTCATGACCGTCTCCTAAAGGTTAGCCATTTGGGCGGGATCACCGGGGTGATGGGCTATGTTTAGGCTCCTCGCAGCGCCGCCGCTGTTCCGGGTGGAACACGGGTGCAAATTCGCAAACCGCGTCCGATTCGCATCTGTGCAACGGCTAATCCTGCGTGCTGTGCATAGTGAGGACGAACGGGTGCGGCGCGCGCTTGCTTCCTGCGCGGGGCGGAGAATCCCGCTACGACACCGGACATGGCACAACCCGCACTCCTCTCCTCCGAACAACTCCGCTCAGCCGCCGCTGCCACGGAGCCCGTTCACTTCCGTCAAGCCCCGCACAACATCGAAGCCGAGCAGGCTTTGCTGGGGGCGATCCTGATTAACAACGAGAGCCTCGACCGGGTGTCGGCGTTTCTCGATCCTGAGCATTTCTATGATCCGCTGCATGGGCAAATCTACGAGATCGCGTCGAAGCTGATCCAGGCCGGCAAGCAGGCAACGCCGGTGACGCTGAAGACGTTCTTCGAGAACGCCGAGCCGATCGATTCGCACATGACGGTGCCGCAGTATCTCGGCCGGTTGGCGGCGAGCGCCACCACCATCATCAACGCCCACGATTACGGGCAGACGATCTATGACCTGTCGATCCGCCGCCAACTCATTGTGGTGGGCGAAGACCTCGTCAACGTCGCTTACGACAGCCCGGTCGATCAGCCGCCCGAGTTGCAGATCCAGGAAACGGAAGGCCGTCTCTATCAGTTGGCCGAGCGCGGCAAATATGGTCAGGGCTTTCAATCGTTCGGCGACGCGCTGACCAACGCCATCGATATGGCCAACAACGCCTACAAGCGCGCCGGGCACTTGTCAGGCTTGGCAACGGGCCTATCCGATCTCGACAACAAAATGGGTGGCTTGCAGCCGTCCGACTTGATCGTGCTCGCCGGACGCCCGTCGATGGGCAAAACCGCACTAGCGACAAACATCGCCTATAACGTCGCCCGCAACTACAAGAGCGAAAAACAGTCCGACGGCACCGACAAGGTGACCGATGGCGCCATCGTCGGGTTCTTCTCGCTCGAAATGTCCGCCGAACAGCTCGCCACACGTATTTTGTCGGAACAGGCCGAGATCGGTTCGGAAAAAATCCGCCGCGGCATGATTCTTGAGCCCGAGTTCCGCAAGCTCGTTGAAGTCAGCCAGGAAATGAGCCGCATCCCGCTTTACATCGACCAGACCGGAGGCATCACGGTGGCGCAGCTTGCCGCCCGCGCCCGCAAGCTGAAACGGCAAAAAGGCCTTGGCCTGCTGATCGTCGACTACTTGCAACTGCTGGCGGGATCGTCGAAAAATTCGAGCGCCAACCGCGTTCAGGAAATTACCGAAATCACGACGGGTTTGAAGGCCCTGGCAAAAGAGCTGACGGTGCCCATCATTGCCCTGTCGCAGCTGTCGCGTGCCGTGGAACAACGCGAAGACAAGCGCCCGCAGCTGTCAGACTTGCGTGAATCAGGATCGATCGAGCAAGACGCCGACGTCGTCATGTTCGTGTTTCGCGAAGAATACTATGTCGAGCGCTTGAAGCCGCAGGAGGGCACGCCCGAGTTCAACGAATGGCAGTCCAAGATGATGTCTGTTTCGGGCAAGGGCGAAGTGATCATCGGCAAGCAACGTCACGGCCCGGTGGGATCTGTGCAACTGGCGTTCGAAGCCCAGTTTACCCGGTTCGGCAACCTGGCGCGCGATGCCTACATGCCCGAGCGCCTGGAATGACGCAGTGAGCGTGAGTGCCAAATCGTGCGCGGCAAGCTATGGGTGGGCGGTTCGAGGCGCGATGAGAGCGGCATGGAATGACGTCTGATACCCTACCGGCATCGGCCACCGGCCTCTTGACCATCGATCTCGGCCAGATCGCCCGCAATTGGCAGGCCTTGTCGCGGCGTGTGGCACCGGCCGCATGCGGAGCCGTGGTCAAAGCCAATGCCTACGGACTGGGAGCGGATCGCGTCATCCCTGCCCTATCGCAAGCCGGGTGCCGCACATTCTTTATTGCAACGCCGGCTGAAGCCATCGAGGCCCGCAAGCTGGCACCAACGGCGACGATCTTTGCCCTCGACGGCCTGATGCCGGGAGCGGGGCAAGCCCTCATTCCAGCCGCGGCCATTCCCGTTCTGTCGAGCTTGCGGGAAGTGCGCGATTGGGTAGCGCTGGCGCAGTCAACCGGCATGACCTTGCCAGCGGCCCTTCACATCGACAGCGGCCTCAATCGCTTGGGTATGACGGAAGCCGATGTGCACACACTGGTGGCGGCCACTGACCTTCTCGCAGCGCTCGACTTGCGGCTTGTGATGAGCCACCTTGCCTGTGCCGACGACCCGCAGGATCAGAAGAACGAACAGCAGCGGGCCACGTTCGACCGCTTGCGGGCTCTGTTGCCGCCCGCGCCCGCCAGCTTAGCCGCATCTGACGGCCTAATGCTCGGCCGCAATTACCATTTCAATCTGGTGCGGCCGGGCTATGCCCTTTATGGCGGCCAAGCCTTCAAGGGCGAAAAGACGCCGGTCCACCCCGCTGTGAGAGCCGCCGCCCGCGTCCTGCAAGTGCGCGACGTCGCGCCGGGCGAAACCGTCGGCTATGCGGGCAGCTGGACGGCCCAGCGCCACTCGAAAATTGCCGTCATCGCGGCCGGCTACGCCGATGGCTATTTGCGCGCGGCAAGCTCGGCACCAGACAGATTAGGGGGCATCGTAAGCATCAAGGGCGAATTCGCGCCGATAGCTGGCCGGGTGTCGATGGACTTGATCACCGCCGACATTACAGACATGAAAGCGCACGTCGAACGCGGCGATCTGGCTGAACTCATCGGCCCAGACCTTTCGGTTGAAACTGTCGGCCAGCATGCGGGCACCATCGGCTACGAGATTTTGACAAGCCTCAGCCGCCGCTTCCATCGCCACTATATCGTTAGCGATGATCCCGCACTTGGAGATCCCAGCGATGGCTAAAGCGGCTAAAGCTGGCACCTATGTCTGCCAGGCGTGCGGCGCGGTCGCCACCAAGTGGGCCGGCAAGTGCGCTTCGTGCAACGAATGGAACACGATGGCCGAGGAGACCGATGCTGGTCCTCCGCCGGGTTCCGGTATCACGAAGTCAACACGAGGACGCGCGATTGCTTTAGAGGGCCTCAGCGGTAGCACCAAAGAAGCGCCGCGGTTCCTGACGGGCATCGCAGAACTTGACCGTGTCACGGGCGGCGGCATTGTGCCCGGCTCGGCTCTCCTCATTGGCGGCGAACCTGGAATTGGCAAGTCAACACTCCTGTTACAACTCGCGGGATCGCTCGCACGCTTAGGAAAGCGCGCGGTCTACTTCTCGGGAGAGGAGGCGACCGCTCAAGTGCGGCTCCGGGCGGAACGGCTCGGCCTTGCCGATGCACCGGTTCACCTGGGCGCGGAAACCAATCTCGCCAATATCCTGGCGACACTGACCGACAACCCGCGCGCCGACCTCATCGTCATCGACTCGATCCAGACCTTATGGTCCGATGCCCTTGATGCCGCGCCCGGCACCGTCAGCCAGGTGCGTGCCGCCTCGCAATCGCTGATTCGCTATGCCAAGGGCGCGGGCTCGGCCCTGCTGCTGGTTGGCCACGTCACCAAGGACGGACAAATCGCCGGGCCGAAAGTGGTCGAACACATGGTGGACGCGGTGTTGTCGTTCGAAGGTGATCGCGGCCATTCCTTCCGCATCTTGCGCGCGGTCAAGAACCGCTTCGGTGCCACTGACGAAATTGGCGTGTTCGAGATGGCCGGGTCGGGCCTCATCGAAGTCACCAACCCGTCAGAGCTGTTTCTAGGCGACCGCGACAGCTCGGCACCGGGAGCGGCGGTCTTTGCAGGCATGGAGGGTACGCGGCCCATCCTGGTCGAAATTCAAGCCTTAGTGGCGCCCTCGTCGCTGGGCGTTCCACGCCGCGCCGTGGTCGGCTGGGACTCGAACCGTCTTGCCATGCTGCTCGCCGTGCTTGATGCGCGCTGCGGCATTTCGTTTGCCCAACACGATGTTTACCTCAATGTTGCGGGCGGCATGAAAATTCAAGAACCTGCCGCAGATCTTGCCGCCGCCGCCGCCCTTTTGTCGTCGCTCAACAATCAGCCCATCGCCGCAGGACAGGTGTTCATCGGGGAAATCTCACTTTCCGGCGCCTTGCGCGCATCGGGCCACACTCCCGCGCGGCTCAAAGAGGCGCAAAAACTCGGCTTCACTCAAGCGGTTATCCCGAGCGCCGGGGAAACCGGAGGTGACCAGTCCAAAATCGACATGACACGGATTGCGCATTTGAAGGACCTTGCGGCCACGCTGGCGCCATGCAACTGATCCAAACTACAGGCGTTGCGGGATATAGCGCACCGGAATCGGGAGACACGCAGTCATGATCGGGCCATTGACCTACCTTGATGCGGGGCTGCTGACGCTCGCGTTCATTTCTGGCCTTCTGGCCATGTACCGCGGCCTGTCGCGCGAAGTTCTGTCGATCCTGTCGTGGGTCGCAGCGGCGTTGGTAGGGGCTTGGATTTTCACAAGCCAAACCGGTCTTGGCGCTGACATCGGCCAGCAGACGGGCCTGCCCGCGCAAGTTGCCCAAGGCGCCATTGCAGGTCTCGCCGGATTGATCACACTGATTATCGTCGAATTGATTACATCCCGCCTGTCCGATGCCGTGCTCGACAGTCAGATTGGCCTGATCGACCGCGTTCTGGGCTTTTTGTTCGGCGTTGTCCGCGGGTTCCTGATCGTCGTCGTTCTTTACGCCGGGTTCTCGTTGTTCGTTCCGGGGCTCGACACGAAGTTTGATTGGGTAGGCAAGTCGGTGTCATTGCCTTATGTGAACAGCGCCGCCGAGTCGGTTCGTGGCTTTATTACCGACAATGTGCTGCCGGCACTCGATACCGCCAAAGACAAGCCCGAGGGCTAACGGGTGCGCCGCAGAATCAAAGTTTTGCGAAGCGCCAATAAGTCTTTTGCAGTCATAAATCCGTCTTGGCGGTAGCGGGGCGGCTTTGTTTGAGTTATGGAACCCTCGCTCAGGTGTCAGCGGGAGACGGCCATGACGGAAACTCAACAGACCGGGATTGCGGCCCGGGATTTTGGTTATTCCCGCTACGGTGACGACAGGCTGCGCGAGGAATGCGGAGTCTTCGGGGTTTTCGGCCACCCAGAAGCCGCTGCCATTACCGCACTCGGCCTGCACGCCCTGCAGCACCGCGGCCAAGAAGGCGCGGGCATAGTTTCCTACGATGGTAAGAATTTTCAAGCAGAACGCCGCCTCGGCCTTGTCGGTGAGAACTTCAACGACGCTAAAGTCATCGGGCGTCTCAAGGGTTCCATGGCGATCGGCCACAACCGCTATTCAACGACGGGCGAACCGTCGCTCAAAAACGTCCAGCCGCTGTACGCCGACATCGACACCGGCGGCTTTGCCGTGGCGCACAATGGCAACCTCACGAATGGGCTAACGCTACGCCAGGAGTTGATCTCTTCTGGCGGCATCTTCCCTTGGACGTCCGATACCGGCGTCGTGTTGCATCTGCTGTCGCGCTCGCGCAAGCACCGCATGGTCGAACGCTTCGTCGAAACGCTGCGTCAGGTCGAAGGCGCCTATGCGTTTGTCTGCCTCACCAACAACATGATGCTGGCCGCGCGTGATCCCGTTGGCATTCGCCCGCTGGTTCTCGGCCGCCTGAACGGCGCTTATGTCCTGGCCTCGGAAACCTGCGCCCTCGATATCGTCGGCGCCGAGTTCGTGCGCGAGATCGAAAACGGCGAAGTGGTCGTCATCACGGAAGAGGGCATCGAAAGCCACCGCCCGTTCCCCAAGCGGCCGGCGCGCCCGTGCATTTTCGAGTACATCTATTTCGCACGGCCAGACAGCATCATCGGTGGACGCTCCGTTTATGATGTCCGCAAGCAGATGGGCGTGCAGTTGGCAAAGGAGGCACCGGCACCGGCCGACGTTATCGTGCCCATCCCCGACTCGGGCGTTCCCGCCGCTATCGGCTTTGCGCAACAATCGGGTGTGTCCTTCGAACTTGGTATCATTCGCAATCATTATGTGGGCCGCACGTTCATCGAACCCGAGCAGCGCATCCGCGACCTGGGCGTGAAGCTTAAGCATTCCGCAAACAGCGGCGTGATCCGCGGCAAGCGCATCGTGCTCATCGACGACAGCGTGGTGCGCGGCACGACGTCCAAGAAAATCGTGCAGCTGATGTACGATGCCGGTGCCAAAGAGGTGCACATGCGAATCTCGTCGCCGCCGATCACGCATTCCGATTATTACGGCATCGACACACCCGATAAGGCAAAGCTGCTCGCGGCCAACATGTCTCTCGAAGAAATGCGCGCATTCATGGGTGCCGACAGCCTGCATTTCCTTTCGGTCGATGGCATCTACCGTTCGTGCGGCCTTGAAGCCCGCGACGCGCGCAATCCGCAATTCACCGACCATTGCTTCACCGGCGAATATCCCACGGAACTGACCGACAAGAATGGCACTTCGGCGCCGCGGCAGTTGTCGCTCTTGGCGGAAGTGGGCTGAGGCCCTAAGAGCTGTGCACGGCAGTTTCGCTCGCGCGGTGGCCGCCGCATGAGCCCACACACATGGCACCCATGACCCCACCTGAAAAGCGTCTTTCCGGAAAAATCGCTCTCGTCACTGGGGCCTCGCGCGGCCTTGGCCGGGCGATCAGCTTAGCGCTGGCCCGGGACGGCGCTCATGTCATTATTTCCGGGCGCACGACGGGCGCGCTCGAAGAACTCGACGATGAAATTGCAAAATTCGGTGGCACCGCAACCATCCTCGCGCTCGACCTGCGCAACGGCGACAAGCTCGATCAACTTGGGCCCTCGCTCTATCAGCGCTGGCAGCATCTCGATATTTTTGTCGCCAATGCTGCCATACTAGGACCGTTGTCGCCGCTGGCCCATGTCACGGCCGACGCCTGGGCGAGCGTGATGGAGACCAACCTCACGGCCAACTGGCGGCTCATTCGCACGCTCAACCCGCTACTGCAGCGAGCCGAAGCTGGGCGCGTTCTATTTGTCACCTCGCGCGCCGCGCATGGAAAAAACGCTTATTGGGGGCCGTACGCCATCGCTAAGGCTGGGCTCGAGGCGCTCGCTTCCACCTATGCCGCGGAAATTGAAAGCACGCCCATCCGCGTGGCAACGCTCGACCCAGGTGCCATGAGCACCGGCATGCGCGCCAAAGCGTTTCCAGGCGAAGACGCCGCCACATTGCCCGCCCCTGAAGACGTCGCCCCACTCGCTGTGAAGCTCGTGCTTCCCACGTCACACTCGAACGGCGAACTGGTTCGTTATCGGGATTGGGTGCGCGGCGAAGGCACACTGCCCAGCCTTTCGGTGTCCAACGGTCACGCTTCGGATGACAGCACAGAGAGCTGACGGAACGATTGCCGGTATCACCGGCTCTCGATCACCATGCCGTCGTATGCAGGTTCGACTCCAGGCGGTAAGTCTCGCACCAGCGTGGCGTAGTCGAGATCGCTGGTCATGTGCGTGAGAATGGCGCGCTTCGGCTTCAGCCGCTCAATGTGTGCCAGCGCTTGCTTGACGCTGAAATGGCTCTCGTGCGGCGTGTAGCGCAGCGCATCGACAATCCACACGTCGAGACCTTCGAGCAAGGCGGCCGAACTCTCCGGCAACGAACTGATGTCGGGGGAATAAGCGACATTGCCAAACCGGAAGCCAAGTGAGGGAATGTCTCCGTGCACTTGCGGAATGGGGATCACTTTCAGCACCCCGCCCTTGCCGTCAATGGTCACAGGTTTTTCCGGGTCGATCAGATGCGCCGACAAGATCGGCGGATAACTGGACCCTTGCTTTTGGGCAAAGCAATACGCGAACCGCCCCACTAGGCTATCGTAAGTCGGTTGATCGAAGTGGCAGGCTATGCGCGATTTCATGGCGTAGGCGACCATGCGCAAATCGTCGATGCCGTGCGTGTGGTCGGCGTGATCGTGGGTATAGAGCACGCCATCCAACCGCTCGATGCGCGCAGACAGCATCTGCTCACGCAGATCAGGCGAAGTATCAACCAGCGCCATTGTGCAACCGGACTTGCTGCGTTGCTCCACCAAAATCGAACAGCGGCGGCGCCGGTTCTTCGGATTTTCCGGGTCGCACTGTCCCCACAAGGGGCCGAGACGTGGCACGCCGCCCGATGACCCGCAACCGAGGATCGTGACGCGCAAGCTCATGCGGCCTTCCCGGCCGCGGCCTCGACCGCGCTGCGATCGACCTTGGAATATAGGCGGAAGAAGTTATCGGTTGTAGCGGCCGCAAAGTCGTCGAAAGCGATCCCGCGCGACGTGGCCAGCGCCCTTGCCGTATGCACCACGAACGAGGGCTCGTTGGTCTTGCCGCGAAAGGGATCGGGCGCCAGGAACGGCGCATCGGTTTCGATCAGTACGCGGTCGAGGGGAACCTCGTTGGCTATTGCCCGCAGGGCTTCCGACTTTTTGAACGACACCACACCTGAAAACGAAACATAAAGCCCGAGGTCTACCGCGCGCATGGCCAGTTCGCGCCCCCCCGTAAAGCAATGAAGCACAGCCGGAAAGGCGCCTTTGGCGTGCTCGTCTTCGAGAATGGCGATGGTGTCGGCGTCGGCATCGCGGGTGTGAATTTCGAGCGGCAATCCGGTTTCGCGGGCCGCCGCAATGTGAGAGCGGAAACCCTCTGCCTGTGCAGCTGGCGTCGAGTGTTTGTAGAAATAGTCGAGGCCCGCTTCGCCGATGGCGACGATTTTCGGGTGCTTGGACAGTCGCACGATTTCGGCGGCAGGAATGTCGAGTTCCTCGTGCGCATTGTGAGGATGCGTGCCAACCGAGCCGTAGACATGCGGGTAGGCCTCGGCCGTTTCAATGACTTCGGCAAAGCGGCGAATGCGGGTCGAGATGTTGATCATGGCGCCAACCCCCGCTGCTTGCGCCCGCGCGACCACGCTGTCGCGGTCATGGGCGAATTCGGGCCGGTCGATATGGCAATGGTGATCAATAAGCATGGGTTCCAGCTATCACGCCCATCGCCCCTCGTGTAGGCGGCAGATTGAACGGCCTGCCCAGCAGGCCGCCGGCGGCTCGGGGCATCGCGAGTCGCCAGACAGCCTTCAAAATGCTAGGCGGGCTCAATCCCAAGCCTTTAACCAGCCCCTTGAGTTGTCATGACCTCTCGAATAACCACACCTGCCCCTATCAAGCCCGTCAGCAAGACCGGCAGCGTCCCCAAGGTCGGCTTTGTGTCGCTCGGCTGCCCTAAGGCGTTGGTCGACAGCGAGCGCATCATTACAAAGCTTCGCTCTGAGGGCTATGCGGTTGCCGCCGATTATGCCGGGGCCGATGTTGTGGTGGTCAACACCTGCGGATTCCTCGATTCAGCCAAGGCAGAAAGCCTCGAGGCGATCGGCGAAGCTATGGCGAAAAATGGCCGCGTGATCGTAACCGGTTGCATGGGAGTTGAAGAAGCCCGCATTCGAGCCGAACACCCGGGCGTTCTGGCCGTCACCGGCCCGCACCAGTATGAGCAAGTGGTGTCCGCCGTGCATGACGCTGTGCCGCCACTGCATGATCCGTATGTGGATCTGGTGCCGCCTGAGGGTCTGCGCCTGACGCCGCGCCACTACGCCTATTTGAAGATCTCCGAAGGCTGCAACAACCGCTGCTCGTTCTGCATTATCCCGTCCCTGCGCGGTGATCTGGCTTCGCGCCCGGCCAATCAGGTGATGAGCGAAGCGGAAAAACTGGTGAAGGCGGGCGTCAAGGAACTGCTCGTCATCAGCCAAGACACCTCGGCCTATGGGCTCGATATCAAATACGCCGAGAGCCCTTGGAAGGGTGCACCGCTGGCCGCACGCTTCCTCGATCTATCGCGCGCGCTTGGCGATCTCGGGGCCTGGGTGCGCATGCACTATGTCTATCCCTATCCGCATGTCGACGACGTGATCCCGCTGATGGCCGAAGGGAAAATCCTGCCCTACCTCGATATTCCTTTTCAGCATGCCTCGCCGTCCGTGCTCAAAGCCATGCGGCGGCCCGCGCATCAGGAAAAGACCGCGGCCCGTATCGCCGCATGGCGCAAAGTATGCCCGGATCTGGCCGTGCGTTCGACGTTCATTGTCGGCTTTCCCGGCGAGACCGAAGCGGACTTCGAGTTTCTGCTGCAGTGGATGCGCGAAGCCCGCATCAACCGCGCGGGCTGCTTTAAGTATGAACCTGTGGAAGGCGCTAAGGCCAACGAACTTGAAGGCGCTGTGCCCGATGACGTTAAGGAAGAGCGCTGGCACCGCTTCATGCAGGTGCAGCAAGAAGTTTCAGAAGCCCTCTTGGCCGAAAAAGTCGGCCGCGTCATTGATGTCCTCATCGACGAAGTCGATGAGGAAGGCGCGCTGGGGCGCTCGAAGTGGGACGCCCCGGAAATCGACGGCAATGTGTTTTTGGATGGGGGGCCATCCCTCAAGCCCGGCGACATCGTCAAGGCTCGCATCACCCATTCGGATGAAACGGATTTGTGGGGGGAAGTGACCGATTGATGCGTACTCTCCGTCGCGGCACGGAAGCCCCACACGAGACGCGGCACCAAATTCCCTTGGTTTTGTTCGTTCAACCGAGATAACGATAGAGACATAGGTCATGTTCTCTCATCAGCTTCTGAGGAATTGTCTCCATGGTTCGTAAAGTTGGCAACGGCGGCAAAAACAAGATCAACGGCACGTCGTCGAAGGACTCTCTGTTCGGGCTTGGTGGCAACGACACCATCAATGGCAAGGCCGGCAACGACGTGATCGACGGCGGCTCGGGCAACGACACCATCCGTGGCGGTGACGGCAAGGACAAGATCTCCGGCAGCAGTGGTAAGGACTTAATCACCGGCGATGCCGGTAACGACATCATCGACGGCGGCAAGGGTGTAGACGTAATTTTTGGCGGCGCCGGAAACGACACCCTGACCGATACGTTCCAAGGCATTCAGTTACTCGACGGCGGTACGGGTGATGACCTCATCATCATGAGCGGTGATGTTGGGGTATCGACGCAAACTTTTTCATACCTCTTGGGCGGCACCGGAAATGACCGCCTCTTTGACGGTGCGGGCAACTCGATCATGCTCGGCGGCGCTGACAATGACGTCATGTCAGGCGGCACAGGTTTTGATCTCATGCTAGGCGACGCAGGTTTTGACAACTTTGTTTTTTCAGACGGCGACGGTTTTCAGAACTTCCTTCGGCCGGGCACCTTCGACGACATCATTTTTGACTTCCAGCAAGGTATTGATGTGGTGACATTAACAGGGGTGACCATCGATTTTGTCGCGGACTTTACGTTGACCGGCGACCCGTTCGTGAACGGTGGCGCAGCCACAGCAGGAGCGCGTGTGGTCTACAATGATGGCTCAGGAACGGCCGGAACCTTCTTCATGATGGGCTATTCTGAGGCCCAATTTGCCCTGACTGGGGGGACGGACTTCTCGATTATCTGATCGCGTTCTGTACCGATGACCGAAGTTTGTTCTGAGGAGTAAGCCCACCTCTTTGCTTGGGGCGCTTGCCCTCTGACGAGAGGGATCGGTTGCTGTCGCCTCAGGGAACCAAACTGGAGCTAGAACGCCTGAAGTCAGTATGCCACTATCTCAAGCCGTCATGTTGCGATTGCCGTGAGCAACCCCCGCGCGCCCGGGACGTTGGGCAGCCTTTCCCTAGCCGTGTGAGCTGGACCTTTTCGCTACCCCAACTAGACGTCGCGTTGCTTGTCCGCAACGCGCAGGTGTTTCTCCCTCGCACGGATTGACATGCGCAACCCTCCAACATTAATACGTACCATGATTTTTGTCGAACTCTGTGGGGGCAGCAATGGCTAAGAAGCGCGGAACAAGCCGGGGCGAAACCATCAGCGGCACGGGCTCTGCAGACCAGCTCTATGGACTTGGCGGCGACGATCTCATCATCGGCAAAGCAGGAAATGATAAGATCTTTGGCGGCAACGGCTTTGACGTCTTGCGCGGCGGCAAAGGGAATGACCTCATCTACGGCGGCAACCAAAGCGATACGCTCAGGGGTGAAGCCGGCAATGACCGGCTCTATGGCGATGCGGGAAATGATGTTATTTTTGGCGGATCTGGCGCTGACCGCCTCTTTGGCGGCGCATCCGGCGACTTTCTTACCGACAACTCCGACGACGCCAACTATATCGACGCGGGCGATGGCGGTGACTCGATCTCTGTTGACGGCGGCGCTGCACCCATAACCCGTTTTAACACACTGATTGGTGGTGCCGGTGATGACACCATTGGAGACGAGTCCGGCAATTCAAGGATTTTCGGTGATAGTGGTGCGGACACTATAAGGGGCGGCGATGGATCAGACTATGTTTACGGCGGCGTAGACAGCGACGTTGACACATTCCGATTTGGCGATAATGACGGCGCCTTCAACAACCTCATCGCTGGCAGTTTCGATGATGTGGTATTCAACTATGTCGACGGTGTCGACACCTTCAATCTCTTAGGGGTGGCTTTGGCTTTCACGTTCGCGGATATAACAGTCACTGACACGATCGATACCCTGCATGGTGCTGGTGCCAAAGTTGACTACGGGACCGGAGTATTTTTTGTGGCAGGCTATTCGCAGGCGGTGGCTGATGCCTCTGACTTCGATTTTTTCTAACCTGAACACAGGAATTCTGCGGTCAGCATGTGTTTAGTGTAGCGGTCAATAGAACACGGACCGGCACACATACTCTCTGGTATATTATCCCATGCCTGCGAGGTGGAACCTGCTTCGGCCCAAAGCTTGATGTTTCAGCTTTGGTGCCTGGCCACCACCCCTTGAACTCCGGCACTCGACTCCTAAATAATCTTTTGCACCTGCCATTTGACGGGGGTGCAGTACCGGAACGTGGGCTTGGCCAATAATTGGCGAGCCTCACCAAGCATGTTGCTTCTCTCGAAGGATATGAACCATGAGACACACAGATTTCGCACCCCTCTTCCGCTCGACCATTGGTTTTGACCGCCTTGCCCAGCTCATCGACGCAAGCGGCGGTTTCGATAACGAAGTTACCTATCCGCCCTATAACATCGAGCGCACAGGGGATAGCGAGTACCGCATAACCATGGCGGTCGCGGGCTTTGCTCAGTCAGAGCTGAAAATCGACGCCAAGGAAAGCCTACTCACCGTGCGCGGCGAAAAAGCGCCGGAGACGGCGGAGCGCAAGTATCTGCATCGCGGCATCGCCACGCGGAACTTCGAACGCCGCTTCCAGCTTGCGGACTATGTCGAAGTGAAATCGGCAGCACTCAGCGACGGCATCTTGTCGATCAGCCTGGTGCGCAATCTGCCCGAGCGTATGAAGCCGCGCAGCGTGCCGATTTCGATCGACGGTGCGGCCGCAGCGGACAGCTTCAAGCAGATTGAAGCTGCGGTCTAAAAAGCGGCGCTGGCATGCGCGATGTATGCGTAAACTCGCTCTGGATCACCCAAGTGCCGGGCCCGAAAGGGTCCGGCATTTTTTGTTGCAGCCGCCTCGCTCGCCGAGAAGACCTTACAAATCAAATTTGGCGGGCGTGAACGTGTCCCTATTCCCGCTTGTGCCCGCTGCAGAAATCTGCAAAAAATGACGGAGAAAGGTCAGCAATCCTGTCCTTTGTCTGAACTTCATTGCGTCACTGGCCTATCGCGCTCCTTAACGGAAGCAGCAAGGTCCTGGCCGTCTTGAGGCCCATTAGAGTTGCTGATGAAATACGGGACTACAGCCATGCGAAAACATAGGCGAAACCATCGCCCTAAACGTGTGTGACCGTGGTTCGCTGCCAGCTATTATCAAAGCCTTTGGCAGTGCACGCCTAGCCACCCGAGACGGCTCTCAGATATGATCTTTCGCGGCGCTGACACCCCGCCGCCGTCCCTCTCGATCACCTGCCATTTGCTACCCGAGGCTGAACGATGACCGCCCAATTTCCAATGACCGGCCCTTATGAAGCTCCCGAGAAGCAGGGCCTATACGACCCCGCGCTCGAGCGCGATGCCTGCGGCGTTGGCTTTGTCGCCGATATGAAGGGCCGAAAGTCACACAAGATCGTCTCGGACGCCCTGGAGGTTCTGGCCAACTTGGAACATCGCGGCGCTGTGGGGGCTGATCCACTTGCGGGCGATGGCGCGGGCATTCTCATTCAGATCCCGCATACGTTCCTGGCGCAAGAGTGCCAGTTGGCCGGGTTCTCGCTGCCGCAACCGGGGAACTATGCTGCCGGGCACGTATTTATGCCGCGCGACGAACGCTTGGCCGCGCACTGCGAACGGGTTTGGGCACGCTGCCTCAAGGAACAGGATCTGAAACTGCTCGGCTGGCGTTCCGTGCCCGTCGACAATTCTTCGCTCTCGGAAATGGTGCGAGGCACCGAACCCATTCAGCGCCAGGTGTTTATCGCACGGCCCGCCGATGCCGACGACCAAGACGATTTCGAGCGCCGCCTTTATCTCGTGCGCAAGATCGTCTCGAACGCCATCCAAGATGCCTACAAGGGCCGTGACATCGGGCACTACACGGTCTCGCTGTCGACGCGCACCATTGTCTATAAGGGCATGTTCCTGTCGTATCAGGTCAAGGCCTACTACAAAGACCTGTCCGACCCGCGCCTGACGTCGGCGATGGCGCTGGTGCATCAGCGCTTTTCAACCAACACCTTCCCCTCCTGGAAGCTGGCGCATCCCTACCGCATGGTTGCCCACAACGGGGAAATCAACACGCTGCGCGGCAACGTCAATTGGATGGCCGCACGCCAAGCGTCTGTATCCTCGCCGCTGTTTGGATCGGACATCTCGAAGCTGTGGCCGATTTCGTATGAAGGCCAGTCCGACACCGCGTGCTTTGACAACGCGCTCGAATTCCTCACCATGGGCGGCTACTCGCTGGCGCACGCCGCCATGATGCTGATCCCGGAAGCCTGGGCGGGTAATCCGAACATGGACCCCAAGCGCCGCGCCTTCTACGAATATCACGCCTGCCTGATGGAGCCGTGGGACGGCCCGGCCGCAATGGCATTTACCGACGGCCGCCAGATCGGCGCCACGCTCGACCGCAACGGGCTGCGGCCAGCGCGCTATCTCGTCACCAAGGACGATGTGGTGATCATGTCGTCGGAATCGGGCGTGCTTCCTGTTGCGGAAGACAAGATCGTCAAGAAGTGGCGGCTCCAGCCCGGCAAGATGCTACTCATCGACCTCGAAAAGGGCCGCATTGTTTCCGACGACGAACTCAAGGCAGACATCGCCGCCAGCCACCCGTATGAGTCGTGGGTCAAGCGCACGCAGATCATGGTTTCAGATTTGCCGCTGCCGCAAAAGCCGATCGCAAAGAAGACCAGCGTCAGCCTGCTCGATCTGCAACAGGCGTTCGGCTACACGCAGGAAAGCCTCAAATTCCTGATGACGCCGATGGGCTCGAAAGGCGAAGAAGCCATCGGCTCGATGGGTAACGACACGCCCATTTCGGCGCTGTCGTCGAAGTCGAAGTTGCTGCACACCTACTTCAAGCAGAACTTTGCGCAGGTAACAAACCCGCCGATCGACTCGATCCGCGAAGAACTAGTGATGAGCCTCGTATCGTTCATCGGCCCGCGCCCGAACATCCTCGATCTCGAAGGTACGTCGAAGGTCAAGCGGCTGGAAGTCGCCCAGCCGATCCTCACTAACGAAGACCTGGAGCGCATACGGGCCATCGGCGCGGTCAAAGACAACCATTTCTCATCGATTACTCTCGACATCACCTATCCGGCAAGCCACGGCGAAGCGGGCATGGGGCCTGCTCTTGATGTCGTATGCGCGGAGGCCGAAGAGGCTGTGCGTTCCAACGACACCAACATCATCATCTTGTCGGACCGCGCGTGCGGGCCGGACCGGATTGCGATCCCCTCGCTGCTCGCCACCTCGGCTGTGCATCATCACTTGATCAAGCAGGGCTTGCGCACGTCTGTCGGCCTCGTGGTTGAGACGGGCGAAGCCAACGAAATCCATCAGTTCTGCACTTTGGCCGGTTATGGTGCCGAAGCCATCAACCCGTATCTCGCCTTCGACACACTCACCGCCATGCTGCCAGATCTGGGCGCGGGCCTCACCGCCGAAGACGTCAAGAAGAAGTACACCAAGGCCGTCGGCAAGGCGCTGATGAAGGTCATGGCGAAGATGGGCATCTCGACCTATCAGTCATACTGCGGCGCGCAGATTTTCGACGCCATCGGTTTACGCCAAGCCTTCGTCAACCGCTACTTCACCGGCACGCATACGCAGATCGAAGGCGTGGGCTTGCGCGAGATCGCGCGCGAAACCGTGGAACGTCATCAGGCGGCATTTGGCAACGCACCGGTACTCGCCAATGCGCTCGAAGTTGGCGGTGACTATGCCTACCGTATTCGCGGCGAAGCCCACGTCTGGCGTCCCGGCACCGTCGCCGACCTGCAGCACGCCGTGCGCGGCACGGACAACGCCGACGCCATGTCCGGCAAGGTTCCGCAAAAGTATCGCGACTTTGCCAAGGCCATCAACGAGCAATCCGAACAACTCCTCACGATGCGCGGCCTGTTCCGCATCCGCTCAGCCGAAGAGATGGGCCGCAAGCCCGTGCCGCTGGAGGAGGTTGAATCAGCCGCCAGCCTCGTCAAGCGCTTCTCAACCGGCGCTATGAGCTACGGATCGATCTCGCGCGAAGCACACACCACGCTCGCAATTGCCATGAACCGCATCGGTGGCAAGTCCAACACCGGCGAGGGCGGCGAGGAAGCCGACCGCTATAAGCCGCTGCCCAATGGCGACAGCATGCGCTCGGCCATCAAGCAAGTGGCGTCCGGCCGCTTCGGCGTGACGACGGAATACCTCGTCAACTCCGATATGATGCAGATCAAGATGGCCCAAGGCGCCAAGCCCGGCGAAGGCGGTCAGCTGCCTGGCCACAAGGTCGATGCGACGATTGCCAAGGTGCGCCACTCGACGCCTGGCGTCGGTCTCATCTCGCCGCCGCCGCATCATGATATCTACTCGATTGAAGATCTCGCGCAGCTGATCTTTGATTTGAAGAACGTCAATCCAGCCGCCGCTGTCTCTGTCAAACTGGTGTCGGAAGTGGGTGTTGGCACCGTGGCGGCAGGCGTTGCCAAAGCGCGCGCCGATCATGTCACCATCTCCGGCTATGAAGGCGGCACGGGCGCCTCTCCCCTCACCTCGATCAAGCATGCCGGATCTCCGTGGGAAATCGGCTTGGCGGAAACGCACCAGACTCTTGTCATCAACCGGTTGCGCTCGCGCATTGCCGTCCAGGTCGATGGCGGCCTGCGCACCGGCCGCGATGTCATCGTTGGGGCGCTGCTGGGTGCCGATGAATTCGGGTTTGCGACCGCGCCGTTGATTGCCGCCGGCTGCATCATGATGCGCAAGTGCCACCTCAACACGTGTCCCGTCGGCGTCGCCACGCAAGACCCGGTGCTGCGCGCGCGCTTCACCGGCAAGCCCGAGCACGTCGTCAACTACTTCTTCTTCGTTGCCGAAGAGGTTCGCGAAATCATGGCGTCGCTTGGCGTGCGCACGCTGTCCGAACTCATCGGCCAAACCGACGTGCTCGACAAGGATCGCGCCATCGAGCACTGGAAGGCACGCGGGCTTGATTTCAGCCGGCTGTTCCACAAGCCGCAACCGGCCAAGGGCGATGCCATTTACAATTGCGAACGCCAGGATCATGGCCTCGAAAAGGTGCTCGACAACAAGCTGATTGCGCTGGCTATGCCCGCGCTTGAAACCAAAAAGCCGGTGCGCCACGAAGTCGAAATCCGCAATTCCGACCGTTCGACAGGCGCCATGCTTTCGGGCGAAATCGCCAAGCGCTACGGCCATGCCGGGCTTGCCGAAGACACCATTTGGCTGACGCTCAAGGGCACGGCAGGCCAAGCCTTCGGCGCGTGGGGCGCCAAGGGCTTGACGCTCGATCTCGTCGGCGAGGGCAACGACTATGTCGGCAAGGGCCTGTCGGGCGCCAAGATCATCGTGCGCCCGAATGCGCTCTCCGGAATCGTGCCGGAAGAAAGCATCATCGTCGGCAACACGGTGATGTATGGCGCGATCCTCGGCGAATGTTATTTCCGCGGCATCGCCGGCGAACGCTTTGCCGTGCGCAACTCGGGCGCTTATGCCGTTGTCGAAGGCACCGGCGACCATGGCTGCGAATACATGACCGGCGGCGTTGTCGTGGTGCTCGGTCCTACGGGGCGCAATTTCGCGGCTGGCATGTCGGGCGGCATCGCCTACGTGCTCGACGAGAAGGGCGACCTTGAAGGGCGGCTGAACAAAGAAATGGTGGAACTCGAAGCCATCAAGGCCGACAGCGCCCTGATGTTCAAACTCGCCAAGCCCGACGGCGACAGCGCGACGAAGCCTTTGGCAGATGTGATGCTCGACATGCGCGAGCAGGATGCCGAACGCCTGCACGCCCTGCTATCGCGTCACGCGCACTACACGAACTCTGCCAAGGCGCAGGCTATTTTGAAGAACTTCGAAACCTATCTGCCGAAGTTCCGCAAGGTCATGCCAACCGAATACCGCCGCGCGCTGACGGATCTTGCGAAGGCGCGGGATGCTGAAAATGTGGGCGCGTTAGCCTGACAGACAAAGCCGCATCCACAAGGGTACGCAATCACATAAGTTGATCGACGGGAACGACCATGGGCAAGCCAACCGGATTTCTGGAACTCGACCGCGCCGACCGGACCTACAAGCCGGTTGAAGAGCGTGTAAAGCACTATCATGAGTTTGTGGTGCCGCTGGCCGAGCCGCAACTCAAGGCGCAGGCCTCGCGCTGCATGGATTGTGGCATCCCGTTCTGTCACAACGGCTGTCCGGTCAACAATCAGATCCCGGACTGGAACGACCTTGTCTATCAGGGCGATTGGAAGCGCGCCGCCGAGAACCTGCACTCGACCAACAATTTCCCGGAAGTCACCGGCCGCATCTGCCCGGCGCCGTGCGAGGCCGCCTGTACCCTGAACATCGACGACAAACCGGTAACGATCAAATCAATCGAATGCGCCATCGCAGATCGCGCTATCCAGGAAGGCTGGATTGTGCCGCAGCCGCCGGAAAAGAAAACCGGCAAGCGCGTTGCCATCATCGGCTCAGGCCCCGCTGGCATGGCGGCAGCCCAGCAACTGGCGCGGGCAGGCCACGATGTGCATGTGTACGAGAAGAGCCCGCGACCGGGCGGACTGATGGTCTACGGCATCCCCGATTTCAAAATGGAAAAAGGCGTCATCGCGCGCCGCGTCAAGCAAATGGAAGCCGAGGGCGTGACGTTCCACTGCAACGCGCACGTCGGCAAGACCATTTCCGCCAAGGAGCTTGAGGCCAGCCACGATGCCGTGCTCATCGCCACCGGCTCGGAGCACCCGTTCGACTTCTTCACCAAGTCACCCGGCCGCGACCTCGACGGCATTCACTACGCGATGGACTTCCTGCCCCAGCAGAACAAGCGCGTTGCGGGCGAGAAGGCACTTGCCGCCGGTGGCCAGGAAATCTCAGCCAAGGACAAGCACGTCGTCGTTATCGGCGGCGGCGATACGGGATCTGACTGCATCGGCACCTCGTTCCGTCAGGGCGCCAAG
>Ga0247836_1003569_pt1 | contig 20618 bp, 16 predicted proteins | sample LaCruzMarch2015__4_FD_187116 | JGI IMG/M metagenome (GOLD analysis project Ga0247836, IMG submission 187116) | Freshwater microbial communities from meromictic Lake La Cruz, Castile-La Mancha, Spain - LaCruzMarch2015_14m | ecosystem: Environmental > Aquatic > Freshwater > Lake | place: Spain... | reverse complement strand
TTATAGCTGCGCGTTTTCTTAAATTCTCAATTGAAGCGGAAGGTTGCCAATTTTCTTTATTAATTTCGTTCATAGATTAATTCTTCATAGTAAGCTGGGCCATGGATCCCGTGGACAAGCCACGGGCATATCATTACCCACAATTCTGCTAATCCTTGATGGGCTTGTATTGTCTGGTTGAAACCGAGCCACGACCGTTAGGGAGTGGAGATTTTAAGAACTCCACTCCCTAACGGTCGTGGCTCGGAGTTCCGCTCACTTGCCAAGATAAAGTTAACTTTTGGGTAATGATATGGCCACGGGGCGTAGGATGAAGTCTTAACTTAATGGCAGTTGGCCTTGGCACGACCTACAATTAAGTCATAGATATTTAATAAAAAATCCCTAACTCAAGGCGTGCGGCTTCACTCATACGCTCTTGTGTCCATGGCGGCTCCCAGACTAGCTCAACTGAACAATCACTAACACCTTCAACTTTATTTACTGCCTGCTCAACTGTTCCTGGAAAAGTTTGCGCAACTGGACAGCCAGGAGATGTAAGTGTCATTTGAATATTAATATTATTCTCTGCATCAACTGCCACATCATAAATTAAACCAAGATCATAAATGTTAACAGGAATTTCAGGATCAAAAACTGTTTTAAGCGCTAAAATCACAGCCTCTTTTAATTGTTCAGAGGATTCTTTTTTTTTAAAACCAAACATTAACATTCACTCCGTACTAACCGTACTATCATCTTTATTCAACGCCGATTCTAGTGTATGCCATGCCAATGTGGCACATTTAACTCGAGCAGGAAATGCCCTAACTCCAGCAAGGACAGTTAATTTATCCACAGACATTAAAGGAATTTCATCATTATTAGTTAACATATGATGAAAATTTTCAAATATATTATGGGCTTCACTTACAGTTTTACCTTGCAATGCATCTGTCATAAGCGAAGCTGACGCTTGTGATATAGCACAACCACAACCAATAAAACTAATATCTTGAATTATTCCATTTTTAATCAATAAATAAACCGTAAGTTTATCACCACATAAAGGATTAAATCCCCGAGCTTGGCACGAAGGATTTAAAATTTCACGATGATTTCTCGGGTTACGATTATGATCTATAATAATTTCTTGATATAACTCACGTAAATCTGACATTAGGCAAAAACCTCTTTTGCTTTTTTAAGTGCATCAACACAAATATCGATTTCTTGAACAGTATTATAAAACGACAATGAGATTCTATTTGTTCCAGAAATTTCATAAAAATCCATTAACGGCATCGCACAATGATGCCCGCTTCGAATAGCAATTCCCTCACTATCAAGAATAGTACCTATATCATGGGAATGAATATTTCCATGAACAAAAGAAATAATTGGAACTTTATCTTTTGCAGTTCCTATAATATTAAACCCTTTTAAAGAATTTATGGCATTAGTTGCGTATTCAAGTAAATATTTTTCATAGGCAAAAATCTCTTCCATATCAAGTGCTGCTAAATAATTTAAAGTGGCATTTAAACCAATTACACCTGAAATATTAGGTGTTCCTGCTTCAAATTTAAACGGAAGTGGCGCATATTCAGTAGCTTCAAAACTAACAGATGTAATCATCTCGCCCCCGCCTTGATAAGGTGGCATATCATCTAATAAGTTCTCCTTGCCCCACAAAACTCCTATGCCAGTAGGACCATACATTTTATGACTTGAAAATGCATAAAAATCACAGCCTAGATCTTGAACATCGATAGGTAAATGGGCTGTTGATTGCGCGCCATCTAATAGTACTAAAGCACCATGAGCATGAGCCATTTCAATCATTTTTTTTACAGGATTAATAGTACCAAGCGCGTTAGAGGCATAACTTAAAGCTACAAACTTAGGATTTCTTGCTAATAATTTTTCATATTCATCAAGTAAAACTTCACCATTTAATGAAATAGGTGCTACTTTAAGTTTAGCTCCTGTTTTCTTACATATAAGTTGCCAAGGAACAATATTAGAATGATGCTCCATATAGGTAATTAAAATTTCTTCATCAGGTTGTATACGTGGTGCGACAAAACACTGCGCAACTAAATTAATAGCTTCAGTGGTGCCGCGCACAAATATACATTCATGCGCATATTTTGCATTAATAAAACGCTGTATATTTGCTCTAGCATCCTCAAATTGCTTAGTCGCTCGGGCAGATAAAGAGTGAACTCCACGATGAACATTCGCATTATCGTGTTCGTAATAATTAGCTATTGCATCAATAACTACTTGTGGTTTTTGTGTTGTCGCTGCATTATCAAAATAAATAAGCTTATTATCATTAACAATTTGATTCAAAACAGGAAAATCTTCGCGTATTCTTTGTATATTAAGCTTATTAATCAAATTTTGCTCTATGCTCATATTATAATTCCTAGAACGTTTTAAACGTTTAACAAAGTTTCTATAAAGCTTTTAATATTTATATCACTAATATAACAAAGATTTGCTGTAATAAATGCATTTACTAAATATTGACATGCTTGCTCATAACCAATTCCACGTGTAGCCAGATAAAATAACGCCTCTTCATCCAATTGACCAACTGTTGCTCCATGTGTACATATTACATCATCAGCAAATATTTCCAACTGAGGCTTAGTATCAATTTCTGTATTTAATGATAACAACAAATTTTTATTCTGCTGTCTAGCTACAGTATGATTTGCGCCCTTTTCTACAACTATACGACCGTTAAATACTGCTTTTGAATCACCCTGCAAAATTCCTTTATAATCTTGCTCACTAGAACAATCAGGCGCTTCATGTCTAACCACAGTATGATGATCTATATGCTGATTATCATTAGTTAAGTATACCCCATTCATTAAACATCGCGCATAAGGCTCAGTTAAATTTATAGCGATATCACTACGTATCAATTTCCCACTAATATTAAATGAATGGCTATCAAATTGACTGTTCTCTTTTTGATTAACTGCAATGTGCCCAACATGATAAGCTAAATTGGATTCACGCATAATTTTATAATGAGTTAATTTAGACTGTGCTTCTAAAGATACTTCTGTAATAGCACTTGTAAAATAGCAATCCTCGCCTTCATAGTCTTCAATAATACTAATTGAGCTTTCTTTTTCTAAGACTATAAGATGACGTAAATAACTAGCTTGGTTTGATTTATCTTGTCGATGAGAAATATATATTGGCTCATTTATACAAACACCCTTAGGCAAATAAATAAACAAACCATTATTCATCAACGCTGTATTTAGTGCATGGAATCCATTTTCTTCTTTCATAACCTTTGATAAATATGGCTTTATTTTATCAGGATACTCGATAAAAGCGTCCTTTAAAGATTTAATAATAACGCCTTTAGGAAAGCTTGCAGTCAAATCATCAGCACCAATTAGAGCACCATTAATTAAGGATAATTTATACGCAAATGAAACTTGCACATCAGGCATATTTAATAAATCATTATTTAAAGGAATATCATCACTTTTAAAATGATGTTGCAACAATGCATCAACAGAAGTGTACTTCCAATCCTCATGTTTATTAGTCGGAAAGCCAATCTTTTTAAGATGAGTCAAAGCAGATTCCTGCAAGTTCTTAAACCAAGGAATAGAAGAAAAACGCTCACCAATTTGCTTCTGATAAAAATCTAAAAGTTCAGTCATATCTATTCTATATCCTTCAACCAACTATAACCCTTATCTTCTAATTCAAGTGCTAATGATTTATCACCAGATTTAATTATACTGCCGTTAGCTAAAACATGAATAAAATCAGGCTCAATATAGTTTAATAAACGCTGGTAATGAGTAACTAAAATTATAGACCTATCTGGTGAGCGCAATGCATTGATACCTTGTGAAATAACACGTAAAGCATCAATATCAAGACCTGAATCAGTCTCATCGAGAATGGCGAGTTTTGGCATGAGAGCCGCCATTTGTAATATTTCATTACGTTTTTTCTCGCCGCCTGAAAACCCCTCATTAATACTTCGATATAAAAAGCTTTCATCCATCTCGACTAATTTACATTTCTCACGAATAAAACTCAAAAATTCAATTGCATCTAAAGTCTTATCTCCGTTTCCACGCCTAACAGCATTAACGGCTGCTTTAAGGAAATTAATATTAGTCACACCAGGAATTTCTACTGGATATTGAAAAGACATAAAAATACCAGCCAAAGCTCGCTCTTCTGCTGTTAATGGTAATAAATCCTTACCTAAAAAATTAATAGAACCAGAAGTTACCTCATAGGAGGGATGACCTGCTAGGACTTTTGATAATGTACTTTTACCAGAGCCATTTGGCCCCATAATAACATGCACTTCACCTGGCCGAATATTAAGATCTATCCCTTTTAATATTTGTAGATCATTCGTTGCTACCTGTAAATTCTTTATTTCTAACATAATTAACCCACCGCCCCTTCCAAACTAATACCTAATAACTTTGTAGCTTCCACCGCAAACTCCATGGGTAGCTCTTTTAAAACTTGCTTGCAGAAACCATTTACAATCATTGATACGGCATCTTCCATACCAATACCGCGCTGCTGGCAATAAAATAATTGTTCTTCACTAATTTTAGATGTTGTTGCCTCATGCTCTACTCTAGCTGTTGGATTTTTAACTTCTATATATGGAAAAGTATGCGCACCACAATCACTACCCATTAAAAGAGAATCACACTGGGTATAATTACGGGCATTAAGAGCTGTTGGTGCTACTCGCACTAATCCACGATATGCATTATGTGAATGTCCTGCACTAATACCTTTTGAAATAATCGTAGAGCTTGTGTTTTTGCCCAAATGGATCATTTTAGTACCGGTATCAGCTTGTTGCTTATTATTGGTAACAGCAACTGAGTAAAACTCGCCGACAGAATCATCGCCACGTAAAATAACACTAGGGTATTTCCAGGTAATAGCAGAACCAGTTTCAATTTGGGTCCAAGATATCTTTGAGCGCTTGCCACGACAAACGCCGCGTTTAGTCACAAAATTATAAATTCCACCCTTACCATCTTTATCCCCTGGGTACCAATTCTGCACAGTAGAGTATTTAATTTGGGCATTATCTAATGCCACCAACTCAACTACGGCTGCATGTAATTGATTTTCATCACGCATAGGAGCTGTACATCCTTCGAGATAAGATACATAACTATCAGCATCAGCAATAATTAATGTACGCTCAAATTGTCCAGTTGAAGCTGCATTTATGCGAAAATAAGTCGATAATTCCATCGGACAACGCACACCTTTAGGAATATAAACAAAAGATCCATCACTAAATACCGCCGAATTAAGTGCTGCATAAAAATTATCACGATATGGAACTACCGATCCTAGATATTTTTGGATAAGCTCAGGATGCTCATGGACTGCTTCAGAAAAGGGACAAAAAATAACCCCCTTTTCAGCCAATTTTGCTTTAAAAGTAGTAGCTACTGATACACTATCAAAAACCGCATCAACAGCAACTCCGGCAAGAATTTCTTGCTCTTGTAATGGAATACCTAGTTTTTCATATGTTCGCAGTAATTCAGGATCAACTTCACTTAAACTTTTAGGCCCATCTTTTAAATTTTTAGGAGCTGAATAATAAGAAATATCTTGAAAATCAATTTTAGGATAATGAACTGAGCTCCATTTGGGCTCTTTACAAGTTAGCCAATGCCGAAAGGCCTCTAAGCGCCATTCCAACATAAATGATGGCTCACCTTTAATATTAGATAAACGCGTAATAACTGACTCATCTAATCCTGGTGGAAAAGTATCCACCTCTATGTCAGTAACAAAGCCATGCTGATATTCCTTCTCAAGCAAGGAATTTATTTGTTCATTATTTTTTGACACTATTAACTCCAACTGCTAATTGCTTAATGCCGTCAAGATTTATTAGAGGAATATTAGGCATTGCCAACGCTTCCAAACTAACACTAGCCAATGCTGACTCTATAGCGTTAGATATTAACTGCCAATTACCTTGAATCTGACAAACATGTTGCAAGGAACAAAGATGAGGCTGCAAACTACATTCTGTCAAACCACGAGAATCATCAAAAGCGTAAATTAAATCTTTAAGCGTAATCATAGAAGGTGGGCGCTGCAAACGATAACCTCCAGCAACCCCGCGTACTGATAATAATAACTTTGCAAAAGTCAATTTCTTCAATAATTTACTAACTGTCGGCACATTTAAATGTGTATTTAAAGCAATTTCACGCGCGTTACAAAGCTTATCTGGTTGCTTTGCAAGATACACCATAACTACTGTGCCATAGTCTGCCAATTTACTGATGCGAAGCATACCATCCCTACTTTTAATAATCTAGTACTGTTTAGGTCTTAATTAATGGCCAATTATACTATTTAATACAAAAAAATACTAGTTATGGTGAATTAAAATCAGGGTTTTTGCATTAAAATGGTTTAATTTAGAGCTCAGCCTCCGAGCCAAGGCTGCCAGGAATTGGTAAAATTAGAACCTAAAAAAGATGATTAGGTATTAAATTATACGATAGCTTTATAATACCACTATAGCAAAACCGCTTATCTCGTACTCTTTAACCCACTAACTTCAACATTCTCATTATAAACATATAATTGAATTAATTGCAGGGCTTGTTCTTTAGTTAAAGGCTTAGTAATTACTCCATCCATTGAGTATTCATTACAGTCATACTTAACCACATCAGCTTGATATGACGTTAAAGCAATAATTGGTACGTTAAAAGCCGTATCTTTTTCTTTTTGTCGTATTTTTTTTGCTACCATATACCCTGAGGTATCTTGTAAACCAATATCCATTAAAACTATGTCGTATTTGCCAGGACCAAATAATTCTAATGCCTTATCACCAGATTCAGCAATATCCACCCTAAAATTGACTGATTTTAATAATTCTTCTTCAATTTTTTGTGCAACAAGATTATCTTCAACCATTAAAATATTTGGCACATATTTACTGGTTTTTTTAACCTTTGCTATTTCTGGCAACTTAATATCTAATGTTTCTTCACTTTTATGCTTGTCATTTATATCGCGCATAATAACAACTAATCCAATAATTTGCTTATATTCGTTAAATAAAGGAACTCTGGTAGTTATATAATTAAATATCTCACCGCTAATATTATTAAATTCGGGCTCAATGAAATTATACTGAGGGATACCTGAAAATAATATTTTCATATCATCAAGTTTAAAGTTATTAATACGACTTTCTGGCCAATTTGTAAACTCATTCATTTTATCATATGGAGTTCCAACCAGATCGGTAGATTTTTTTAAGCCAAGTAGTTTAACAAAGTTATTATTACAGCCCTTAAGATTACAATTTATATCAACCCAGTAAACTATATCGGGCATACAATTAATAATATCCATATAATATTTAATTATATTTGAACTAAAATCAGCATTAAATTCTTTTATTTTATTAGCCATGCGGTTTACTCCATGTAAAACTCACTGCATTATAAGTATAGTACATCAACTGATTATATTATAATAAAAATATATTCAAACTTTGTAAGAGTGGATAATGCATTTATAGCAAGATATCAGTTTAGTAAACACTGGCAGTATATTCAACTGCTTTTTAAAAATTGTACTAAACCATCGATTGGCTTTTAATTACCATCACTACAAAATAGGTAATGGTTATCTGGTTATCATTACATCTAGAGTTTCTTCATTATATTTTCTGTCTAATAATAAATCACAGGCCCCTAATTCTTGCTCATAAATCTCAATTATTTCTTTGTTAGAAGAAGCACCATCAATTTCTAAATCTCTTTTAATCAATTCTATTTGCTTATACTCAGGAACCCAAGAACCTAAAGTTAAAATTTCAGCTAATGACGAAAAGAAATCATTTATTAAATATACAACTTTCATTAAAATCGAAGCGCTATTTCTCCTAATTGCAGCCTGCAATAAAATCTTAATTGCTTCCAATTCCTCAATACTTCTATCTTCTAATTCATTTTGAGAATCATCCTCAACTATTGGGGTTTGAAAAAATGTCCCTTGATTTCGTCGTCGATGTAGCAAAGAACTTTCTGCACTTAATGTTTTAATTGCCTGGCTTATATTATGCACTCCACGATAAGAGTCAGCTAGAAATGATAAAATTCTTGGATACGCTGGAACTATTTTTCGTAATCCTATAATCTCACCTATCGCAACAAAACAGCTCTCAACATCTTCTTTTTTAGTTACAAGTTTTCTCAGTTTTTCTACCGCATCAAATATATTCTGCTGAGCTATCATAACAATGATATCCGCTGTTTCTTGATAAGAATCAAGTTCAGTTTGTGCATTAGCAATTACCAAACGAATAAGCTCTATTTTCTCTAGGGTATTTTCTTCGCGCAGCATGCATATTTGCTCATCATATTGTTGTATACTTACCGTTTTACGCAAAATTACATTTTCTTGTAATAACTCTCTAATACGCAAAGATACAGGACGATGGCGGATTGGCTTTGTTTCATCTAAACTGTAATTAGCTTTTAATTCTCTTGTAATTTCATCAACATGACGACCAGTAGAGTCAGCGAGTTCTCTTGCTATAAAAATTAAATGGCTATCTGATAAATTAAACTCCTCAATAAATTTATTTCTAACAGATTCAAGGGGTATTTTTTTAAACTCAGCATATTCTTTACAAGCTCTCTCAACATCACTGCCTTTATCTATAGCAAAGTTTTCCTCATTAGATATACACTGAATCAACCAATGAACTAAGATCTCATCAACTTCATTATTAGTTGAGCAACCCTTTATTGCCGTTTCATGAACCATCAAATCTAACTGCTCTCGTCGAATTACTTCTCTACCTGGATTTATTTCTTCCTCTTTACCAGCTAAACATCTTTCAGCATTTTTTAATGCATAAGGCCCACATGATGAACCATCTCTCTGACGCCAAGAATATTTATAAACACCCTTAGAAACAATTACATTATCAGAACCATAGAATTGGCAAAATAATTTTTCAATCCGATCCATCTCTTTTTGGATAATAACTGGGAATGTATAGTTTTGCATATCAAATTGAGAATCTGTAAAGTTAATTTTTACAGTTTTTTTCCCATTTGTATCTTCAATTGCAACAGTAATAGCCGTCCAATGAAAATTACCCTTATTAAAGGGCAGGATGATGTTATACGGAAAAGATGAAATAGATTGCAAATGATTGCGTTCAATACCAGTTTTATAAGAAACATGAGGACAAATAAACAAGCGATTTATCGCAGCTCCTGCCCATGCAGAGCCAACATCTTCCATTTGTGCATCAGTATACCAATAATCGCCTATTATAGTTCTTTTATGACTAAGTCTTGGCATTTTATGACCTAAATAAAACCCACATGAAAATTATTTTAACTTAAATTACATTAATTTGCTATTTATATTCTACAGATATAATCTCATACTCAACAATTCCACCAGGAGTTTTTACAATCACTGTCTCGTCAATATGCTTACCAATCAGAGCGCTGCCAATAGGAGAACTATAAGAAATTTTATTTAATTTAATATCAGCCTCATCCTCACCAACAATTTTATAAGTAATTTCCGCCTCAGTTTGTAAATTATATACGCGGACAGTGGTACCAAATACCACCTTGCCATTATTAGGTAATTTAGATATATCAACTATCTGTGCATTCGATAATTTTGCTTCAAGCTCAATAATTCGACCTTCAGCAAAACTTTGCTGTTCACGGGCAGCGTGATATTCAGCATTTTCTTTTAAGTCGCCATGGGCACGTGCGGTAGCTATAGCCTCAATTATACTGGGCCGCTCTATTGTTTTTAACCGATGTAACTCATTTTTAAGTGCCAAAGCACCATCAACCGTCATTGGATGTTTTTGCATATACGCCTCAACCTAGTGTAAATCTTGTAATTTTGTAACCGTTATTCTATCTTCATATTTCATTGCTAAACAAGCAGCTTCTGCCCCTGATAAAGTAGTTGTATAACTAACCTTATGTTGCAATGCATTGCGCCTAATTGCAAATGAATCAGCGATTGCTAGTTTACCCTCGGTTGTATTTACAATAAAGTCAATTTCATGATTTTTTATATAATCAACCACATGAGGGCGACCTTCTGCTACTCTGAAAACTCTTTTACAATTAATACCTGCAGCCTCTAGTACTTTAGCAGTACCTCTTGTCGCAATAATTTCAAAACCTAAATCTATTAACCTTTTGGCTATTTCACCTACTCGTGCTTTATCAGCATCACGAACAGATACAAAAGCTCGTCTTCTTTTAACAATATTAGCCGAAGCCCCTAATTGCGCTTTTGCATAAGCTTGCCCAAAACGTTTAGCAATCCCCATAACTTCGCCAGTAGATTTCATTTCAGGACCTAGAATTGAATCAACTCCTGCAAATTTAATGAAAGGAAAAACTGGCAATTTAATGGAGTAGAAAGCAGGCATTGGATAATGATTAGTTAGCCCCTGCTCTGACAAACTTTTTCCAACTTTACAAAGAGCTGCGATCTTTGCCAAGGGTAAACCAGTTGCCTTAGAAACAAAAGGCACCGTACGAGAAGCTCGGGGATTTACCTCTAAAACATATATATCATCAGACTGAATAGCAAATTGCGCATTAATTAAACCAACCACGCCTAATTCTAGTGCCAATTTACGCATTTGATCTATCAAATCTTGTTGTACTACAGTAGACAAACTAAATGGTGGCAAAGTACAAGCAGAATCGCCTGAATGAATTCCTGCTTGTTCAATATGCTCCATGATAGCGCCAATCAATACATCCTTGCCATCACATACCGCATCAATATCAACTTCAATAGCATCATTTAAAAATCTATCTAATAAAACTGGAGCATCATTAGAAACTTCTACCGCGTGAGTAAGATAATTTCGCAAATCTTCTTCTTGGTAGACCACCTCCATAGCACGGCCACCTAAAACATAAGAAGGCCTCACAACCAAAGGATAACCAATAGTATTAGCTAATTTTATAGCTTCCTCTTCAGAGCGCACAGTACCATTTGCCGGCTGGTGTAAATGCAATTTTTTAACAATTTTCTGAAAGCGCTCACGATCTTCTGCTTTATCAATAGAGTCTGGTGAGGTTCCTATTATTTTTACGCCATTTTCTTCTAGAGCACGCGCTAACTTTAAAGGTGTTTGTCCACCATAATGAACAATAACTCCTTCTGGTTTTTCAACTTCAACTATAGCCAATACATCTTCAAGAGTTAATGGCTCGAAATAAAGAATATCTGCAGTATCAAAATCTGTGGAAACAGTTTCAGGATTACAATTTACCATAACTGTTTGAAAACCTGCCCCACGCAAAGCTAAAGCTGCATGAACACAACAATAATCAAATTCAATCCCTTGGCCTATACGATTTGGTCCACCACCTAAGATCATAATTTTTGGTTTGTCATTTTCAGGACGAGCTTCACAAGTTTTTTCATAACATGAATATAGATAGGCTGTATCAGATGGGAACTCACCAGCACAAGAATCAATCCTTTTATAAACTGGCTTTATACCTAAAGCTAGTCGATGAGATCTAACTTCATCTTCGCTACATTTTAAGATTCCTGCCAAATAAAGATCAGCAAAACCATGGCGTTTTAACTTATAAAGTTTATCTTTTGTAAGATCTTTAATTGAACTACCAAAAAGATCTTTTTCCATCATAACTAATTCATTAATTTGCGCTAAAAACCAAGGATCAGCTTTAGATTCTTGATAAACCTCATCAATAGACAATCCCTTCCTAAAAGCATCAGCAATATACCACAAACGATCAGGCGTAGGTTCTCGTAAAAGACCGCGAAGAGCTGCCATATCCCCTTGTTTAAATAAGGAATTTAGTCCGCATCTTCCTGTTTCTAAACTTCTAATTGCTTTTTGTAATGATTCTTGGAAGGTAGTACCAATCGCCATAACTTCACCTACAGATTTCATTTGCGTAGATAAGGTAGGTTTAGTTTGAGGAAATTTGTCAAAATTAAAACGTGGAATTTTAGTAACTACATAATCAATAGTTGGCTCAAAAGATGAAGGTATTTTGCCACCAGTGATTTCATTAGCTAATTCATCAAGTGTATAACCCACAGCAAGCAATGCCGCCACTTTTGCAATTGGAAAACCTGTAGCCTTAGAGGCAAGAGCTGAACTACGCGATACTCGAGGGTTCATTTCTACAACTAAAATTCGCCCATCTTCTGGATTAACCGCAAATTGCACATTAGAACCACCAGTATCAACTCCAACCGCACGCAAAACCAAAATAGCTGCATCCCGCATTCGTTGAAATTCTTTGTCAGTTAAAGTTTGTGCAGGAGCTACAGTAATCGAATCCCCAGTATGTACACCCATAGGGTCAAGATTTTCTATAGTGCAAACAATAATGCAATTATCATTTTTATCGCGTACGACCTCCATTTCAAATTCTTTCCAACCAAGAACTGATTCATCAAGCAATAGTTCATGGGTAGGCGATAACTCAAAACCACGACCGCAAATTTCTTCAAACTCTTCACGATTATAGGCAATTCCACCACCACTTCCACCCATAGTAAATGATGGACGAATAATTGTTGGGTATCCTAGTTGAGCTTGAACAGATAAAGCCTCTTCCATACTATGAGCAATAGCTGAGCGCGGCATTTCCAAGCCAATCTTTTTCATTAATTTACGGAATTTATCTCGATCTTCGGCTTTATCAATAGCTTCTTTTGTAGCACCTATCATTTCAACATTAAATTTCTCTAAAATACCTTCGCGAACAAGATCTAGTGCACAATTAAGCGCTGTTTGCCCACCCATAGTAGGCAAAAGTGCGTCAGGACGCTCAATCTCAATAACACGCGCGACTTCTTGCCACATTACAGGCTCGATGTAAGTTGCATCAGCAAGCTCAGGATCGGTCATTATAGTTGCAGGGTTTGAATTAACTAAAATAATACGATACCCTTCTTTTTTAAGAGCACGTAAAGCTTGGGTTCCAGAATAATCAAACTCACAAGCCTGCCCAATAACAATTGGGCCTGCTCCAAGGATAAGAATAGATTTAATATCAGTTCGCTTTGGCATAGTCGATAAAAAAATGTTAAGTGGCCTATCTTACTCTATTTTTAATGAAAGTTTATACAGATTTTTTTATAACTTCTGATTTTATTATATAAGGATAAGTTTATGAACATAGGTGATAAAATTAAATCTTATGAATTTGAAGCCACATCAAATTTATGCGCAAATTTTGATGATTATCGTGGCAAGTGGTTAATTCTATATTTTTACCCTAAAGACTCAACTCCAGGATGCACCATTGAAGGAGAGAATTTTAGAGATGCTCATAATCAATTGAAATCTTTGAATACCACTGTATTCGGTATTTCACGAGATAACCTTAAAAGTCATGAGCGATTTAAAGAAAAATTCGCTTTTCCTTTTGAATTAATCGAAGATCCTGAAGAAAAATTATGTACTATCTTTGATGTAATGAAAATGAAATCAATGTATGGCAAAGCGGTTAGAGGCATTGAGCGAAGTACTTTTATCGTTAATCCAGAAGGAGTTATTTCCCATATTTGGCGTAAAGTAACTGTCAAAGGACATGTTGATGAAGTGTTAAATAAATTAAGTGAGTTACAAAATTTAGTTTAAAAGATCACGTAATCTTCAAGATCGTGCCAGGAAGGCATAGCCTTATTTATTATGTTGTTAAACGCGCAAGCGGGTTTTATAAGATCCCGCCTGGGAGCCATCCTTCTTGGCACGGTGGTAAGTAGCGTAGTTTTGAACCCTGGTTGCAAGCAACCAGGTTACATTTAATAACGATATTGATCAGCTTTGTAAGGTCCGTTTATATCTACGTTAATATATGTGGCTTGCTCAGGCGTTAACTTGGTGAGCTTTGCCCCAATTCTACCTAAATGTAATCTTGCTACTTTTTCATCTAAGTGTTTTGGCAATACATACACTTGATTACCATATTTTTTTGCATGTAAAAATAATTCTATTTGCGCCAAAACTTGGTTAGTAAAAGATGCAGACATTACAAAACTAGGATGCCCTGTTGCACAACCTAAATTTACAAGACGACCTTCAGCCAAAAGAATAATACGTTTACCATCAGGGAAAATCACATGATCTACCTGCGGCTTGATATTATCCCATTTATATTTACGTAAACTTTGAACATCAATTTCTGAATCAAAGTGACCAATATTACAAAGAATAGCCTGGTTTTTCATGCGTTTCATATGATCATGTGAAACTACATGGAAATTACCAGTAGCAGAAACGACTATATCAACTTGTTCAGCCACATCATCTAAAGTAACTACTCGATAACCTTCCATTGCAGCTTGAAGCGCACAAATTGGATCAATTTCTGCAACTAAAACTGTCGCACCCTGACCACGTAAAGCTTGCGCACTACCTTTACCAACATCACCGAAACCTAAAATCAACGCAACTTTACCAGCAATCATTACATCTGTTGCTCGTTTTAAGCCATCTAATAACGACTCACGGCAACCATATAGATTATCAAATTTTGATTTAGTTACAGCATCATTAACATTGATAGCAGGAACTTTTAATTGGCCTTTTTTAGCCATTTCATAAAGCCTTGCTACACCTGTAGTAGTTTCTTCAGAAATACCTTTAATATCTTCTAATAATTCAGGATATTTTTCATGAATTACTTGAGTTAAATCACCACCATCATCAAGAATCATATTTGGTGTCCAGCCTTTTGGCCCATGGATTGTTTGCTCAACACACCACCAATATTCATCTTCAGTTTCACCTTTCCAGGCAAATACAGGAATATTAGCTGCAGCAATTGCAGCAGCTGCCTGATCTTGTGTTGAAAATATATTACATGATGACCATCTAACTTCAGCACCTAATGCGATTAATGTTTCAATCAAAACGGCAGTTTGAATAGTCATATGCAAACAACCAGCAATACGAGCACCTTTTAGTGGCTTATCTTTGCCAAATTCTTCGCGAAGAGCCATAAGTCCTGGCATTTCAGTTTCAGCAATTGCAATTTCTTTACGGCCCCATGCGGCAAGAGAAATATCAGCTACCTTAGAATCTGTACTTTTAATAACATCTCTATCTTGTATCATTTAGTTCTCCATTAAATTTTAGGTTAAAGCGCTTTTTGCAATTGCGCTACTTTATCCAAACGCTCCCAAGGAAAATCATCTCGTCCATAGTGACCATAAGTAGCAGTTCTACGATATATTGGGCGCAATAAATCATGATTATTGATTATTCCTTGCGGGGTCAAGTCAAAATTTGTATTAATTAAATCTATAATTGTTGAATCTTCTAAACGACCGGTGCCAAAAGTTTCAATAGAAATAGATGTAGGTTCAGCTACGCCAATAGCGTATGAAACTTGAATTTCACATTTATCAGCAATGCCTGCCGCCACTAAGTTTTTTGCAACATGTCTTGCAGCATATGCCGCTGACCTATCAACTTTTGATGGATCTTTTCCTGAGAAACAGCCACCGCCATGACGCGCCATACCACCATAAGTATCAACAATAATCTTACGTCCGGTTAAACCGCAATCGCCAAGTGGGCCCCCGATAACAAAACGCCCTGTAGGATTAATAAAATAACGTGTATCTGGCAACAACCAATCAGCAGGTAAAACTGGTTTTATAATTTCTTCACGAACAGCTTCTACCAAATCACTATGACTAATGCTTGGAGCATGTTGCGTAGAAAATACTACGGTATCAACAGATACTGGCTTGCCATCGATATAATTTAATGTTAGCTGACATTTTGCATCAGGACGCAACCAAGATAAAGCACCTTCTTTGCGTAATTTTGCTTGACGCTCCATTAGTCTATGAGAGTAGGCAATAGGTGCTGGCATAAATACATCAGTTTCACGACTAGCATAACCAAACATTAGTCCTTGATCGCCGGCTCCTAATTGTTTAGTTTGCTCATTATCAACTCCTTTTGCTATGTCAGATGACTGCTTACCAATTGCTGATAATACAGCGCAAGATTCCCAATCAAAGCCCATTTCTGAACTATTATACCCGATGTCTTTAATAACACCTCGGGTAATCTCTTCAACATCAACCCAAGCTTTAGTTGTAATTTCACCACCAACTAATACCATACCTGTTTTTACAAAAGTCTCACAAGCAACACGTGCTCGAGGATCTTGCGCTATAATCGCATCCAATATTGCGTCAGAAATTTGATCAGCAATTTTATCTGGATGACCTTCAGAAACTGATTCTGAAGTAAAAACATGCGACAATTTCATTACTCTTATACTCCATTTTAAAAATCAAATAAATCTCAACTATTCATTAATTAAATTTTTATCTAGACGTTGTAGTTTTACGGTAATTAGCAATTAAATCAATAAATTCACTAAAAATACCCTGAAGATCATGTGGCCCTGGGCTTGCCTCAGGATGACCTTGAAAACCAAAAGCAGGCTTTTCACAATGTTTTATGCCCTGTAAACTTTGATCAAACAAAGAACGATGAGTAACTGTAAGACATGGTGGTAATGAAGTTTCATCAATGGCAAAACCATGATTTTGACTAGTAATAAAAACTCTTTTTTTACCACCAACCTCAATAACAGGATGATTTGCACCATGATGACCAAACTTCATCTTTAATGATTTAGCACCAGCTGCCAATCCCAATATTTGAAATCCTAAACAAATCCCAAATAAAGGTATACCAATTTTTAAATATTCACGCACAGCAACAATAGCATAATCACACGCTTGTGGGTCGCCAGGCCCATTAGATAAAAATATACCATCTGGATTTAAAGAGAGGACTTTTTCTACTGAGGTTTCTGCAGGAACTATAGTTAAATGACAACCTAAATCATGTAAAATTCGCAAAATAGTATGTTTTACACCAAAATCATAAACCACAACATGAAATTTAAGTTTTAATGATTGTTTCGCCCACTCACCCTGCCCCTCATGCCAGCACTCAACCGTTTGCCTTGAAACAACTTTAGCTAAATCAGCGCCAGTTAATCCACCAAACTCTTTTGCTAGTGCAAGTGCCTTATCTTTTTGAGTAACATTAGTACTAATACAAGCACCAATCGCACCCTCGTTACGAAGGCGCAATGTAAGCGCTCTAGTATCTACGCCTGAAATAGCAACTACACCATGTTTTTTAAGCCAATCTGGTAATGACATAGATGAACGATAATTACTAGGAACAGCAACACAATCACGCATAACAAGTCCTGATGCCCAAACTCTTGATGATTCATTATCGAGAATATTACATCCAGTATTGCCAACATGAGCTGTAGTTAAAGTAATAATTTGGCGGGCGTAAGAAGGATCGGTTAACATTTCCTGATAACCAGTCATTGCCGTATTAAATACTAACTCCCCCACGCCTTCACCACTAGCACCAACAGCAACACCTTCAAAACATGAACCATCAGCTAGAACTAAAATTGCAGGTTTATTAGTCATTAACAATACTCTTAATTAATAATTAGCACTTATCTTCCCAAGTGGTATTTTTATTTGAAAAATAGATTCCCGCCTTCGCGGGAATGTCAAACCTGATTTTTTCAATAACACAAGCTTAATAGCAAGGTTAACTTATTAATACATTAAAATTAAAAACAGCTAATTATAGTGTAATTTTAATCAAGCAGATATATTAAAGTTTCATATCCTCAAAAAATTTTTTCACCCCATCAAACCAAGTACTTGAACGTGGTGAATGTGTGCTTTTTTTAGATTCTAATGACTCTTGAAAATTTGTTAATGTATCTTTCTGTCCACGTGACAAATTAACTGGCGTCTCAATTACTACTTTACATAATAAATCACCAGTAGCATGACCTCGTACAGATTTAACACCTTTTCCACGCATACGAAACGACTTTCCAGTTTGTGTTTCAGCAGGGATTTTTAAGGTTACTCGTCCTTCCAAAGTAGGTACCTCAATTGCACCACCTAACGCGGCCGTAACAAAACTAATTGGAACCTCACAATGTAAATCACCGCCCTGACGCTCAAAAATTGCATGCGGCTTAACTGAAACTTGCACGTAAAGATCACCTGTTGCCCCGCCGTGAGTTCCTGCTTCACCCTCACCACTTAAGCGTACACGATCACCATTATCAACACCCGCAGGAATCTTAACTGTTAAATTTTTAGATTCACGAACGCGGCCGTGCCCATGACAAGAAGAACATGCTTCTGAAATAACTTGACCTTCACCATGACAAGTAGGACACCCTTGCTGAATAGAGAAAAACCCTTGTTGAATCCGCACTTGCCCCATACCATCACAAGTATCACATTTCTTAGGCTTAGTACCTTTTTTAGCGCCTGATCCATCACATGGATTACAAACCACGTGACGTGGAACTGTTATTTCTACCTGCTTACCAAAAGCCGCTTCTTCTAAGGTTAATTGTAAATTATATTGCAGATCCGCGCCATGCTGTCCTCGTGATTGCCGCTGTTGACGACGCCCACCTCCTGAAAAGATATTTTCAAAAATATCTTCAAAAACATCGCCAAAGCCACCAAAACCACCAGGTCCGCCGCCCATAGATGAATCTACTCCAGCATGACCGAATTGATCGTATGCAGCGCGTTTTTGTTTATCAGATAAAACCGCATAAGCTTTTTGAACTTCCTTAAATTTCTCTTCAGAAGCCGCATCATCAGGATTTCTGTCAGGATGATGCTTCATTGCTAACTTACGATATGCCTTTTTAATTTCCGCCTCATCAGCACTACGACTAACACCAAGAAGCTCATAATAATCATGTTGCATTTGTTGCTCACACTATATAAGCACTTAAGCAAAACCCCAATCTCTTCTTTAAAAGAGCTTGGGGTTTTTAGTAAGCACTATACTTTATAAATAAAAAGAGCGCAGCAATACGCCCTCCCAATAATTAAAAATATTATTCCTTCTTATCATCCTTAACTTCTTCAAACTCTGCATCAACCACAGATTCATCACCCTTGGCAGATCCTTCTGCTTCGCTAGCATCAGCTTGAGGTTGACCATCTGCAGCTTTTTTCGCATTAACACGCTCAGCCATTTTAGCTGATGCTTCAGTCAATACTGCTAATTTAGCTTCTATTTGAGCTTTATCATTAGATTTAACAGCTTCTTTTAATTCAGAAATTGCAGTTTCAAACCCTTTGTTCTCATCTTCTGATAACTCTGAAGACAATTCTTTTAAAGATTTTTCAGAGCTATGAATTAAACTATCTGCCTGATTACGGATTTCAGCTAACTCTTTAAATTTCTTGTCATCTTCAGCATGAGCTTTAGCGTCCTGCACCATTGCATCAACTTCTTCATCACTTAAACCACTTGAAGCCTTAATAACAATAGATTGAGCTTTACCAGTAGATTTATCTTTAGCTGATACATTTAAAATACCATTGGCATCAATATCAAAAGTTACTTCTACTTGCGGCATACCACGTGGAGCTGGTGGAATATCTGTCAAATCAAACCGACCAAGAGATTTATTAGCAGAAGCTTGTTCGCGCTCACCTTGCAATACATGTACAGTTACTGCAGTTTGATTATCATCTGCAGTAGAGAATACTTGGTTTGCTTTTGTAGGTATTGTAGTATTTTTTTCGATAAGCTTTGTCATTACCCCACCCATAGTCTCTATTCCTAAAGATAATGGAGTAACATCTAATAATAGTATGTCTTTTACTTCCCCTGATAAAACTGCAGCTTGAATAGCCGCACCAACTGCAACAGCTTCATCTGGGTTAACATCTTTACGTGGCTCTTTACCAAAAATCTCTTGAACTGTTTTTTGCACTAGAGGCATACGAGATTGACCACCAACTAGAATAACTTCATTAATCTGTGCGATAGTTAAACCAGCATCTTTAAGAGCTGTTTTACAAGGAGCTATTGTTCGCTCAACTAGTTTTTCAACTAAAGATTCAAGTTTTGCCCGAGTCAATTTAATATTTAAATGTTTAGGACCTGAAGCATCAGCTGTAATATATGGTAAATTCACATCAGTTTGTTGCGCTGAAGATAATTCAATTTTAGCTTTTTCAGCGGCATCTTTAAGGCGTTGTAATGCAAGTGGATCACTATGCAAATCAATACCTGTATCCTTTTTAAATTCAGCAGCAAGATATTCAATAAGAGCTAAGTCAAAGTCTTCACCACCTAAGAATGTATCTCCATTAGTAGATAACACTTCAAATTGATGCTCACCATCAACTTCTGCTATTTCAATAATAGATACGTCAAAAGTACCACCACCTAAGTCATAAACCGCAATAACTGAATCGCCGCGTTTTTTATCCATACCATAGGCTAGGGCCGCTGCTGTTGGTTCGTTAATAATACGTTTAACTTCAAGGCCTGCGATTCGTCCTGCATCTTTAGTAGCTTGACGTTGTGAATCATTAAAGTACGCAGGTACTGTAATTACTGCTTCTTTAACTTCTTCACCTAAATATTCTTCAGCTGTTTTTTTCATTTTAATTAAAACTTCTGCTGAAATTTGTGGAGGAGCTTT